>Ga0163144_10004245_pt1 | contig 32343 bp, 26 predicted proteins | sample OliLak19BULKMAT1_FD_123175 | JGI IMG/M metagenome (GOLD analysis project Ga0163144, IMG submission 123175) | Freshwater microbial mat bacterial communities from Lake Vanda, McMurdo Dry Valleys, Antarctica - Oligotrophic Lake LV.19.BULKMAT1 | ecosystem: Environmental > Aquatic > Freshwater >... | reverse complement strand
TGGCATCCAGCTCGGCCCACGCGCAATTGGCGTCGACCCGGAGCTTTGCGACGGTGTTCGCCGCGATGAACCGAAGGGGCGCCAGGTCGCCCTTGGCGTCGGACTTCACCTTGATGGAAGGCACGGCCTTCAGTTCTTCGACCTTGCGCACCAGTTCCTCGGGAGTGGAAATTCCGATGGTAAAGGAAGTGACGATCGGTCCCGCCTTCCGGCCCAGTCCCAACTCGCAGACCGAGACCCCGTTCTTCTTCGCCAACCAATCCCAAAGGGCGATGTCCACCGCGCACTGGGCCGCCCGGGATGGCTGCAGCCGGGGCCACACTTCGTTCCAAACGCGCTCAATGTCGGCCACGGAGGCAACACGCAATCCGATGAAATAGTCCCGCAGGCCCTCGATCAGCTCGACGACCCTGCCTGCCGTTTCCCCGTAGAATTTGTTGGGCGAAGCCTCCCCGTAGCCAACCACACCGTCCGCGGACAGCTTGATGATGACGTTCTGGACCTCGGTCTGGGCCTCCCGGGAAATCCGGAACGGAGTCTTCGGATGGAGCTTCAGGGTGGCTGTGGAGAGTTGCATGGGTGCCGGAAAACCAGATTGACGGACAATTCACGTGTGGCGACCCAACCGCAATAACACCTTCGCACCAGGAGCGGATGGGCCCTTGGCTGAGGATTTAACCTATTGCAATCCATCTCCCACCTGATACTAAACGCGTCCCCGTTTCGGCGGGCCAACCAGATTTTACGGAGCAAATACGATATGTCACAGCATCGAAGCCTGCGGGCATCCAGCACCCTGGGTGCAAAACGAAACGTGTTGAAGCGCTTTGAGCGCGTCGCACTCCTCAAGGAACGCGGTGCGTGGAAGGACGGAGAGCGCGTGACCGGCCTGCGCAAGACCAAGCCCCCGGAGTAGGCCCTCGCCAGACTCCGGTTAGCAATTTCGACCTCGGAGGCGTCTTCCTCCGGGGTTTTCTTTTGCCCGGACCAATTGGCCTCGGATGCAAAAAAGCCGGGCTCGAAAGCCCGGCTTTGCTTTTCGAAGACCGAAGCGACGGCGCCTATCCCCGGCCCACTGCGGCCAGGAACGGTTGCAGTTCATCCATCAATTGCGCGAAGCCCTCCAGGGTCACCTGCTGGGCTCCATCGCTCCAGGCTTCGGACGGATTGGGATGCACTTCGATCAGCAGGGCATCGGCACCCATGGCCACGGCGCCCTTGCACATGGAGAAGACCAGATCGCTCCGGCCGGCGCCTTGGCTCGGATCGATGACGATCGGACAATGCGACTCCTTCTTGATGATGGGAATCGTCGAGAGGTCCAGCGTGTTGCGCGTATAAGTCTCGAAGGTGCGGATGCCCCGTTCGCAGAACATCAGTCCCGGGTTTTCGTTCGCCAGGACGTATTCACCGGCCAGCAGCCACTCCTCGATCTTCATTGAAAGCCCGCGCTTGAGCATGACGGGCTTGCCGGTCTTGGCGGCAGCGATGAGCAACTGGAAGTTCTGCGCGTTGCGGGCTCCAATCTGGAGGATGTCGGCATACTCCGCGACCATCTCGGCATGCTGTTCGGAGAGCAGTTCGGTGATGACCGCCAGGCCGGTTTCCTTGCGCGCTTTCGCCAGCATCTTGAGCCCCTTCACACCAAGGCCCTGGAACTCGTAGGGAGACGTCCTGGGCTTGAAAGCTCCGCCGCGCAGGACAGTCGCTCCGGCCTTAGCCACGGCATGGGCCGTCGTCAGGAGCTGCTTCTCGCTCTCGACCGAACACGGTCCGGCCATCACGACGAGCTTCTTCCCGCCGATGACCGTTCCGTTGGGCAGCGTGATGGTGGAATCGGCTTTGTGGGCTTCGCGGCTGACGAGTTTGAAGCGCTTCTGGATGGGCGTGACGCTCTCGACCTGCGGCCAGGAGCCGAGCGGTTCGAGGGGCTTGTTTTTCCGCTCATCGCCGATGGCGCCGATGACGGTGCGGGCCACGCCGCGCATGACGTGGGGCTTGTAGCCGAGCTTGCGGATCTCGCGGAGGACGGCGAGCTCGTCCTTGCGGGAGGTGTTGGGTTTGAGAACGACGATCATGGTTTTTGGTTCCTGCGCCGGACCACCACCCACAAAAGAGCCGCAGGTGGCGACCTGCGGCTTCGGTGACGTTATGGATGTGGTATCATCGCAGTCTCGAAAGCGCACAGGAGGCGGAGCCAAACGCGGCCCGCCAAAACCCGTAGCTAAATCGATAGCCGCAATTCACGGAAGGCAACGTAGCAACGCGACCAACCCGGTCAAGACTGCGGTCCTCGAGGTCCCCCGCTGGACAGCCCCCACTGTCCGGGGCAGCGTCCTTCCCGGAGCCAAATCCCATGAAACACATCCTTCTTTCCATTGCCGCTTTGTCCCTCGTCACCGCAGGAACATTTCCTGTCCATGCAGAACCGGAAATCACCGGTAAGCCATCCGAGCTCTCCGCTTTCCTCGACAAGTCCAAGCCCGTCGATCGCGCCCTCGTCACAATGAAGGTCTCCACGGAAAACAAGTCCCTCGCCGACGCCATCGGCGCGAACCGCGCTCTTCGAGCAAGGCTTGTCGATGCACTCGCCGCAAAACGCATCCCGGCCGACCGCGTCACCGCATCCAAGTTCTCCTCCACGCCCACGCTCCGCTGGCTCGGCGACAAGGTGAAGAGCTACAAGGTAGAGAACCTCGTCCAGGTGTCCGTGAAGGATGAGGCGGAATTCCAGGCGGTCGTCGGCGTCGGAGACCAGATCACCGACATCCAGTTTCATTCCATCGAATCCAACCCGCCCGACGTCGCGTCGCTCCGCCGCGATGCCATGGCCAGAGCCATCGACGACGCCGACAAACGGAGGAAGGTGGTTGAGGAAAAGCTCAGCCTAAAGCTGGAACCGCGTTCCGTGCAGGAGATTTCGGAAATGCCGATTCCATACCAGAACATCAGCAACAAGAAGGCATACGCCCCCATGGCGGGATCTGCGACGGACGGACTCGTTTCCATGCGCGGCGGCCTTGCCTCTCCGGAAGCAAGCGAAGCGCCCGGCGGACTCGGTGAAATCGTCGTCCGCGCCAAAGTCCGCGTCACCTACGCCGCCGTTCCCAAGTAATACTGGTCCGTCCCTGGTCTCCGGTTTCCCTCTTTCTCCCTCTTCACTTCCATAGCCAGAGCCCACATGCTCGCCCGCATGCCGTGGCAGAAAATAACCCTCGTGGGCGTCGGCCTGCTGGGCGGGTCGCTCGGGCTCGCCATCAAGCAGCGCAAGCTCGCCGCCCGCGTCGAGGGATACGTCCGTCGTCCCGAAGCCGTCGCCGAAGCCGTCCGGCTCGGCGTCGTCGATGCCGCGACGTGCGACCTCGCTGTGGCCGTCAGCGGAGCGGATCTCGTCATCTTCTGCACGCCCATCGCCCAGATGCGCGCCCTGTCCGAACGGGTAGCCAAGTCGCTGGCTCCGGGAGCGATCGTGACCGACGTCGGATCGGTGAAGGGCACCGTCGTCGCCGAGCTCGAACCCGTCTTTGCGTCGGCGGGGGGCATCTTCATCGGCAGCCATCCCATGGCCGGTGGCGAACGCATGGGAGCAGGGGCCGCCCGGGGAGACCTGTTCAACAACGCCGTCTGCGTCGTCACGCCCACCGCGCAAACGCCGAGGACGGCCGCCGTGAAAGTGGAGCATTTCTGGCAGGCGCTCGGCAGCCGCGTCCTCCGGCTCACGCCTGATCTCCACGACGAATTCGTCTCCCGCTCCAGCCATCTGCCGCACGTCATCGCGGCCGAACTGGCCAACTACGTCCTCAGTCCAGCGCTCCCCAAGGACCAGGCGCTCCTGTGCGCGTCCGGCTTCCGCGACACCACGCGGATCGCCTCCGGTTCGCCCGAGATGTGGCGCGACATCTCCATGGCCAACCGCCGCCACCTCGCCCGCGTGCTCGGCGTGTTCATCGAGGACCTGCAGGAGTTCCAGCACGCGCTGGAACACGAGGACGTCCGCGCGATCGAGGAATTCTTCACCAAGGCCAAACAACGCCGCGACGCCTGGTGCAGCCAAGGCTCATCGTCGTCGCCCGAATGAGTTCACCCCCTGACCCGAGCCGTCAGACCGCCGGCCTTTATCCCCCTCCATGCCGCTTCCAGACCTGATCGAAATCGTCCCGCTTACCGCGCCCGTCACGGCGGAGATCACCGTGCCCGGCTCCAAGAGCATCACCAACCGCGCCCTCATCCTCGCGGCGTTGGCCGACGGTGTGACCACCCTGCGCGGCGCGCTCTGGAGCGAGGACACCCAGGTCATGGCCGAATGCCTGACCCATCTCGGCTTCGAGGTCAGGGTCGACGCCGACCCGGCCGAAGACTGCAACCGCACCATCACCGTCCACGGACTCGGCGGTCGCATCCCAAACGCCGGCACACCGGAGAAGCCGCTCAAACTCTTTGTCGGCAACGCCGGCACGGCCGCACGGTTCCTCGCGGCCATGGTTTGTCTCGGCTGCGGCAGCTACCAACTCAGCGGCATTCCCCGCATGCACGAACGTCCGCAGGCCGCGCTCTTCGAGGCCCTGCGTGAACTCGGCTACCGCATCGATTCTGCGACCAACAAACTCCCGGCCGTCTTCCATGGAGAGGGGAATCGGAAATCGGAAATCGGAAATCGGAAATGCGTGGTCAGCGTAGAAGAGAGTTCCCAGTTCGCCTCCGCGTTGATTCTCAGCGCGAAGAGTGGAGGGTGGGAGATTGGTATTCTTGGAGGAAATGTCGAAGAGCTCCCCTATGTAGAGATGACCCGGAACCTGGGTCTTCCTTTGGATCGGATCGACTCCAATCGCAACCAGAGCTTCATCGTCGAACCCGACTCATCCAGCGGTAGTTATTTCTGGGGATCAGCCTCGCTGTTTCCAACTGACCTGATGGGCACATTCCGGGACACCTCAAGGTTCAAAGTTAGGTATTGGCCAACCTCAAATTATCAGATTGATACCGAGTTCCCGAGATACCTCCCGCTCGCAAAGACGATTTCTCGGGCAACCGATCTGGGCGATTCGATCATGACCGCAATCGTCTTGGCTCCGTTTGCAGGTTCGTCAGTCCGCTTCACCGACCTCGGCCGCCTCCGCGTGCAGGAGTGCGAACGTGTCGTCGCGTTGCGGACCGAGCTGACCAAGTGCGGCGCCAAGGTCATCGAAGAAGGCGACACACTGACGGTGTATCCCTCCGAACTCCACGGCGCCGAAATCGAGACCTACAACGACCACCGCATGGCCATGTGCTTCGCCGTGCTCGGCCTGAAGGTTCCCGGCATCAGGCTCCGCAACCCCAGCTGCGTGAAGAAGACCTTCCCCAATTTCTTCCAAAAACTCGCCGCCCCCGCCCCCCACGGCCTCGGTGCGACCATCCTCGATGCCTCCGGCCGCAGGCTTTGCAGCGGCGACCTCTTTGCCGGTTGAAGTCAGTCTGCGGCTTTTGTGAATCGGAGCCGGCCCGTTCCTGGTGGACCATTCCATGAACGGCTGTGGTTGGGCCGACATCTCGGGCCGGCAGTCCACGCCGAACAACTTGGCCGCTCAGGGACCGAGCCCAAGCTCGCGATAGACCCAGTGCTGCCGGTATCCCAGACGTATGCCTTGCTGCGCCGCCGCCTTCGCTTCGTCGCGGCGGCCCTGACGGAACAGCGCACCGGCAAGGTCCGCATGGAACTGGGCGAAGCCGGGAGTCAACCGGATGGCTTCCCGGTAGCCAGCCTCCGCTTCGGCGAGTCGATTCTGTCCCAGGAGCGCATGTCCGATCCCGCCGCTGGCCCATGAATTGTTCGGGTCAAGCCGGAGCGCCTCGCGATACGGCGCCTCGGCCTCGCGCCATTTTCCCTGGCCCGCAAACGTGTGGCCGAGTTCGAGGTGCGCCTGCGGATTGAGCGGGTCCAGCCGCGAAGCCTGGCGGAGCGCGGCTTCAGCCTGGGGCCATTTCTGGCCGGCTCGGAGCGCGGCACCGAGGTTCACGCGGTAATCCGCGTTCGTGGTCTCCAGTTTCACGGCCGCTTGGAAGGCCGTCTCCGCCGCGCTCCAGTTCATCTGATACGAGCAGGCGCGGCCGAGCATCAGGTGGGCGGGGCCATAACCCGGCTCAAGCCGGACTGACGTGCGCAGAAAAGTCTCAGCCTCTTTCCATCGCCCCTGCTGGCCGAGGGCAAGCGCGAGATTGTAGGGATGCCATGGGCTGGAGGGGTCGCGGCCGCCCGCTTCGCGAAACGCCGTCTCCGCCTCGACCCAGCGTCCGTTCCGATAATGTTCCTTTCCGGTGAAATCGAGCGCCACCGCCTGCTGTCGGGCTTCCGCCAGGACCAGCGTCGCCGTCCCGTCGGAGTTGGTGACGACCGCAGCCGATGCATTGGTCACCGGGCGCTGCGTCGTGGCGGGATCGTTTGTCTTTGTGGACGGGGGTTTGGCGACGATCGTAGCCGGCCGTGGCGCGGGCGCTTTGCGAAAAGTCCCGTCGGAATAAAAAGCGAGCGCCTGTCCTTCGTGGAAGCCGTGCCTGTCCTTGAAGAGCAGCATGGGTGGCTCGTCGGCCAGTTTCGTCGCGATCTCGTAGGCCGTCAGCCCGTCGATCTGCTTTGCGTCCGTGATGCGGTTGGACGAGGCGGGGCAGGTGAACGTGTCGAGGTCCAGCACGAGTCCGTGCGAGTAGAGGTCGCTCATGCGCATGGGAGGCTTGCCCTCTGTGATCGAAAGGTAACGCGCGTAGGCTGCACCCAACACTTGCAGGTGGTCTCGGCACGCCGCCTCCGCCGCGTCCTGTGCCCGCAGGCCGACCGGCCACAACGCCGCCACACAAAGCAAAGCCACGCAGAAAGGTTTCAAACACCAACTCATGATCTTGTTCTATTCGGCCAAGGCCCGCACTCCGGTGGATGAAGTCTGCAGAGGTGGAACCTGTGATCCGTCCCACGCGCCCAGGTCCGTTGTAAGCCGCCGGCTCGGATCGAAGACCGGGGCTCCGGCCGCGAGAGAAGCCGTCCAACTGGCATCCGCCATCCGTTCGTGGGCGGGCAGGCGGAGTTGCGCCCCGGTCTTTCTCCTTTGCCTGCGCAACTCCAGATCTCTCCGCATCTTTTCCTCGTTGAGCAGCCTCTCCTTGTATTGCATGGCTTTGTCGTAGCCCCGCGTCGGATCGTATTCGGGCGACGCCGGATCGAATCGCCTCCGCAGGACCGATTCCAGAGCCGACTCACCGGTTCGCGGGTGGGCCATGCCGCGTTCCGACAAGGTCTTGACGGCGGCGGCGGCCTCCTGCTCGGTGAGTCCGGTTTGCGTGAGCAGTTCCATTAGCTCGTTTTTGCGGCCTCTTTCGCACAGGCCCTTGATCGATGTCACCGCCTCCTCGAGGTCCGCGTAGGACAGCCAGTCGTCCATGCGGTTGATCCAGCCATACAGCTTCCCGCTCCCTCGCCGCACCGCATCCGGATTGTCGAAGGCCATCGCCCAGACCATCTGGGGATAATAGAGCGCCTGGGCCATGAATTCGAGAGGGTCGTTGAACAACTGGTGGCCGTTCTGGTGCATCACCAGCCGTTCACCGAGCTGGCCGTAGCCGAAGTCCATCGCGCCCACCTGTCCGCGGCCCAGCTTCACGACATTGCGAAGGTGTCCGTCGGTGTCCCCGATCCAGGTGCGGAAGACCCGCTGGAACGCGTAGTTCTTCTTGAGCGCGAGCAGAGCGGGTTCCTTGAAGGTCCACAGCTCGCCTTCGTTTTCCATGAAGCGCGTCAGCACGCCCGTGCCGAATTCGGTGACGGATTCCTTGATCTCGTTGCCCGCCGCATCGAGCAACTTGTTCATTTCCGCGTCCAGCTTGGTCCGCAGAAAGGTCACCTCGACGCCGAGGTCCGCAACCCGGCAGGAGCCCGGCGCCATGGGCTTGAGCCTGTTCAACAGCGCGGGACCGGCGCACTCGGCGAGGACTTCACAGGCGACCTTGTCCATGATGACCGGCTGCGCGCCGGGATGCGCCTTGAGGTGTTTGAAGACATAGAGCGTCTTGCCGGTGTCCTTGGCCTTGACGAAATAGACCGGATTCATGCTCTTGCCCTGGTAGTCGAGGATGAATTCGCCCGACTTGATCTTGGCGAGGATCTCCTTCAGCTCCGTGTCCATCGGAATCGGAGCGGTTGCCGGATGCGCGGCGTTGGCGGCCGCTCCGGCCGAGGACATCTGCTTGCGCAGTTTGGCGGCTTCGCCGGCGGCGAATTCCGAGATGGCGGTGCGCTCGTGAAACAGGGCGGCCATCGCCTCGTCGCCGGCCGACTCGGCCTTGGCCATAGCCTTTTTGTAAAACATGTTGGCCTGGCCGAATTCCTGGGCGCGCATCAGGTCGTCCGCCTGCTTCAAGGCGATGCCCAGTTCGGTGTCCAGCTTGTAGCCGCCTGCCGGGATAAGCGGATCGGGGGTGGTCGCGCGTGCCGTCTGAAGCGCCACCGGCGAGCGCGGCGTCGGCAAAGCGGACGGGACCGCCGGCGGCGGCCCGGGGGGCGTCGGCGAGGCGAGGGGAGGAACAATCGGCGGCGGTTCGCCCAAGGGAGGATCGGCCGCCGGCGGAGTTGGCGGCGGACCCTGCGCCGGCGCGCTTTCAGTCAGGGTGCCGGACCTGGCCTTGGTGATGGCGGACCGCGCCTGGGTGATCTGGGAATTGGCCTCGGTGATCGCCTCTTCGACGCCGGCCTTGATGGCCTGCGCGGCGGCGAGAGCCCGTGAGGCCTCCTTGACATTGCCCTGCTCCAGCGCCTTGGCCGCCGCCGTGATCGCCTCGGTCATCTCCACCTCGGGATGGCTGCCCGCAAGGACGGTGCCGCGGCTGGAGCGGAGCCCGGCGCTGCGGGCGGCGGTGACTTCCTCCTCGAGCAGGCCGCGCGCGACGCCGCTGGCGGCGCTGACCCGCTGGTGGATCCTTTCGAGCGAGTTGAGGGAGGCCGTGACCTCGACCAGCATCGACTCCTTGCTGGCGACCACGCCGGCGAACTCCTCGATCTGGGCGGCAAGCTTCGGCAAGGGCACGCCCGAACGTTCGAGCAGTTCGTAGCCGACCCGTTCGGCTCCCAGCAGGGCGATGCATTCGACGAGCACGCGCAACGCGCCAAGATGATGCTCGTCTGCGATGTGCGATGCGCCGCCGACGATGATCATGGTGGCCGAGAAGCGCGCGAAGAAATTCCCGGCCGCCGCCGCCTTGGCGCCTGCCTGAGCGGCGACGCCCGCACCCCGGCCCGCGGTGGTCACGCCGTGCATGAAGGCCGCGTCGGCCTGCACCGCGTTGCGCATTGGGTTGACGAGCCACGTCATCAGCATCTCGTTCCCCGCGAGCTTCTCGGCCATCTCGCCGACTTTCAGGCCGCGGTAGAGATACTCGCTCATGCGTTCGGCCTGCGCGCCCTTCGCGAGCAGGTTCGCCTGGAAGCCCGCCTCGGTGATCCCGTTCAGCGCGAAGTGAAAACCTTCGGCGCCCTTCACGATGGCGCCCGGCCCGAACATGCAAGCCAGAGCCTGCGGGCTGAAAAAAATGTTGGCGAAGGTCTCCTTCCCGGACACGGCGGGGTCGAAGGAGTCGTAGTAGGAGCGAGCAAGCAGAGCCTCGATCTCCGGCGGGCTTCCGCCCACAAGCGCCTTGAGGTCGGGCAGGCCGGCGAAGGTCTCGCGGATGTCGCGGCATAGCCGTTCCGCCTTGTCGGCTTCCAGCGGCTTGCGGTCCGCGCGCCGCAGGGTGAGGACCTGGCCGACGGTCTTCGGGTCCGCAACGGCGATGTCCGCCAAGGGCAGCCCGTTCTGGCGAAGCTTGAGGATGGCCATGAGGGCGACCTCGTGCTTCGCCAGTTCGGTCTGTTCGATGTCCACGGATTCGGCGAGGGAGCCCGGCACGTTCGTTTCACCAAGACCCAGCGCAATGACGCTGGGCAAGGAGGTGAAGAAGACCGATCCGGACTGCTTGATCCCCTCCCACCAGGTGAGTTGCGAGTCGGATTTCGCGTAGAAGCCGCGCGCGTCCAAGTATTGGTGCATCGCGGCGAGAGATATCTTGCGCCCGTGGTCGAGCTTGCCGGCGATGATGGACAGGAAATCCAGCTCAAGTTTCCGGACCATCTGACAGGCCTCCATGTTGGAGGGGTTTAGCCGGAACGATTCACGCGCGTCGAGCAACGCCTGTGCGCGCGCCATGCGGGCCGCGCGTTCCACAGGGCTGTTGGGCGGAGGCGGCAGGGGCGAGATGCGTTGGAGCCAGAGCTTGCGGTCCTCGGACTCAGCCCGTGCGGCGGCCACCTTGGCCGAAAAGAGAAGCGCCACATCCCTGACGGATTGCTCCGGAAATTTCAACTCGGCCACGAGCGCCCGCGCCTCTTCCGATTCCAGCAAGCCGGCGCTTTCGTATAGCCGCAACTGCTCGATCCGCCCGAGATCCTTGTAGGCGTCGAGCGCGTCGAACATCCCTGCGCGCCTCGCCTCTGCGGATTTTCCCGCCTGGATCTGGGCGCTGGTGACGCGTGACCCGAGCAGTTGCGCCGCCTCGGCGAGCAGGGCCTTCTGGTCGGCGTGGTGCTGGTTGTTGGTTTCGAGCAGTGCGTTGCGCTTCTCCCGGAGCATGGCCAGCGTCTGCTTCGAGAGCGTGGGTGCCGGTGGGCGGGGCCGTTGCACGGCGACATAGGGCTTGCTGTTCTTGATCCACCAGTCGACGCCTTGGTCCTCGGTGAGTTTGGGGTAGGCGGACTGGTCCAGCTCGAGCAGCCAGAGGAATTTGCCGTCCACATCCGCCTTGGCCTTCAACAGCGTCTGAAGCTGGCCGTGGATGGCCGCGACGCGTGTCTTGACCTTCGAGCACAGCTTGTTGAACTCCACGCGCCATTCCCAGAAGCCGTCGTCGAGCGGGTCCTTCGTCGCCACGACCGCGTCCACGCCCGTGCGCCCGACGCGGTTGTCTTCGATGTCGCTGAGGCGCACGGCGAAAAAGTCGACGTGCTTGTGGGGTTTCTGCTCGCCCGCATCCGCGTAAAAGTTGATGTCCGCCGAGTAGATCCGATGGGTGTCGATCCGTTTTTCCGGCGGCCAGCTCCAGTTCAGAAGATTCTGGTCCCTGCTGTTCTCGGCATACCCGCTTATCCGTGCGGGGTAGAAGTCCACCTTCCACGATTCGCGGTGCAATCCGGTGGCCGAATCGAAGCTGCGCGCCCACTCGAACGTGGTCGAGGCCTGCAAATAACCCCATCCCGCGACCGCTCTCGGCTCCGTGTTCGTGGCACCGCCATACTGGAACGCCTTGAACCGGACCACCGCGCTCTCCAAACCATACCGGGCATCGGACGGATACCCCCCCTTCACCATCTGGCGCACGGTGAGATTTCCGTTGGTCCACAGGTGGTCATGCACGCGCGGCGGCATTTGCAGCACCACTTCGACTTCGGTCGCCGCGTGGTTCGTCCGGTTGTTGGGGCTGCCCGAGGTCACACGATGCTTCGTCGTCAGGGTCAGGCCCTGCACCGCCGTGCCAAGATCCTGGAAGCGCCATTCCTCGGTGCTGCCCGATTTGAAGGCCTTGTTCCAGTCGCCGCTTACCGTGAGTTTCGGTTCGCGCAGTTGCCAGCCGTTCTGGCGGATGGGGATTTCAAACTCGCGCTCTGCCGCCGGCTTGCCGCGCTCGTGGATGGCGACGACGAGTTTGCCCACCGTCCTTTCACCGTAGTGTTTTGCCCACACGTCGCCGGGAATGCCGCCCTGGAACGAACGTCCCTCGTAATTGGTTTGACCGGCCATTTCCCGCGGGTCGAGCACGAGGAAGAAGCTGACGCGGCCCGGAGCGACGGCGGGACGGCCGTTGGCCCACAGCAGCGACACCTTGTCCTCGGGACGCGCGGTAAGGTTGTCGAGCCAGTTCCGCTGGAACCAGTAATACTTGGCCGGCTGCTCGGTATAGACCGGCTGGCCGTCGAGGCGATACAACGCCGCCGACCGCACCAGCGGCTGCGCGGACTGCGCCCGTCCGCCGTTGGTGAACGTGAAGCCGCGGAAGTAGACCCGGAACTCGTAGTCCTTCGCATACACTGCCGGCGTCCGCGGATCGTCGGGACGCGGCACGGCGTATTGCGTGAGTTGGCGCACCTCCGTCTCCATCTGGAACGGGACTTGGACCGTGAACGGTCTGTCCGCCCATGCGAACGCAAGCTTGGTCTCGTCCGGGATCCAGCGCCTCTGCTTTGTCGTGCCCAGGTCCACCTCCGCCTCGACAGCGCCGGTCAGGAAAATCTCCCCGCTGATTGCCCCCATGCCCCCGGCGTTGATTGCGGAGGTGTTGCCCGGCTGGGGGGACTGTCCGTGCGTGGAGAAAGACAGCGCCAGCACAAGCATCAACCGCCAAACAAAACCGCGATGTGTTTTCATAGGTTTGAGGCAGGGCCTGCTTTGGACACGGGCCAGTCCATCCGACTCTGTTGAAACGACCCGTCCATCAGGCCCGAATCCGGCACCAAGGGCAATTCCGACTTGGAGGGAAATCGGGCTGCGGCAGACACGCGCGCCATCCAGGACGCGGGTTCATCGACTCACCTCACCGACCTCGGCCGCCTGCGCGTGCAGGAGTGCGAACGCGTCGTGGCGTTGCGGACGGAGCTGACCAAATGCGGAGCCGAGGTCATCGAGGAAGGCGACACACTGACGGTGTATCCCTCCGAACTCCACGGCGCCGAAATCGAGACCTACAACGACCACCGCATGGCCATGTGCTTCGCCGTGCTGGGTCTGAAGGTTCCCGGCATCAGGCTCCGCAACCCGTCGTGCGTGAAGAAGACCTTCCCCAACTTCTTCCAGAAACTCGCCGCTTCCGCCCCCCACGGCCTCGGCGTGACCATCCTCGATGCGTCCGGCCGAAAGCTAACTGGCGATGAGCTCTTCGCCGGATAGCGCCGTTATCCCACAGCCCGGTCTACGGTCGCCGAACCCGAAAGAACACGCTTGAATTGGTCGGCCGCGATAGGGTCGCCGTGAACAGCTCCGAGGGCGCGATGTTTGTGCTGACAGGTTCCCAAACCGCGAAATCGGAAGCCCGCTCGAAGACGCAGGCAGAGCCCGGTTTCGTCTGCACCTGGAATTCGAGCAGCCCCGTGGAAACAATCGAAAATCCAACGATCCGGACAGGCACCGGTCTGACCGAGATTGTTCCCGCGGTGGAGGAGCCGATCCACGTCTCAACGGGAAGCGAACCCGTCGCGTCGGTCGAGACGCTCCAAAGTTCCATTGCAAGGTCGTAGACTGCGCCCGGCTGAAGCGTATTTGCTGAAACGGTCAGCCGATTCGACACCCCTGTCAGGGCCATCGGAGAACCGAATGCCGGCGTAGAGAAAACTGTCGACCCTCCCTCGCGGTCGACGATACGGACTGCGGCATAGTTCGAAGGCGAGCCATGCCAATCTATCTGCAGGGACAATTCGAGGGTCGGATCGACGTTCTCCGTCCCTCGGTCGTTCAGAAGTTCCGGTGCAGGGGGCAGGGAGAAGTCGGGCAGCGTCGTCTCAACAAGGAGATCTGAGTAGCCCGTCGTGACTTTCCACCTGTAAGCGCCCCGAGGAAACACCGAGCGCAGGGCGGCTTCATCGTTGAAACGGTTCGAGGAAGTATAGGTCGCCGGATCGCTGGCCGTCGGCAGGAGCGAAAGCGGCTCGGAAAGCGGGGCCGACAGGCCGGCGGCAACAACCTGCATCGCCGTAGCAACCCGGACGGACGCCACAACCTCAAAGGCCCCGTTTGTAGCCAGCCGGGGCGGCAGGCCGGATGATTTCAAGTAGCGGGACTGAAACTTCATTCCAAGCATCGGAGGCGGGACCACGAGGCCGTTGGTGGAGATGACGAAGGTTCCTCCGTAGTCCTTGTCGAGAGGATCACCGTGGCCCTGCTCCGCGAACGCCTTCTCGTCGATGCTCCAAAGAACCGTGGCTCCGGCGGGGAAAGGGTTCGCGCTTTGCACCGTGAGGCGCCGGCCATCGGGGCTCCAGTTAAGGAACAGGGTGTTCTGGGTGTAGGGCGCTCCCGAAACGATCTGGACGACCACCAGCTGCGTCGGCTGCATGGGGGAGCTGAAATAGAACTCGATGGGGGAGTTAGGAAAAACCGCCTGTTCCGCCTCGCGCGGAGAAACGGAGAGAAGAGTTGGAAAAGCTCCCGCACTGCGTGGCGCTAGACTTGCCAGGGACAGCATCGCGATTACTGACATGCCGGTCGCCCGCCTGCTCTTGGAACCAAGGAATCGAATGGCGGCGCAGACGGCCGCTGTCCATGTGGGCGAAACAATCATGGCGCGTCAGTTTGCTTGGATGAGCCTGAAAAAGGCGGCCGGATTCGTGGACCCGAACGACAGGCCGAAGGATTTCCCGACCGGGTTTGTGGACAGGGCCGACCAGTTCGTGAGATCGGTCGATTTCTCCAGCACGAAAACGCCGTCGAACGCCGCTGTCGCCGTCAGGGAGAATTGTCCGGAAGCATAGGCTGCGGAGAGGATCTGTGGATTGTTGCACCCCGCAGTCTTCAAAACTGCCACTGTTTCGGATCCGAGCATCGAGACGAGCGAAGCCCCTTGGACGTCATGCGGCGAAACAATCCACCGCGCCAGTGTCACATCATACTCGGAGCAGGCTGCCAGAAAGCCGGTCGGCAGCATCACCTGGTTCGAGGATCCATTCAGCGCCCCAGCTGCGCCTCGATAAGGCGAACCGTAAACGAATTCTCCGTTCGGACGGCGTGTCAGAAACACCTGAACGAACTCGTCCGAATTTGCTCCGGCATTGAACCGAATCGATAGGGGTTCGTTCGTCGCCGCGTTTTTCAGATCAGCGAGATTAAGGATCCAGGGAGGACTCGGAAACTGGAGCCCACCGAGGTTGGTCGCCAGGACAAGGTTCGTGCCTCCGATCGGGACTCTGATCCGATATGAACCCGGCCCTGCGTCGATCTGGAACGAGCTTTGCGAGATCGCAACAGATCTGTAGCTGAAGTCATCGCCGCCATAGGCCACGTTTGCCAACGGATGATCCCCTGCGCTCGGCGTCGTCAAAATGGGTATCCCTGCAACCATTTCGCGGGGCCCCCTGACTCGGGCGGCGAGGACGAACGAGTCGTCGGGCGACGGATCCGGAGCGAGTTCCGACAACTGCATCGTCCTTCGGCTTCTCTGGATCACCCCTTCCAAGCGGGTAAGAAATGGCTCCGCCTCCAGCGCTCCCGTCTGGAACTGCCCGCGATACCCTTGGGCGAGAGTCTCGTTGGCTTTCAGGGTTCCGAAGTCGTCGAAGTCCAGCAGCCAGGTGATGGTTGAATTTGGCGGAAATGAACCGACCGGCGTGACCAAGATCGTTCGGCGATCCGAGCTCCAACTGTATTCGAGATTCGTCACCACGATCCCTCCGGGAAGAGCGATCCAGACGATCCCGTGTTTGGGGAGCATCTCCTCGCTGAACTGGAAGCTCACCACGGTATTCGGTGAAACTACATGGCCCTGGGCCGGGAAGTAGCTGGTCAAGGACGCAACAGCATACACGCTCGGCCCAACGAAGAGATGCAAGGCAAGGAACGCGAGCACCATTCGGACTGCAACCACCCACATGGGACCTGTCGAGCGACCTGGATTCATAGAGCGGTGACCGCCGATTCGATACCACCGTTCTGCTTTCAGTCGAGGCTGTCAAACCGTGGAGCCCTTTCCAGCCGCCTCGGAACCTTGGAGTGGACGCGGGCGGTCGCTTGACATCGCCGGAGCCAGGGCGAGCCTCTCGTCGAGCCTCCTTCGCCAATTCCACGTGCATTCCCGTCCCATCATGTCGGCTCGCCCGGAGCTCGTTCCGCCAACAAACCTGGTTCGGCCGGGCCTTTCATCGCGCTGGCGTCTTTGCTGCATCATTGCCGTCCTCACGTTTTTCCTCTTCGAGACCACCGCCGGACGACTCCTGGGTCAATCCTACCCGACCTTGGTGTCAGCAAGGCCAACGAGCGGCTCCATCGGATTTCCAACTCATGGAGTCGTCGAGTTCACTTTCAGCGAAGCAATGCAGCCGAAACAGAAACTCTTTTGGCTGGTCGCATCAGCATCGCCCATTACCCGCCTGGTCGACATGGACATCGAATGGTCCTACGACCTGAGAACTCTCCGAGCCTGGAGGCGGGCAGGCTTTCCGCCGGGAGAGAAGATAGATTGCGTCATCGACGAACAAGGCTTTGCCAGCGTAAGCGGTGGACTTCCCCTGGATCTCGACCGCGACGGGAGCTTTACATTGAGATCGGAGGAGCCGGTCCAGGGTGCACCGTATTTTCTCCTGTCGTTTCTCAAAAAGTGCCCGCAAAGCGGAACCAATCTCCCGGCACTCGACGGCCCCGTCCTTGTCAAAGCGCTTGCAAGATTGGGTCTCCAATCCCGAATTTCAGAAGTGCAGATTGTTAACCCTAAACTGCAACGGACACGCCTCTATGCGGACTCGCCGGATCAGACCTCGTTCTCGATGAACTCGTCGGTCGAGGTTCCCTCCCAACTCCCCACTCTCTTCCCGACCGGAGATTACAGGTTCGAGGTCGATTCGCCCGACTACATGCAATTTTTGTTTGTCCCCGTAACGAGCGTCCTGCTGCCGGATCCCGCGCAACTGACCGAGCTTCCGACCAGCCTGGGAAAGGGCACGAACAACGGTTTTCGAATCTCTTGGACCACCGGTTTCGGTGTTGGCGATGCCGCCGTTATCCGCATCACCGACGGCCATTCCGGGGAGCAGGTCTATTCGTCACCTGAACCCGGCAGCCCGAACCACGTCACCATCGCGGCAGGCAGCGTCGACCTTGCTCCGGGAGTTTTGAAACTCGGGCGGGACTACCGGATTGCGCTGGAGAGATGGCAAAACGATTCCAATTCGGCTGCCGGTTTCACGACTTCCATCCAACGTGGTGCCAGCACTGAATCGATTTTCACAACCCTGCCATATCTGCCGCTGAGGATTACCCAATTGCATCGCACCGGAACGGATCTGATCCTTGAAGCTTCGGGATTCATTTCTACTTTGCCGACTCTGGAGAAGTCTTCCGACTTGCGAACATGGAGCCGGGTAGGAAGAACTTTCCAGACGAACAGCGTTTTCTGGCTCGAGGATGACAACGCCACGAATCCGGCTGCATTTTACCGGTTGGGAATCCAATAGAGAGCAGATGACTTCCAGGCCTGTGAATTCTCCGCGGCTTGGCAGAACTTACGCGCTGCGCACCATGTGAAAACTTCCGACGGTATGAATCCACGTCTCTTCACCTTCGTCGGCGGGGCCACGGGAACTTGGCGTGTCGTGAGGAACCAACCCTTCATTGGAGATCCGCTCCCCGGCATCCAAAGGCTTGCCGTGGTCAACACATCGGTATCCGTCCTGCCGGAGGGCGCCCAGTGGATGCTACGGGGCGTGACGAGCAATGAACGTTACGCCACCCGCGCCGAGAAGGATCAACTCGTCGCGAAACAGGCGGCGATCGGCCGGCCCGAGGCGACCCAGGCCGCGCTGATCCCGATCCGGAAGAACTCTGCGTGGTGGACGCTGACCCAGGACGAGCGCCGCGCGATCTTCGAGGATCGTTCCAGCCACGTGAAGACGGGCCTGAAGTTTCTGCCGGCGGTCGCCCGTCGGCTCCACCACTGCCGCGATCTCGCCGCGGGCGAGCCGTTCGATTTTCTGACGTTCTTCGACTACCCGCCGGCGGACGCCGCCGCCTTCGAAGACATGGTCGGCGAATTGCGCGCCACCGAGGAATGGAAGTTCGTGGACCGCGAGATCGACATCCGTCTCGTGAGCGAAGGCGCTCGCGATTGATCCCGATCCACTTCGGCCATTCCAAAGAATCCCCTTGAACCAGCGGAGTCTCCGGGCCGTCTATTGCCCATCATGAAACGTCTCCTGTCGGTCTTCGTTCTGATCACCCTGGGTCCGGTCGCGTGCTCCCGGGCCGCTTCTCCTGAAACTTCCACCAACGGCTTCATCCCGATCTACGACGGCAGGACGCTTTCTGGCTGGCATGTCAGCGCCAAGACCGGCCACAGCCGGGCGAGCACGAACAAGACGGGCGGCAAATGGGTCGTCGAGGACGGCGCGATCGTCGGATCACAGGACATCAAGGGCAACGGCGGCCTCATCATCACGGACGAACACTACGGCGACTTCGAGGTGAAGCTGGAGATGAAGAACGACTTCGGACCGGACAGCGGCCTGTTCCTGCGCAGCACGGAGGACGGCAAGGCCTGGCAGGCGATGATCGACTACCACGCGGGCGGCAATTTGATGGGCGTCTACGGCGAGGGCCTCGGCGGCAAACCGCACGTCCGCAACTTCAGCTTCACGGACAAGGTCACCGAGATCACGGATAAGCCCACTGGCGAACCGCCCACTCCGCTGCCTGTCCTGCCGGAATCGTGGCCGCACTTCTGGCGTCACGGCCAGTGGAACGAACTCCGCGCCCACATCGTCAACAACCCGCCGCACATCACGACCTGGATCAACGGCGTGAAGATGATGGAATGGCAGGAGAAGGAAGTGCGCCATCAGGCAAGGGGCGGCATCGCCCTGCAGGTCCACGGCGGCGGCGATCACACGCAGGAATTCGTCCGTTACCGAAACATCCAGGTGAAACGTCTCGACCCGAAAAACTAGACCGCTCGGAGACACATCGATGCCGATGCCTTTCGCCACAGAAGCAACTCCGGGCAACCCACCGGTCGCGCACCGGGGCGGAAGATCCCTGAAGCTTTGCGTCATGATCTTGGCGCTCTGGTTCGGACCGGAACCCGCGCTCAGCGCCGCGGGGACCTTCAACGTCCGCGACTACGGGGCGACCGGAAACAAGGCCGACGACGCACGCCCGGCGATCCAGAAGACGATTGACGCCTGCGCCGCGGCGAAGGGCGGCACCGTCCTGATTCCAGCGGGTGAATACACGTCGGGAACCCTGCTCCTACGCAGCCATGTCCGAATCGAAATCGCCGTCGGGGCGACGGTGTTCGCGTCGACCAATCCGGCCGCCTACAAGTTCGGCGGCATCCCGTCGAAAGCCGCGCTCTTTTTCGGCCAAGGACTCGTGGACGTATCGTTTACCGGTGGAGGCACGGTTGACGGCCAGGCGGAATACGAATGGCGCGAGGACGATTTTGAGCAGGGTTTCAAACACAAGGAGACGATGCACGCGCTAGGCAAGTCCCTCATGCGGTCGTTTCCAAAAGGCCACCCGAAGCGCGAGATCTTCCCGCACCTGCTGTGGCTCGGGACATCGAGGGACATCTCGTTCAAGGGCCTGAAGTGGCTGCACTCGCCGAGCTGGACGTTGACGCTCTACGACTGCCAACGGGCGACCTTCGAAGGCCTCTTCGTCCAGACGAGCCTCAGGGCGGGCGTATGGGCGGACGGCATCGATCTCGACGGCTGCCGGGATGTCTCGATCAAGGACTGCACGATTGAGACCGGCGACGACTGCATCATCTTCATCTCGACCGACGTCTGGGGACCCGCGCGCCGCTGCGAGAACATCACCGTCACCGGCTGCCGCCTTTCATCGGCCTCGGCCGGGGTGAAGTTCAGCGAAGGCAACAAGGCCGGCATTCGCAATGTGCGGGTGAGCGACTGCGTGCTCACGAACGTCAACCGCGGCTTCGTCTTCTACAGCACCTCCAAGGGCGGCGACATCAGCGACGTCGTGCTTTCCCGGCTCACCATCCACTGCAACCGCTTCGACTGGTTCTGGGCCGGCGACGGCCAGCCGTTTCATTTCCGCGTCAACCGCGTCAGCGAAATGAACCAGCAACCGGCGAAGGCGGGCGAGAAACCACCGGGGGCGATCCGCAACATCACCATCCGTGAAGTCACCGCGCACGGAAAGGGGACCTCGCGCATCCACGGCCATGCCGAGAGCCGATTGGACGGGCTGAAGATCGAGAACCTGAAGCTATTCCTCGCCGCCGATCCGGCCGCCCCGTTCGACTACGCGGACCACGCCCTCGAGATCCGCCGCGCGAGGAATCTCTCGGTGAAGGGACTCGAAGTGGTCTGGGAAAACCCCGCCCTGCCCGCATGGCGAAGTGCGCTTGTGCTTGAGGACATCGTCGGGCTCGAACTCGACGGTTTCGTCGGACGCGGTGCTCCGCATGGAAATGCCCCGGCCCTCATGCTGACCAATTGCGTCGGAGCGATCGTCCGGCGCAGCCGTGCGTCGGAAGGCACCGGGGTCTTCCTGAACGCGACCGGTTCGGAGAGCCGAGGACTCCTGATCGAGGAGAGTGATTTCCGAAACGCGCAGGTGCCATGGCAGCTCGACGCAGGCTATCCCGCCGCGGGGTTCAAGGAGCGGAACAACCTTCTTCCCGCCGCCAAAAAATAAGGCCGCACCCCACGGCTGCAGCCGGATCGGCTGCGGTCAGTTTCCAATCGGTTCCGCGTTCCAGACCTTGATGTCGTCGAAGAAGCCATCCGTGCCCGCGACGCCCAGTTCGATCTTGGACTTCGTGGCGTGGCCGATGCCGGAGGATCTCAGGAAGCCAGCCGGCTTCCCATCGAGCGTGACGCGCATCGTGTCGCCGACGGTCTCGACCACGAGGACATACCATCTGCCCGTCTCGAGCTTGGCCGGATAGGTCACCTGGCGTCCGACCAGGAGCTTCGCGCGTTCGGCTTTCTGCGCCGGATCCTTCATCTCGTAGATGTCGTTGCGCATGCTGCCGTCGCGTTCGTCGACCAGCGTCACCCCGTTGAGCCTGACCTGGGCGCGGCAAAGATGGCCGTAATGGGCGCCGGTGTATTTGCGGTCGTCGAACTCGACATCGATCATGGTGGCTCCCTCAAAACGGATCTTCACCTCCACCACGCTGTCCCTCGTCGGAATCTCCAACCCATGCACCGCGGCGTGGCCGACGACCGCCGGCTTTCCGTCCACCGCAGGCGCATTGGTCCGGGTCTGGGTGCCTTTGAGCGTGCCCTTCTCGACGGCGAACGTGGGCACTACCTTGTGCCAGGCCTTGGCCGGCTCGGCGCCCCCGAAATCGTCCGCGAAGAGAAGTTCCTTCTTTTTGGCGATCGATGCGTCCGGGATGGCGGGCAGGTCGGCATGGAGGAAGATTGCGGTGACGAGAAACGCGGCAGTGAGCAAGGAGCGGATGTTCATTTGGGAGCCGTCTTGGATGTTATCGGGTTCGTGGACGCCGGAGAATGCGAGCCAACTCCGGGCTACGTCAACGCGCCCTGAGCGATGGCCCGCAGGCGGGGCCTATTCGCGGAAGTCAGCCGTGGAACGGTGTTCCTGCAGCGTGCCGTCCCACGCGCCGGCGGACTGAGGCAGGGCGGCGCGACCCACTTCAATGGGTCATCAGGTAGAAGACGATGTTGATCCCGAGGGGATAGGCGATCTTCTCCGAGAACTTGTTGAAGTAGTCTTCATTCTGGCCCTCGCGTTCCCAGCCGTCGCTGATGTCGCTGTTGTGGATCGCCAGGACCATGACGCGCTGGCGGTCGTCGAGCAGCGCGCGGACGTGCATCTCCTCGGAACCCACTCCCCGGTTGACTCCCTGCAGCGGCGGTGAACGCGGGTCATCGGGTTCGTGTTCCGGGTTCCAGAACTGGAGCGTGGGCACTTGGAAACGGCGCATCGGACCACGGAGGTCGAATACGCTGTGGAATACCGGATGGGCGGTCGTCAGATCGGTCCACGTCTGCTCCGGCAACACGCGGCCCATTTCCCGGGCAAACCCTTCCCACTCTTCGGAGCCCCAGAAATCGTTCACGAACATCACGCCGCCGTTCTGGAGATACTTCCGCAGGGCCATGACCTCGCCATCGCTCAAGCGCATGTAGCCGGCGTGTTCGATGTAGAGCATCGGATAGCGGGAAAGCATCGGGTCGGTGAGCTTCAGCACGCGCCCGTCGGGATCGGTCTTGATCGAGGTGAGCTGTTGCAGACGGAACGAGAAGTTCAAGTCGGCGTCAGGGTAGTCCACCCACCAGCCAAGCCAGCGAAGGCGGCCGCGGTTCGAAGCGGGGCCCGGATCGGATTTGAAGATGACCCGCGTGAACGTGAAGGCGTCCCATTCGAAGCCGGGTGCGTTCGTCCAGTTGGCGTTGCCAGACGCATGTGAGGCGGTTTCGCGGGCGGTGCGAAGTTCGTCCTCATTCACGACCTGCCCGCCTTCGATGCGGACGAGATTGCCGGAGAGACCGGAGCGAGCCCCGAGTTGGGCGAAGCAAATGCCGGTCGCCAGAACTCCGGCCATCAGGATGATCAGCCTCGCGTTCAACTTGAACGCGACCATTTCGTGTCCCGATCCGCCCGACAAGAGGCGTCTTCCCCCGCCGTTTCCCCTGACACCGCGTTTCACTCTACACCGGAGCCGGCCAGCAGCCCCGGCAGAGTCAGCGTGTCGGAACGTCCACGGTCTCCACCGCGATCCTCCAATCGCTGAACCGGGCACCCAATCGCAGAAGGCCGAAGGTCGCGAAGTTGAAGCCGCAGCCGGCCCCGTAAACACTGTCGGGCGCTACGTTCAAGGTCCACACGGAACCTTCCGGCAAAGCGCGGCTCGCGGCGGTTTCCACCTCCTTGACCAAGGCGGGCGGCTCCGCGTTCTGGGCGGCCGGCGAGTTGGTCTCCTGCCAATGCCGGAAGAGGCCGCGCCCGGCGATGAGCCGGCGCATGATGGGATTCAGGATGCCGGAATGCTGGTGTGCGCGGATCACCGCGTGGACCTTGGCGTCGCCGCTGCCGGCGGACCGCAGCAGATAACCCACGGCCGACCGCCCATAAACGAAGGCCCGGTCGGGGTTGTGGGCGAATGCCGGCTCATCGCTGAAGACGGTGAAATCGTTCCACATGAAACCAATCACGCCGGGATTGGTGGGTGCGGCGGGGGTAAAGTCGCTGAACTGGCGACCGGCCAGGGCCGCGGCCTCGGGATCCGCCTTCAGCCAGTCGGGATTGTCTTTGAGGAATCGCCCCTGGCTCAACTGCCCGAGCAGCTGGAATCGGTTCGTGCCCGTCGCCGCAAGGAGCGGTCCGGACGTGAAGCCGGGCTCCATCCCCCCGTGGCAGAGCTGCACGAATTCCGTGCCGCAACCGAGATAGATCGCCACCGGGAGAAAATCGTAGGCGCGCAGAAGCTTGGCGGCGTTGAACTCGGTCCCGTATTTCGCCCGCCCTTCGGCGAGGAACCCGTAGCGTGCGACCAGGCTCACGTCCTCGTGGTTCCCGCGCACGAAATGGACGCGGTCCGGATTCGCCAGCTTGAGCCGCAGCAGGGTGTAGAGCACCTCGACGCCGTAAAGTCCACGGTCGGTGTAGTCACCCAGAAAGATGAGATGCAGCCCCGGCTCCACGACCGCGAAGCCGTCGAGCCACTTGCGCTGCTGCAGCGCGCCGAGAACGCCCAGGAGCGAGTGTATATCGCCATGAAGATCGCCCTGGAGGAACACTTTCGCGTCGGGCGGCAGCACCAGCTTTTCCACGAAAGGCTCGAAGGGAATTCCCGGCGGTGTGAACCAGCTCCGTTGGACGTCGAGGAACGTGTCGCTCCGGGGCGCAGCGCCGACCCAGTTGACGGTGTTCGCCAACGGCCCATTGGTCGCGAGGGCGAAGTAGGCATCAAGGACGCGATCGAACTCGGCGAAGGTCTGCAATGGCAGCAATGCCTTCGGCGGCATCCGCCCACCCAGCACGCGGTTCAGCGGGAGTTTGGCGCAAGCCGCCTTCCACGCGGCAAACGTCGGCTGCTCGTCGGCAGCACGCACGCTTCCCACCAGCAGGAGGGCGGACAAAAGCCAAAGGCCAAGGGCGCGGACCGGGTTCATGCGAGGCACCCATCACAGATGGCACCGACCGGCATCCGTTGGCGAGCCGTCAAGCGGCGACGGTCCGGAATCGACCGTCCGCCTTGCAGCCCGGGACAAGCCATGCAAACGCTGCGCCGTGCTGCAGTCCCAACCTATTGCCGCAGGCATTTCCTAATGGATATCCCGACACATCGTATCGACCTCCCATGAATCCACTCGACCCGCTTCGCGGCTACCCCCGCGTCAAGGTTGTGAACAGTTTCGACGAACTGGTCACCACGCCGTTCGCGGACGGCATCAACGCCCTTTGCTGGCCGAGAACGTTGCCGGGCGATTTCGGAGAGGTGGTAGCGCACTTGGAAGTCGGTGTGGGGATAACCACTCTCGACGAAGCCCGGCTCATCGCGCTGCCGGTGGGCCCTGCCGGCAGGGCGGCCATAGATTTCCTGCTCGAAGACCAGCGGTTGCTCAGGGCCCACGGCCTCGATCCCGTCCTCGATTGTATCAATGGCTACCCGCCAAACGATGATCCCGGGCCACTGAGAACGGACGTTTGCTCGTTCCACGCTGACAGCGCAACGGGCGTGGCCGACACCTACCTGTGCACCTACCACGGCGCGCCGAGCGAAGGCCTGCGAAACGAAGAAGCGATCCGACGCGTTGATATTCCCGAAACCCGCGCCGAGCTTCTGAAGCACTTCGGAGGCGGCGGCGACGGCGATGGCTTCCTGGAATTTTTGAACGAAAACTTCTACGATCTCCACTATGCGCCGGTGCCGCACGCGCAGCCGTTTTCCTTCGGCAAAGGGAACCTTTGGCGCATCGCGGTCGACTATCCGGGAGGCCCGGTCCCCCCATGCATCCACCGCGCACCCGACCCCGTCGCCGGCCATCCTCCACGTTTGCTGTTGATCAGTTGATCGCGCGGGTGCCAGAGCGGAAATTGGACGCGGCTTCGCAACCAGGCGCAACACAACCGCACGGCCATTCCTTGCGGCGAATCCGACATGACACCTATGGAAAGCGCTGTCCAAATCTACACGATCATCAACCTGACGGTCATGGGCATTTCCCACCTCGTGAGGCCACGTGTGTGGGTAGACTTCTTCGTCTTTCTCCGGGAATGCCGCGAGCCCTCCTGCTATTCCCGCGCCGGCAAAGGTTCCCCTCCCTGCTCAGCTGCTAAGTGAGCGCTGCGCCCATAGGGAGCACGCGCGAGTTTGGTCGCCTCGGTAAGTTCCACAACAACGCTTCGGAATCGGAATGGCGTTGGAATCATCGGCGTGAAAGCCTCCGATCCCGGCCTCAAAAAGAAACCCACAGACGCCTTCCCAGCCAAGAAAGGTCCTGAATGAAACCCCTGCCACTCACAACCCTGCTGGCCATCGTCTTTGCCTCCGGCTGCGCCACGGGACCGCTAACCAAGACGATCCAGATCGAGTCCGATCCGCCGAACATGCGCATGGAGGTGAATAACGACTACATCGGCAAGACTCCGGCACAGTTCACCGTGCGCACGAATCCCGAAGGCGAATTTCTCGGAAGCTGGGCCAACGCGCCACAGGTCGAGTTCGTCGCGTATCCGCCCGCCGATACTCCCGGTCTCTACATCCAGAAGAAGATCTTTGCGCCGAACGGCTTCTTCAAAGCCGGCGAACGCATTCCCGGCCGCCTCTTCTTCGACATGCGCTTGAAGTCCGAACATCTCCTGATCAACCCGCCCTCCAAATGAAGACACGCCCCGTTCTCGGCATTGTCGGTGTCCTGACTTTCGTTGCCCTAGTCGCCTTTTGGCCGTCCCGGACCACATCGGCCGCGGAGTCCACCAGTCCGTCCCGCTTCGAGTATGCCACGATCCGCTGGGCTGGCCGCGACAACACCCACCTGATCCGACCGGACGGATCTACTGAGATGCTCGGCAACCAGCTAAAGTCGACCCGCAAACCAGATCGCGCGGACGATCGCTCGTTCTACATGAACCTGGCGATGAACGCACTGGCGAAAGAGGGTTACGAACTGGCCTCCATGACGTCCGACGACTACGTCATGAAGCGTGCTAGCGGGAAGTGATTCGGTAATTTCACGCCGGCCCGATTTTCCAGAAACCATTGGAACCGGGCGGGACAAATAACTTGTCGGATCTCCGCTGCCGGCCTTCCACCCGTTTGACCAGGTCGATCAGGTCGATCAGGTCTTTGCGGTCGATGGTGAAGCGCACCCTACGACCCAAAAAGCTCGGGGCGAAACCACCAACCGTGACTAAACCGGGCCGGCGGAAAACCGCGCGGGAAGGGCGACGAGCTACGACCAGAAAAAGGAACCCAGGAGCGAAGCTGGCACCGGCCACTGCCGAGGGCCGAACAACTGTCCGACATCGGCATCGGAATTGTGACTGCCATTGTGACTCAGCCCACGCCAAGCCATTGGAATCGGAGGCATTCTACTGAGATTCCAACGGATCAAAAGAAGTGGCGGAGAGGGGGGGATTCGAACCCCCGGTAGAGCTTTAGGCCCTACACCAGTTTAGCAAACTAGCGCTTTAAGCCACTCAGCCACCTCTCCACCAGAAGAGGACGAACTAAAATTGTGGTGCACCCGTCAGGAATCGAACCTGAAACCTTCTGATTCGTAGTCAGATGCTCTATCCAATTGAGCTACGGATGCACTCAGGAGCTAAAACCTAGGATACGCCGCGCCGCGACTGCAAGTGTCTTTTGTTCGCATGGGATTCGCCGGGGAGCAAGCGGGACTTAATTCAAGCGCGCCGAAATCCAAAATCACGCGACGTGTTCACGCCGGGACCGCAACCACGTTGAGGAATGCCTCAAGGGTGCGGCCCAACTCGTCGGAGTCGTAGTCATTCGCATCCCGCAGCGTGAAAATGCCGAGGCAGACGCCGTCGCCGCGCCGCGCCGCGTGAAGGGTGCCGTCCTGGAACGACAGGCGAACGATCTCCGACGGAAGGCGGTTCATCTGGAGAACCTTGAAAAGGTCGGTCAAGCCCCTCATGGCATTGTCACACGCCGGGGAGGTGAACGCGTCCGACAGGCTCTGGCTGAAAGCGGTGCTGTCGGGATAGCGGATACCGCCGGCGAGCACGCCGTGAATGCGCACATTCTTGGTGAGCCAGAGGTTGAGCGTCGCTTTCATCGAGGTGCCTCCTCGGCAACCGCGACCGGCGAATACACGGTGCGAAGGAAGAGCGCCCGGTCGGCCTCGACCTGGATGACCAGGCGGCTTTGGTGCTCGAAAGCCTCAACACGTTCCAGGCTTCCCAGCGGGAGCCCTTGCGCGATCACCCGAGCCTTCTGCGACAGGGCTTCCAAAAAATTGATGCGGACGTTGCTGTCGGCGCACTGCCATTCGTAGAGCACGTCCCCCTGGGTCGAGCAGACGAGGAACTCCTCCGTTCTCGGTCGTTTGGAGACGCCTGGAACGGGTTGCGCAGCGTGGTCAGCGTCCGCGAGTTCTCCTAAAGGCGCGACCGCGAGCGCCTGTGCTTCGAGATCGGCGAGAGCCCCGGGATCGGAACCCGGCAACGGATCGCCGGCGGGAGGTTCGAGGGCCTCGTCGCGCTGTTGCGCCGCCTCCATCAGGAGGGATTCACAGGAGCCGGAAATGGTTTCGCATCCCGGTTCGGCAAAGGGCCGAAGGTTGAATTCGCCGCCGGTGAGGCGCAGCAGGTAGTTGAACGCCAAATCGCCGGTGCGGCTCCCAGCAACCGCGTGGATGATGCGTCCCTCGCGGATGAAGATGCGCCCCTGCTGTTCGCCGGTCGAGATCTCCAGCACGGACGAATTCCGCGAGAGGCACTCCATCTGGATCACGTCCTGCAGGCCCACGCGCCGCAGCACGCCACGGAATCCTTCCTCGGGCTGGAACTTCGCCAGCTCCGACAATGTGGCGAAAATACTCTGCCAACCGCCCACATCGCGGGGCTTTTCGAGGAACAGTTCCGCGCCGTTGTTCAACGCAAGGTCACGGTAGGCCCCTGTGGAGTCTCCCGTGAGGACAACCTTTAGCAGGTTGGGATACTTGCGGCTGATCAGCCGGAGAAACTGGAGCCCGTCAACGACGGGCATGTGGACATCGATGACGAGAAGGTCGACCGGGCGGGACTGGAGTTCGGCGAGCGCGCCGCCGGTATCGTGGGCCACGCCGACGCTCCACGCCCCATGGGTCAGCTGCACGGCAAGTTCCTGGATGATGCGGAGGAAGTCCGGGTCATCGTCGACGAACAGGACCTGTGTCTGCCGCTCAGCCATGGGTCGATTGGGGATGAGGCGCCACGCGGAGACGCCCCTAACTCTCCATGTCGCCGGCCACGGCGAGTTGCTGCCAGTCGCCGAGGCGACCGCCGAGGTTCATCTCGTTGACGTAGCCGTCCTCCATCAGGGGGCCGCGCAGGCCCTTGATGGGCGCATCGCGTTCGTGCGTGAGCACGTTGGCCGCGTGCACGGCGGTGAGGGCGCAAAATCCCTTCGACACAAGCTGCGACGGATGGTGGTGCAGGGCGACGGATTCGACGATCGGCATCGGCAATCCCCAGATGCCCATGAGGCAGCCGCCGACCTCGGCGTGGTTCGCCCCGAAGACCTCCTTCTCGGCTTCCCAGAGTTCGCACCGCCGTTCGCGGGCCAGTTCCACCGCCTTCGAAAACTCGTCGGGCAGGTTCGCCACGAGGGCGAGCTTGCCACAGTCGTGGAGCATTCCCGCGGTGAAGCTTTGGCCGATGATCTCGCCAGAGGCACCTTCGCCCTCTGCGATCGCCTGGGCCACGCGGCCGACACGGATGCAGTGCTGCCAGAGGGCCGTCACCGAGATGCAGTTGGGCTTGATGCGGTCGAAGTAGGAGAACGTGTGGGCAAGAAGGATGACCGACTTGGTCGTCTCGATCCCGAGATACATCACCGCCTCACGGGCGCTGGAAACCTGCAGGCGCAGTCCGAAGACGGCCGAGTTCACAAGCTGGAGCAGATTCGCGGTCATGGCCGGATCGCGCTCGATGTGCCGGCCGATCGCGTCGATGTCGAAGTCCGGGGACTGGAGGGCCTCGACTACCCTGAAGTAGACCTGTGGCGGACTGGGCAGACGACGGAGCTGGGACATGATTCCCTGCACCATGTCGCTCGGAAGCCAGGTCTCGAGATGGAAGGCGCGGTGGAGCGCGTCGAGGATGGTCTGGCCGTCGCAAGGCTTGATCAGATACTGGTGCGCGGCCCCGACGCATTTCATGACCGCCTGCTGGTCGGCGAGATCGGCGCGGATGAAGCGCAGCACGCCGGGATGGCGGTGGAGAATTTCCCCGAGCAACTGCGCGCCGTTCATGCCCTTGAGCTGCATGTCGGCCACAACCGCCCGCACGGGGGTCTGCTCCATGATGGAGAGCGCCTCGGTTCCAGAATGGGCGAAGGCCATCTGGAAACCGCCCGGCGATGTCGCGAACAGGCGGTTCAGGTCATCCCAAAGCGCCACGTCTTCCCCGACGAAAAGGACTCGGTCTTGCATCTGCTTTCTTCCACGTCACACCCACGCATCCGATCGCCGTGTTCCCAACGCCGGGTCCCAACCCAGCATCGTCAACGAACGGGCGCAGGCTTCCCGCACCCATTCATCGGCATCTTCCAAAGACCGGATAAGCGCCTGAATGGATCGTTGGTCGCCCATGCGGCCCAATGCCTCCGCCGCGGCCATGCGCAGGTCGCGGTCGGAATCGCACAGCGCGACGAGCATGGCCTCGAGCGCCGCCTGTTGCCGGTAATGCACTGGGTTGCTGAAACCGGTGAGCCTGTGCTCGAACGCGGGCATCGCGCTGATGCGCTGCAGGACGTCGGCCGCGGACTGCCGCACCCAGTATTCGCGGTCCTTCAGCGCCACCTTCAGCGCGGGAACGGCCCGGCGAGCGGCGGGAGATTTGTCCCAATGGGGATCGATGCGTTGCAACGCCCCGGCGGCGGCCTGCCTTGCGGCGGTCTGCGGATCGGTCATCGCCACGACGAGTTTTTCGACCGCGCGTGGATCACCGATCTCGCCGAGGGCCTTCGCGGCGGACTCGCGCACGTCGTGGTCGCGGTCCTTCAAAAGCTGGGTCAACGGATCCACGCCCCGAGGATCGCGTGATCGTCCGAGCGCTTCGACCGCGGCCTTGCGCACGTCCCAATTCGGATCGCACAGGGCCTGGACGAGATGCGGGACCGCGTTCACGTCGCCGCCATTTCCGAGCGCCGTCACCGTTACGACGCGCACGTGGGAATCAGGGTCGGCGAGCGCCGTGATCAACGCATCGGTGGCCTGGGATTCGCGGATGTCCCCGAGGGCCTCCACCGCTTCCACACGGACGAGCGAATCCTCATCCTTCAAGGCGAGGATGAACGCCTTCACCACGCGCGCATCCGAAACAAGGGTCAACGCCTGGACAACCTTTCGCCGGTCCAAACAGGTCGGATCCCGGAGCACCGCCATGAGGGGCTCCATCGAGGACGCGCCGTAGCGGGCCGCCGCCGCGAAGTCGGTCGACGCTATCGCCAGAAGGATGCGGTCTTCGTCGGTGCCGGCGATCCATCCGGACCCCTGGAGAACCCGCGCGGCATGCCACCGGACGTTCGATTTCGGAGACCGGAGAAGCGGCAACAACAGCGCGGGGGCGTCGTGATGTTTGATCAGCCCCAGGATCGTTCCCGCGGCCTCCCGGGCCTCGTCATTTTCCCCCTTGAGAAGATCGACGAGCGGGTGCAGCGAAGGAGGCTGGTGGATCTTTCCAAGCTCGCCGATGGCGGCCTTGCGGATCGACGGCTCTGGGTCCGTGACCAGACGCAGCAAGGGCTCGAACGCGTCAGACGGAGCCCAGGAAGCCATCTTTCCGATGGCCTCCATCCGTGTCTGAGAGTTCTTGGACTTGAGTTGCTGAGCGGTCCACCAATGCATTTTCTCTCAATGGCAGTCGGCGGATTTGGGAAAGGCCTTGAAGAGCCGTTCCCGTGCCTGGCCGCATCCGTCGGAAAGCCAGAGGCATCCGCCAAAAGGCCGTCGGCCGGCGATACGATGACCGAGGAAGCAATCGTCCCCGCAACAGTCCATCCGGACGGCACGTCTACGGGTGACTGTGGATCGCGCTTCAACCTCGGGGTAGACTGAGCCACAACAAAGTAGCCGAAGACGAACCGCCAAGCGGTTTCGGCAAGATAGGGCAGCGCATCTTGCGTGCCCGAGGCGCTGCCGGCCTGAAATCAAACAGTGCGGGCGAATCAGGATGCCGGACGATCGGGGAATCCTGGTCCGCACGGGGCATGCTGGAAGCCTGCCCTACCTTCTGCCGAATGAGTCCTGTTTAGGCCGTCAATGAGTTTGGCCCGGTTCCTTGACCGAAGGACGTTCACTTCTATAGTCGCCGGACGATGCATTTCGATGCCCCTTCCTTCGCTGAAGGAAATTCCGATTCAACTGCCCAGTTCAACGGGTTGAAGCAGTTCAAAACCGCCGGCCGCGGCTTCTGGGGAAACGTCCCCGACAAGGACTGGAGCGACTGGAAGTGGCAGCTCAAACACCGGATCACCACCGTGGAACAGCTGGAGAAGCTGATGCCCACGCTGACGCCTGAGCAACGCGCCGGAGCCGTCCTTGCGAACGCCAACAAGCTGGCCATGGCGGTCACGCCCTACTTTTTCAACCTGATCGACATGGCGGACGAGAACTGCCCGATCCGCCGACAGGTCATCCCGCGCATCGAGGAGACGAACACCGCGCGCTGGGAGATGAGTGATCCGTGCGGTGAGGACTCGCATTCGCCCGTGCCCGGCCTGGTGCATCGTTATCCGGACCGGGTGCTCTTCCTCGTGACCGATCGTTGCGCGGCCTACTGCCGCTACTGCACGCGTTCTCGGCTCGTGAGCAACGCGAGCGGCTACGACTTCCATCCGGAGTTCGACCGCCAGATCGCCTACATCGCGGAGCATCCCGAGATCCGCGACGTGCTCCTGAGCGGTGGCGATCCGCTGCTCTTCAGCGACGACAAGCTGGAACATCTCCTCGGCCGCCTGAGGGCGATTCCGCATGTGGAGTTCCTCCGCATCGGCACGCGCATTCCCGTCTTCCTGCCGCAACGCATCACGCCGGAGTTCTGCGCAATGGTGAAGAAGTTCCATCCGCTCTTCATCAGCATCCACTCCAACCATCCGCGCGAACTGACGACCGAAGTGCGCGAGGCCCTTGGGCGCTTGGCCGATGCCGGCATCCCGCTGGGCAACCAGTCCGTGATGCTCAAGCACGTCAACGACGACGTGACGGTGATGAAGGCGCACGTGCAGAAGCTCCTCATGTGCCGGGTGCGTCCCTACTACATCTACCAGTGCGACCTGATCTCCGGTTCGTCGCATCTTCGCACGACCGTGCAGAAGGGGTTGGAAATCATGGAGGGCTTGCGCGGCCACACGACCGGCTACGCGGTGCCGCAGTTCGTCATCGATGCCCCCGGCGGCGGCGGCAAGGTTCCGATCAACCCGGACTAC
>Ga0163144_10004243_pt1 | contig 32352 bp, 32 predicted proteins | sample OliLak19BULKMAT1_FD_123175 | JGI IMG/M metagenome (GOLD analysis project Ga0163144, IMG submission 123175) | Freshwater microbial mat bacterial communities from Lake Vanda, McMurdo Dry Valleys, Antarctica - Oligotrophic Lake LV.19.BULKMAT1 | ecosystem: Environmental > Aquatic > Freshwater >... | reverse complement strand
TGTATATCGGGGATACTGATGATGGCTCCGGCTTACACCACATGGTCCTTGAAGTTCTGGATAACGCCATAGACGAAGCTTTAGCAGGCTATTGTGACAGGGTTAATGTCATCATACATGCCGATGGTTCCGTTTCAGTACGTGATAATGGCCGTGGCATCCCCACCGATATCCATGAAGAAGAAGGCCGCTCAGCCGCTGAAGTCATTATGACCATCTTACATGCCGGTGGAAAATTTGATAAAAAATCTTATAAAGTCGCCGGCGGTCTGCACGGGGTCGGTGTTTCCGTGGTCAATGCTTTATCTGAAGATTTATATTTAACCATTTATCAACATGGCAAAGTTTATAAACAGCATTACAAAATGGGTGAGCCTCAAGCACCTCTGGCTATAGCTGGAGAATCTTCTGAGACCGGCACTGAAGTCCGCTTTAAGCCCAGCAACACCATTTTTAGTAACACCGAATTCCATTACGACATACTCGCCAAACGTTTACGAGAATTATCTTTCTTAAACTCCGGCATACGCATTGAATTGTTTGAAGAAGCCACCGGCAAAAATGATATTTTTGAATATGAAGGCGGCATTAAAGCATTTGTCCAACATCTTAATCGCAATAAAACCCCGGCTCATCCCGATGTATTTTATTTTTGCCAGGAAAAAGACGACATGGTTGTCGAATTAGCCATGCAGTGGAATGATGGTTTCCAGGAATCCATGTTCTGCTTCACTAATAATATCCCCCAACGAGATGGCGGCACCCATTTAGCAGGTTTACGCGCTGCTCTCACTCGTAGTTTGAATAATTACATAGAGAAAGAAGGCATCGCTAAAAAAGACAAAATTGTCACCATCGGCGATGACGCCCGTGAAGGCTTAACCGCCGTATTATCCGTCAAAGTGCCGGACCCAAAATTTTCATCGCAAACTAAAGATAAACTGGTCTCCTCGGAAGTTAAAACCGTGGTCGAGTCCTGCGTATCTAATAAATTACAAGATTTTTTACTTGAAAATCCGGCTCAGGCCAAAGCTATTGTTCTAAAAATGATGGACGCCGCCCGTGCTCGCGAGGCCGCCCGCAAAGCCCGCGACATGACCCGCCGGAAAAACGTGTTAGATATTGCCGGTTTGCCCGGCAAATTGGCCGATTGCCAAGAAAAAGATCCTGCCTTATGTGAGCTCTTCTTAGTCGAAGGAGATTCAGCCGGCGGCTCAGCCAAGCAAGCACGTGATCGTCGTAATCAAGCCATCTTGCCCCTTAAAGGCAAAATTCTTAATGTTGAAAAAGCCAGATTTGATAAAATGCTGGGCTCCGCCGAAGTAGGCACTTTAATTATCGCCATGGGCTGCGGCATAGGCCGAGAGGAATACAACCCTGATAAACTACGTTACCATCGAATAATCATAATGACCGATGCAGATGTGGATGGCTCGCATATCCGCACGTTATTGCTCACTTTTTTCTATAGACAGATGCCTGAATTAATTGACCGTGGTCATATTTATATTGCCCAACCGCCACTTTATAAAGTAAAGCGCGGCAAATCAGAACAATATGTTAAAGATGACGAGGCGATGGATAATTATCTACTGCAAATCGCCATTGAGGGCACGCAGCTTCATCCTAACCAGCAAGCCCCGGCGATTAACAGCGCCGCCTTAGAAACTATTTTGCAACATTATCACCGCGCTCTACGCAGTCAGCGGCGATTAAATCGTTATCTACCCCATTTGATCACTGGGGCCATGTTGGTTATTCCGTCTTTGCCCAGTGAACAATTACATAATCTGCAAAGTGTTCAAGAATGGATTGATCTTTTTCAAAATTATCTTAATCAAGCTCAATTGGCGCCTGGCTTAACTTATCAAATCAGTATTCAGGAAGACGCTGAGAAAAAATGTTTTTATCCCAAAGTAACTATCAAAAACCATGGTTTTGGCAAAGATTATTTAATCAAAAGCGAAATTCTTAATTCTAATGATTATAAATTTATTGCCCAGGCCCAAGCTCAAATCAAAAATTTATTAGAGCCGGATGCTTTTGTAGTTCGAGGCGAAAAACGGTTTACCGACAATAACTTCGGACGGATTTATGCCTGGTTATTGGAAGAAGCCAAAAAAGGTTTAGTCATTTCCCGCTATAAAGGTTTAGGCGAAATGAACCCCGAGCAACTCTGGGATACGACCATGGACCCTCAATCCCGGCGTTTATTAAAGGTCAACATCCACGACGCAGTCGCCGCCGATGAAATTTTTACCACTTTAATGGGTGATCAAGTTGAACCCCGCCGTCAATTCATCGAAGACAACGCTCTAAGCGCTGAAAATATTGACATCTAACTTCAGAACGCACTTCTCCCAGATTAGCGCATAGATGCAATTACGATTATTTTGGCAATTAGTTAAAATCTTTTATTTGGCTTATTTCGCCTTAAGAACCAAACGTATTTGACAAAATTTAGAGCTTGACGCCTCAGTATCATAAGCGCAAAAATCCTGAGACATCGCCATCATTTTATCTTGACTGGTCAATAATCTCTCACCTTTAGCCAAACGTTCTGCCAATAGCCTAAAATTAGTCATGCGTTGAGTAGTTGTCATTTTTTCATCTCCTTAATATAATGTTTCATAACCTTTACAATACTTGAAAGGTATTAATATAATCTTAAGGACTCATTAAGGTATCCTTAAATGCTTTTTAGCGAGGCTGCGCCGCATGAAACAACCAAAACAAGCCATAGTGCTTCATTCCGGCGGAATGGATTCTTCAATATGCCTCGCATTAGCTATTCGCGATTTTGGCCGAGAAAATGTTTTAAGTTTATCTTTCTGCTATCATCAGCGGCATAGCCCTGAGCTTATCCAGGCCCAGCAGATCTGCCGGGCTTGGAATGTTGATCATAAAGAGTTGGATTTAGAATTCTTAGCCCAAATTACGGATAATGCCTTAACCAACCCTCAACTCACTATCCAGCATCTTGAAAATCAGCCACCCAATTCCCTAGTCATAGGCCGAAATGGCTTAATGGCGCAGATCGCCGGAATTCAAGCTCATCAATTGGGCGCCCGGCGTCTATATCTTGGCGTCATTGAATTGGATTCCGCCAACTCCGGTTATCGGGATTGTAGCCGCGTTTACATGGATTTAGTGCAAAGCCTGCTAAAAATAGACTTAGCCGAGCCTGATTTTGAAATTCGCACGCCACTCATCAATATGAGTAAAAAAGAAACTTTAATCTGGGCCCATAAGCTAGGAATTCTTGAATATCTACTGCAAGAAACGATAACTTGCTACGAAGGTTTACCTCATTACGGCTGCCAGATTTGTCCCGCTTGCCGCCTACGAAACGAGGGGCTTCGTCAATTTTTAGTCGAAAACCCTGATTTTAATCCGGGCTATCCAACCATGGAGAACTTATGAAGGTAATTTTGGTAGGTGTCATCATGGGCTCGCAAAGTGATTGGCAAACCCTGACCCACACTGCAGAAACTTTAGAACTTTTAAATATAGGGTTTGAAACTGAAATTGTTTCCGCCCATAGAACGCCGGATAAATTGTTTACTTATGCAGAACAAGCTCAAAAGAAAGGCTTAGAAGTTATCATCGCTGGGGCTGGCGGAGCGGCTCATCTTCCAGGCATGATTGCCGCTAAAACCTTACTACCGGTTTTAGGCGTCCCCATCCATTCAGCCTCGCTCGGAGGAATGGATTCTTTATTATCTATTGTGCAAATGCCCTCGGGCATCCCAGTAGGCACTTTAGCTATCGGTAAAGCCGGAGCTATCAATGCAGCTTTGCTGGCCGCCGCCATTTTAGGCAATAAATATCTACAGATTCAACAAGCTTTAAAAACTTATCGTCTACAACAAACAGAAAAAGTGCTGGCTCACCCCTATCCGGAAAATTCATGAATCTGGGTATATTAGGTGGCGGCCAACTGGCGCGGATGCTGGCTTTAGCCGCCTATCCTTTAGGTATTCGTACAATTTGTATTGACCCTAATCCACAAGCTTGCGCGCAAGAAGTCACCCGGGTAGTGACTGCTGATTTTACCGATCAAGTGGCTCTGCAGAATTTTATTAATTCAGTTGATGTGGTGACTTATGAAACCGAAAATATTCCTTTAGCTTGCGCTAATGAAGTGGCTCAATATCGGCCTCTTTATCCTTCCGCAGACATATTGAATATTGCCCAAGACCGTCTCCATGAAAAAATATTTTTTAATTCTCTACAAATTCCAACACCAGCTTTTGCTGAGATTAATAGTGAAAAGGAATTAGAAAATGCAGTGAGTTCAATAGGTTTTCCTTGTGTCTTAAAAACCCGGCGATTAGGTTATGACGGCAAAGGTCAAATGATTCTCAAAAAAACCGCTGACATTACCCCAGCCTGGCAAAGTTTGCAGAATTCACCTTTAATTCTTGAATCTTTTGTGCCTTTTGAATATGAGGTTTCATTGATTGCCGTACGTAATCAAGAAGGCGAAATTCGGTTTTATCCTTTAGTTCTCAATCATCACACCCAAGGAATATTACGCTATTCGGAAGCGCCATTAAACGCGTCCTTATTACAAGAAAAAGCTGAAAACTACTTGAGGCTTATTTTAGAAAAACTCAATTACATCGGCGTTTTAGCGGTTGAATTTTTTTATGACGGCCAACAATTGCTGGCCAATGAAATGGCGCCTCGAGTTCATAATTCAGGGCATTGGACTATTGAAGGCGCGCAGACCAGTCAATTTGAAAATCATTTACGGGCTATTTTTAATTTACCTTTGGGAGGCGTTCAGCCTATCGGCCAGAGTTTTATGCTCAACTGCATTGGCGAAATGCCGCCACTCGCTTCGATAAATTTGCCGGGAACTCATTACCATATTTATGGTAAAAAACCACAACCCGAGCGAAAATTAGGTCATATCACTTTAGTGGATCTTAACAGTAAAGATTTTAATGAAAAAAAAACCGCTCTCCTTAAACATCTCTCGTAACCTTTCTTTTACCGATAGCCAGGCTCTCAAAGAGCCAGGCTTAAAGCGCGAAATCAATCGCGAAATGTTTGCTATTATCGCTCCTAAATATTCGCTCATTACCCAAATTTTATCATTTGGCTGTGACCGTTATTGGAAACAGGCTTTGATTAAAACTTTACCCGATTTAGCCGCGCCTACTTGTTTAGATTTAGCTTGTGGTCCCGGCGATATCACTCAATTGCTTGCGAATAGATTTACTGATGCTCAGGTCATTGGTTTAGATCTTTGCGACAATATGTTGCGCTTAGCTCAACAGAAAAAAACTTCTACTCACTTATTTTATTTACTCGCTGATATGCAGACTCTGCCGTTTCCGGATCATTCATTTGATATTATAACTGGAGGTTATGCTCTCCGAAATGCCCCCGACCTAAATCTCTTGCTAAAAGAAGTTTATAGAAAATTAAAACCGGGCGGAGTTGCTGTGTTCTTAGATTTTTCACGTCCAGCCAATTCTCAAAAAGCTGCGAGGCAAGCCAGGCTTTTAAAATTCTGGACTCGGTTATGGGGACGTATTTTTCACGGCAATCCCGAGGTTTATGGCTATATTGCCGAAAGCCTGGCGCTGTTTCCCAACACTGAAGATTTGCATCATTTAATTTTAGAAAATGGCTTTAACCAATTTTCGCGCCACGAATATTTAGGCGGTTTCACCGCATTGTTACGATTTATAAAACCACAGGAGTTTCAGGATGAAAAACACTTTGCTGAGCTTAATTCGCGCGAATGAATTAATAAAATCATGAGTAAAAGCTTTATCATTAGTTTAGGAATCGCCAATCCTGAAATTTGTTTGACTCAGCAGCAAATTGCTGAATATATGGCCAAGAAACTTCATTATGATGCCAAAGAAACCAAAAAATTAATCCGCCTCTATAAAAAAACCGCCATTGAAAGCCGCTATACCGTTCTTGATCCGGACGATCAAGACTCAACCATTCCCTTAGCCTCTACCGCGGAACGAATGCATCTTTATGAAAAACATGCTTTATCATTAGCTAAAAAAGCAATTACCCAAGGGATTGATAGCGCTTATTTGCCTAAAATCACCCATTTAATTACGGTCAGCTGCACAGGAATGTATGCGCCTGGCTTAGATATCGAATTAACTTTACAACTTAATTTAGCTACTGATGTGGAACGGACTTGCATTAATTTTATGGGCTGTTATGGCGCTTTTAATGCATTGAAAATGGCGGATTATATTTGTCAGCAAAATCCAGCGGCTTATGTGCTGATTGTCTGTGTGGAGTTATGTACGCTGCACTTTCAACCGATAATCAATATGGATAATTTGATTGCCAATGCTATTTTTGCCGATGGCGCAGCTTGCGCGCTGATTCACAGTCAACCGCAAAAAGGCCATAATTTGCAATTAAATTCATTTCGCTGCGCCTTAGCGCCCAGCCCAGAACCTTCAATGGCCTGGTATATTAGAAATCAAGGATTCGATATTATTCTTTCTAGTTATGTCCCGAGTATTTTAAGTGAAAATATTCAAGCGCCTATTCAGACATTACTCAGCAGTTTCAATTTAACATTAGATAATATCGATTTTTTAGCTATTCATCCTGGCGGCAAAGAAATTTTAGCGACGGTTGAGAAAGCGTTGGGCACCTCATCTGAAAAAAACCAGGAAGCCCACGAAGTTTTACGAAATTATGGCAATATGTCCTCACCGACAATTTTATTTGTTTTAAAAAAATTGTTGACAAAAATGACTGCGGAAACTCATCAAAAAAACATTTTGGCCATGGCCTTCGGTCCCGGATTAACCATCGAATCCGCTATTTTAAAAAGTCACTTAACACAATAAAAAAATCAGCTTCTTATGTGAAAGGGTAATGGTCAAAAAAATCTAAGCGCAAGCCAAAGAAAGTTTATTGCCAGGCAACGCCTAGCAAAAGGTGGAATGTGGGATATGCTGCGCTTTTTCGCCCAATTTTTCGTCAAAGCTGGGGCAAAATTGGGCGTTCTGCGTATGCAAATTCATGTGCTGAATAGATACCTTTCCTTTTAATTGGCTGCAGAGTATCTAAGCGGACTCTAATTTGGCGAAGCTGGCGACCAGCCATTTAGTTCCATGCTGATCAAATTTAATTTGAATGCGGGTATGTTCACCTTTACCTTCAGCGCCGATAATAATGCCCACGCCAAAATGAGCATGCTTAACTCGTTGGCCAATGCGCAATCCAGCAAATTGCTCGGATTCTGCTTTTTGCGGGGCAGAAATAAAAGACGCTGGTCGTGAAATTTTGACACTGGGCCGCACCGCCTCAATCAATTCTTGAGGTGTCTCGGCAATAAATCGAGACGGCTTATTAAACTTTTCCATGCCATGAATAAAACGGGTTTCCGCATAAGAAAAATAAAGTTTCTCCATAGCCCGCGTCATGCCCACATAACATAAACGCCGCTCTTCCTCTAAACCCTTGCCTTCTTCTAAAGACATTTTGTGGGGAAATAATTCTTCTTCTAAACCAACCATAAAGACAATGGGAAACTCTAAGCCTTTGGCGGCATGTAAAGTCATCAAATGCACGCAATCGGCGTTTTCGGATACTTGATTTTCTCCGGCTTCCAGAGCGACATGAGATAAAAAAGCGTCCAGTAAAGTTAAATTTTCGGCTTCCGCAGGCGGACGAAATTGCTGAGTCGCAGTCACTAATTCTTCTAAGTTTTCGACCCTGGATAAACCTTTCTCGCTTTTATCTTTGGCATGGTGAACCATTAATCCTGTCGTGTGCAGCATTTGATTGGTTTTTTCCGCTAAAGTCTGCGTTTGACCCTGTTCATCTAAAGAATTGATTAAATCTAAAAACTGTTGTAAGGCTTTAGCCGCCCGGCTGCTCAATTCTCCGCTCGAAATAATTTCGACAGCGGTTTGCCACAAAGAGATATTTTTTTGTTTAGATTGTTCTCGCAATTGATTCAGCGTACTGTCACCAATGCCACGCGTAGGTAAATTGACAATGCGCTCAAACGCAGCATCATCATGTCGATTAGCAATTAATCGCAAATAAGCTAATGCATCTTTAATTTCAGCCCGTTCAAAGAATTTTAAACCCCCATAAATGTGATAAGCAATTTTCGCATCAATCAATTGCTCTTCTAAAATTCGAGATTGAGCATTTGATCGGTATAATATGGCGATATCCCGATTAGTATAGGTTTGTTTAAGCCATTCACGAATGGTCGATACAACATAATGAGCCTCATCACGCTCGTTAAACGCGCTGTATAAAATAATCGGTGCGCCGGATTCTCCTTGGGTCCATAGATTTTTTCCCAAGCGATTTTGATTGTGGCTGATAACGCCATTAGCGGCGTCAAGAATAATTTTGGTCGAACGATAATTTTCTTCCAGACGGATAGTGGTGGTTTTGGGGAAATCCCGGCTAAATTGATGGATGTTTTCTATCCGCGCTCCGCGCCAGCTATAAATGGATTGATCATCATCACCGACCGCCATCATCCAATTGTTATCGCCAGCGAAAAGCCGCAACCAGGCGTATTGAATACTATTGGTGTCTTGAAACTCATCGACCAAAAGATGACGAAATCTTTGTTGATAATGATTACGAATATCTTCGTGATCACGCAGAACTTCTAACGAACGTAATAATAACTCGGTAAAATCAACCAGACCGCTCCGCCGACATAATTCTTCATAAGCGCCATATATTTTTTGCAGCGTTTCGTCTATAAAATTACTCATGGCGCCCGGCCGCTGAGGCCTCTGGCCTTCTTCCTTATTTTTATTGATAAACCATTGCGATTGTTTAGGCGGCCAACGGGTCTCATCCAATTCTAAATTTTTATGCACTCGGCGAATTAAACGGTATTGATCATCAGCGTCTAATATTTGAAATGATTCGGGTAAATTTGCCGCTTGCCAGTGAATGCGTAAAAATCGGTGGGCTAATCCATGAAAAGTGCCGACCCACATTCCAGCTAAAGAAGTATTTAGCAAAGTTTCAATGCGACCGCGCATTTCATAAGCGGCTTTATTAGTGAAAGTCACCGCCAGTATTGAATAAGGAGAGATATTCTCATGAATCATTAACCATGCAATTCGATGGACCAATACCCGCGTCTTACCGCTGCCAGCTCCAGCTAATACCAGAATATGCCCAGGTGGCGCGGAAACAGCCTGGCGTTGAGCTTCATTTAATGACTGTAATAAACTATCCATTCAGCAAAGTCTCTCTCATTTGTTAATTCGAATCAGCTGCAAATTATAGCAAATAGAGAAGTATTGAGATATATTTACCTTGTTTCATTTATAATAAGGAGGTTTTTATGGAATGTCATTGTCAACAATGTGACATGAGTGTCAAAGGCTTGAAATGTGGCAAATGTGATTCAGATCTAGTTGCAGATTCAGTCTCTAAAGACGGCAAGAAAGTATCCGTTGCCAAGTGTCCTAATGACTGTGGCATGATTAAATCACCCACATGCTGTGGACAAGACATGACTTGCTCCACTTAGTTCTTTATAATGGCCATGTCAGGAGATCCGCATGGCCATTAAAAATTTTAATAATCAAACCCCACAACTCCACCCTTCGGTGTTTGTTGATTCTACCGCTTTAATTATTGGTTCAGTCACTTTGGGCGAAGACAGCTCAGTTTGGCCTATGGCGGTTATCCGTGGCGATATCAACTCTATTTCAATTGGCAATCGTAGCAATATTCAAGATGGCACTATCATTCACGTTACTCATGCAGGAAAATTTAATCCTGAAGGTTATCAGACTATTATCGGCAATGAAGTCACTGTCGGCCATCGTTGCATTTTACACGGTTGCACGGTAGCAGACCGTTGCTTGATCGGTATGGGCGTTTGCTTAATGGATGGCGTTCAAGTTGAACCCGAAGTTATGGTGGGCGCAGGCAGCCTGGTCACTCCAGGAAAAATTCTGACCAGCGGTTATCTGTGGCTAGGCTCCCCAGTCCGTCGAGTCAGAAAACTGACCGATCAAGAATTAGCTTTTTTAAGCTATTCCGCCAACTACTACGTACAACTCCAAAAAAGATACACTGCTTAGACCAACAAACGAGCATATCCCAATGCAAGAGGAAAAGCTCGTCTAGAAAGTAACACAACTGTTGTCATGTAAATTTTGCGCACCAAAAACCAAAACAAGTAAAAAGTGTTAGATTTTAACACTTTTTACTTGTTTAAAGTGTTAAATTTTCGCATAATTGTACTATGCAGCGACATCTGATTAAAAGTTTACAAGCCTGGCGAGCAAAAAAAAACCGTAAGCCATTGATTTTAATGGGAGTAAGGCAAACAGGTAAAACCTATTTGCTTAAACAGTTCGGCGCGCAACATTTTGTGCGCTGTCATTACATTAATTTCGAAGAACAGCCTACCGCCTGCACCTTATTTACCGGTGATCTTGATCCTAGACAGATTTTAAATCAGTTGGCTTTTTATCTGCATGCTCCTATTGATATTCACCAGGACTTAGTTATTTTTGATGAAATTCAAGCCTGCCCCCGCGCCTTGACCAGTTTAAAGTATTTTTGTGAACAATTACCTGAATTAGCTTTATGCAGTGCGGGTTCGCTGCTTGGTTTAACTCTTAATGAAGGCTCGTATCCCGTGGGTAAAGTGGATATGTTACATTTATACCCACTGACTTTTAGCGAGTTTTTAGCAGGTGTGGGTGATCAGCATGCTGTGGATTATTTGTGGCGCCTGGACCTGGGCTCATCAATACCTGAAGCAATTCACCAGCAATTATGGGAGCGACTGAAACAGTATTTTGTTACAGGAGGCTTGCCTGAAGTGGTTGCGTTATTTGCCCAAGACCAGACTGATTTATATGCTGCCACAAGCCGGGTGCGCCAAAAACAAAAAGAGTTAATTTATGCCTATTATGCGGACATTGCCAAGCACTCGGGCAAAGTCAAAGCAATGCATATTGATCGAACTTGGCGAGCAGTACCGTTGCAATTATCTTCTACTCAGGATGGCGAAACCAGTCGATTCAAATTTAAAGGTATTATTCCTGGTATTAATCGTTATCAGCAATTGGTGAATGTCATCGATTGGTTGGAATCAGCAGAATTGGTGATTAAGCTTCCATTGGTTGATACGATTAAGCAGCCTTTGCTGGCTTTTACAAAAGCGAATTTTTTCAAATTATTTATGTTTGATGTCGGTATTTTAGGTGCAATGAGTGAGCTGGACCCTAAAATAATTTATGATTATGGTTACGGTTCTTATCAGGGCTATTTTGCTGAAAATTTTGTTGCACAACAGCTACTGGCGACTTATCAACAAACTCTTTTCACTTGGCAGGAAAACCGTTCTGAAATTGAGTTTTTATTGCAGTGGGAGGGCCAGGTCATCCCTGTAGAGGTGAAATCAGGCAGCGTCACACGTGCCAAAAGTTTAGAGAAATATATAGAGCTATATCAACCCAACCGAAGTTTTATTTTGTCAGCGAGACCATTACAATCCCAGACTCAGCAAGTGAAAACTTATTTACCCCTATATTTGTCAGAAAGACTATTGGATATTTAAACCCCTTTGCTTGATGGATCTCATAATCCCTTGGTCCTAGGTTCGAGTCCTAGTGGGCCCACCATAAAATCAACCAGTTACGATTCTTTTTCAAAATCCCTCAAAAAGCCCGAAGGGACTTTTGCAGGACTTTTCCAGAGTCCGCATCCCGTTCACTGGCGGCAACGTGGTTGTTTTTTCTTCTTAACAATGTCAGCACCGGTGTACTGGGCGTGCGACAACACACTTTATTCGCCGCAGCCAACAAATGGCTCACCTCCGCCGAACTGTAATGCGTCGTGATCCGAGATGACCGATGGCCCAGCAAATCCTGCCGGTCTTCATAACTCACCCCCGCCGCTCTTCAATCACTGCGCGCGCCTGATCATTCAGAATTACCAAACGGTCATCCTTATTTTTAATCCACCGCCCTGGGATAATGAATACCGAGGTATTCAACTCCGGTATTTCCACTTCCCATTCCCAACGCAATTGACAGATTTCCCTATCCGCCCGACAGCCTGTATTCACAGCAAACAACGCCATTTGCCGCAAGTGCTCAGGCAGTTCAGCAAACAGGCGATCCTGTTCTTCCCAGCTAATCGGGAAAGGTAGGCGCTGATCGTTGATGTCCAATAGCTTAATTTTCGGAGCAGACAACAGCCAGGTCATCCCATACTCGTCCATCCACTCCGAAGCAGCCAGATTCAAAATATGCCTGACTATCTGCAGCCCGGTATTGATCGTACGGTTTTTCACCCCTTGTTGTCGTCGGGCTTCAATAAAAGGCTGTAAGCTGCCGCTATGCACCCCTTCTAAATACAAATCGCCGATAAGAGGATCTAAAAAACTCAACGTGCGGGCATCTTTAGCCAAGGTGCGCTTCTGCTGATTTTCCGCCAAAAACTTAATCGCCGCCTGGCGAAACATCCGCTTAGGCCGCACACCATAAATTTTGGCTTGTCGAATTTCTTCCAGTTTATGAACCAGAAAACGTTCAGCTTCCGCCAAATCACCCGTTTTACAGCTCTCCTGAAGTCTTTCGCCATCAATCACTTTATCAATGCGCTAGATGCCGTTCCGTTTAAACAATCCAGACATCGATTTTCTTTCTACTTTTCTCATAGCAACCTCCTCTTGGTTGGAGGCCGCTTGCTAGTCATTGACCATGATAAACAACCCCCTGATCAGGCGCAACCCCTTACCCAGCGCCCAACCTGTGCTTTTTTGAAGTAATTTTTTCGTGTGCTACCGGTGGCCGTGTGTGACAGAATAAATTTCCACTGATAAATTTTGCGTGATCGTTGTTTTAACCCAAAGGAGATCACGCAATGACAGAGACCACTTTAACGCAGAACTCCACTGATTCTGCACAGCAAGCGCAACCACCCTCCATTGATGCTATTTTCCAGGAACTACAACAGTGGCGCGATAACCGCGATATCCACAAGGAAACCAGCATTCCCGAAGCGTTGTGGAAGAAAATATTTTCACTCGCTAAAACACATCCACCCTCTAAAATTCGAGCCTTATTCGGCATCAGTTCTCAGCAGTATCAGAATAAATTCAATCAGTATTATCCTCCACTGCCAGACACCGCTGCTTCCAGCAAGAGCAAGCCAGCTGATAGCGCTTCCGTCCAGTTCTGCCAGGCTGAAGTGAACACTAAGCCACCACCGCTGTATCAACCTTTAAAAATCCCAGCCACCAACACCCTCATCGTTGAGTTTTGCCGAGCCGATGGTCAGGTCATGCGACTCCACGCTACCCACGACTGTTTAGCCACGATTATGCCACTCTTTTTTAACGGAGATATTCATGCTCGCCATCACCCCTAAACATAAAATCTTTATCGCCGTCCAAGCTATCGATTTTCGTCGGGGCATGGATGGCATTGCCGCACTGTGTCGGCAGCAGTGGCAACTGGATCCACTCAGTGGCCATTTATTTGTTTTTCGCAACCGTCAGGGTCATTCAATTAAAGTGTTAGCCTACGACTCGCAAGGTCTGTGGCTTTGCCAGAAACGGCTCTCCCGGGGTCGCTTTATTCATTGGCCAACGTCTTCATCAGCGGTGTTAACGCTCACTCCCGCTCAACTGCACGTTCTGCTCTACAACGGCGATCCTCATGTCGTCCAGTCAGACATTTGGCGATCCATTGATGACGGTTAAGCGGCTTGACACCAGGTCTGCGATTTCAGCGTGTACTCATACGTCCACGGGAGCCATTCTTCCGGTGACTGGGCTACCTCATCGGCGTAAGTTTGCAGTGCGTTTAAATAATGGAACACGTTAACCCCGTTGCGGGCTGCCGTGTGGATCACGCTCATCAACGCATCTCCCACTTGTGCGCCGGCGTGCGACTTATAAAATAGCGAGTTCTTTCGGTGGCGGATGACGATCTTAATCGCTTGTTCGCAGATCGAGTTGTCGATTGGCGCGCCAGCGTGTCGTAAAAACTGCGTCAGCGCTTCCCAGTGGCGCAGCAGATAGGCCGTACGGCGTTTATCAGCGCGGAAATTAATTTATCGTTCATAAAATATTCCTATATCAATTTTAAAAAAAATAAAAATATTGGACATGACGCCAGTGTGACAGAATATAAGAATTTAAAACACGTAATTTACGGCGGGAAATTGACCTTTTTATAGAAAAAACTGCCCGAAAAACACAGGGAAATTGCCCGATTTAATTTTCTTGTTGAAGAAGTATCGAAATAAATCAGTCCTGGTGCAGCTCGCGTGAATCAGACTCTGCATCATCATCGGTTGATCTGACGATGGGCAACGAGCATTTAACTGCCGAAACCGGCGTCACTATTTCAGCGATGCGCTCTGCCGCAAAGCCTTCGGATTGCAAAGCTTTGGTTATTTGCCGTCGAGCAATTTTGATTCCCTGGTCACGACCTCGGGTTCGGGTTCGACCGTTGGCAAGACCGTCACAATATCCTTTTTCGTAACTACGGTTTTCGACAACTTCCATCAATAATGTTTTCCAGGAAATAGTACTCATACCCAATATCATAAACCCTCCGTATTAATCGGCAATACCGGGATTTTCCATCCGTAATCCCCTTGATCTATCTCTCCTCAAATTAGAATTCGATGCAACTGCTTCAGAGTTCGCTCAGGGCTTGTATTTCCGATCTGCACGTTGGCAACCGCTAGCGGTGACCCTCACTGACTCTGAACATTCCAATGGGGTTGACGCTATCATACCTCAATTAGAATTTTCCGCTGCTCAGTGCTGTATTCTTATGACAAGATAAAACCAGGGGGTTGAGAGCCTTGAATCGTATGATTAAAACCAAGCATTCATACTGACGATACGGCATCAAAAAAATTTCATCTATGAATTTACCCGCCGCCAGGTCTATTCTCTTTTAATAAATTATGAAGCACCATACATAAGGGGGTATTCAAATTTTTGAATTAAACCCTTATAAAGGGTCTCAATTTATCCATTAAATGATTGACAATTTTTCTCATATTCTCTTCATTTAGAATTTCACCTTCTTTTGCGCCGCAATTTTCAAATCCATCATTTACTGCATTCTCTACAATTTTTTTAATCAAATTCTTTTGGTTATTTTTTACCGCTATTTTTAATGGAATGTCAAATGCTTTCTGCATATGTTCATGATATTTTTTTTCACCATGGAATAACGATTCCAGGTCATTTTTTTCTATAGGGATTTCAAAATTCAAATTAATTTCTTTCCCAAAAATAGGATCAACCGCATAAATATCATGTATTTTCTCACCACAATATAAATCAGAAAGGCAAATTATAATACGAAAAATACCAAAAATTTCGATATACCCGAGCAGTAAATTACTTTCATTATAATTGCTTATCGCTACGCAATGAAAAATTTTATCTTTTGGTCTATTTAATATTAAGTCTCTATCATAAAAAAATCCAAAACAAACTTTGGCATTTTCTGTCATCAAGTAATCAATCGCATTTTTACAGCATTCTGGATCAATCTTATTCTCAACAGCAAGTACTATGGCTGATTTGATTAACGATTTTATTGCATCGTTTCCAGCAAAAACTCCCCTAAAAATTAAAGGGTCTTTTAAAAATAATGATTCTTCCTTTAAGGAAAAATCATCTGGTCTGATATTTTTGTATTTCCTAATAAGATTTTTCATAATTTTCTTCGCCTCAGACATTGAAGAAGCCTTAATTTTTATACCTTTATCTCTATCGTTTTCAACACTGGGTCGCGGTAAGGTAACTTTCCCATCATAATGTAGGCGAATTTTTTTTCCGCTTATTGTATCAAAGTTTCTGGCTGGACTTTTTCCTCTTTCTCGACTAATCTGAAAAATCAAATTCCAAGGATTTAGTTGCTGAGAAAGAGCAGAATCCCAAGTGCTTCCTTTTTGATTGTTACATTTGACACACATTACGCCCCTAACTTTTTTTCTCCCACCAATAGCATTTAAAATCAGATGCTCGCTAGAATTATTAGCATCGCTTAATATTATTTTGCATAAAATGCAATATTTTTTAATTGTCATCGATCAAAACCCCTATTGAAAAATGCATGTTATTAAAAGAATTTTATAAAAAACAACCAAAAATAGCAGCCTAAAATTTCCCAGAAAATAGTCTATACAATAGTGTCACTTTATAATTACTGCAACCTATCTCGGTTAAGTTCTTTGAGAAGAAGCTTTTTCTCCCAAGTTAGGCAACAGAAAAAATCTCATAGTAGCAAATTTTTCGATTCCTTTGATTTCATCTAAACGGTTTACTACTTTTCCAAGTTTTCTGATCTCCTCCAAACCGAATTCTTCTAACGTGAATCCTTTAGCCATTATACTGCCATTTATTTCATCTCTAAAACCAGATATCTTTGATACCGGCAAGTCGCATAAGTATACTTCTTCCTGTATTTCTATGTTAGCCGTGATGTTTACACAACAAAAAACATCGTCACATTTTATTGTGACAGGCTGCCCTATGAAATCCCCTGTAGGAATCCCCTCTTCTAATTCGATAAGGTCAATCCAGTTTTCTTTAAAAAGATCTCCAAGCTTCCCTAAGAAAATCCTCTCTTTACTAAATATATCTATATCATCATAGCCATCTAATGGCAAAACTAGAGGGTTGGAATTGGCACAAGAAAATATATATTGTCGCGCAGTCAAGGTGTAGATATAAATCAAAAATTTAACCTTAACATTTGACTTCCAATCATGGTTGCCTGAATCAATCAAAGTATATAAATTGATGTTTCTATCTTTTACACGCTTTAATGCACTATCTGTAAACCCTTTCGCAGAAACAATGACTCCTTGGTGAGCACCAATATCATCAAATAAACCTATGCACTCTTCTACTTTTTTAATATTTATCTTTTTCGAAAAATCCTTACAATCGATAGCTATTAGAATTTCACAAGTTCCAACTGTTTGCCGAATTGTAATATCTATCTCTCTTGATCTGCCACTTTTACCTTTTATCTTCTCTGGTGATTTTACCACTGCCTCAGGAGAAAAATCTCGATATACTTCGGAAACTATGTTTTCAAAAGTTCTCCATTTTTTTGGGTTCTGCATATATAATTCTTCAAATTTTTAAATCAAAAACTCTTAATCTCTCTTTTTTAAAAAATTCGCCATCGAGAATTTTGGCAATGAAAAATAAAAAATTTACTTTTTTTCCATGGCTTTAATGACGCTTTGTGCATGTCCTTCTATAAGAAGGACAGACTTGTTCCTTATTTTCTCTTATTTGCTTTCGCTAAAAAATATTTTTTCCTGGGGTCTTGTGGGCTAGAACCTATTTCTATGACTAAACCTCGTTCAATTAAAGAGATTAACCGCGAACGAGTTGATCTTGATGAAAGCATAATCTTTTTAGCTATTTCCTGGGTAGAAAGTCCGTCTCTTTCTCTTAATGAATGAATTATTTTATCGTCTATATCATTTAATTTTAATTCGGATTTTGGCTCAATAAATATTGTCACTCGAAAATGTGTACCAATCTCCTCCAATAACGGTTTTTGCAAACCAGCATTTTCACAGGATTCAATCATACGGCGAATACCGCTTCCCCACCGCTCAATAAGCTTTAGCTCATGAAAAACTCGTCCAATGACTGGATTACGCAACTTAGAGACGCCTTGATATAAATCCTCTAATGTTAAATTAAAGGGAATTAAGCCTGGATTTTCAATTTCTAATCGATCATCATAAATGGCGACTCGAATAGGCGAGCCATGTTGTGAATAATCTGCATGAACAACAGCGTTGATAATCGCTTCACGTACGGCTGCTTGCGGAATATTCCATTTTTCATCTCTGGTGACTTCCTTGATTTCAATTGCTTGAAACGAATGTTTCTTTACAAATTCTATGGCTTCATAAATGGCAATGATAGGAGAAGAGTGGAATTCCCTCGTATCAATAATATTGGTTTTCGTCTTGCCGGAAAAACGCCCTACTTGAACCCAGGCATCAGGAAAATATTTTTCCCTCTCTTTCCCAAATAAAAGCATACCACCTACTGTCGGTACAAAACGCCCTTGGTAATGAGTCATTAAATGTAGAGTTTCTAAATCAGATTTTTTAAGTTGACGATACTGTGCAAACAACTCTGAAGCTACTTTGAAGTCAATGGCTTCCGAGTTTGCCTCTAAAATCGGCTGCATATCGAATGATTCACCACGGCAAAGACGTTGTAATTCAGCAATTAAACTGGAATCTGCTAAACGATTAGTAGAACCTACGCGCACATAAGCGCCCTTTTCTAATCCTAACGATTTCAAATAGTGTGGCCGACAAGGGCTAGGGTAGATTTCAATGACAATAAGATAAGTTTTGCGCCAGGGAATAATTTCAATATTAGGTATAATCTTCGGTTGGAGGCTATCGGTAATTATGCTAGCCAGACGTTCCTCCATGGCTAAGGGGTCTTCTACCCCTTTGACTTTATGATGACCATCTTCAACACCAATGACTAACGTGCCGCCAGCCGTATTGGCAAAAGCCACCAAAACGCGCAAGACGCCTTCAGGCGAAGACAAATCGCGTTTAAATTCCAGCGTCTTACCTTCAGGTTTTTTTAAAAGCTCAATAATATCCATAGCTCTGCATTCTACTCTGAAGAAGAGACTGATGCAACCGCTTCAGAGTTCGCTGAGGCTTGTATTTTCGATCTGCACCTTCACCATCGGTAGCGGTGATCCTCACTGACTTTGACAGCTATTGTCACCGAAGCTTTAAAGTTTCATAATACGCACAGTCGGAGATTTGCAGGACTCTAGTGTGCTCGACGTGTGCTTTAGTGTGCTTGAGACTAGCAAGCGACCAAATTTTGAACATAACAAAATGGGTAAAACCCACTAAAAATCAAATACTTGAACCAAAATACGTCACTGGATTTGAAATCAATATTGATCTCGTCATCACAGAGTCTTTAGGTCTCGCAGCCAAGTGCTTATCTCATGTATCGCCTTTTCTTCATCTTGCTGGCGCGATAAACATAGCTCTTCTCGCAGTATCGAGCTGTCCTTCATTAGTCTAAAGCAGAACATAGGATTATCGGGGTTAATATATTGACGACGCTGTATAATCGTAAGGAATTTAAGTAAACCATTATGTTAATTGTGTTTACATTGAGCAGTCTTTTATGGACTCATTCAAAAAAACAAAAATACTGACGATAAAAAAGCCAATTGTCATCTTAGCTTTTCCAGCTAATTTATTAGTCAATCATGTGAAAAAAAGTCACGGGCATAGACGTTTATGACTTTCCTAAAGAATTTACACCATTTAAATATCTTACTAGAGATAGACCTCTCTAAACCATCATCCGAAAATATCAAAGCCATTCTTAGCTGGATAAGTGCTCACAAGATAAAGACTCTTAACATTGCAGGACCTGCTGAATCAACTTGCGAGGGTATTTATCAGTTAAGTAGCCAGTTTTTAGAAGAATTACTGCCTAATCTAGGATACTCTAAACAATACCGAGCAAGGTTATAACAAACTGTCCTTATGTTAGAGCATAGGGTCAAAATTCAGAGAGGTGATATTATTTCATTTCTTTAAATTTGATCAGGCTTTATTTAAAACGGCGTAATAAAAACCATCTTGTAATTCGGGACTGGGAAGTAGCTGGTAGCCTATTTTTTGTGGAAAACCGGTTTTAAGCGCAATAGATTGGGGATTAGCATCGGGATGTTCTTGGCAAAAGCCAAAAACCATTTTTTCATTTTCTTCAGGCAAAACAGAACAAGTGGTGTAAACCAATCGTCCTCCTGATTTTAATAAAGGCCAAAGTGCAGATAATAATTGCAGCTGCTGCTCCTTATACCGGGCAATATCTTCAGGCTCGCGTAGAATTTTAATATCAGGGTGACGGCGAATCACGCCCGTCCCCGAGCATGGCGCATCCAGCAGAATACGGTCAAATAATTTTCCATCCCACCAGGTTTCAGTTTTGGCCGCATCCGCATGACAAAATCTAATATTGTCATGCTTCAATTTTAATCTTTTTAAATTTTCTTCAACTAATTTTAACCGCTTCATATCATGGTCTATGGCGGTAAATTGACTTAATCTCGGCATAGTTTCAAGGATATGACTAGATTTTCCTCCCGGGGCGGCGCAAGCGTCTAAAACAGATTGCCCAGGCGCTAAATCCAAAAAATTAATTATATATTGACTCGCTAAATCCTGAACACTACAAGAGCCATCAAAAAAGCCGGGCAGTTTTTCCACACTAATAGCCTGCTCTAAACGCAAGGCTTGTGGTAAATCTTCAACAATAACCGCCTTAATTTCTTTCTCTGTTAAGCGTTGTAAATACTCTTCCCGAGAGTTTTTTTGTACGTTGACCCGCAAAAATAAGGGGGGGTGTTGATTGTTTGCCAGCAAAATTTCTGACCATTGATTCGGCCAGGCTTTTTGCAAATCTAATATCAGCCATTCGGGATGGGAAAATTTACCTACTGGTGTTTCATCCGCTTTTTGCAGAAAAAAGTCCGGGGCTTTCAGGAATTGATGTAAAGCTTGATTAATAAGACCTTTTGCCCAACTTTTTTTAAGAAAGTGGGTGGCAGCTACGGTTTCCGAAAGGGCAGCGTAAGCTGGCGTTTGTAAATAAATTAATTGATAGAGACCAATCAAGAGCAAACAAAGTAATTCCTGTTCGCGAGATTTTATAGGCTTATACACCAATAAATCAGCGATTACTTTCAGGCGATGGTAGTAACGCAAAGTTCCATAGCAAATTTCTTTGACCAGGCTGTGATCACGATCCGGTAAGGAAGGAGGAATTTTATATTTTAGAACCTCGGTCAAAGATCGTTTATCCCGAATGACCTCAGTTAAAATTTTGGCTGCAACAAAACGAGTATTCATACAAAACCTAAACCCACTCCACGTCGCATCAACGACATCCGCCCTACTCGCAGGATTCGCAATGACAAATTCATCACTAATAAAAAATTATCCTTTCATGGAATCAAAGAATTCATCGTTGGTCTTAGTCAGTTTTAACCGTTCAACCAAAAATTCATTCGCCGCCAATTCATCCATGGGGTGGAGAATTTTACGTAGTATCCACATTTTTTGTAATTCATCTGGCTTGGTAATCAACTCTTCACGGCGAGTACCTGAACGATTAATATTAATCGAAGGAAATAATCTTTTTTCAGCTATACGGCGATCCAGATGAATTTCCATATTACCGGTGCCTTTAAATTCTTCATAAATCACATCATCCATCTTTGAGCCCGTATCGACTAAAGCGGTAGCAATAATAGTTAAACTGCCGCCTTCTTCAATATTACGCGCCGCACCAAAAAAGCGTTTTGGCCTTTGCAAAGCATTAGCATCTACACCACCGGTCAAAACTTTACCTGAGGCAGGAACAACCGTGTTGTAAGCGCGGGCTAAACGGGTAATAGAATCCAGCAAAATAACCACATCACGACCATGCTCAACTAATCTTTTGGCTTTTTCAATGACCATTTCCGCCACTTGAACATGGCGAGTAGCGGGTTCATCAAAAGTTGAAGCAACCACTTCACCTTTTACCGAACGCTCCATTTCCGTCACTTCTTCAGGACGTTCATCAATTAAGAGGACCATAAGAATGCATTCTGGATGATTTTCAGCGATAGAATGAGCAATGTTTTGCAGCATCATGGTTTTACCAGCCTTAGGCGGTGAAACAATTAAGCCACGTTGACCTTTGCCGATTGGAGCCACTAAATCAATCATGCGTGCAGTGATATCTTCCGTGCTGCCATTACCTAATTGCGTGGTCAATCTTTCATTAGGAAATAATGGCGTTAAACTTTCAAAAACTATTTTATTCTTCAGCTCTTCGGGGGGATCCAGGTTAATAGTTTCTACTTGTAACAAAGCAAAATACCGTTCACCTTCTTTAGGTGGGCGGATTTTGCCGGAAACGCTGTCTCCAGTCCGTAAACCGAAACGGCGAACCTGGCTGGGGGAAACATAAATATCATCAGGGCCGGCTAAAAAGGAATCAGTAGCTGAACGTAAAAAACCAAATCCATCTTGTAAAATTTCCAAAACCCCTTCGCCAAAAATATCTTCTTTTTGGGCTTGGGCTTTTAATATAGCGAATGTGAGGTCTTGTTTACGCATGTTACTGACGCGGTCGATACCCAATTGCTGGGCTATAGTCATTAATTCGGCTGTAATTTTTCTTTTTAATTCAGAAAGATGCATAATACCTCGCAGTTAAAGTTGTCGCGCAATACCAAAATAACACATAATTAAAATGGAATGAGATTTGTCGATCGGATTTAAAGGGATCTGATGAAGTCAGATTCCAAGGAAAATCGTCCTATGCCATATTTTAGCCTGATATCTAACTTTGTCAATAGCGAGTAGTGCATCAGTTGAAAAAAGTGAGGTTCGTCATCCCGCGACTTGATCGCGGGATCTCAATATCTTGTCAGATTGCATAGATACCGTGATCAAGCCACGGTATAACAAGGCTTATTTTTCAAACTGAGACACTATCCAATAGCAAGCTCAGTGATTAGCAACTCGCTAAAGCGAAAGCTGCTGACTGGTTTATATGCTTTCGTTTAAGAAGGCCAGTAGTTGTGATTTAGATAAAACACCTACTTTATTGCCAATGACAGCCCCATTTTTAAATAAAATTAAATTGGGTATGCTGCGAACACCGTATTGGGCTGGAGATTGCGGGTTATTGTCTACATTTACTTTAACAATTTTAATTCTATCGCCTAATTCTTTGGCTACTTCTTCAAGTATTGGGCCAACAGTTCGGCATGGACCGCACCACTCGGCCCAGAAATCAACTAATACGGGTATTTGGGACTCAATCACTTCAGCATTAAAGCTAGAATCATCAATAGATTTAATTAATTCACTCACAATAGAACTCCTACAATTAATACGGTGATTTTAGCCCAAACTGACATTAAGATCAAATAGGCGCGCTGAGCGTCAGGGCTCTTTGAGAACGAGATAGGCACCTCTTGCGTTCGCAATTCTCATCGCTTAGCTGGACTGATCTGGGGCGGCAGCTCCAGCTTCTGTTGCAAATTAAATAGCCAGTTTTATGTTTTCGGAAGTGGCGAGGTTTTCCATTAATTGTTGCAGAACAGTTTGTTCAATGAGTTCTTGATCAGCTGGATAGCAGTAGTAACGTGCGATTATTTCTATGCCACTGGGATCGTCATATCTTAATCTAATGATGATCACTGGTTGTAAATTAATCATTTCAGCAATTTTTTTATTGCGTTTTTTGAGAAAGCTCTGGGTATATTCTTTTTTTTCTTTATAAATTGAATTCAATGCGGATTCCATAATCATTTTTACTACAGTCTTACCGGCTTCAATATCGCTGTTTCTTTCCACAATTATAGAAAAATGTTGTTCAATTAGATGATCTGTTGAGAAATTAATAATCGGATTGGTCACAACCAGGCCATTTGGAATTCTAATCAAGCGCCCAGTGATAATATTTGACGAACTTTTATCCACTTCTAATAAAGTGAAATAAAGCATTCTGACCGAACGGACATAGCCTTTAAATTGTTGAACCTCAATCAAATCCTCTTCTATAAACAACCCTCGCCAGATGATAATCAACCAACCCACAAAGTTCATGATGGTTTCTTTATTAGTCACCACCAAAGCAGCGGATACTATGCCTAATACCGTAATGAGCTGAGTAAACCCTTTCACCCAGATCTGGGCGAGGATAAAAATGAAGAAAAGTGACATGATATAAAACAGGCGAATTTTTCGTCGTTGTTTTTGTTTAATATCTTCATTTTTTTTGGTCAGGATAGCGACTGTAATAAAATAAATCACTCCCATCATAATGATAGCAATTAAAGTGCTGAGAATATTTAAAAAACCTTCACTGAGCAGGAGTTTTTGCATCTTTCTACCTCTTTTTTAATGACCTTGTTATACCGCGTAAACTCCTAAGAGAGAGGGTCCGCAGCCCATATTAATCCCTAAAAATTGCTGTGCCTATTCTGACTAAATTACTGCCAGCGGCAATAGCGGCTTCAAAATCGTTGGACATTCCCATTGATAAAATGTCTAACCTCAAACCTCTTTGAATTAACTGTTGCTGTAGATTGTAGACCTTTTTATATACCACCTCTTGTTCATGGAAACTGGTCAGCGGCTCAGGTATGGCCATCAAACCGCGTAATCTTAATCGAGGCAAACCCTGCACCCGCAAAGCTAAATCAAATAACGCATCAATGGCCACCCCCGATTTGGAGGGTTCTCCGCTGATATTGACTTCAAGGCAAATATTTAAAGGCGGCAAATCCTCCGGCCGCTGCCAGCTTAATCTTTCTGCTATTTTAAAGCGATTGACACTATGCACCCAAAAAAAATTTTCTGCCACAGCCTGAGTTTTGTTCGCCTGTAGGTTGCCGATAAAATGCCAATCCAAATCTAATGCCGATAAAACCCGGATTTTTTCCAGGGCTTCCTGTAGATAATTCTCTCCAAAATCTTTTTGACCATTGGTGGCAAGCATTTTAATCGCTTCAATATCCTGGCCTTTTGAGACTACCAATAATTGTACCGAATCGAGGGGCCGTTGATAAATAGATTCCGCATAGCGGATACGTTTCAAAATTTTTTCCATTGAAGCTATTCTTTTCATCAGTTTCTCAGTCTATAATTTCATCATTGGCCAGCCAGCGTCGCTCATGAAAATCTGGTCACATTTTGTCTGAATTGAATTTTCATAAGACGCCCTGATTGACAAGCTCAATTGCTTGCATTATTTTTTTTAGAAGAGTAATCTTCGATTCAGTTTATAGTTTTTTTAGGGAGATAGAAATGGTAAAAAAGTGCTTATTAGCTTTATGCTCATTACTAGTCTTGATAGGTCTTGGGTTTAGCCAGAGCGTAATGGCGACTCCGCAATCTGATCAGTCTGCGCCCCCATCTTCAAACCCTAATAATTCTACCAGCAACACCGATATCAACAATAACAATAATAATAATGATAACTCTGCTAATCACCAAAACTTTGGTCCAGATCAGACTGGTCAATCTCCTAACCAAACCAGTCCGCAATCTGAACAAGATGACGATGACGATACTGATTCGTCCAATAATACTGATTAATAAGGCTTCTAGCCTTAAAGGAATAGGGGCAGCTATGCAGCTGTTCTTATGGTAGCTGATCCAGTATTACTGAGATCAGCATTATTTTAACTTCCACATGAGGAAACGACAATGAGCAAAGATAAAGGAAAAGGCAAACCAGGCCAAGGTGGCAAGAAAAAGTAGTTTTCACGGCTCTGGAGATTGATGAAAGTCGGTCTCCAGACCCACCTTCGCTAATTCCATTCGGAGCTATATTGATGAATATCAATAATGATTATGATGATGACTATTATGAAAGCAGTGATTATGATATCATTCACTTCGATGAAGAATATGATGAAGTAACTGGGGCAAAACCTATTCACAACTCTGACACCAATAAGAAAAAATCCAGAAAACAAAAACGATTAGAAGATTGGTTGGAAGAAAAACGTTTACGAGATGATTTAAGCGATGAGAATCTCGATCCCCCATAAATTGACCCATCTGATTAAAATGGCAAAAAAACCCACTTATACCTCTTTGGCTAATCACTTTTTAGTCGCACTACCTAGTTTAGAAGATTCTAACTTTTCTAAAGCAGTAGTCTATATTTATGAACATAATGAAGAAGGGGCCATGGGACTTATCATTAATAAGCCACTAACCATGGAGTTGAATGATGTCCTTCTACATTTAAATATAACAACCGAATCTGATACAGTCGCTAATCAAAAAGTAATGATGGGCGGGCCTGTGGGTCAAGAGCATGGTTTTGTTTTATATGAAGAAGACACTGAGTTATTCTTATCCTCTTCCAAAGAAACATTAATAGCCATCGCCAAGGGTGAAGGGCCGCAAAATTACCTGGTCACTTTAGGTTATTCCGGTTGGCAATCCGGACAAATAGAAGAGGAATTGCAACGCAACGATTGGCTTATTGTTCCTTGTGAATCACGTATATTATTTAATACTTCTATCGAAAACCGTTGGAAAGCAACTGCGCAAATAATTGGTGTTGATATTGAGCGCATGTCCCAACAAATTGGCCATGCCTGAGATTCAGGAATTCCAGGTTTATTTAGCCTTTGATTTTGGCCTGCGTCGAATCGGTGTTGCTGTAGGTCAAGCCATTACTCAATCTGCTAATCCTTTGCCAACCCTACTGGCGCAAAGAGGTCGTCCTGATTGGAAACAAATTGCTGAACTGATCCAACAATGGCAGCCTAAAGCTTTGTTAGTCGGTTTACCTTTCAAAATGGATGGCAGTGAACAAGGTATCAGCTTCGCCGCCAGACAATTTGCCGAATCTCTAAAAAATCGTTTCCATTTACCCATTTATTTAGTTGACGAGCGTTTAACTACTCGTGAAGCCAAACGCCGCTTGAGCGAAAGCGGCATTAAACCAAAAGATCTACCTTCTTTAGACAGTTACTCCGCAAAACTAATCCTGGAATCCTGGCTAAGCAATAAGTCTAATGTTTAGTCACACTCCTAAGAAGACTGAAGCATAAGCTGGGCTTCAACACCCCCAAAACATTGATCTAAAATATTCATCATACATTTTATTAGAGATCCCTCTGGATTGACTGTTTCGTTACGAGTCTCTTTCGCCAATTCCTTCAGAAGTACTTCGACCGTTAAGCTTGCCCAACCATTTTGCTTAAATATTTTTTTTATGGTGTCTTTGTGATTAGGACCACAACCCAAAAAGCTGATCTTACTGCTATTGACATAGCCATCCATTAACTTTTTAATCAATTGCTCCTGCATTTCGGGAGTAACCAATTGCACAGGACGGCCTGATTGTTTTTCCCAAAGTAATTGAACAGTTTTAAGTTCTCCAGATCTGACCGCCCAATACAAGGTAGTTTTATTTTTATCTTTTATATCTGATACACCTTGATCCAAAAATTTTTTTACTGTCTTGGCGTAACCTTTTTTCGCCGCCGTTTGTAGGGGGGTTAAGCCATAGCTATTTTTTTCATTGATTATTATATGGCGCTCTTTACTCTCTAATAATATTTCGACATTACCAGGGAATTTTGACAAAACTGCCAAATGCAAACTCGTATTTCCATTATCATCTTTTAAGCTCAAATCAGGGTTATGCTTTAATAATTCTATAATTATTTCTTTATAACCTTTATTAATGGCAAAATGTAAAGCAGTTAAGCCTTTGTCGTCTTTCTCATTAAGAATTTTCTGACCTTGCTTATCTTCCAATATCAATCGAACCATTTGAAGATTATTTTTTTTAATGGCCAAATGCAACGCGGTTCTTCCATCACTATCTCTTATCTTAGGATCAGCGTTATGCTCAAGTAATTGGGTTACAGCTTTGGTATAGCCTTCACTAACTGCTTTATGTAAAGGAGTTAAACCATTATATTTATCATTCAGTCGCAGTGGTCTCTGTTCCAATAATAGTAAGATTATTTGAGGATGGTTTGATTCGATGGCACAATATATCGCGGACATCCCCACGCTACTCTTGACATTAGGATCAGCCTTACATTGCAATAATTTAACTACAACCTCGCTATAGCCTTTTGTAATAGCCTCGTGCAAAGGACTTAAACCAACATAATTTAAATCATTAATCCCAGTTAATTTTTGTTCTAGTAATAATAAGGCTATTTGCGTATGGCTTGCTTTAATGGCTTGATGTAACACACTATTGCCAAATTCACCTTTTTTGTTGACATCAGCTTTATGTTCCAATAGTTTCTCTACTGTTTTGATAAAACCATGGCTAGTGGCCTCATATAAAGTAGTATTACCATTTTTATTTTTTTCATCAATCAGCGATAGTTTTTTTTGCAACAATAATTCAATCATTTCAGGATATTGAACGGCGTAATGAAGCACACTATTCCCATTTTTAGATTTTTTGTTTATATCCGCCTTCCGTTCTAATAAATCTTCCACTAATTCAAGATGGCCATATAAAATTGCATTTTGTAAAACATCCGAACTGGAATTATCCCTTTGATAGAGTATACTCGGGTTTTGTTTAAAGTATTCACTCTTTAATATCTGCGATACCGCTTTAGGTGAATAGCACGCTAAGTTGGCTAGGCGGCTATTTTCAATTAAAGATGGGATTGATTTTTCTTCTGCAAAAGCATCATAAAAAGGCTTAAAAAACTTCTGCTGCGGCCCTGGACCTAAATGTATCATATCAAAATTAATTTCACCTGCGTGTGACATAAATATTGCATCAATTAGATCATCAACATTACGGAAGTGCTCTGCTGTATTTTCATCATAATTTGAATCATAAAAAGACCAGTATTTCTTCTTTATATCAAATTTTAAAAAAGAACAATGCTTACCGCCATGCACTATGCAAATTCCAGTAGCAAAATGCTCTTGCGTCCCTTTATCCTCAAAACTCTCTTTTAATAAACGATAATATATGGAGTTTTCCTCTTTATCTTTTTTCAAAAATTTACCCGCCAAAGATCTTTCTTGTACTGTTAATTTTTCTCCTGACTGATTAACTAGCTCCAGATGGCATGTTTCTAATTCTTTATCTGCCACTTGAGGTTGTAGAAAATGGTGCTGTGACGTAAAGAAGCCAATTCTAATATCCTCAAGATTTCCTTGAGCATATATGACTTCATTAATCACAATTTCAAAAATCTGGGTCAGAGTTATCTCCTGGATAGGTGACTTACTTTCCTTTTGATCTGACCTATCGTCTGAGAGAGCAGGCAACATATACTTGATGGAATCAGAATCTGGATTACCGGACCAGTCACTGATATGGTTTAACATTGCTTCCCAGCGAACCAAGTTTTTAGGATTCTTCTGGCTGGAATGACGGTCCAGCCACGACATCATTCCATAGCATAATGCAAACCCAAAACAATTTCCTAGAAGCTTGCCCTTTTTTTCGAAAGATTCAATAACTTTTTCTTGCTCAGCTTTTAAAGCATCAATATATTTTTTAGCCTTTACGCTATCCGTATATTTTTCGGATAAAGTCTTAATTTCTTTATTAATTTCTTGTTTGAGAAAACTAACAATTTTTTGTATTAATATCGTCTGTGACATCTCTTTGCCTTATATAACTTAAATTAATTGTTTAAAAATTATACGTTTATAAGATTAAGACAATATGAAAGGTTGAGTGGCTAGATTTGCAAAAACGATACTATTTAAGCTATTCTACAGGCCACAAAGTCCCATTTAGTGAGCTTATACATGCCGCATTTGCTGAGTATGAAAGATCTGGATCGACAGACTATAGAAAACCTGCTCAATCGAGCAGACCAATTACTTCATGATATTGTCAAAAAAGAAAAAAAATTAGATACCTTAGCGGGTGTTGTCGCCGCCAACTTGTTTTTTGAACCCAGCACCCGAACCCAGTTTTCATTTTCCATCGCCGCCCACCGCTTGGGCGCTTTCGTCCTTAACCCGCTGATCAACCATACATCCACCGTTAAAGGCGAATCACTATTGGATACCCTTCGCACTTTTATCGCCATGGGCTCTCGTCTGATCGTAATGCGCCATAAAGAAGATTATATTGTAGAAAACTTAGCCAGTGAGATTCACGATTCGGCCTGTCTCATTAACGGCGGTGATGGTTGTCATCAACATCCCTCCCAGGCTTTACTGGATTTACTCACCATCCGCCAACATAAAGGTGATTTTGCCCACTTAAAAGTGGCTATAATCGGCGATATTGCCCACTCCAGGGTAGTCCGTTCTTTAGTACAGGGTTTAACTACGATGGGCTGTCGCCAGATCGCGGTAATCGCTCCTTTGGAATTCTTCCCCGCCGATATCAGCAAATGGCCAGTGACCCCTTATACCAGCATCACTGAAGGTATGAGCAATGCTGATGTCGTAATCACCTTACGAATTCAATTGGAAAGAATAAGCCTGCCGCCTTCCTCCCCCTCACCAGCTCAATTTTTGGAGAAATTTCGCCTGACTTCTGAAAATTTACAACTGACCAAGCCCGACGCTATTGTCATGCATCCAGCGCCCATTAATAGAGAAATTGAAATTAGCTCAGAAGTAGCTGACGGCCCCCAATCCGTGATATTTCAGCAAATCTCTAATGGTGTCGCCATGCGCATGGCTATCATTGAATGGCTGATGTCGTGAATAAAGCTCAGCTTATTCAATTAAACATTGATCAATTATGTCCAGGGCGATTTCAACCCCGGCGCGATTTCGACCCTGTCGCCATCGCTGAATTAGCGGATTCCATACGCTCCAGCGGCCTTATCCAACCCATTGTGGTTCGTAAACTGAATCAACACCAATATGAAATCATAGCCGGGGAACGCCGCTGGCGGGCTGCTCAACAAGCAGGCTTAGAGTCGGTCCCCTGTCTTCTCAATAATTATTCAGACGAACAGGCTGCTGCGGTAACCACCATAGAAAATATCCAAAGAAAAGATTTAAACCCGATAGAGGAAGCACAATCTTTACAAAGATTAGTCCAGGAATTTAATTATTTGCATGAAGAAGTGGCCGCAGTGATCGGTAAATCCCGGAGTCATGTCAGTAATAGTTTAAGATTATTGCGTTTAGATCTACGGGTTCAACAATTATTAATTGAAGGTAGCCTTTCTGAAGGCCATGGCAAAATTCTCGCTGGTTTGCCTGTCAGTGAACAAATTAAAATCGCCGAACGTTGTTTAGCCTTGGGCTGGTCTGTGCGGCAACTTGAACAATTAACAAAAAAAATGCAAACCCAAGCGGCTATTACTCCTGGCCATGGTGCAAATATTCAACGCTTAGAACGAGTCACAGGAGACCGTTTAGGAACCCGAGTAAAAATAGAAACTGAAGTCAATAATCGAAGTGGCTGGCTCAGCATACAATTTCATGACAATGATATTCTGGCCGGAATTTTAGAAAAAATGGGTGTCATCTATGACGATACCCCAGAGTAATATTTTTTTAATTGGGCCTATGGCGGCCGGCAAATCTTCAGCCGGAAAAATTATGGCTGGTTTAGCTCAGCTTGATTTTTATGATTTAGATGAGGAAATCGAACGATCTTCAGGGATGAGCATCAGTCAAATTTTTTCCCTTGAGAAAGAAGCCGGTTTTCGGCGGCGAGAAACCGAAATGTTGCATCAACTAAGTCAATTATCAAAAATTGTTTTAGCGACCGGCGGCGGTTCTGTACTCCATTCGGACAATCGGGATTATTTATCTTCCCGAGGTCATGTCATCTATCTCCAAGTCAGTATTGCCGAACAATTAAAACGCCTTGAAAGTTTATCTCAAATACGGCCTTTATTAAAAGATCGCGATCCGGCTTTGCAATTAAAATTATTAAATCCGGAAAGAGAAATCTGGTATAAATTCTTAGCAAAAAACACTTATAATACCGAAAAATTTTCCTCAGCTTTTGAAACAGCCACTGAAATTATTCAAGATTTATATGATCATTCACGTAAAACATAAAACCGGCGAATATCCTGTTTTTATTGGGAAAAATTGCTTGCACGATTCTCTATTGATAAATAATTTAGTAAAAGGCCGTCAAGTTATGATTATCAGTAATCCCTTAATTGCTGATCTTTATTTAAATCCTTTACTCCAGACTTTTGCTCAATATCAATGCGATAAATTTATTTTGCCCGATGGTGAAGCCAGCAAAAACTGGGAAAATTTATATAAAATATTAGACAAATTAATTTCGCAAAATTTTCATCGCGACGCTACATTAATTGCTCTCGGCGGCGGCGTCATTAGTGATATTACCGGATTCGCTGCATCATGCTTTCATAGAGGCGTGGATTACTTTTCAATTCCAACCACTTTATTAGCCCAAATAGACGCTTCCATTGGTGGCAAAACAGCCATCAATCATCCTTTAGGTAAAAATCTTATCGGGGCATTTCACCAACCTAAAGCGGTCGTCATTGATACTGAAACCCTGAATACTTTACCCGACAGACATTTTCGCGCCGGGCTGGCGGAAATTATTAAAGCGGCCCTCATCAAAGATGAGAAGTTCTTCATTTATTTAGAAGAAAATTTAGCCGCGATATTAAATCGCGAACCCTTAATACTTGAAAAATTAATTCATTGGGCTTGCCAAATAAAAGTAAATATTGTTGAGCAGGATGAAAAGGAAAAAAACTTACGTTATCTACTCAATTATGGTCATACTTTCGGGCATGCTTTGGAAGCGGCTTCAAACTATCAATCTCTTCTTCATGG
>Ga0163144_10004242_pt1 | contig 32354 bp, 28 predicted proteins | sample OliLak19BULKMAT1_FD_123175 | JGI IMG/M metagenome (GOLD analysis project Ga0163144, IMG submission 123175) | Freshwater microbial mat bacterial communities from Lake Vanda, McMurdo Dry Valleys, Antarctica - Oligotrophic Lake LV.19.BULKMAT1 | ecosystem: Environmental > Aquatic > Freshwater >... | reverse complement strand
CTTGTGCGGGGCGATGCCGAGATTCTGAGATTTTGCGGCATTAAGATTGCCCAGCTTGCCGAGCCAAAATTCACAGCTCATTTGATCGGAAAGGGACGGAGTGTGTCGGGGAGATCCGGCAAGCCCTTGGCACGCCATTCGGAAATGAATTTCCGGGATGCTGTAGCTTGTTCTAAAACCCGCTCAAGTGGTGCCGGCGGCATAGCGGCGAGCGCAGCACTCGCTGCAACATCCCGCTTGTCGGGAAACCGGGACAGGGTTTCAGGATTCATTCCTGATAAGAGTGGATGCCCCAAAGGACTGAGCCAAGCACGGATTCCCAATATTCATCGAGCAATTCCCGGCTATGATGATGACGAGGCCAACGAGGCGATCCGCCTGAGCTGGTGCCACCTGACGCCGGACGTGGATTGGGATGCGGTGGCGAGCAGGATCTCTTCACTCCGGTGAATTAGCAGAGATCAAGACGTGGCGGGCGAAGTATCGGATTGGAACCTCACCGAGCTTGGCATACTCGGGGACATTTCCATCTCGGTGCCGGTGACGGTATTCGACAACGGTCTTCACAGTGCGCCAACTCCACATTCCGAGCCGTTCCCCGGAACCCTGGTCTTCACACCCGGGGCACTGTTACGAAACGGCGGAGGATGCATCCCGGCGGACTGGGATGAGGTCACATTACCCGACGGGTCGCTCGACTCCGAAGGTTACTACGGACTCTATGAACGACGCCTGCTTACGGTGTTCCAACATGTCGATGCGATGGCTTTCGCCCATGGAAAACACGCTTTCCTGACAATCCCCGGCCTCGGCTAGAGCCGGAGACCGGGATGCCCGACTGTCATGATGCGGTGGCGTGAGCGTGGGCTTGTAGGAGAAGGTATTGCGGGGGCATTCGCGGCTCGAAACATGAAAATTGTCATGCGTTAAGGCAATGTCCTCCAGCCGCCTGGGAAAACGACGCCGACGGCGCAGCCAACACTGCATGAAGCTGCAAGTATCCGTGCAGCGTGCAGATCTGTCAGTGGGGTGGATCCCAGCCAATCAGTTCCCCTCCTGCATCAGGGCGGCGGAGCGGTTTCCGCATGCGGATTTCCGGAGAGTGTCTCAATAGGCTTACGGGAATAATACACGAGACCGAGTGATCTCTAGGTCAGATTTCTGCTTACGGTGAATTTTCCTGAAAAGGCGAAAGCCGCTAACCCTTTGGGGATTAACGGCTTTCATTGGTTGCGGGAGCAGGATTTGAACCTACGATCTTCAGGTTATGAGCCTGACGAGATACCTGACTTCTCCATCCCGCGTTTGGATTGCCCACCTTCCGGCGGGGCGGAGACAGTATCCCACCCAACGGGTTTTGATCAAGGGAAATTTTGCCAATCCCAACTCTTTCTGTTTTGATGCGCCGGTCGAATGAAAATCGAAAGCCCAGCCGGGATGGTTCTCGAGCTAGCTGAGTGGGAAGGCATCGCCTCCTCCCACCTTGGTTCGGCGCGGACATATACCGACGGGCCCCGATACAGGCGCGACCGGGGTGAGCGCCATCCGGTGGAGGATTTCCTTTTCGACTATTATCCTTATGCGTTTTCACTGCTGGAGCAATGGCAGCCGGGAGCCGGGGTGTGCCTGCGTTTCGAATACCGGGAAGATCTGCCTCCGCAATTCACAGGCAAGCGCTATCGCATCGAAAACGATCTCTGTTTCCTCGATCCCGAAAAGCTCACGGAAAAAGAACGCGACCGGCTTGGCTGGATTGCCGGCCTGCTCAGGGCGACACAATCGAACCCTCCGAACTTCGCCTGCCACGGACTTCACGAGTGGGCGATGGTTTACCGCGCCGAGGAGATACGCCACGCATCGCTCGCCCCGCTGCGCTTGCCGCAGGAACAGATCGACGCCCTGATCGAGTCCCGCCCCGTTGCCTGCACCCACCACGATGCGTTCCGCTTTTTCGCGAAGCAGGCGCGCCCGATGAACCGCATCCAGCCGAGCCTCGACACACGCCACGGAAACGAGCAACCGGGCTGTGTCCACGCGAATATGGATCTCTACAAGTGGGCGGCTAAATCCATGCCATGGATAGGCTCCGGGCTATTGCTGGAAGCCTTCCGGCTGGCATCGGAGTTGCGGGATCTGGATATGCGGGCCAGCCCATATGATCTCTCCGGCTGGGGCGTTGTTCCGGTGAAAATAGAGACGACGGAAGGCCGCAGGGATTATGAAACGGAACAGCGGCGCCTTGCCGGAAGCGCGACCGGACTCAGGGGCCGGCTCATCGTCGCCATCGAAAGCGCCTGCCGCTGTTAGACCGATTGCCAGCCGAGTTTCTGGCGCAGCGCCTCGTAAAAGGATGTCCCCTCAAGGCGCAGGAGATTGAAGATCCGGTCGGATTTCCTCACGACGACCCGGTCGCCTGGATCGATGCGCGTGGTGTCCCGGCCATCAACGGTGAAAAGCATGGGGCCGTCATCGGCGCGCTCCGGGGATATCTCGATCACGGAATCATCGGAAAGCACCAGCGACCGCTGGCTCAGGCTGTGTGGGCAGATCGGGGTGATGACCATCACGGAGGATTTCGGGGCGATGAGCGGCCCGCCTGCGGATAAGGAATAGGCGGTGGAGCCGGTCGGGGTCGCGACGATCAGGCCGTCGGCGCGGTAGCGGTTGAGCCATTCGCCGTTGACCATCGCCTTGAGGGTCACGAGCCGCCCCGTCTCGCCCCTGGCCATGGTCACTTCGTTCAAAGCGTGATAGACGACTGTCGATCCGTCGGGGCGGACGACGGTGGCCTCAAGCAATACCCTAGGGCAAATCGAATATCGCCCGGTGGTGATTGCATCCGCGAAATGCTCGATGTCAGCATCCGTGCAACTGGTCAGGAAACCGAGGTTGCCGATATTGATGCCAGCCACCGGTTTCTCGAATTTCCCGAAACGCGACACCGCATGCATCACCGTGCCGTCACCGCCGAGCACGGCGGCGAGGTCAACGTGGCTTGAGAAATCCGCCGCAGGCACCCCACCTTCCTCTGCGGCCATCGCTGCCGTCCTGCGGTCAAGCACGCATTCGCAGCCGCGCTTTTCCAGCGCTGCCCGCAAGGCGCGCATCGTCTTCAGTCCCGCGGGTTTCTGCGGGTTGAGCAATATCCCTACTTTCAATCCGGATGACATTGCCGGATATCCACCCGATGACAAGCAACTAACGAGCCGAGCCGGAAAGTTGCGGCTTGGCGATCATTTCCCTGATCATCGGGACGATCTCCGACAGCTCGTTCACGACAACAAACTCGCCGTCATAGCACCATTCGCCGAGCAGCTTGATCAGGGGACCCCAGAACCGGACTCCGCTTTCATCGAGCCTGTCGAAGACGACCACCGGCTTGCCTTCCATACCCTTTTTACGCTGATGCTTGAAGATCATCAGCGCCAGAATCTCCTGCACCGTTCCCGCCCCGCCGGGGAAAATGACAAACGCATCCGAACGCTCGATCATGATCTCCATACGGGTGTAGATGTCCGGTTTCAGCCAGAAGCTGGAAAGCCCTTCGGGAAGGCCTTCAAGCTCGATGATGTGGGGCACGTTCGATCCCCCGGTCCAGCCGCCCGCCTCAACCGAACCGCGGACGACCTCACCCATGATCCCGGATCTGCCCGCACCGGAGACACAGCCGAGACTGTTCCGGGCAAGCTCCTTCCCAAAGTCGTATCCGTCCTTCAGATAGTCTTCTTTCCCAATCGATGCGGAACAGAACACGCACACGTTGCCCGCGTGCCCCACCGGCAGCGGAGTCTCGAAAGACGGCCCTGGGACATCTCCCGTCCGATGGCGTCCGGCATCGGGGAGGCCGCTCTCACGCGCGTTTTCCAACAGCTCGAGGACATGCTCGACATTCTCGCCAGGGAGCAGGTAGTCCTTTGGATTCTGTTTTACGGTTCCCATCCGGTTAAGATGCCCAAGCAGGTCGTAAAGCGGCGACCATGAACGATCCGAGTTCAGCAGGACAGTCGGCTTGTTCTCAAGGTTCTTGTCCAGTGTCTGGTAGCCGACGAAAATCGAGACAGCCTTGAAAAGGTCTTCCAGCGTTGCCCCCGGCGTGAACACGAACGCGTCCGCTTCGATGATCTTTTTCTCGATGTTCGATAGTGAGATCCGCTGGTCGCCGTTGGAATTATAGATGTCCCAGCCTTTGCTGAAAAGCTGGTAGAGCAGCCTCGCCCTGATCTCCCTGTTCGGATCCCTTTCCCCTTTCACCGTTCCTGCAAGTCGCACTTTTGGCATAAATCTATGATCTCCCATCCCCTGTGGCGGCAGACCTGTATGGCGGGACGCAAAGGTTTATTTTTGGGAACAGTCTCGACCATGGATGCATTTCTGCAAGCCGCAGTTGACGAGGATGCAAGGAATCCCAGGGCATACGGGCGAGGTCTGAAATCAGCGGTTGCCGCAGGCATGTTCCACGTCGATCCGTCCCGCATGATCACAAACGTCCTTGGAACTCCTCTCGCCTCCTGCTGCACCAATCCCATGACCGGCTTCTTCCGCGACGGCTATTGCAGGACAGGAGGAGGCGACCACGGCCTGCATACAGTCTGCGCAAAAGTCTCGGATGATTTCCTGGAATTCTCAAAAGCCGCAGGAAACGACCTTTCCACGCCCCGCCCGGAATTCGGATTTCCAGGACTGAAAAGCGGCGACCAATGGTGCCTGTGCGTGACCCGATGGGCCGAAGCGCTCGATGCGGGGAAAGCCCCACCCGTCATCCTGGAGGCCTGTCACCTCTCAGTCCTCGAATACGTGGATCTTGAGGTACTCAAGATCCACGCCGTCGGCACCCCGTGAAATCCCGAAAAGGAAAGCCGCCGGGGAGTCCCTTCCCCGGCGGCCTTATAAAAGTCGTCTTACCATCACCCACACCCATGAGATCAGATAGACAACTGCTGTTACACCCTTACATGAAACCGACAATGTCGGCATTCAGGGATAATAGACCTTCAGGGAACCGAAATGTTCAAAACTCCTGAAATTAATTTCCGGGAGAATTCCTCCTCGACTCTATCGCCTACCGATACATCACCTCATAATACTCCTCCACCATGCGGTCGGAATCGAATTGCGGGACAACGTCCTTCATCGACTGCATCGCGATTTTGTTCCATGCCTTCGGCTTGTCGTAGTAGAGCGGGAGAATCTTCTCCTTGAGCTTGGCGTAGAAGCCGAGCATGTCCTGGCGGTCGCGTTCCTCGGGGCTGAGGTGGGGATCAAGCGGCGGGATGATGAAGCTGTTCTTGCCGTCCTCGGCAAACTCGCAGATCCAGCCATCGTAGGTGGAGAGGTTGACCGAACCGTTCATCGCGGCGGTCATGCCGGATGTACCCGATGCCTCGCGGGTTACGACCGGGTTGTTCAGCCACACATCGGAGCCGTTTTTCAGGAAGCGGGAAAGCTCCAGTTCGTATCCGGTGAGAACCGTGGCGTTCGGGTAATCCTTGGTCAGGCGGATCAGCGCATCGAAGGTATCGGTCGCCGAATAATCGAAGGGATAGGGTTTCCCGGCCCAGATGACCTGCACAGGGCGTTCGTTGTTGTTGAGGATTTCGCGGAAAAGGCGGATGTCTCTCGTGATCAGGTCCGGGCGCTTGTAGCCTGCGAAGCGCCGCGCCCAGACGATGGTGAGGACATCGGGATTGAAGAGTTTCCCGGTCTGGTCCGCCACCACGCGGAACAGGCGCTCCTTGAGTTCGCGCTTGCGGCTCCTCAGGGTCTCGATGCTGTTCTCGCGGAGGGCGTTGCGCATGCCGTGATCGGCCCAGTATTTCGCGTTCTGGGAGTTGGTGATGTGTGTGATCTCGCAGATGTCGTCCTCGTCCGCCCACATGTGCCGAGAGACCTCCCCATGGAGCCTGGAAACGCCGTTGGCTTTCCGCGCCAGGCGCAGCGCAGCGAGGGAGTGGTTGAACACATCGCCGGTTATCCCCGTGACCTCGCGCACCTCGTGCTCGGGGATGCCGCTGAAAAAGGTGAAGTTGCGAAGCAGTTGGAAATCGGTCTTCTCGTTGCCAGCTTCCTCCGGGGTATGTGTGGTGAAAACGAGCCGTTTTTTCACCTCATCCAGGCTGCCGTGCTTTTTGTAGAGGTGGAAGGCGGCGGAAAGCCCATGCGCCTCATTGAGATGCCAGACCTCGGGATCCACCCCAAGCTCATCAAGCAGCCTCGCGCCGCCGACGCCGAGGATGATGTATTGGGCGATGCGCCGCAGCGGGTCGTTGTCGTAGAGACGGTGTGTGATCGCACGGGAGAGTTCGTCGTTTTCGTCGATGTCGGTGGTCAGGAAAAACATCGGCACAGTGCCGAACACATCGCCGGGCAGATGGAGCGCTTTCACCCACACCGGATGGCCGTGGATCTGCACCGTGAAACGGATCCCCGTATCCTGGAGGAAGGAATAGGTTTTCCTGCGGAACTGCACCGCCATCTCCCCGTCCTCACCGCGCACCTGGTTGTAATAGCCGTAGCTCCACAGGATGCCGATCCCCACAAGGTTCTGCTTCAAATCCGCCGCCGAACGCATGTGCGATCCGGCGAGGAAACCCAAGCCCCCGGAGTAGATCTTGAAACTCTGGTCGATGGCGAACTCGCAGGAGAAATACACAGCACTCTTCGAAAAGCGCGGGTCGATCTTGTAAGAGTGCGCGAACGGGGCGGGGAGGAATGAATCGGACGACATGATGGGTCTTTGAAATGATATCTGGCTGGGAAGGGAACGTCCCCTTTGCCCTAGCCTATGCGTTTTCCATACCAACTTTCAGGAAAGCGACGGCACACCGATGGCCGTGTCCGTCTCCGCGCCATAGTCAACGCCTTCCAGGCCGAAGCCGAACAGCCTGAGGAAAGCGGCCTGATAACCTTCGTAATCGGCAAGCTCGTTGAGATTCCCCGTGTTCACCTCATCCCAGCGTCCTCCCACGAGGCTCTGGATCTCCGGGGACATCTCCCAGTCGTCGATGCGGATGCGGCCCGCCGCGTCGGGCAATGGGTTGCTGTGGTAGAGCCTTTCACGCAGCAGGCGATCCATCTGCTCGATGGTGTCCTCGTGGCTTCCGGCTGCTTTCATCGCCTTGTAGAGGAGTGAAATGTAGAGCGGGACAACCGGGATCGCCGAGCTCGCCTGGGTGACGAGCGCCTTGTTCACGGACACCCATGCCTTGCCGGAGATGGGCGCGAGCTTCGCATCGAGAGCGGCCTGCGCCCTTTCCACATCCTCCTTCGCCTTGCCGATGGTTCCGTTCTTATAGATCGGCCATGTCACCTCTGGCCCGATGTAGGAATAGGCGACGGTCTGCACGTCCTCGGCCAGCACGCCGGCCTTGAGCATCGCATCGATCCACATTTCCCAGTCCTCGCCGCCCATCACATTGACCGTCTGGGCCACGTCATCGCCCTCGGCGGGTGGGATTGTCACCTCGTCCACCGAGCCGGTGGTGGTGTTCAGGGTCTTGTTGGTGTAGGTATCGCCGATCGGTTTCAGCACGGATTTGTAAACTTCGCCGGACTTCGGATCCGTCCGGCGTGGCGAGGCGAGGCTGTAAACCACCAGATCCACCTGCCCGAGATCCTCCTTGATCGCAGCGATGACCTCCTGCTTGACCTCATCGGAAAAGGCATCGCCATTGAACGACCTCGCATAAAGTCCCGCAGCCTTTGCTTCGCGCTCGAAGGCTACGGTATTGTACCAGCCCGCCGTCGCGCACTTGTCCTCCGTGCCAGGCCTTTCGAAAAACACCCCCACCGTCGCCGCCTTGGCTCCAAAAGCCGCCGCGATCCGCGAGGACAGCCCGTAGCCCGTCGAGGATCCAATCACGAGCACCTTCTTGGGCCCGCCGACAATCTCGCCGCGCCCCTCGACGACGGAGATCTGCTCCTCAACATGTTTCGCGCACCCCTCGGGATGAGCCGTCGTACAAATGAACCCGCGAATCTTCGGTGAAACGATCATGGCCCCCAAACTATCCGCCGCGCCCCGCCGCGCAATACCAAATCCCTCGGCTCCGCATCCATTTTGCGACGCAAAAATACGGACCGCACCGCCAAGCATGAGAAGTTCGTCAAGTATCTGTTCCCGAAAATGAAACCAAATCCTCCGGACTCCAGCCTCTTTCCTTGGCGATCTTCTCGTCCTTGGCGGTTCAAATTCCCCGAATCATCATCCATTCAGCCACCGAGCTTCGCCACATACACCGTGCTCCCGGAAACCGTATCCAGCAGCGGGTTCGGGAATTTCACCACATGCGTTGCCACCTCACGGAAAACCTTTTCTAAATCCTCGATGAAAGCATCATCCGGCGCGTCGTCCGACCATAGGGCAAACACCCCGCCGGGATGCAGGTGCTCCGCCAGTTTCGCCAGCCCATCAGGGGTGTAGAAAGCCGCGTTCTCCGCCGCCAACAGGTTCCTCGGCGAGTGGTCGATATCCAGCAGCACCGCATGGAATTTCCTGCCCGCCCGCTCCGGATCGAAACCTTTCGCCGGATCCGCCGCGAGCGCGAAGAAATCCCCGAGCACATAGCGGCAGCGAGTATCGTCGTTCATCGTCTTTCCGAGCGGCACCAGCTCCCGCTCATGCCAATCAATCACACCCTCCATTGCATCCACCACCAACAACCCATTCACCTGCGGGAAATCCAATGCCGCCACCGCCGTGTAGCCCAGCCCCAGGCCGCCGACCACCACATCCCAGCCCTGCCCGTCGAGCGCCGCCAGCCCAAGCCGCGAAAGCGCCTCCTCCACCTCATGGAACATGCTCGACATCAGGAACGCGTCCCCGAGCTTCACCTCATACACCACCTCCCCTTCCAGTTGGAGATACTTCCGGCGTTGCAGAATCAGGTCGCCAAGGGGTGTCTCGCGGAAATCGATCTCTTCAAAAAGCTTTTCCATATCGGACGCCTACCCTCACCCGTTTCGCAGGTCATCAGCAAGCGGTGATTTCACATCCCGAGCGCAAGCTCCCTGGACTGCGTAAGCCTGCTAGCAGCCCAGGAGCCTCGCCGCTTTTCCTGCCAAAGCACTCCCGTTTCCGTTATGACTCTCCGCAGCCATGAGACATGCACTTTGCGTCCCGCCACCGCCCAACATCCCATCATGACACCGAGTTGGAAATTCAGGGATGGGACGCAGCCAACCCATTTGGCGCATCCATTCCATATACAGCCATGGCCGGATGACCTGCCCGACAAGTGCGGCATCTGCGATACGGAATTCCGCTTCGGCTTCAACCTGACCATCGGCCCTGGAAAAATCGGGCGCATCCTACGCGGGATCGCCCACTTCGGATTTCTGCCCTTCCTCCTGCTCGGCGGTTTCATCATTCCTGTGATCTTCCCTGACTTCTTCAGAAGCCTCAGGGGTAGCCATGGATGGTGGGTGATCTTCGGGGGCATGTTCATCCCACCCATGTTTCTTGGCAGCCTGTCCGTCTTCATGCCACAAACCCGCCTCGTGGAGTGCAAGAAATGCGGCTGGAGCCACGATTACAAGATTCGCAATACCGATCACTTGCCTCCTGTTTCTTAGCATTGCCATTCCCGAACCATCATCCAATCTATCCACATGACCGACGAAACCACTTTCTGGAAAGGCAGCCCATCGCAATGGCTCAACATTGGCCCGTTCAGTGCCGCAATCCTGCTTGCTGCGGGGATCGCCGCAGGAGGGATCTTTTTCCCGCCGGCCTTCATCGCGCTCATCATCCCCTTCGGATATGCGCTCTGGAGATACCTCACCGTTCGCTGCCAGATCTTCGAGATCACCACCGAGCGGCTGCGCATCACCACAGGCGTCATCAACCAGCACATCGATGAGGTTGAGCTCTACCGCGTCAAGGACATGGTGGTGGAGCGGAAATGGTGGATGCGCCTGGTCGGCCTCGGCAACGTCCACATGGAGACATCAGACCGCTCCCTCCCCCATGTTGATATCCCCGCGATCCGGGATTGCATCGGACTGCGCGAGGAACTCCGCAAACTCGTCGAGGCCATGCGCGACAGGAAACGTGTCCGGGAGATGGACTTCGATGAAACCAGCGGTGAAAACGGCTTCGACGATATCGCTGGCGTGGTGTGAGCTGCGCTGCGGCTTCACGGACCCATGATCACGCCGCCTTCGGCTGCACGTCAGGGACGGATGGGCCGGTGGCTTGCATGAAGTTCGTCTTCGCGCGGAGGATGAGGGTGCCGAGGAAGTAATCGGCCAAAGGCAGCACAACGTTGAAGTTCTTGTGCATGTAGCGGTGGTGCAGGAGGTGGTGGCCGTTGAGCTTGCGGAACCACCATGGTTTCTCCACGCGGCGTGCCTTTGGCAGGTGCATGCACCAATGGATGTATTCGTAGAAGCCGTAATAGGAAGAGAACGCCAGCGCTCCGCCAAGGACAAAGCCCCATTGCCCGATGGCCCATGAAAGCAGCGCGAAGGGGATCGCGCCGATCAGGATGAGGACGGGGCCGTTCCACCATGCCATGGGGATGGTTTCCTTGTCCTTCTCGTTGATCAGGTGATAGGTCTGATCCGCCTTGAACACCTGGTGATGGACGACGGCGTGCGCCTGGAAGGCGTAGCGGAAATTCCAGACAGGACGGTGCATCACATACTTGTGGAGCGTCCATTCGAAAAAGGAGGCGAAAACGATGCCGATGGCGATGCCTGAGAGGCACCAGATGAGGAATGGAATCATGGGATTGGGTTGCCCGGCAGGGCGGGCAGGGGATGGGTAAAGGCGCAGGGCCGGTAACACAAGCACTGCTTTCGCTAAGAAGCTCAGTTTCCATCCGGCTCCGATTTCATGCGGAGCCGGAGCGGTGACGGGGATTCGGAGATTTCTCCGGCCAGGATGCGGATGACGGCAGCAAGCTGGGGATCGTTACCTGCCACCTGATCGCCGGGATCGAGCGGAACGGCCAGATCCGGCACCGTGCCGTTCAGTTCAAGATCAAGGCCTGTCCCGGCATGGAACCAGCCCCGGAACGGCACCTGAAGCTCGCCGACCTGCGGGATGGTCACGGGCAAGGCGGAGATGACACCTCCGTTGGTCGGCTGTCCGACGAGCTGCCCCCGTCCCAAGCGCTTATAGGCGTGGCAGAAGATCTCGGCGTTCGAGAAAGTGTTGCCATTGCAAAGGACGGCCATCGGGCCATCCCACGCGGGGCTGACCCTGCGATCCGTCGGGTAACCCCTTTCACCGCCGCGCGGCAGGGTGAACGTATGTTGAGGTTGGCAAAAGATGCCGAGCAGCCCATCGGCGACGCGGCCACCCGCGTTGTCTCGCAGATCGAGGATGAGTCCCCCGGAATGGAGCGAGGCGCGGTAAACCTCCACGGCCAGCCCGCGGAGATCGTCGCTTTTCATCCTGCGGAACGGCAGATAAGTGATGCCTTGTTTCCCGGCAGCCTCCCGGGCAGCCCCAAGCTTGGCCTCACGATCCAGCTCGCGGGCTTTCGCATAGCTGATGGGGATCAATTCCATGGCCCTTTCCTTCCCTGCCGCATCCGCGACCACGATGGGCAGCGGGACGCCCTCCGCCCCTTTGAAAAGTGTTTCCATTGGAAAGCTTGCATCCACCGCCTTGCCGCCGATGCGGAGGACGGTCTCACCGGCGAGCGGGGGGTATTCCGCCCGCGAGATGGGAGAGTCCGGCACAAGGCCGGCAACAGTCAGTTTCCCCTCCCAACCGCTGCGGAAAAGGATACCGGGATGGGCGGTGGGCTTTGCGGGCGAGTCGGAGACCGGTTCAACCCCCCACGGCTTTGTGCGGAAGGTGAGATGGGAGGCATTGAGTTCACCGAGGAGTTCGCCGACTACGCGGTCGAATTGCCGGGAATCCATGGAACCTGCGGCGGCATCCTCATACTTCGCCAGCATGAGAGGCCAGTCCTTGCCGTTCATGGTTTCGTCATAAAAACGCTCGGAAAGCGTCCGCCAGATGCGCCGGAAGCCGAGCCTCATGCGCTTGCTGCGATCCTGCCTTACGGAAAGGCCGAAGCGGAACTCCGCTTCCTTTGTCCGTCCCCGGAAAACGTGCGGAACCCGATCCACCCTCCAGAACATCGCACCGTTCTCCGCAATGCCTTCCGGCATCCCGCGGAAATCGGCATGTTCCGTCACTTCGCCGCCGTCAATCGGCTGGGCGTAGATCGCATGATCATAAGCATCCCTGCCCTGGAACAGCACTGCCTGCGAATCCGGCGTCCAGGCGAGGCGGGTCGGCTCGCTGACCTCGGTATCGACGGGATGCAGCGAAGAGGCAATCGCCGCGAAATCCGCATTCCCGTCCCTGAGGTATCCGTCAACATCGAAGACCCAAAAGCGCGAAAGCCCATCCGGATTACGACGGGCCAAGAACACGATTTTCCTACCGTCCGGCGACCACTTCGGGGAGCCTTCGAAGGCGGGGTGCTCGGTAAGGTTTTGGGGCTGCGCAGAGCCATCGGAAGGCACCAGCCAGATATCGCGGTTCGCGTTGATGTCTTTCGCGGCGGCGACCAGCCATTTTCCGTCCGGCGACCAGTCGTAGGTGGGGGAGTCCCAGCAATTCATCACGGTTTTCGCGCCGCCGGAAAGCGGAGAGGTGACAAGGTCGCCCGTCGCCTCGATCCAGGAAAGCATTGAGCCATCGGGACTCAGCCTGAGCTTGCGTTTTGAGAGGCTGGAGGAAGGCAGCACGGAAACCCCGCCCATCGCCATGCCATCCCACATGACGGAGCAAACCTCAACGCACAGGCCGTCATCGCGGAGGAAATGGAGCGACTTTCCATCCGGGGAAAGCTGCGGTTCGAGTTCGTCGTGGCCATCGGTTTCCGTCAGGCGGATGGGTTCCGTATCTCCGGCTGCCATCGCCCAAAGATCGCCTGCCGAGGAGAACACGATGGATTTCCCATCACGGGCAAAAGCGGCGGAGGATGTGCCGGTGATCTTTTCCTTGCGGATGAAGCGTGTCGGAATTTTCTCCGTGGTGAAGAGATGGATCTCTTCGGGTGCTTTGCCCGAATCCGGGGCGAAACGGAAGACGGATCTTCCCGCGCGAAAAACCATGGTCTTCCCATCCGGGGAAATCGCGGGATACACCACCGGATCGGCGTCAAAAAACGTGATCTGTTTCGAGGAACCGTCCGCAAGATCGTAAGCGTGGATGTTGAAGGTTCCGGACCTGTTAGAGAGATAGTGGAAACCTTTGCCATCCGCCCGCCACAGCGGCAAGCGAGCCTCCGAACCTCCCGCCACCAGCGTGCGGAACGATGCGTCCGCTTCGTCGTATAGATGGATTTGCGAGGCGCGCGAGCCATGGTAGCCATACCGGAACGGTTGCTCGCCGCCACGGCAGAAAAGATAACGCGAGCCATCCGGCGAAACGGAGGCGGAATGCGCCGTGGCATCGAACAGCATGATTTCCCGCGAATCCCGCCGGAGATCCACCTTGAGCAAACGGAACGGCTTGTATCCTGAGCTTTCCCGCTCACCACTCACGATCGCGAATGTGCCGTCAGGCGAAATGTCGTTGAGCATGTTGCCCTCGGTGTTCGAGCTGTGTTGGCGCAGATCGCTGCCATCGGTTTTCACCGAATGGATCTGCGCGGAGCCGGAGCGCTTGGAGCTGAAGACGATACGTTTCCCATCCGGCGTGAACTTCGGGTAGGTATCCCGCGCAGGATCCGTGGTGATGCGTATGGCATCCCCGCCTTGTGATGGTGCCAGCCAGATGTCATCCCGCCACTCGAAGGCCAGCGTCCCGCCATCCGGCGAAAGCGCGGGTCGCGCCATCGCATTGATCTCCGTCCTCCCGGCAGCATATGCCGGGAAAGGGAGCATCAGGGCCAGGGCCAGCAAGGTGGAGCGCATGGCAAAGGCAAGGCCCCGCAGCGCGGCGGGGCAAGCGGGAACTTCGTTGCCCTTTTCCGAACCACCGGCCTTGCGGAGATCCACCGCATGGTTAGCCTCAAGTCCGTGAGCCAACCCGACCTACCGATTTCCCCGCCCCGGGCGTGGGTGGAAATCGACATCCCAGCCATGCTTGGCAACCTCGCTTTCGCGCGGGAGGTCTCCGGCTGCGGGATTATGGCCGTGGTCAAGGCGGGTGCTTATGGGCACGGGCTGGAGGAGGTTTCGAAAGCCTTTGAAGCGGCCGGGATCGAGTTTTTGGGAGTCGCCAACATCGGCGAAGCCCGCAGGATCCGCGAGGCCGGAGTCGCATCGCGCATCTACCTGCTCGGCGCCACCTGGGAGGAAGAGCGCGAGGAAATCGTCGCGCGAAACATCACCCCTTGCATCTCCACGGTCGAGGAAGGGAAAGCTTTCGATGCGATCGCCAAGCGCAGGGGCGTGAAACTCCCGGTACACATCGCCGTGGACACCGGGATGGGCCGCGGCGGCTTCCTGCAGGATGGCATCGCTGAAAATATGTCGCGGCTGGAGGCGCTTCCTTCGCTGGAGATCGAGGGCATCGCCTCGCACCTTTCCTCGGCGGATGAGGATGAGGATTTCACAAGGCTGCAGATCGCATCGTTCGAAGACACCGTCCGGAAACTTGGAGGAGCGGGACGTTTCCGCTGGCGTCACCTTTCCAACAGCGGCGGCATACTCGGATATCCGCAGGGCTGCTGCAATCTCGCCCGCCCCGGCCTCATGCTCTACGGGGTATCCCCCCTGCCCGGCCATCAGGAAAAGCTCGGCAACGTGATGAAGCTGAAATCACGTGTCACGCTCGTCCGCACCGTTCCGGCAGGGCACGGCATTTCCTACGGGCGCAGTTTCGTCACCAAGCGGCCTACGAAAATCGCCACCATAGGCATCGGCTACGGCGACGGCTATCCGCGCCATGTATCCGGAAAAGGGGCGGCTGCCTTCATCCGCGGCAGACGCCATCCCATCGTCGGCAGGGTCACAATGGATCAGATCGTCGTGGTCCTGCCGGATGACAGCGATATACAGAGCGGCGACGAAGCGGAACTCTTTGGGACTAACATCCCCGCCGCAGAAGTGGCTGCGCTGGCGGATACCATCGTGTGGGATGTATTCACCGGGATCACGCCAAGGGTACAGCGCATCCATCTCGGCACCACCGGGAAATGAAAAGGCACCCGCCCCACGATAGGGGGCGGGTGCCGAGATTTTTCAGATGGCCTTGGGATCAACCCCAATCGTCGTTGCCACGACCGCCGCCACCTTTGTAGCCGCCGCCTCCGCCGCCGCCGCCCTTGTAGCCACCGCCGCCGCCGCCACGACGATCACCGCCGTAACCGCCGCCGCCGCCGCCACCTTTGTAGCCGCCGCCACCTCCGCCGCCACCTCCGCCGCCACGGCGATCACCGCCGCCGCCGCCGCCGCCGCCGCCGCCGCCGCCACCGCTCCGGAATCCGCCTGGACGGGCTTCCTTCGGCTCCGAGGCGTTTACACGCAGCGCGCGTCCCTGGTAGTCCTGACCGTCGAGAGCCTCGATGGCCGCGTTTAGCTGGCTTTGGTCACCGATCGTGACGAAAGCGAAGCCCTTTGACCGGCCGGTTTCGCGGTCGGTGATGATCTTGACCCGTTCAACAGGGCCATAGGATTCGAAGAGTCCTGTTACGTCTTCCTCGGTAGCGGTGTAGGGCAAGTTGCCCACATAAATGTCCATTTTTTCTTATTCTTAAATTACGCCATCACAATCGAAGCTTCCCGGGACCATGGCGTCAGGGACCGGACGAAGCACACCAGTCCGGTTGAACACCGAGCTGACATACGCGAGTTATTAGAATTCCAGGATCTTGGCAAGATTTCATTTCAGGCGAAATAGCTCTCCAAGCATCTTCCTACATCCGAAAACACATGCATCCCGCCGGACTCGGAACCTCGCGGTGAAACCACAAGGCATGGCACCTGTTCACGGGTGTGATCCGTGCCGGGGTGGTACGGGTCGTTGCCGTGATCCGCGGTGATCACAAGCAGGTCACCGTCCGTGACTTTCCCAAGGAAACCACCGAGCCATTCGTCAAACCCCATCAGGCATCTTGCGTAGCCTTCCGGATCGCGCCTGTGGCCGTAGAGCGAATCGAAATCCACGAGGTTCGCGAAGACGAGGCAATCCGCCCCTTCCGTTCCGGACCACAGTTCTTCGATGATCCCCATGCCTTCCGCATTGTCCTTGGTGGTGAGTGATTCGGAGATGCCCCTGCCGGCAAATATGTCCGAAATTTTGCCGACTCCGATCACATTCACACCCTGTTTCCCAAGGCGATCCATCACCGTCTCCCCGGGAGTCAGGGAGTAGTCATGGCGGTTGGAAGTCCGGCGGAAGCTTTCGGCACCATCGCCGGTGAAGGGGCGTGCGATGACCCGCCCGACGCGCATTCCGCGCTCATCGAGAAGCGCGCGCGCGGTGCGGCAGACTTGCTGCAACCTTTCCTCCCCGAAGGCTTCCTCATGCGCGGCAATCTGCAGCACGCTGTCCGCACTCGTGTAGAGAATGGGAAATCCCGTGCGGATGTGCTCTTCTCCCAACCCCTTGAGGATTTCTGTTCCTGATGCCGCCTTATTGCCGAGGAAACGGGTTCCGGTTGCCTTTGAAAGAGCTTCCACGAATTCGTGAGGGAACGACTCGCAGGTATAAAACGCCTCCCCAAGCGGACAACCCATCAGCTCCCAGTGACCGGTTGTGGTATCCTTTCCCGCCGAGATTTCGGTAAGCCGGAAGGCTGAAGATCTTTCGAGCATCCTGGCGGGTGTTTCCCTCCCCATGAGACCTGCCAAACCTAGGGAATCGAGGTTAGGGAGGCTGAGCCAGGGGATTCCAGCGAAAAGATGGCCGAGCGTATCCGCGCCATGGTCGCCGTATCCATCCGCATCCGGTGCCGCCCCGCAGCCGACCGAATCCATGACAATCACCAATGCCCGCTTTTTCATTCCGTAGGATTTCAGAAACGTCCCCCGCGTCCACGAAAAAGGGCGGGAGAAATCCCCCGCCCTATTATTGAAACGAAAACCCTTCTCAGGTCACTCGGGGAGATCAAGCGGAGGCAGGACACCAATCCCATCTGTTGCGCCACCCGTGGTGACGGGCACCACCGCGCCTTCCGAATCAGCGCCGCGAAGCGGGCGACCGGTCGCATCGATGATCTGCGCCGTGACGAAGATGATGAGGTTGCTCTTGATGCGGTTCTCACCCTTGGTCTGGAACAGGCGGCCGATCAGCGGAATATCACCGAGGATAGGCACCTTGTCCTGGACGTTCTGGACATCTTCACGCATCAGCCCGCCGATAGCCACCGTGTAACCGTCATAGATGGTGAGCGAGGTGTTGACACTGCGCTTCGAGAAGACCGGCATCTCGATGCGGTTCTCGGTGATTGTGGCTACCGTCACATTGCCCAGAAGGTCGGTGGAAGACGATTGGATCGGGCTGCCGTAGTTGATGAATCCCTCGAACTCGACGATCTCCGGAAGGAAACGCAGGTCGATCACGAAATCGTTCTCGCCGATGGTCGGCTCGATCTCAAGGGTTACGCCGGTGTTCTTCGTCTCGAATGCCGTGGGGTTCGCCGGAGTGGCGATTCCACCACCACCACCGCCGCCGCCGCCAACAACGACGCCGCCGCCTTGGTTTCCCGTGGGAAGCTCCGGTGGATCGTATTCCGTCGGGTAAATGAATTCGCGGATGACCTCGATCGTCGCCTTCTGGCCCGAGCGGGCAGTGATCGAAGGCGCTGTCATGAGGTCAATTCCCTTTTTCTGGGAAAGGCCACGCATGATCACCTGCACCTGGCCATCGGAGAAAAGACCTGTCAGGCCGAGAATGCCGGGGGCGACATTCACCTGCTGTGCGGTACGGCCCGGATTGTTGAGGATCGCATCAATGCTGTTGCGGCTCACCGCCTGATCACCGCTGCGAAGCCCGCTTGTCACGATGTTGGTAACCTGCTGAGTTGTTCCGCCGGGGATACCGGGGATGGGAAAGCCATCGACCGGGCTGATGAAATCGAGACCAGTGCGGGGTCCCCCGCTGCCTACCGTTCCACCCGTTGCGAACAGGTTGTTATTGGCAAGGCCGAATGGGGATACAACCCAATCGAATCCGAGCTCTTCGTTGTTTTCCTGGGTGATCTCGACGAATTTCGTGGTGATCTTGACCTGTTTCGGCTGGCCGACGGAGGATGCATCGATCAACTGTTCGATCTTATCGAGCTCAGACGGGGTGTTGGTAATCAGGAGTGTTCCGGATGCACCGAGGGTGGCAGAGCTGCCTTCCGAGAACACGACCCCTGCATTCTTGAGCAGGTCAAGGATGGGAGGGCGCGGCTGGAGCAGGCTCGGCCTGCCACCGCCTGCATCGGCCGCAAAAGGATCCTCGACAGCCGCACCACCTTCACCACCGCCGCCGGCGCTGAGCGTCGCGGCGAAATCCGGCGGAACACGGAAGGTGCGGGTGAACAGGTCTTCGCCGGTCTCGGTCTGCGGAACGAGGGTAACGGCGAAATCATCGACCTTGTAGCGGAGCTTTGTCGCGTCACAGATGTATTTGAGGGCAACCGCCAAAGGAACGTTGCGGAGGCGCAGGGTATCGATCCGGAGGGAACCGGGATCCCCTCCCCCGAGAAGCGGAGCAGCACCTTCGGCAGCACCTTCGGCAGCATCGAGACCACCGAGCCCCGCCCCGACTTCCGTGCTCTTTGGGCGGCGGATCACAAAGTTGACGCCCTTCTTGTCAGGATCAAGTTCCAGGGTATCGAGCTCCGCTGCGCGGAGAGTGAGGAAATCGATCGCTTCCTCAACGCTCGTATCCTCGAAATCGATCCTTGGGATGACAATGCGGCGGAGTTTTTCCGTGATGTAGGCGACACCGTCGGACGGTTGGTTCGTGCGCCCTCCGATATCATCGAAGGCGGGTAGGTCTGCCGGCACGGACAGCTCCCATGCCCTGTCCACCTGCATGAGCAGTTCGGCGCGGGTCTGATCGTAGGCGGCACGATAGTAATCGCTCTTGGCTGCGGCGACTTTCTCCATGCCGCGGCGAGCCGCCTTGTTGTACGGGTCGGTGCGGAGAACCGCCTCGTAATCAACCTTCGCAGCGTCAAATTTGCCGAGATCAAAGTTGCCCTGAGCCATGTAGAGGCCGCGCCGGACCCCATCCACGTTTTTGGTATGTTCGTATGTCAGGGCGGGATTGGTGCGGATGGGATCGTCGAGATATCCCAGTTCCGCCTTCGCAGCGAAGTTCCCCGGATCGACATCGGGGGAAAGGACTCCGTCGAGAAGCGTTCTCGCCTCGTCGTACTTGCCTACTTTCCTGAAATTCTGAGCGAGTGCGACGCTGGCTCTTGCGAGGTGATCCGTGTAGCTGGCACGGCGGTCGGAAAGGGTCGGCGCATCGGGAAGCATGCTCAGTGCGGAGCGGAACTTGTCCACCGCCTGCTGGTAATCGGCCTTGGCAAAGGCCTCGCGTCCCTCGATGAAAAGGCGGTCCGCTTCCGCAACCGCTTCCTGGCGGCGGATGATTTCACGCTGGGCGAGACCGCTCATGCCGGAATATCCACCATCGCCGGCTTGGGAGGAGGAAATCGTGAATGGCATGGTCGCGGCAACGGCCATCAAGGCTGCGACGCTGCGGTTGGAGTGATGGATTGGCTTTTTTTGCATAAGGAACGGACGGTTTTTGGAGATAATTGCTGGGTTTGGAAAGCGTTTTTTATGGAAAATTAACTATTACGGACTTCATTCGGCAGTCGGACCGGTCTCGCCCTTGGCGATCCCATAGGTTTTCTTGTTCCCATCCTTGTCCGTCATTTCTACGGTGATCCTATCCGGTGTCACCTCGGTGAGCTTGTAATTGTTGCTATCCCCGCCCGGAGGCAGCGAAAACGCGGTGTTCTCCTCCACTTTGAACTCTTTGTCTTTGAGTCCGAGCGCATCCAGCGAGAAGATCACGGTGCGGTCAAAATGGGAGAACCTGCGTGCGTCAGCTTTGCGGAACATCGCAGGGATCTCATAGACGGTGCCCAGCTTGTTGGGCTTCTGGTCCTCCACCTTCACGTAGGTCACATCGACTTCCGCCCGGATCGCTTCGTTCATCTCCTTGCGCTTTTCGGAGCCGATAAGTTTGAAGCGCCCTTTGGCGGCGCCTTCCTCAAAGAATACCTGACCCGGAGGAACCGGATTTGCAGCTCCCGTCTTGTTGGCATTCCTCAAGTTATCGCTGTATTCGAAAGTGAATGAACCCTGGGCTTCAAATCCTGGACGCAGCACCCATTCGACGGATTCCTCGCCCACGTATGAGAGCTTGGAGATCAGTCCCGGATAGTCCCTGTCATCATTCGGGTCGCTCTTGGCGGTGTATTCCTCGATGTTGGAGAAGCCGTCCTCATCCTCATCCCTTTGCGGGGAGTCACCGAAGCCGAGGTCGATGCGATGCTCGACCCACCAACTGTTGGGGATGGGCGGATGGACGGGCTCGTCCTTGATGAGATCGACCGGCTTGGTAGGGTCTTTCTTATTCACGAAAAGCGCCACCCCGGTGAAGAGATCCACGGGACGGCCGTTGTCCTCACCCTTCAACCACTCGCGCCGGAGGTTGAAGGATGCTTTCGCCGTGGAAACGAGGTCGCTGTTTTTCACCGATGGATCATTCAGTCCCATACCCTTCGGCTCGGCGCTGAAGTCATCCCCAACGGTGCCGTATTTCTGCCACCCGGTGAAGACCAGGAATGCGGCGGCGAGCGCGCCTCCGCCGAGGGCTGCTTTTTCGTAATTTTCGGAAAACCAAGACATGATTGGGAATTTCAGTTAGGGGTTCGGGATTTCCTTCGAAGGGAGGAACATCGAGATATCGAAGCGGACGAAGACAGTGATCTCCTCGCTGCCAAGCACCTGCGCAAGGATCCGGGTAGAATCCACCTCTCCGGCGGAGGCGGGCGGCTCTTCGCCCGGGGCGGCATCGGCAGCGCCCTCCTCCGCAGCGCCCTCCTCCGCTGGCACCGGCACTTCGGGCACAGCTTCGGCTCCCGGCAGGATGAAAACGTCCTTGAAGATATCGGCCGCTGCGGGAGCGGCTGCGGGCGCATCCCCTTCGAATTTTGCGTCCTTCACCTGGGGCGGTGTATCGCGTTCGTTGAGGATCTTCACGCAGCGAACCACGTAATAGTAAGTACCCGTATCGCCCAGATAGCTGATGAATTTCCGGGCGGAGGTTTCGGAACCCCTGAAGGTGAGTTCACAGGCGAAATTCCTGGCCACTTCTCCGGGCTTGGGTTCGAAATTTCCGCCGGTTTCCTCCGGGACCGGCTCACGGTGGATCCTGATGAGCTGGCTGGGGCGGGCATCGGCTAGGCCGAGCAAGGCGTGCTTCATACCATCGAGCTGGTATCCAAGGACGCCCGTTGTTTCCTTGTTGGCAAGTTTTGTGGCATAATCCTCAAAGCCGAGGAAAAAGTTATCGGGCAATTCGCTTCCGGCCGACTTGAACGCTTCGCTGACTTCCGCATTGGCTGTTTTCAACCGGTTCGTGAAGGTCTGAGGGTCAATTTCACCGAGCGGACCCGGCCGGTATTTGTCGAACAGGCCGCTGAGTTCCGCGATGGACTGGCGGTATTCACCGAGTGCCTTGCGCTTGCCGTCCCGGTTGGCTACCGTCGGGTAGAGAGGGATGCCTTCGGAAGTGTTCACCGCAGCGGTGGATTCATCGAAGGCGGCCCGGGCATCGACATATTTCCCGCTGCCTTTGGAAGCGAGGTAGAACAGGGCGGCACAGATCACGGCGGTGATCCCGGCCAGTGCGGAAACGAAAGGGTTGCTCTTGATCAGATTCATAAGGGTATTCTCAAACGTGCCGGATCACTTGACGGTAACGGGGCGGGAAAGCGGAAGAATGAGCTCGAACGGGTAGGCGAGGTTGCCTTCACTGTTCGCTCCGCTGCTGATGCTCTTCAGGATCTGCTCGTCGCTTAGCTCGCCTTTCCCGTCTTTCCGTGAAAAACTGAAGCTTGTGGAATTCTCGCGCAGCCGCTTCAGGAGATCCGAAACGGCATTCTGGCTGCGGGGGTTTTCCCTCCAGTAGCCTTTCACGAGGATTGCATTGGCAGCAGCCGCCGCCGCCGGGGCTTGGGGCCGGTTGGGGCGAGCTGCCAAATCCGGCGCAGACGGCGGAGGTGCGATGGAGCTTCCGTTGGCCTGGCCGCTGTTGAAATCCGGTTTCACCACGGGATTCGCCCCCACCTTTGGTGTAGCTGCGCCCGAGGGTTCGACCGGATCATATCCATACAGGGGGCTCATTTCGGTAAGCCAGACGGAATCGCTGGCGAACGCACCGCGAAGTTCCCCGATGAGGTCGAACCAGAATGCATGATCCGACTCCATCCCGATGTAGGATTGTGCAACCTGGGAAAGTTCCTGTTCATTCATCAGCAGCCCGCGGATTTGCGTTGCGATGGGGGCAAGCTCTTCCTGCGTCTCACGCATCGTGCGCGCCCTGTCCTCGGCCTTGCCTGCGGCCAAGTTCTGGAACACCGCCCAACCCGCGAAGCCTGCGACCAGCATGGCCGCCGCTGCGATGAGGAAAGGCTTGCGGCGGTCTGCGGCGCGGGAAACCTCCAAGGCCAGAGGGACGAGGTCGATGTTGATCGCCGATTTGCCGATGCCTCTCAAACCCAGGCCGATCAGCTCACCCATGGTGTGCGCCTCGCGCTGGAGGACATCCGTATCAACGCCCTTGGCGATGGACACCTTCGCCAGCGGGTTGAAGAACTCGACGGGCAGCCCGAGTTTCTCGGAAAAGAACTCAAGCGTGTAGGGAAGATTCGCGCCACCGCCGGCGAGCAGCACCTTGCGCGGAGAATTTCCACCGTGCTGGCTCCGGTAGTAGTTCGTCGTCCGTGCGATCTCTGCAGGAAGCCGTGTCAGTGCGTTGCGGATGACCATCGCCAGGGCGGCGAGAGCTTCATCCATCGTCTCCGTATGGCCGCCGCCGAGGGCGACGAGGCCGTTGGTGATTTTCTGATGCTCGGCGTCGGGGAAAGATATCTTATATTCCTTGGCGATGGCTGCGGTGACCGATGCGCCGCCGATGGCCACGCTGCGGGTGAAAAACCGGTTGCCCTCCATGTAGAGCAGGTTGCTTGTCTTCGCCCCGACATCGATGATGAGAGTCGGCTCGTCAGGTGTTCCATAAGTTTCGCGGTAGGCGTTGTAGAGCGCCATGGGAGCGACATCGACCTCTACAGTGGTCAAACCCGCGCCGGTGACGGTCTCGTTGATCAGGTCAAGTTCCTCTCCCTTGATCGCAACGATCACGACCTCCTTGTCGCCGCCGCCCTCGATCATCTCATAGTCCCACACGACCTCGTTGATCGGGAAAGGGACGTGCTGCTGCGCCTCGAAGGTGACAAGCTGCTCGATGTTATCATCCTGCAGCGGTGGAAGCTTGACGAAACGCGTGAACACGGCCTGTCCGGAAATCGCATACCGGACTTTCGCTCTCGGGATCTCCAGCTTCTCGATGAGATCGTCGAGAGCCACCCTGATCTGCGCTTCGCGGGAAGCCTCGAATGCGGGATCCGCGATGATCGTTTCCCTCGCATAACCCTTGAGAATGAGCCCTCCGCTCTTTGAGGTTTCAAACACGGCCATGCCGATGCCTTGCGAGCCTAGGTTTAGTGCGACGGTGGTCTGGATATCTGCCATGATTGGGTTAGATCGTTGGAAAGTTGGGAAGTATGTCGGAATGGGGTGGATTCGCCGGGATGCGGTCAGCGCCGCTCCTTGAAGATCTCCGCGTAGCGATCCCACCACATGTCTGCGAAAGCGGATTCGCTCTTGTCGAGAAGTGGCACCGTGTCACTGCGGGATATTTTGTCGGAAGCGACATTCCACCAGCCGACCTTGCTACCGCTGGTTTCCTGGGCGACCTTCTCGCCGTTCACAAGCACCTCGAATCCTACAAGATAAACGGAACGTTTTCCGGCGCGGTCAGAACCGGTGATGCGGCGGACGGAAGCCGGGGAAAGATATACGGAGCTGAAAACCTCTTCGTCGAGGGGCACGTTCACGTGGGTGATGTCCTTGGTCAGAAGGAGGTAGGTTCCCTTTTTCTCGGGGTTCTCAACCGCGACGTACCATTTGACGAGGATTCTGTCGGCGGTCTGCGAAATCGGCGCGGGAGACATCTGCACCTTGATGGACGCCTCGATCTCGAGCCAGTCCTTCGGCTTAAAGGATTTCGATTTCCCTCCGCCTATCTCGGGGGAAGGGTAGTCCTCGAACTCCGGCTGCTTGACCTCGACCTTGTAGGTCTGCGCCGCAGCGTGGGGCATCGAAATTGCTGCTAGGGTGGCGCAGGCGATGGTGGTCAGAAGGCGGAATTGGATCTTTTGCATATGCTTCGGGTTTCAAAGGAAACTAGGGAACAGGAACGCGGGTTGACCAGTTAAAAGGTAGGCAGAACCAAACTTTTCTCACAAGCGGTCCGTCCCGCCCATGACTCCCCCGGCTCCGGCATGGCAAGCAGCGGTTGACGAAAGCCCGGCGGTGCGGCTTGACTAACCGCATGCCACGCGCGCCATTCAGATTCCCCGATCCCGAGTCAACCGTGGTTGGCAGCATCGGGGATACGGCGGCGCTCAGGGATTCCACTCCGGATTCGCTCGCCGGGCAATGCGACATCGCAGAGATCCGGCTGGATGTTTTCCATAGGGAATTCGCACATAATGGCGCAGCGCTCTGGGCTCACCTGCTGCCCTTCCCGCTCCTTTTCACGGCGCGCCGTCACGACGAAGGTTCGCCCTTCGATCTAGATCTTGCAACACGCACAAAGCTGCTCGCTGCGGCACTTCCCGACGCGTCGATGATCGATATCGAGGCTCGTTCCGCCTCGGAGATGGCGAACCTGATTTCAGAAATCACCGCCGCAGGTGTTCCGTGGGTCGCGTCATACCATGACTTCGGGCAACTGCCTTCGCGGCAGAAACTCGACACCCATGCGGAGATCGCCAGGGAAGCGGGAGCCTCAGCGTTCAAGGCGGCCGCCCGCCTGAGGACGATGGACGACCTGACCGCTCTCGCGCATTTCCAGATGAGCGAAGCGGGCATCCCCTTGGCCACGATGGGGATGGGCGTGCTCGCACCCGTTTCCCGGCTCCTCTGCGCTCAGGCGGGAAGCGTCCTGAACTACGGGTACATCGGTGAAACGGCAACCGCACCCGGCCAGTGGTCCGCAAGCCAACTGAGGGAAAGCATCCGCTCGCTCAGCCCCTTTCGCTGAAACCCCCTTCCGAAATGCAGCCTTTTCTCACGCCCGAAACCCTGGAATCCGCAGTCACGGGAACCAAGCCCGCACGGCTCGCCGTCCTGGGCTTTCCGGTCTCCCATTCCGCCTCCCCGCAATTGCACCAGCCCGCACTGGATGCGTTCGGGATCGCCGCCACATACGTCCGCCTGGAAGTCCGCCCGGGTGAAATCCGGGATGTCTTCGTAACCATGCGGCGTCTCGGCTTCATCGGCTGCAACGTCACCGTCCCCCACAAGTTCGAGGCGATGGAAGCCTGCGACGCCGTTTCCGAACAGGCGCGCGTGCTGGGAGCCGTCAACACCATCGTCTTCGGGGAAAACGGAACCACAGGCCACAACACCGACGGGCCGGGATTCGAGCAGGCCATCCGCGAAGCATTCGGTTTCCTTCCCGGCGAAGTCCACACCCTCATCCTCGGCGCCGGCGGAGGTGCGGGACAGGCCATCGCCACCCAATGCGCACTTGCCAGGCCGGCCCGCCTCACCCTGGTCAACCGCAGCGTCGGGAAAATCGAAACTCTTGCGCAAAGGCTGCGCAAGATCTCCCCGGAAACCGAAATCACGGCCATTTCATTTTCCGATGCCGGACTCGCCGATCACTGCCACTCCGCAGACCTCCTGGTGCAGACCACATCGCTCGGGCTGAAACCGGGTGATCCCCAGGTCATCCCGGATCACTGCCTGCTGGAACGCCACTGCGCATACGACACGATCTACCAACCGCCGGAAACCCCCTTCCTGGCATCCGCCCGCCGCATCGGCTGCCGCACTGACAACGGGCTGAGCCTGCTCACCCACCAAGGTGCCATCGCCTTCCGCCACTGGTTCCCAGACACCGATCCATTGCCATACATGCGTGCTGCCATGCAGAAAGGGAAAACCTAGGCCGCATTCAGTTTCCACCGAAGATATCGTCCTTCAGTTTCCCTATGTCAAAGCCGGGCGCATCGCTGGTGATCCAGTGACATGCGATGATCCTCCCGACCTCGAATTTCCTAACACCCCCGAAATCGATGCGCTTCAAAATCACGCGGATCCGCACCAAACCCTCCGGCTCCATCGCCCCTACGAAAGGGCCGGTGGCTTCCCGGCCGGCTGCAAACGAGGACTCCAGCAGCAAGCCGTCGTCGCTTAGCCGATCCACCACAAATTCCTGAGCAGCCTCCGGATTTTCCAAAAGGCCCCACGCTTCCGGAGAGAGCAACACAAACCGAAGCTGGCGTTCCCACCGCTCCGCCTTGTCGCCGCTTGGGATCTCCCTCGCGAGCAAGCGGAATTCCCCCTCATCCGGTCCATCCCCTGCAAGAAAAGGCACCCACGGGCTACTGTTGAAACGGGCAAAATGATCCCAGTCCAACAACCACTCCCCGGACTCTAACCGGAACACCGCATCAAACCGGTCGCCCCCCTCACCTTCCTGCCAGAGCGTCCGCACCATCCATTCGCCGTCGAGGTTCAACAGCTCCTGGCCTACCCTAACTAGGCTCCCGGTGTCCACCTGCGGGAACGGCTTCGAGCCGTAGAAGCTTTCCATCTTGCCGGCTGCCGCAATCGGGTTTGCCACAAATCGCAGGCGTTCCTCCGGGCGATCCGCGCTGAGGAATCCCGCAAGTGACTTGTGACATCCGGGAAGGGCCGAGGCCAGCAAAGCAACCTTCTTTCCCTCCCTACCCGCTTCATTCCCGTCCACTACCACGGCAGCCACCCCGGAATTGTGCCGATGCAGCCATAGGGCCGCTCCCATCATGAGCGCCCAGAGAGCCACAATCCGCAACAGCAGGCTTTTGCTCCGCCTCTTGCCCGGTCCCCGGTGCGTTTTCTCACCAGGTGATTCAGGCGACTTTTCCAAGCCATCGGGAGATGCACGCCTGCCGTCATCCGTTTCGTTTCCGGCGGGCATTTCCCCTGTCCCCGGTTTTTGCCGGCAAACATCGCAAACGCGATCTTCATCGCGGCCAAGTTCCGCTTGGAAAAGCGAACCGCAGCGACCGCAGTGGTAGATAGGAAAACTCATGGCTTTGCAAATCCCCAATCATTCGTCCAGCCAACCGAGACGCACAATCTCCGTTATCAACCATTGGTCAGGCAGCGAATCGCCATCGCGGTGCACAAGCCGGAGAACCGCCTGGATCTCGTTTTGCGAATCGCCGGTGATCTGGCCGGGCTGGAAAAGCTCCAGCAACTGCTTTTCAAGGTCACCGCCGGTCGGGACATATCCCCATATTGTCATCTCGCCCTCGGGCGACATGATCCTGAAAGAACGGTATTTCCCTTCCGGGAATGAGAACGTGTAGAAATCAACGTTCGACAGCCAGGCCCTGACCTCGCTGCCATCGCCTTTGCCTGACTTCAGTTCCGAGAATTCCGCCGAGCTGTATCCGAAGGTGGCCTTCCAATCCATTTTGAGTGCCCCCTCTTCCTCCCGGAAATACGCCTTGAAATTGGTGAAGTCCCTAAGCACACCTTCGAGAATGGCGAACGGCACCCGTTTCCCATCCAACACATTCCAGGCCGATTGGCCGCCGGGCATCCAGCCGGGCTTCATACCCAAGGGTTTCCATTTGCTTTCGATCACTTCCCTGTTCCGTGTGGGAGCATGGATAAGGTCGATGAAATCACCCGGAGATCGGGCGCACGCGTAAGCTGCGAAGATGGACTCCGCCTTGGGACGTGCATTCGCAAGCTGCGCGAGGTTCTCCGTATCTTCGTTGGCTACGCTGTCTTTGCTGTTTTCAGGGATATCTTCGGCGGGTGCCAATTTGCTGTAGAGGGACTTCTCGCCCTCTCGTTTGTCAGCGCTGCCGGGGCGCTGGCTAATCACAACCGCCATGATCACAAGGGCCATCACGCCGAAACCCGTCAACAGCATCCATTTCAGGGAAGCCCGCCCCTCCTTGTCACCCCAGTCCGCACGCTCACCACGTGAGAACCTGCGGCGCTTTTGCATAACAACCTTGGCTTCGCCGTCCGGCTCTGCGGCAGGGACCTTGACGACGATTCCAGCGGGTCGGGCGGCAGACCTATCGCCTGCCGGATTGATCTCGTTCACGCGCCTACGCTTCCCTCCCTTGACGTGTGGGAGAACAACAGCAATCTCCTGGTATCCTTGCGGCGACATGGCGTAACCATCCGTCCCCGGCTCTTTTTCCTCGTCCTTCCGCGCCGGTTTCTTGCGTGGCTTGCGGGAAATTTTCCCGGGCATTTTCCCGGCATCCTGCTGCGGGGAGCTTTCCGCATCGGGTTCAGGCTCGGGCATCCGTGCCTTGCCACCCGCCTTTTCCGCAAGGGCTTCCTTTTTCGGAGGTAACCTGCGCTCAGCCCTCCTCGGTGGCAAACCGATGCGCGATCTCTCGGTGCTCCCGTCAAGATCATCCCAATCATCCCCCGGCGAAATCGGAGGAACGTGGTTATTCGGGTCGTCGGAGTTGGGATTCATTCACATCATTCGCCTGCGTGAGGGATAGCTAGTTGCATTTCACACCGTTTGCAAGAGCTTGGAGCCGTGGCCTCATGCTGTCAGAATCCCGATGACAATCGCGAAACCAGATTTATGCCGGCTCTCCCAAAGGCATCCGGCATTGCGTTCTTCCTGGCTGTCTGAAGGTTCGAATCCACAAAGAAATTGCTGTGGCCTACGCTTGATCCGCTCGCAAGCACCTTCGTCGGATCCTTCGCATCGCGCAGCACCCAGTCGATCGTGACCTCGTTGGTCAGTTCCTCGGCAAGCAGCGAGTCCAGCCTGGAACTCCTCAGCGGGGAATACTTGATCCCCTGCAGGTTCCCCTCGAGCACCGCATCCGCACTGCCCCTATCGGCGAGCTTGTAGGTGCCGTCCTGGACGAGCGCATTCGTCACGGCGGTTGTGGCCAGCGCCTCGGCACGCGGTTCAAGCGTGGAGTTGCCGAACATCGGGACCGCGATGGATCTGACATTTGCAAGGGAGGGAGGCTTGGCGCCCCCGAGGCCGTAACCGGCACATGAGGCGAGCGCGATCGGTAAAATAGCCAGGAATGCTGCTTTCATTGGAAATGGGGGTTGGGGACGGATCATTCGCCGAGTTCCTTGAGCCGGAATTTCGCCTTGTCGTGCGCGGTGCCGGAATTGGAATTTTTCAACACCGCCCGGTAATAGATCTTTGCGGATTCCGTCTGTCCTGACTTGTCGTAGAACTCTGCGATTTCCATCGAACGCGTGAGATCCTTGCTCTTCACGCTGCCCATAAGCCGCCGTGCCTCCGGGTTCTTCGCATGGCCGGGATATTGCATGAGGTAATCGCGGAACGCCTCGTCCGAAAGGTCAAGGGTCGCCTGGTTGTGGTTGCCGCGATCCGCCTCCTCAAGCAGCACAACCCCGACCCGGAACAGCGCCTCCGCCGCATACTTGCTCTCCGGCTGGTCACGGGCCAGCTTCCTGTAAGCATCGATCGCCAGCTTCGATTTCTTTGCGTCGCGTTCGGCCTGGTAAAGTTCACCGATTGTGAACTGCGCCTTGGCGGAGGTTTCCGACTGCGGTGCGTTTTCACTCACCTGACCGAGCATCTCGACGGCTTTCTCCGTTGATAGCTTGCCCTTGATCCCGATGATCTTGAGTCCGGAAAAGCCCGACTTCACCTTGCCGTCCGCAGCGGACTGCGCCATCTGCGCCTGTTTCCCGAGCGCCTTCGAGTAGAGCCCGCTGCCTTGGTATCTCTGGAGAAACTGCTGGTAGGCAGCGAAGGATTTCACGATCTCGCCATCCTGTTCCAGCAGTTCCGCCTGCCGGTATCTGGCCATTGCAGCCGATGGTGCCATCGGGAATTCGTCCGCCACCTGAGCATATAGCTTGATTGCCTTCGTGCGCTTGCCCGCATCATCGTTGGCCTTGGCTTCCTGGTAGAGAGCCTCACCTTCGCCGGACGCCGCCTGGGTGTTCCCGGCGAGGGGGATGAGATCATCATTGTTTCCGCAGGAAACTATCATCACAAGACCGGAAAGAACGGCCAATGTCATAGGGATACGCATTGTCATGCGGCGAACATAGGAACTTTGGCGAAAGGTGAAAGAGGAAATTGCACGAGATGCGAAGCGGCCGGCGGATTCACTGGCGCTGGCCTTGCACCTGTGCGGGAACCGCATCATCCCGCAGCGGAGGAAGCCGCTCGGTGCTGATGCTGACCTTCAGCGATGTCCCTATCCCGGTGAGTCCGGTGAATCCACCGGTGACAGGCATGACACCGCGCGGGTGATGGCTGACACCGACAGCGATATGCCCTGCCCCCACGCGCTTGCCGATGGATGGGTCGAAGCCTGTCCAGCCGTGTTCCGGAAGATAGATCTCCGCCCATGCATGGGTGGATCCCCTGCCGACCTGCGAGTTCTCGCTTTCCATATATCCGCTCACGAATCTGGCCGGGTAACCCAAGGCACGGCTGGTCTCCATCATCAGCACGGCCATATCGCGGCATGATCCGGTGGCGAGCCGCAGGGTTTCCGCAGGCGATTGCACACCTGCGACCTCACGCCGGTTGTATTTGACCACCCGGTGGATCAGGATCGCCATGTCGTCGAAAATCGCGGCCTTCTGGCCTGGTTTGGGTGCGAGGCCGGTGCCCGTAAACCACTCCCTTAATCCGGCCACCTCCGGCGGATAGATATACTGGAGATATGGGACTGCGACCATTTGCTCAATCCCCGCCACAACCGGAGGATGCGGCACAAAAATTGGCGCGGCTACATCCCCGCTCATCGGCGGCACGCTCACGGTGAACTCACTGACAATCCGCAACTCACTGGACGGCGTAGTGATCGTCGCGATGGCGATCGAGTTATCCAGCATGTCGCGGTGCCAGCTTATTGAGGACTCGGGAAAGGTCGCGAGGTTCATCGTGTTCAGCCGGATATCGTGCCCCTCGCGCGGCCTCAGGACCAAGCGGTGCGGCGAGAATTTCACCGGCACGCTGTAGGTGTAAACGGTCTCGTGGGACAGGTGGATCTGCTCCCATGTCTCGGGTGGCGCGTTGAAAAGTTTCATGATCCGTATCAGAGCAAGGCGATGGCCTGGTAGTTGCCGACCAGGGTGTCCCGGGTCACCGGCTGGAAACCTGAACCCAAAAGCTTACAGGACACCATGCTTTTCGTTAGCTGCGGATCCCCGAAAATTGTGCACACCGCAGCGTCTGACGCATCGCGTCCCGTTGCGATCCGGATCAAGCCGTTGAGGGGAGCCAGCCGGGTCGGATCGAAAACATACCACCAATCGTTGATGAACACCTCGAAGCAGGCATGGAAATCCGGAGGATTGAGCTGATAAGCGTAAGCGGTGACGTAGCGCGCAGGAACATTCAGCGCGCGGCAGATCGTGATTCCGAGGTGGGCGAAGTCCCGGCACACCCCCCGCCTCTGCTCCATCGTATCCACCGCAGAGGATGTTTCCCCGGAACTCCCGCTGACATAAGCGATGTTCGCAAAAATCCAGTCACTCACCGCAGAGGCGATCGCATACGAGCCTTCCATATGCCCGAACATCGCATTTGCCTGCTGCCTCATCATGTCCGACTGGCAATAGCGGCTCGGGAACAGGAACGGGATCCCCTCCGGATTGAGCTCCGCCGTTCCCCCGGACCGGATTTCCGCAACATCCACAATTTTGGCAGATACGCTGACATCCGCCGTGTAGTGGATGCCCAAGGTTCCGGGATTGTGCGTCCGTATCCGCGAGAAACGGTTCATCCCGCTCACGATATGGAATTCCTCGACCTCCACCTCAGGGCTGGTGATCAGGGACTCGGATGAAATGTTCTGACCTCCGGTTTCCAGGCATTTGAGAGCAAACAGGAAGGTCGCCGGGTTGTTGAGGCTGTAACCAAGTTCGCAGCTTACTCTGAAGTTCATGGGAAGGAATTCGGTTCGGTTTCGGGCAAAAGTCTTTCATGTCTTCGGGGAAATGCAATCGCGGCGGACCGATTTGCAGACCCGCAGATTCTTCCTTCCCACACGGCCCCAATTCCTTTGGAATCCGGCAGCCATGGCCTATCTCGACGAAAATTTCCTGCTTTATTCCGAAACCTCGCGCCGGCTTTTCCACGAGGT
>Ga0163144_10004241_pt1 | contig 32358 bp, 23 predicted proteins | sample OliLak19BULKMAT1_FD_123175 | JGI IMG/M metagenome (GOLD analysis project Ga0163144, IMG submission 123175) | Freshwater microbial mat bacterial communities from Lake Vanda, McMurdo Dry Valleys, Antarctica - Oligotrophic Lake LV.19.BULKMAT1 | ecosystem: Environmental > Aquatic > Freshwater >... | reverse complement strand
TCAATGCCTACCTCCGCGCGTGGAACAAGTCTCCGACGCCCTTTGCGTGGACCAAACCCGCGGCCGCCATCCTTCGCAGCCACCGCCGAATGCTTGATCGCATCTCAACGGCGGTGCACTAGTCGTCGCTGCCGTCGTCGCTGCCGGACGTGCCGCCGTCGTCGGGGCCGTCGTCGGGGGCGCTCCCACCCGCGGCCATCTCGTCGACCATTTCGTCGATGTCGCTGCCGCCGCCGACCTCGTCGCCCATTTCGCGACTCATCCGCTTCATCCACTTCGCCATGCTCGACGGGTCGTTCTCGTCGAGGCCGCTCAGATGGGACGGATCGGAAAGGGATTCGAGGCGGGCCTCGTCGGAGCGGCCCATCGCGAACCGGGACATCAGTCGCTCGAGCGTGCGGGCTCCGCACCGGTCGCACACGGCGTCGACCTCCTCGCTGGCGCGCAGCGTGAGGATCGTGACGCGTTTCTTGCAACTCGTGCAGCGATATTCGTAAAGGGGCATCGTCGAGCGCAGCTTGAGCAATCGCGCCGCGCTCCGCAAGTGCGCGTGTCGTCTTGACGCCCGCGCGTGGTGCCGCGTACCATGCGCGCCGCTGATGCGAGTCGCCGCTTGATGGATGACCGCGCTGCGGCGCTCGAAGCGTTGCGCGTGGACCTGACGCGTCGTCGGCTGTTGCAGACGGGCTTGGGTGGCGCGCTTCTGCTCGCGTTCGGCTCGGTGCTGCCGACCGGCTGCGCGCGCTATTTGCCGACCGAGCGGGATCTCCGCTTCCTCACGCGGAAGGAGTACGCGGTCGTAACCCAGGCCGCCGTCCGCATCCTCGGCCTCCCCGACGAGGCACGGGAGGACATCGGTGGCTTCATCGACGGGCTTCTGGCCGATCTGCCCCCGACCTCGCAGGGCCAGGCGCGGTTGATGTTGCGGGTCGTCGAGCACGGGACGCATCTCTTCGACTTGAAGCCACACCGCTTCACGCGCCTCAGCCCGGCAGAGCAGGACGCCTATCTGCGGGGCTGGATGGAGAGCACCCTCGGAGCCCGCCGGGTCATCTTCCGGGCGCTGAAGACGCTGGCGGCGCTCGGGTACTACGCGCAGACGACGTCGTTCGCCGGCGTCGGGTACGACGGCCCCTGGCTGGGACGCGTCGAGGCGGGCTCGACGTTCACACACGAGGCGCCCGTGGATCTCGCGACCGCGCTCGCGGCGCGGAAAGCGCGATGATCCTCGACAGCGGCACGGTCGACGCGGACGTCGTTCTCGAAGCCGACGTGTGCGTCGTCGGCTCGGGAGCCGGGGGGGCTGTCGCGGCCTGCGAGCTCGCCGAGGCCGGGAAGTCGGTCGTGCTGGTCGAGGACGGCTCGTATCTGCGGAGCAGCGACTTCCTGCAACGCGAAGAGGTGATGTACCCGCGCCTCTACCGCGAGGGCGGTACCAAAGCGACGGCCGACTACACGGCGCTCGTTTCGCAAGGGCGCTGCGTCGGCGGCTCGACGGTCGCGAGCTTCTGTCTCTGCATCCGGCCGCCGGGCGCGCTGCTCAGTTATTGGTCGCGCCAGCTCGGGCTTCCGGGTCTCGAGCACGACGCGATGCACCCGTTTTTTCGCCAGGTCGAGAAGCGCATCGCCGCGCAGCGCATGCTTCCCGAGCAGGTGAACGGCAACAGCGCCAGGCTCCAGCAGGGCAGTGCGAAGCTCGGCTTTCGCGGCTATCTGCCGCTCCACAATCGCAACGACTGTCTGCTCTGCGGCTACTGCGCGATCGGGTGCACGTACGACCGCAAGAACGACATGCTGACGACCTACGTGCCCGCGGCATCGAAGGCCGGAGCGCTGATCGTTCCGGATTGCCAAGTGCGGCAGGTGATGACCCAGAACGGGAAGGTCGCCGGCGTCGCCGGCGTGTTCGGCCGCTCGAAGACGGGGCAGCCCTACACGCTCAAGGTGAAGGCCGACGTCGTCGTGCTCGCGGCCGGTGCGATCAACTCGCCGCGCATCTGGCGCCAGAGCCGGCTGCCCGATCCCGCCGACGAGGTCGGTCGCAATCTTCGCCTCCAGCCGCAGGTCGTCGTGACCGCGCTGTATCCCGAGCCGATCGAGGCCTGGAAAGGCATTCCGCAGGGCTACGTCGTCGACGAGTTCCTGAACGTCGGCGCGCGGAGCGCCGGGGCGGGATACTTGCTGGTGCCGAGCTTCGCGCATCCCGTCGCGGCGGCGAGCATGCTGCCCGGCTACGGCTCCGCGCATCGTGAGCTCATGACGCTCTATCCGCGCCTCGGTGCCATCAGCATCCTCCTGCACGATCACACACGCGGGCGGCTCGAGATCGAAGAGAACGGACCGCCGAGCGTGAGCTATCGCCTGGGTGGCAGCGACGAGGATCAATTGATCGACGCGTTGGAGAAGGCGACCGAGATCAGCTTCGCCGCCGGCGCCGAGAAGGTGTTCTTGCCCTACAACGACGTCGTGACGATTCCGAAGCGCGGTGCCTACCAGCCGATCCGCGATCGCGGCATCCGCGTGAACGACCCGTTGTTCCTCTCGTACCAGCCCCAAGGCACGCTGCGGATGGGGAGCGACCGACGGAAGTCCGTCGTCGACGCGAACGGCGAAGCGCACGGCGTGCGCAACTTGTTCGTGTGCGACGCGAGCGTGTTCCCGACGAGCGTTGCCGTTCCGGCGCAGCTGACGGTGATGGCGCTCGCGTCGCGCGCGGCGGAGCACATCGTGAAGCGCGCCAAGGCTTCGTAACCCCCGCTCGTCACGCGCGTTGGCGCCCGCTGTGCCGGGCGAGTGGCGAACGCATGACGCCGCGTCCGTCCCGCGACGAGTCCCGGAGGTCGCGGCACGAAAACGCGAGGGCGGCGGTTGCGCCGCTCGTGGCACGCTGGCAGCTATTCTGATCGTGCGCGTGCGGGTGTCGTCGGGGTTCGGAATCACGTTGCTGCTGCTGTGCGCGTTCACGCGCGCCGCGTTCGCCGATGTCGGCGTGTATGCCGACGGCATCGCGAGTGGTTGGCAGGATTGGTCGTGGGGCGGGGTGACGCGGAGCTTCGGGCAGACCACGCCCGTCCATGCGGGCAGCGCCGCGATCGGCGTCACGTACACCGGCGGCTGGAGCGGCCTGCAGCTCGGGAATCCGTCGAGCGTCGACGTCACGAGCTACGACAGCCTGCGCTTCTGGGTGCACGGCGGCAGTGCCGGCGGACAAGGCGTGCAGGTCATCGTCGGCAGCAACGCGTCCGGCGCCTCGGTCTCGCAGACGATCATGCCGGTCGCGGGCACGTGGACCCGCGTCGACGTGCCCCTCGCCGATCTCGGATCGCCGCGGCAGATCGACTACCTCCAGTGGTTCAACGCGACGCCGGGCGCGCAGCCGGCGTACGCGCTCGACGACGTCGCCTTCGTGTCGGCGGGATTGGCGACGCCGACGCCGGCGCCGCCCGGCAGCGGACCGCCGCTCGCCGTCGAGGCGAGCGCGGACCGCCGTGCGATCAGCCCGCACATCTACGGCATGAACTTCGCCGACGAAGGGCTCGCCGCCGAGCTGGCGTTGCCGGTGCGGCGCTTCGGTGGCAATGCGACGACGCGCTACAACTGGCAGAACGACACCAGCAATCGCGCGGCGGACTGGTACTTCGAGAACATCCCGAGCGACAACCCGAATCCCGGCGCGCTGCCGAACGGCTCGGACGCCGACGAGTTCGTCGAGCAGGACCGGCGCACCGGCACGGCGACGCTGCTCACTGTGCCGCTGATCGGGTGGACGCCGAAGTCGCGGGCGATCAGCTGCGGCTTCGGCGTGTCGAAATACGGCGCCCAGCAGTCGACCGATCCGTGGCAGCCGAACTGCGGCAATGGCGTGACTCCGGGCGGCGCCGACGTCACCGGCAATGATCCGACCGATACGAGCCTCGCGATCACGCCGACGTTCGTGCAGGACTGGATCAGCCATCTCCAGGGTCGCTACGGCACGGCGGCGAGTGGCGGCGTCCGTTTCTACAACCTCGACAACGAGCCGATGCTCTGGAACGACACGCATCGCGACGTCCATCCGAACCCGACGAGCTACGACGAGATGAAGACGCGCACGCAAGCCTACGGTGCGGCGATCAAGGCGGCCGACCCGGCGGCCCTGACGCTCGGCCCGGCCGCGTGGGGATGGACGGGCTACTTCTGGTCGGCGCTCGACGCGGCACCCGGTGGCGCCTGGTGGAACAATCCGCAGGATCGGCTCGCGCATGGCAACGTGCCGTTCATCGAGTGGTACCTGCAGCAGATGCGCGCCTACGAGCAGCAGCACGGCACGCGCATCCTCGACTATGTGGATCTGCATTACTATCCGCAGGCGAGTGGCGTCGCGCTGTCGACGGCGGGGGGCGCCGCGACGCAGGCCCTGCGTCTGCGCTCCACGCGCTCGCTCTGGGATCCGACCTACGTCGACGAAAGCTGGATCGGTGAGGCCGTCCGGCTCGTGCCTCGCATGCGTGATTGGGTCGCTACGAGCTACCCCGGCACCAAGACCGCGATGACCGAGTACAACTGGGGTGGGCTGGAGCACATCAACGGCGCGCTTGCGCAGGCCGACGTTCTCGGCATCCTCGGGCGCGAGGGGATGGACCTGGCGACGCTCTGGAGCCCCCCGACGGCGAGCCAACCCGGTGCGTACGCGTTTCGCATGTACCGCAACTACGACGGCGCGGGCAGCCGCTTCGGTGACGTGAGTGTGCAGTCGCGGAGCGACGATCAAGCGCAGCTCGCGGTCTACGGTGCCGAGCGCACGAGCGACGGCGCGTTGACGCTGATGATCGTCAACAAGACGGGCACGCCGCTCACGAGCCATGTGAGCCTCGCGGGCTTCGCGGCCGGAGCCACGGCGCAGCAATGGCGCTACAGCGCGTCGTCGGCGACGACGATCGTGCACGCCGCCGATCTCGCGGTAAGCCCCGCTGGGACTGCCGCGATCGATGCGACCTTCCCCGCGTCGTCGATCACGCTCGTGGTGGTGCCCCGGAACGGCTCGGGGCCGACCGCGACGCGAACGCCGACCCCGATCGTCACGCCGACCCCGATCGTCACGCCGACGCGGACTGCCACGCCGACCAGAACGCCGACGCGGACCGCGACGCCGACGGTGGTCCCGACGGCGACCATCGCAGCGACGGTCACGCGGACGGCGACCCCCATACGCACCACGACGCCTGTCGCGACGGTCACGGTGATACCCGCGGCGACCCCGACGGTCGTCGCCGGCACCGCGATCACGGGGACGCTCTCCTATCTCGGCAGCACCGCGACGATCGGTGATGCGACGGTGACACTGAGTGCTCCGAGCGGTGCGGTGACCACGACGGGCCCGGACGGCGGATATGTGTTCGGTCCCCTCACCAACACAGCCTTGACCGTCGTCCCCACGGGCCCAGCCCAGGTGGACGGTGCCGTGACGGCACGCGATGCGGCCGTCGCGCTTCAGGCCTCGAAGCATCTCCGGACCGTCACCGGTCTGCAGCAGCTCGCCTGCGACACCGGGGGAGACGGCAAGGTCTCGTCGAAGGACGTGAAGCTGCTGCTCGCGCGCGCGGTCGGGCTCGGGCCCGAGCTTCCGACGGTCGTGCGGTGCGGCACGAGCTGGCTCTGGGCGCCAGAACCCGATGCGGCGACGAACCAGACCCTGACCGCGCCGACGCTCACGCGGACGGCGTGTACGCCTGGTGCCATCGCCTTCACGCCGCTCGCGGGTACGGTCGCGGGGCAGGACTTCACCGGTGTGGTGCTCGGGGATTGCGCGTCCGACTGGCTCCCGCACGGGAGCGGCATTCCGGAAGCGACGGTCACGCTCGGACCGCCCGAGATCGCGGGGAGCCGCGTGCGGATTCCGGTGCTGGTCAGCGCGCCCGGGGCCTTCTCGAGCGTCGACGTCGTGGTCGAGTACGACGCGGCGTCGTATGGGCGCGTGAAGGCTCGCAAGGTCGCGAGCGGCCGACGGGCGTCGATCGCAGCGAACGGGACCGAGCCCGGACGCCTACGCGTCGCGCTCGCGAACGCGCAGCCGATGTTGAGCGGGACGGTCGCGACGATCGAGCTTCGATTCAGCGGCACCCCGCCCGCGCCGACGCCGGTACTCGCGTCGGCGCGGGTCGATCCGTGAGGTCTGGGGTTACCTCCGCGGCTACTTCAGGCTTTTGGCCGAGAAGCCGCGGTCGTTGAAGGTCAGCAGCGTGCGCTTGCCGCTGAGGGTCGTCTCGATCACCGCCTCGCGACCCCAGAGCCGATAGACGTACGCCAGGGTCTTCTCAGCGTTCTCGAGCTGCAGATCGCGCCCGTCGTGGTCGTGCACGAGGTAGAGCGTACGCTTGTGGCCGAAGTCCGCGTCCTCGATGCGGATCACCGGGATGCTGCCCATACCGACCCCGCGGATGAGCTGCTCCTTCACGCCGCGCCAGCCTTCCTCGTCGGCGACTTTGCTGATGACGAGGTCGTCGCCCTTGGGCTCGTACTCGAACAGGTCCATCTCGCGCATGAGCTCTTCGGTGAGGAAGCGGCGGAGGAACGACTGGTCGCGGTCGGTTTCACGGACCTCGAGCAGCTTCGCCATGCCGTCCTTGTTGGGCTGGCCGTTCTCGCGGATTTCGTCCCGCGTGGGCTCGTCGTAGCGGCGCTTCAAGTCGGTCCAGAGCTTCAAGCCGAGATGGTACGGGTTGATGCCGCCGGGCGTCGGTCGCACGACTTGGTTGTGGCGGACGAGGAACTCGAGGTGCAGCTCTTGCGGCAGCTCGATCGCGTTCATGATCTCGCGATGGACCCACGACGCCCACCCTTCGTTCATGATCTTGGTCTCGATCTGGGGGATGAAATAGCGCGACTCCTCGTCGACGATCGTGAGAAGGTCGCGTTCCCAGTTTGCGAGATACGGATTGTGGTCACGGATGAAGAGGAGCAGATCCGGTTCGGGCGAGAGCGGCACCTTCTGCAGGTCGGGCTCGACGTAGTCCGGCCGGCGGTGGACGCTCTTGAACGGATCGTGAGGGGGGAGGGCGTTGGCGCGGAGCTGCTCACGCTCTTCGTGCGGCGAGAGCTTCTTCACCGCCAGGTTGCGGCGGCGTTGTAACGACAGGGCATGGGCGGCGTCGAGAATGTTCTCGACCTTGTCGGCCCCGATCGATGGATCTTCCATGTAGCTGCGGACGCGCGAGGCGTGCGCTTTGAAGGTGCCGATTGTGAACTCGGCGCGGGTCGATTTGAACGTGAAGTTGTTCTTGAAGAAGTCGTTGTGGCCGTACACGTGCGCAATCGTGAGGATGTGCAGGCAGAGCGAGTTGTCGCGCATCAGGTAGGCGAGCGCGGGGATCGAGTTGATGACCATCTCGTACGGCAGGCCGCTCATGCCGTACTCGTAGAGGGTCTTCAGCTTCTCGAACGACTTGCCGTACGACCAGTGCGGGTAATGCGACGGGATGCCGGAGTACGCCATGTACGCCAACATGTCGTTGTGATTGCAGAGCTCGAACTCCTGCGGGTAGCAGTCGAGCCCGAGTGCATCGACCTGCTCGCGGATCTTCGCGTCCCAATAGGCGAGGTCATCGAGGGTCCAGGAGGCCATCGTCAGTCCTGCTGCTTGTCTTTGGCGAGGAACGCCTTGAAGCTCGGCCAGATGTCTTTCTTGCGCTCGATCAGTACCGTCTGGAAGTTCTCGGCGTCGAGGCGGCGGAAGATGTTGAGCATCGAGCTCTCGTAGTAGCGCGAGCCGAGCGGCTTGATCTCGCCGTAGCCGAAGAGATTGCAGATGTCGGCGAGCTCGTGCGCGGCCTTCAGTGCCGCCGTGTTGTCGGAGTCGAAGTTGTCGCCGTCGGAGCAGTGGAACGCGTACACGTTCCAGAGCGACGGATGGTAGCGCTCGGCGATGATGTCGAGCGCCTTCTGGTAGCCCGACGAGATGAACGTGCCGCCGGACTCGCCTTTGTGGAAGAACTCGTCCTCGCTGACCTCGGTGGCCTCGGTGTGATGGCTCACGAAGACGATCTCGACGCTCCGGTATTTGGTGGCGATGAACTGGTAGAGCAGGAAGAAGAAGCTCCGCGCGAGATACTTCTTCATGGTGTCCATCGAGCCCGACGTGTCCATGATGCAGATGACGACGGCGTTCGACTCCTTCCGCATCTGCGTCGTGACGTGGCGATAGACGAGGTCGTCGGTGTGGAACGGGAAGCGGCGGGGTAGGGCACGGGTCTCGAGGGCGCCCTCCTCGATCTCGTTCTCGAGCTCGATCGGCTCCTCGCCCTCCAACGCGGTGAGCGCGGTGGGATCGGCGGCGGCGGCGTCGGCGGCGGCGGCATTGCGTCGCCGTCGGTCGGCGGAGAACTTGCGCTTGATGCGTGACTTCACCGTTCGATGCTTGTCGAGACGGATGCGGATGCCGACCTGGCGATAGCCGCGGCGCTTCGACGTCCGCGGCGCCTCGAGTTGGCGGAGCGCCTTCCGTTCGAGGTCCGGCAGATCCAGATCCTCGAACATGATGTCGATCAAGTCTTCGAGGGTGACGTCGGTCTCGTAGTAGTCGACGCCGGCCTTGTCACCGGCCTTCTCGGTGCCGGCGCCTTCGCCGTCTTGCTGCGACTTGCCGACGACCTGTCCCGGTTGCGAGTCGCCGTTGCCCTGACCGACGCCGGGAGCGTTGTCGCCGTAGACGAAGCGATACTCGCGGATACCGCGAATAGGCACCTTGATCACCCGGTCGCGGCTTTTCCCGATGATCGATTCCTCGGCGATGATGTCCGCGATGTTCTCGCGGATGGACTCGCGGATCTTCTGGCGGTGACGGAGACGATCGCCGGCGCTGCGATCGCTCCGTTCGGCTTCCGATTGGCGAAACGGCCGGAAGATCGTGTCAACCATGGCGCGCGCCGCCCGTCTTCGTCACCTGGTCGCCTTCAGTCCTTCCACAAGTTGTTGGCCGCGTACTTGAGCACCACGTCGACGCAGCTCTCGCAGTAGCCGTTGTCGAGAAGGTTCCGGACCATCGCGTTGTACTTGCTGGTTTGCTCCTCGTCGCGAGTGCGGGCGGTCGTGATGATGCGCGAGAGCTCACGCACCGACTCGGTGAGCTTCTTCTCGATCGCTTCCTTGAGAGGCTCGTAGCTCCGGTACGTGATGCGCTCTCCGCGTCGCGACAGCGCCCACAGATAGGCGATGACCTCTTGGCGGAAGCCCTCGGCCGCCGAGCCGATGATCGCGATCTGCTCCTCGATCGACTTGAGGAACGCCTCGTCGGGCTGCAGCTCTTCGCGGGTGTTGCGGTCCTTCACACGCGTCTTGTTCACGAAGGCTTCGGCGTGGTCGAGGTAGTTCTGGAAGAGCGCCTCGGCCTGCTCCTGGTACGCGTAGACGAAGCCCTTCGTGATCTCCTTCCGGAGGACGTCGAGATACTCCTTGTGGAGCGTGTCCTGCAGGAATTCGAGGTGTGCCTTCCGGGTGTCGTCGCCGACGTCGGCTTCCTTCACCATCGCGATCAACGACTCGCGGACGTTGATGGGATTGATGCAGTTGCCGTCGATGTTGTCGGAGAGCGCGTTGTCGAGGGCTTTCATGATGAAGCGCGTGGAGATGCCGCTCATGCCTTCGCGCTTCGTGTCCTCGCGCAGCTCCTGGACGTCGATCTTCTTGGTCTTGCCTTTTTCGACGACCTCCTCGCCGTTGTAGAGCTTCAGCTTCGTCATGAGGTCGCATTTGTTGTTGGGCTCGAGCCGCGAGAGGATCGCGAACATCGACGCGACTTCCAGGGTGTGCGGGGCGACGTGGGCACGGAAGTCCGAGTGGCGGATGATCTTCTGGTAGATCTTCACCTCTTCCGAGAGGCGGAGATTGTACGGGACCTTCACCACCACGATGCGGTCGAGGATGGCCTCGTTGGTGTGATCGGCGCGGAATTTCTGCCACTCCGCCTCGTTCGAGTGCGCGGCGATCACCGCGTCGACGTAGACCAGGCCGTGGCGGCCGGGCGCCGGGATCACCTTTTCCTGCGTCGCGGTGATCATGGCGTGCAGGTACTCGGTCTCGTTCTTGAAGACCTCGATGAATTCGACCATGCCGCGGTTCCCGACGTTCAGCGCGCCGTTCAAATCGAGCACGCGCGGGTCGCCCTCGGAGTATTGATCGAGCTTCGAGATGTCCTCGCTGCCGACCAGGACCGACGTGTCTTGGTTGTTCGGATCGACGGGCGGGACGACGCCGATGCCGACGCGGTTCCGCTTGGAGAAGTTGCGGCTCACGACCGGCACTTCCTCGTAGTGGCCGTTGAACTCGTCCTTCAGGCGGAAACGGCACACGGGGCAGAGGTCGCCTTCGATGTGGGTCCCGAGCATCTTTTCGAACTCTTTGCGGAGATGGCGGGGGAGGAGGTGCAGCGGCTCCTCGAACATCGGGCAGCCTTCGATCGTGTAGATCGGGTCGCTCGACTCGAGCCCGCGCTGGAGCTTCTCGACCAGGGAGCTCTTGCCGGAGCCGACGGGCCCCATCAGATAGAGCACCTGGCGGCTCTCTTCGCCCTTCAGCGAGGCGGCGTGGAAGTACCGGACGATTTGCGAAACGGTCTTCTCGATGCCGAAGAACTCTTCGCGAAAGAATCCGTACGTTTTGAGCGACTCGTCTTTATAGAGTCGCTTCACACGCGGATCGTCCGTGTCGTGGATGTCGCTCATGCCCATCCGGATCAGGACTTCGTAGACGCGGGAGTGCGCGAGCTTCGGGAGGGTGGGATCCTCGCGCACGCGTTCGAGATACTCGAGGAACGTGCCGCGCCAGTTCTTCTGCTCGTGGACGGCGCGATCGTCCTTGATCAGTTTCTCGAAAACGCTCTTCCCGTTTTCCATAGAGGCTCCTTCCTGGATGAACCAGGAGCTCGGGTGGCCCGCACGGCGTGCATCGCACGCGACACGTGCGAACGATCAGAGCTTTGGCAAAAGTATAGTGGCGCGTCTGACCAGTGAAAAGCCCGTACACGCTTCGCGACGTGAACGGGGTGCATGGAACGGAGCAACGTCGATTCCGTTGCAGTGCGGGTGGCGGAGTCGAGGCTGCCGGCTGCCGAAGCGGCACGCGCGTCCCTCGACCTCTCGTTCGCCGGCCAAATTCTGCTGGCCATGCTTCCCCCCGCCCAAAAAAACCGTAGCACCCGCTTTCTCGGAGTGTCAACGTAAAACCTCGACGCGACGGTGCTGCCGCAATCGCGACCTTGACCCGAGCGACCTTTCGGAACAGATCACAGCGCGATGAACGCGACCGAAGCGCTCCGCCGTGCCGCACGGCGATGGCCCGATGGCGAGGCGCTCGTGGATGGTGCCGAGCGCGTGACCTTCGGGGCGCTCGACGACCGTGTCGACCGGCTCGCCCGCGTGCTGGTCGGCCGGGGGATCGCGCTCGGTGACCGCGTCGCGACCTATCTGCCGAACTCGATCGCGCACGTCGTCGCCCAGCTGGGCATTTTGCGCGCCGGCGGCGCCTGGGTCGGCATCAATCGCCGCCTTGCGCCCCCGGAGGTCGCGTTCATGCTCGAGCACGCGGGGGTGCGGCTGGTGCTGGCCGATGCCGATGGTCTCGGCGCTGCCAGCACGGCCGGCTGTGTGGAGGCGGTGCTCGACGTCAGTGGCCGTGATGCGACCGTCGAGCGGTTGCTGGCGGCGGCAAGCGGGGGCGCCCTCGGCGTCGCCCCGACGGAACGCGACGTCGCGCGTCTTCGGTACACCTCGGGAACGACCGGCCGGCCGAAGGCGGCGGTCCTCACCCACGGGGCCGCGCTCGCCTCGCTCCGCAACCTGCTCGCCGAGCTCCACGAGCTCGGACCCGGCGACACCTTCGCGCACGTCGCACCGCTGACGCACGCGAGCGAGGCGCTCCTCCAGCCCGCCTTCTGGCGTGGGGCGCGCAGCATCCTCTGCCGCGAGTTCGAGCCGGCCGCCTTCCGCGACCTCATCCGGCGCGAGCGCGTCACGGCGACGTTTCTCGTGCCGACCATGGTTGCGTCGTTGATCGAGAAGGCGGGGCCCGGCGTGCTGGAGAGCCTGCGTACCGTCGTGTACGGCGCCGCGCCGATGCCGGACGACGTGATCGTCCGGTCGCTCGACGTCCTCGGGCCGGTGCTCTTGCAGATCTACGGTCTCAGCGAGTGTCCGTTTCCGATCACGACCCTCCGCAAGGAGGATCACCTCGAGGCGAGCCGGCGCGGGACGTGTGGGCTCGCAACCGCGCTCAACCAAGTGCAGGTGCTCGGTCCCGCCGGCCAGCCGCTCCCGCCGGGCGAGGTCGGCACGATCGCCGTGCACGGGCCGCAGTTGATGCGGGAGTATTGGCGCGACCCGACGGCGACCGCGACGGCGCTGGTGGATGGATGGCTCCACACCGGCGATCTCGGCCGGCTCGACGAGTGCGGCTACCTGACGCTGGTCGATCGCAGCGATGACGTCATCATCAGCGGCGGATTCAACGTGTATCCCCGCGAGGTGGAGGTGGTGCTGGAGGCGCATCCCGCCGTCGCCGAAGCCGCCGTCGTCGGTATCCCACACGAACGATGGGGACGCGGTGTGGCGGCCTGGGTGGTCTGCAAACCGTCAGCCTCCGCCCGTGAGCAGGACCTGATCGACTTCTGTCGCGCGCGCCTCGCGGGCTACAAGAAACCGCTGCAGATCACGTTCGTACCGGCACTGCCCAAGAGCTCGACCGGGAAATTGTTGCGACGCGAGTTGCGCGGCGCTGATCCCGTACGATGACCGAAGAGCGGTCGCGCGGCATGCGACGCTGGATCGGTTTGGTCGTGGTACTGGCCGCTGGGCTCACGGCCGGGTGGATGTTCTGGCTCCGCCCGGACCGTGACCGGCTGGTGGTACCGACGGTGCGCCTCGTGGAAACCCCGTCGGCCGACGCTTTTGCCCGCGGCGCGGCGCCGCCCCGGGTGTCGGTCGGTGACGACACGCGCCCGGTGTTGGCGCTGAAGGAGCAGCGCGGCACGTTCACCCACCAAACCGGCGCCTTCATGATCGCCGAACACTCGACGCTCGCCTTCGCGATCGGCGTCGCCACCACCGCGAATCAGCACGGCGCGATCAAGTTCGAGGTGGACACGTGTACCGATGCCGGGTGCGAGCCCTTCTTCAACACCCGCATCGATCTCGGGACGCCGGCGGCGTCCACCTGGGTCGAGCAGCGGATTCCGCTCCCGACCTTCGGCGGCGCCCCGCGCATGCTGCGCTTCCGTGCGATCGCCGATCCGCCGGGCCCGCGACCGTTGTGGGCCGACCCGACGATCTTTGCGCCCGCAAGCCGCCCGCCCGGCGGGCGCAACCTCATTCTGCTCTCGCTCGACACCCTGCGTGCCGTCCACCTCGGAAGCTACGGCTACCCCCGCGACACTTCGCCATTCATCGATCAAACCTTCGCCCGCCGCCGCGGAGCGACCACCGGTGGCTGTGCGCAAGGCCGTAACAGCTGGTGTTGCGCCTCGCTTCACTCTGGCGGCCGTGTTCGTCTCCGTGAGCGGTGCGACGGGTGCGTGGGGGTCGTTTTGGGGCGACGAGCGCCGCGCGTGTGCGCAGCACGGATACGACGCGGCGAGTAGTAAGCGCTGGGCGCCACCGACTCCGGCGCGGAAAAACGACCCCCACCCACCCGCCAGACGAGCCCGGGGATCGAAGAGCGCAGAGCGGCGCGCAGGCGAGCAGAGGCCCGCGCGCCGCTCTGCAGTGCGGCTAGAACGCGGTGGAGAACCCGCCGTCCGGGATGTCGAGCGCGCTGCGATCGCCACTGACGATCGAGCCCACCTTCGCGTGCACCGTCGGCAGGATGAAGTTCACGAAGTGCTTCGCCGCCATCACCTTGCCGCTGTAGAAATCGATCTCGGCTTGGTTCGGCTCGTCCTCGTCACGGGCGCGCTGTTCGTCGGCGACGATCGCCGCCCCGAGCAGCAGGTGCGCGATCGTGACGTCCGCCATGACTTCGAGGAAGGGATTGGCGACGAGCGTCACCTGGTCGATCTTGCCGCTCATGAAGTACTCCATGAGCGACGCGGCACCCCGCTGCAGTGCCGTCGACGCTTCGCCGAGCGCGCGGACCTCCGCGCCCATGCCGGGCTTTTCGGAATGCGCGGTGACGAACTCGCTGATCTCGTTCAGGAAGGCAGTGAAATTCTCGCCGCCGTGCTGCTGCAGCTTCCGGGCGACGAGATCGAGCGCCTGGATGTGGTTGGTGCCCTCGTAGATCGAGAAGATCTTCGCGTCGCGGCAGTACTGCTCGACCGGGTTGTCCTGCACGTAGCCGGCGCCGCCGTAGGTCTGGATCGCGAGCTCGGCGACCCGGAACGACTGATCGGAGCAGTAGGCCTTTACGATCGGCGTCAGTAGATCGACCTGGCCCTGATGGTAGAGCGCCTTCGACTCGTCGACCTTGTGGAGCCCGTGCGCGAGATCGGCATGGAGCGCGAGCTTGATGCAGAGCGTGCGCATGCCTTCGACCTTGGCCTTCATCTCGAGCAACATGCGGCGGACGTCGGAGTGCTCGATGATCGGCACGCGCGGCGAGTTCGGATCCTTGAAATGCCGGACCGACGACCCCTGGAGCCGCTCGCGGGCATAGCTGAGCGCGTTCAGATAGGCCGACGACGCGACCGACAGTCCCTGCACCCCGACGGCGATGCGGGCGCCGTTCATCATGCGGAACATCTGCTTCATGCCCATGTGCGGCTTGCCGCCGACGAGAATGCCCCGGCAGCCGTCGTTCTCGCCGAAGGCCAGCACGGCCGTCGCCGAGGCGCGGATGCCGAGCTTGTGCTCGATCGAGGCGGTCTGGACGTCGTTCGGCTCGCCGAGCGAGCCGTCGTCGTTCACCCACACCTTCGGGACGATGAAGAGCGAGATGCCGCCAGTGCCAGCCGGCGCACCTTCGATGCGAGCGAGCACGAGGTGGATGATGTTGTCGGCGAGGTCGTGATCACCAGCCGAGATCCAACACTTGGTGCCTTTGATCGAGTAGACGTTGCCCTCGAGGTGCTTGGCGCGTGTCTTGGAGGCGCCGACGTCCGAGCCGGCATGGGGCTCGGAGAGGCACATCGTGCCGGCGAAGCGTCCCGCGACCATGGGCGGGAGGAAGCGCTCTCGGTCCTCGGGAAGCGCGAAGCTCGAGATCACATCGGCCGCGCCGTGCGTGAGGCCGGGGTACATGTTGAAGGCGCAGTTGGCGCCGCTCTGCAGTTCTTCCAGCACGACGGCAATGGCGTGCGGCCCGCCGAGGCCCCCGTCGTCGACGGGCATCGGGAATCCCATGAGGCCGAGCTCGAAGAGCTTCTTCCAGGCGTCCTTGAAGCCTTTGGGTGTCACGACCTGCCCACTCTCGATCGTGCACCCGACGCGGTCGGCCGTCCCGTTGATCGGACCGGTCACCTCGTTCACGAAGCGATGGCACTGCTCGATGATCGCGTCGCATTCTTCGCGCGAGATGTGCGCGAAGGCGTCGAGACCGAACACCTGTTGCACCTTCAAGTGCTCGTAGAGCGTGAACTGGATCGCGCGCAGATCGGCCTTGAAGTGGTTGACCGCAGCTTCGGACATATGGGTGGTTCCTCCTCGAGTTAGTCGGCCCCCTGACACGGCGCGGGGTGGCCTCCCGGTGGGGCGGGTCGCGAGAAGCTGCCCTAAAATCGCAGGAAGTCAAGTTTGCGGGAGGGGGGGTGAGCGGTGGCCGCTCGAGCTCAAATTCCCTCCTCGTCGACCCGCCACCGGAACCCGCTGGCATGTAAGCCCTACAGGCAGGAACGGGTCCGCAATTGCCGACTTTGCGGGGGCACCGTGCGGGTCTGCGATACGACGCGCAGTTGCGATGAGCATTCGCGTCAGGCATTGGTCCGATAAGCGGCACAAGGGTTGCTGTGGAGGTGGGTGGTGGGACCAAGGATTCGAACGCGTATGACGCTCGCAGGGCGGGCGGCGGCCTTCGTGGTCGTCCTCTCGGGGTTGGCCCCGACATCGGCGCATGCCGATGTGTGGTGCTGGCTCTTCGGCGGCTGTGGCGGGAGCGGCAACGCTGCCCAACAGACGTCACCCAATCGCAGCACGCCCGAGATCGATCCAGGCGCGCTGGCCAACGCGATCGCGTTGGCAATCGGGGGAGCGGCGTTGCTGACTGATCGCGTACGCCGTCGGCGATAGGCTCCGGCAGGCTTGGTCGTAGCGCCGACCGCGGCGGACGCCCGGACCTTTCGACGTCTCGTGTGCGGCAGGCTAGGATGCCGGCCGCATGTCCGCCGAAAGCCCGTCGCACTTCATCCGCGACATCATTGAAGACGACCGCCGGACGAAGAAGCACGACGGACGCGTCGTCACCCGCTTTCCCCCCGAGCCGAACGGCTACCTGCACATCGGGCACGCGAAGAGCATCTGCCTGAATTTCGGCCTGGCGCAGCAGTACGGCGGCGTCTGTCATCTCCGCTTCGACGACACGAATCCGGCCAAGGAAGACGTCGAGTACGTCGACGCGATCATGGCGGACGTGCGTTGGCTCGGGTTCGATTGGGCCGACAAGCTTTTCTACGCGTCGGATTACTTCGAGCGGCTGTTCGATTTCGCGATGCGGCTCATCGACGACGGCAAGGCCTACGTCGACAGCCTGTCGGCCGAGGACATCCGCGCCTATCGCGGCACCTTCACCGAGCCGGGCCGCAACAGCCCGCACCGCGATCGCAGCGTCGCCGAGAACCGCGATCTCTTCACGCGCATGCGAGCGGGCGAGTTCGACGACGGAGCGCACGTCCTCCGCGCGAAGATCGACATGGCGTCGCCCAACATCAATCTGCGCGACCCGACGCTCTACCGCATCCGCCGCACGCCGCATCACCGGACGGGCGACCAGTGGTGCATCTACCCGCTGTACGACTTCACGCACTGCCTTTCCGACTCGCTCGAAGGCATCACGCACTCGATCTGCACGCTCGAGTTCGAGATCCATCGGCCGCTCTACGACTGGGTCCTCGACGAGCTCGCGACCCCGTGTCATCCGCAGCAGATCGAGTTCGCGCGGCTGAACCTCACGTACACGGTGATGAGCAAGCGGAAGCTGCTGACGCTGGTCACGGGCGGGCACGTCCGCGGCTGGGACGATCCCCGCATGCCGACGATCTCGGGCTTCCGGCGGCGCGGCTATACGCCCGAAGCGATCCGCGCGTTCTGCGACAGCGTCGGCGTCGCCAAGCGCGACAGCGTCGTCGACGTCGCGATGCTCGAGCACAGCATCCGCGAGGATCTGAACCGGCGCGCCCCGCGCGTGATGGCGGTGCTCCACCCGATCAAGGTCGTCATCGAGAACTATCCCGAGGATCAGGTCGAAGAGCTCGAAGCGATCAACAATCCGGAGGACCCCGCCGCGGGCACGCGCCGCCTGCCGTTCACGCGCGAGCTCTACATCGAGCAGGACGACTTCATGGAAGAGCCGCCGAGCAAGTTCTTCCGGCTCGCGCCTGGTCGCGAGGTCCGACTGCGCTACGCCTACATCATCAAGTGCAAGCGCGTCGTGAAGGATCCAGCCACGGGGGCCGTCGTCGAGCTGCGCTGCAGCTACGATCCCGAGACCCGGAGCGGCTCGGCCTCGAGTGGTCGCAAGGTGAAGGCGACGTTGCATTGGGTGTCCGCCCGCCACGCGCTGACGGCCGAGGTGCGGCTCTACGACCGTCTCTTCACGGTCGAGGATCCCGACACGGGCAAGGAAGGGGATTGGCTCACCACGCTGAATCCCGCGGCGCTGACGATCCTCCCCGACTGCAAGCTCGAGCCGAGTCTCGCGGCGGCGCGGAGTGGTGAGCGTTTCCAGTTCGAGCGTCAGGGCTACTTCTGCGTCGACCCCGACACGACTGCCGACCGTCTCGTGTTCAATCGGACGGTCACGCTGCGCGACACCTGGGCGAAGATCCAAGCCGGGGGTCGTTGAACGCTATGTCAGATCCCTTGCGTTTGCAGTAGCGTCGATCGCGTCGATTCGCCGTTCTCGCTGCTCGTGGCGCGCGCTACCCTCAACCTCATGTCGGGGGTGTTGGGGTCTCATCCAGCGGGTATGCGGCCGAAGGCGCCAGGGCTTTCCGCCACCCTTCACGGCGTGGGACACGAGCTCCGCTACCACGCCATCGACGACGCCCGGAGCGTTCAGCAGCGCCTCGACGCGAGCCTGGTCCCCCCCGATCGCAGCCTCTTCGAGATCGCGATTCGGCGCTCGATCGGCAACTGGATCTTCCACGTACCGGCGACCGTCGCGGTGCTGTGGTTGTCGACGGTGATCACGGACCTGGCGCTCGTCACGAGCGTGCTGCTCGGGGTGCTGGTGCTGGTGGCGGCGATCCCGTCCTTGGTGTCGGTCGCGTTGGCGGTGCCCAAGGTGATCTTCCGCCCCCTCACACGGAACGGACGACACGGCTACCTCTGGTTCCTCGCGACGACGCTCATGACCGGGCTCGACGTGCTCGTCTATGGCACCTGCCTCTTTTTGTTGGTGCGTGCCGGCGGTTTCGCGCACCTCGTGCCGTAGGGCGGCTCCTGCCGCGTCCGGCCGTTCGTTCGTGCAGCTGCGCGCGACGGACAGTGTAGGCTTCGCACGTCGGGACCGGCTATACAGAGAGCGTGAGTTTGCCCCTGACCCGTGCCTCTCGGCGCGGGATGTTCCTCCTCTGTGCCATCCTGATGGTTCTCGTGGCCGCGCACGACGCGCGTGCCGTGAGCACCTGTGCGTCCGATTGCACGCAGACCGAATGCTCCGTGGCCTGCGACGAGGGTGAGCTGCGCGACGCCGTCGCCAAGGCCAACGGCTGCAAGGGCAACGCCGGTTGGACCAAACGCAAGATCACGATCGCGGCCGGCGCGCCCGCCTGCTCGATCCCGATGGCCAACGACCCCGCCATGGCGAACGCGTACCCGAACAGCTCGTGCAACGGCGACAACGAGAGGTACGCGGTCTGCCTGACGAACGACCACATCAGCATCGTCGGCGGCAACGCGATCTTCCTCTACGTCGGCACCGGCCTCTGTCGACAGTGCACGGATGAATGCCCGGGTCTGCAGCCGGCGCTCTTCACGCTGAAGGGCAATGGTAACTCGCTCTCGGATTTCACCTACCGCTACTTCCCCGAAGGTCTGCACGTGCGCGAAGGCAGCGGCCACACGATCGCGCGCGTGAAGAATGATCGCATCTGCGAGGATGCCGTCACGCTCGACATCGGTGTGGGCACCGGCCACACGCTCGCCGACTCGGTCTTCCTCGGGAACCAAGCCGCCGACCCCGGGCGGAGCTGCCTGCTGCCGAACGACAGCGCCGGTCCGTGCGGCACCGACAAAGCCATTCAGTTGAACGGCGGCGGCGTTACGATCGTGCACAACACGATCACGAACATCAGCCAACCGGTGCATGCCCAGGCCGGCGAGCACACGCTGCTCGCGAACTCGAGCGCCGGCAGCACCAGCGACGACAATCTCTGCCAGTCCTACACGGTGACCGGCCCGGCCAAGGTCACGATGGCGAGCAACGTGATCGACTACTGCAAGTTCGGCGTGCGCATCGACGGAACCGCGGAGGTCCGCGCCGACGGCAACGTCATCACCAACTCGTGGGTGGCGGCCTTCGACGTGCGCGCGGCGGGTCGCCTCCGCGGCGAAGGCAATCGACTGAAGACCCGCAGTTCGGGTTTCACGACGCTCTCGAGCGTGCAGAGCGGGCTGCTCGTCGCGCGGAACGACGGGCGCACGCGGATCGACCTCGGCGGCGGCGATTTCGAAGGCCGCTCGATCATCGACGGGACGCCGTGTGCCAGCGGGGGCGATTGCTCGGCGGGCGGCAACCGGTTCTGTTCGAGCGGGACCGGCTCGCAGATCGACATCTGGAACGTCACCGATTGTCCGTGCCTGAATCAGCTCTGCAGCGGTGCGGTCGCCAACTGCACGATCGGCAGCTGCGCGCCGCTCGACGCCACCGGCAGCTGCGAGGGATCGGCCGGTGCGGGGGCCTCGATCGGGGCGCGGGCGAATTGTTTCCACACCGACGGCGGACCTCTCACGGTGGTGCGTGACACCGGGACGTCATCCACCGCCACCGACGGCGCGACGGAGTGCCTCCCGAGTGCCTGCGATTTCTGAACGGTCGCGCCTGGCGACGATCCGCCTGTGCGGGATCGTCGCAATCGTGGCGGCGCTCGTCGCTGCGACGCCGCGGTGCGCGCGGGCCGTCTGGCAGACCCACGGACCCGATGGCGGCGAGATCACCGCGCTCGCCGTCGACGGGGCGACGCCCACTCACGTCTACGCGGGCACGCCGTTCGACGGTGTGTTTCGCAGCACCAACGGCGGTCTCACGTGGCAGCCGGCGAACGACGGCCTCACGAACCCCGTGGTCTACGCGCTCGTCGCCGATCCGCTGACGGCGGGTGTCGTCTATGCGGCCACCAACGACACGGTCTTCAAGAGCAGCGACGGCGGCCTGACCTGGCAAGCGCGCCGGACGGGGCTCACGCGTACCGGCGTCACCGCGCTCGCCATCGATCCCAACGACCCGGACGTGCTGTACGCCGGCATCGGCGGCAACGCGGGAGGCGGCGTCTTCCGGAGCGTCGACGCTGGCGCGACGTGGACCCTCGTCGCCACGGGGTTGCCGGCGAGCGTGACGATCCGCGCGCTCGCCGTCGATCCCCTCGCGTCGGCGACGGTCTACGCGGGGACGCTCGGCAACGGCGTCTACAAGAGCCCGGACCGCGGTGCGTCGTGGACGGCGCCGGTCCCCGCCAACAAGCAGAACGTGCTGGCGCTCGTCGTCGATCCTTCCACGCCGACGACCGTCTACGCCGCGACGCTCGGCACCGGCGGCATTCAACGGACGCTGAACGGTGGCACCACGTGGGCGTCCGCCAACGCCGGTCTGCCGAGCCAACGCGTCTTTGCGTTGGCGATCGATCCCCAGACGCCGACGACGCTCTACGCCGCGACGTTCGGCGGCGGCGTCGCCCGCTCGGCGAACGGCGCCACCAACTGGAGCCCGTTCAGCACCGGGCTCCTCGGGACCAACGTCGGCGCGCTCGCCATCGACCCGCTCACGCCGGCGACGCTCTACGCCGGAACGGCTGGCGCGGGTGTCTTCCGCACGGCCGCGGGAGTGTGGACGGCGGCGAGCACCGGACTCGACGCGACGCGCATCGGCGCCCTCGCCAGTCCGGGCGCCTCGACCGTGCTCGTCGCCGCCCGCGAGGGTGGCGGCGTGTTGCGAAGCCTCGATGCCGGATCGACCTGGACGCCCGCCAACACCGGACTGCCGACCACACGGATCGCGGTGCTCGCCGGCGATCCCAACACGACCAGCCGCGTGTACGCCGCGGGGGGCGGCGTGTTCCGCAGCGACGATGGCGCCGCAACCTGGTCGACGGTCGCGGCGACCTTCGACGGTCCTACGGCCCTCGTCGTCGATCCCGGCAACCCGCAGACGCTCTACGCCTCCACCCTGATCGGGGGCGTGCAGCGCAGCACCAACGGCGGTACCACCTGGACCGCGCGTAACGACGGCCTCGACCGCACGGACGTGCTCACGCTGGCCCTCGATCCCGGTGACGCGAGCGTGCTGTACGCGGGCCTCGACACCAACGGCATTTGGAAGAGCGAGGACGCGACGGCGTCGTGGACGCCGACTGGCCTCGGCGACGTGAGCGTGAAGGCAATCGCCATCGACCCGGCCGACTCGAGCCTCGTCTACGCCGGGACGCTGCTCGACGGCATCTTCAAGAGCAGCGACGGCGGGGAGAATTTCGTGGCGGCGAACGTAGGGTTGCCGACGGCAGAAATTCTGTCGCTCATACTCGACCCGGCCGCGCCGACGACGCTCTACGCGGGCACCGCGCGTGACGGCGTCTTTCGGAGCATCGACGGCGCCGCGACGTGGACGCCGTTCAACGCGGCGCTGCCGCCGGTGCGGGTGGCCGCACTCCACGCGAACGCCGCCGTCCCCGACGTGCTGTACGCCGCGACCCGCGGCGTCTGGGTCTTCGCCCCCGGTTGTGTCGCCACCTGCGGGACGTGCGAACGCTGCGATCCGGTCACGGGCTGCGTCGGTATGCCGCGTCTCGACTGCCGGATGCCGATCGCCACGAGCGCCGCCGATCTCACGATCGTCAACAAGCCGCGCGACACGAGCGATACGTTCTCGTGGCGCTGGACGAAGGGCACGGAGACGCCGGTCGCGGCGTTCGGCGATCCCACCACGACCGATGACTATACCGTCTGCGTCTTCGACGAGTCGACGCCGACGCCGCGCCTCATGTTCGGTGCGACGGTGCCGGCCGGCGGCGTCTGCGGTCGGAAGGCGTGCTGGACCGGCGTCGGCCGTCCGAAGGGCGCGAAGGGTTTCCGCTACACCGATTCGCGGGGCGTCACCGGCGGCATCACCGGCATCACGCTCACGCCGGGCATCACGGGCAAAGCCAAGGTGACCGTGAAAGGGAAGGGTGCCGCGCTCGGCCTTCCGCCTCTGCCGGCCCCGGTGCCTCTGCGCGTGCAGCTCGAGGCCGCCAGCGGCGCCTGCTTCGCGGCCCGCTACCCCGCGACGGGCGTGCGCAAGAACGACGGCGCACGCTTCAAAGCCAAAGTACCCTGAGTGGGCGGCCGCTCGGGCCGGTGCGGATTCCTTCCGTGCGTTTGAGAGCGCGGGAGGTGTGGGGCACCCCCGCCGAAGCCCCTCCACCATGCCCGCCCACGCTGCGACTCCGACGCGCTCTGTGCGGTGGAAAGAGCAGATGCCCGGGGTTGCGACGCGGCGCGGGCTCGATGTACGAGCGCTCGTGATGCGCCTCCCCCTTCGGTTCCGTCGGCGCTGTTTGGCGCTGCTCCTCCTCGCATTGGTCTTTGGTTACGTCGGTGTCGCGACCGCTCGTCCGTTCGAGGTGGCGACGTTTCCCGTCGATCCCGGCGTCGAGGTGACGAGTCTGCGAGTCGCGATGGGGACCGACGGCACCATGGTGTTCGCGTGGCAGGCGGGCGGTGCGATCTGGTCGCAGCTCTACGCGCAAGCGGGCGCTCCGCTGGCAGCGCCGGTCGCGATCGCCACCGGCGCGCAGCCGCGTTTCGCCGCCGATACGCGCGGGGGGTACGTCGTTGGGTACACGCGCGCCGCCGCCGGGCATCGTCATTTCTTCGGTCGCCGACTCGACGCCGCCGGCCAGACGGTCGGCGCCGAGATCGCGGTCGACCAATCCGCGGACGAGGATGTCCTGCTGCCCGCGGCGCTCGGCATCCCCGCCGGCTCCGCGTTCGTCTGGCAGCAGGGCGACAATTGCTGGCTCCGCCGCTACGACGCCGACGGCAATGCCCTCGGCGACGCATTTCCGGTCGGCGACAATCAGGGCGGGTTGCCCATGACGGCGACGGCACTCGACGACGGCGGCATCACCGTCGTGTGGCACGACGGCTCGGTCCATACGTTTCTCGCCCGCTCGTTCAACGGTGACGGCTCGCTCCGCTACGGGCCGACGTTCTTGCCGACCGCGTCGCTCGACATCCAGGCGGTCGCCGCGACGCCGAGCGGGGGATTGATGGCGGTCGGCGTGTACTTGAGCTCGACGCTGCGCTTGCTGGAGGTCGACGCGAGCTTCGCATTCGTCCGGCAACGCGACGTCGCGGTGCTGCCGACCGGCGACACGCCGTTCTCGGCGCTCGACCGCGACGCGGTGGGCCGGTGGCTCGTCACGTTCGCGACGGCCCGCTATGGCGTGAGCCACACCCTGATCGGCTATCTGGCGCCGCGCGCGCTCCCGCTGGCGAGCGACCTCACGCCGCTCGAGCCGAGCTTCGAGCTCGCGTCGACGGCCGTCCCGCGTGTCGGCACCGCGCGGCTTCCGAGCGGCAGCTTCCTGAACGTGTGGTACACGGCGGGCGCGCCCGGTGCCGCGCGCGGGTATGCCAACGTCGTGTCGCTCTGCACGCCCGACGTCCACACCTGCGGCGACGGCGTCCTCGATGCGCGCTGCGAAGAGTGCGACGCCGGTGCTGGCAACGACGACGATCTGCCGAACACGTGCCGTACGTCGTGCGTCCTGCCGAGCTGCGGCGACGGGACGCAGGACGCCGGCGAAGGGTGCGACGACGGCACCACGTCGCCGTGCAACGGCTGCGACGGGACGTGCCAGCTCGTCGCGGGGCTCGGGTGCGGCGACGGCATCCTCGTCGCCGGATGCGGCGTTCAGTGTGACGACGGCAATGGCGTCGCGGGCGACGGCTGTGCGTCGGGTTGCTCCTACGAGCGGATCCCGGGTGGCGGGTCCCGCACCAGTGACTGCCTCTCGGAGTGGATCGTCGCCAATCCGAGCAACGTGCCCTTGGTCGACGGCCAGGGGCACTTCCGTCGCACGCAACGCTGCGTCGACGGCGACCCGACCTGCGATTTCGATGGCGGCGTGGCAGGGAGCTGCACGTTCCACGTGAGCGTCTGCGCGGGCAACACGGACGTCGCCGGCTGCGTCCCCGCGGCCCTCGCGACGTGGGAGCTCACCAAGCCGTCGAGCAAGCAGGCGGCGCGGCGTCCCGAGCTGGCGGCTGTCCGGGCCGCCTTCGCCGCGGTGCCGGCGAGCCTCACCGGCCTGTCGGCCCCGGACGCCTGCTCGGCGGTGGTCGACGTCGTGGTGCCGCGTCGTGGCACCGGCAAGGGCGCGGTTGCGCTGGCGGCGAGCGCCCTCACGGCGGCCGGGAGCCGCGACCAGGACAGCCTCAAGCTGCTCTGTCTGCCCTAGGGCACCGCCGTCGGGCGCGCGTTACCGAAATCTTACCGATCGCTTAGGACTCGGCCGCCGGGCTTCGGCTACTCCGGGGCCATGACGCACCAGAAGCGGCCGGCCCTGCCGGCCGAGCGCGCCTTCGTCGTGATGCTGCGAGCGGACTGTCAGCCGACGGCGGAGGATCTGCGCGGCCGGATCGAGCACGTGCGGACGGGCCGGGCCACGCACTTCGACTCGCTCGCGGAGCTGGTCGCGTTTCTCGCGGCCGTCACGGACGACGACGCGGGGTAGCGCGCGCGCGCGGCGCCTCGGCGCCACGGCCGCCGAGCGCCGCGAGCGCCGCCTGCGCGGCGCGTACGTCGGCCGTCTCGTGGCCCTCACGGCACGCCCGGCAACGTGGGGCGAGCAGGCGGCGGGCGGCGGCGCCCTGCCCGCGACGGTCGAGCACGCGAGCGAGGTCGGTCGCCGCGCGGAGGGCGAGTGCGCGATTCCCCTGCCGATCGGCAAGCGCGACGGCGCGCCGCAGCTCGGCTTCCGCGGCGGGTAGGTCGTCGAGCAGACCGGCGCGCAATCGGTGGAGCTCGGCCGTGAAGTAGCGCTCGGAGCTGGCGTTGGTCTCGGCTAGTGACGCCTCGATCAGCGCGCGGGCCCGCGCCGCGTCGCCGGTGTCCGCATGCACGGCGGCGAGCGTCGCCGTGAAGTACACGGCACCGAGCTCGGCTCCGGTCGCGCGATACTCCTCCATGCCCGTTTGCATCGCGGCGATGCCGTCCGCGACGCGTCCCTCGGTTGCCGCGAGCCACCCGCGGAAGAACACGCCCCAGGCGATCCATTGTCGAAAGCCGAGGTCGTTCGCGAGCCGGATCGCGACGGCTGCGGACTCCGCGGCCGCGGCAGGCTCGCCGCGGAAGTGATGCAGGATGGTGGCGACGTGCGCCGCCCAGAGCACGCTCGACGGGTGACCCGCCTCCTCGGCGGCCGCGCGCGCGGCGCCGGCATGCGCCAGGGCCGCGTCGGGACGTCCGCGGAACCACGTCGTCATCGCGAGGAACGCGAGACAATTGACGAGCGGGGTCCGCATCGTGCGCGCGGCCGCCGTCGTGCGCGCGCGGATGAGGACGCGGCGCGCCCGCTCGAGCTGCGCATACGACGCGTCGAATTCGCCGAGATAGTAGAGCGTGGTGCCGATCGTCACTTCCGCCTTGGCGAGCGTGCCGGCGTCGCCACCGCTTGCGGCGACCGCCACGGCTTCCTCGGCGAGCTCGCGGGCCTGCAGCAGATTGCCGCGCGTGAGCGAGAAGACGGCGAGGCCGCGGAGCGCGGGCGCGCGTTCGGGGGTCGCGCCGACGGTGCGGTACAGCGCGCGCGCCCGCGCGTAACAGCGCTCGACCTCGGGTGCGCCGAAACCATGGAGGGCCATGAGCGCCGGCCCGAGCGCCATGTGGAGGTCGAGCTCGGCCGCGGCCCGCTCCACGTCGTCGGGCGCGGGGGCGAGCGCGGCGAGCGCGTGCTTCAGGTGCGCGATGGCTTCCGGATAGGCGTGGCGCCCGAGCGCGCGCTCGGCGGCGCGTCGAAGATGGATCCGTGCACGCGCGCCGTCGCCCGCGGCCGTGAAGTGCTGGGCGAGCTCGGGGGCGATCGTAGCGACCGCCTTCCCGTAGCCGCGCTCGAGGCGCTCACCCATGCGCTGGTGGAGCTCGGCGCGCCGCGTCGGCGCGAGCTCTTGGTAGAGCGTGCTCCGATAGAGCGCGTGGATGAAGCCGCAGCGCGCCGTGCGGGTACCGTCGGGCCAGACCTCCGTGCCGCGGCTCGCGATCATCTGACCGCGGCGGGCGAGCGTCGTGAACACGTCCTCGACGGCCCCGAGCGAGTCGCCGAGCCCGGCCGCGACGGCCTCCGCCGCGGGCTCGATACCGGCGACGCTTGCTGCTTCGAGCACGCGCCGCTCGGCGGGCGCGAGGCTCGCGAGCTCGTGCGCGATCATGTGGCGGAGCGTGTCCGGCACGGGCGTCGGGTCGTCGGCGACGTCGGGCGTGACGGTCCATCCATCGCCGTCGCGGGTCAGGCTCCGCCGGCCGAGCAGCAGGTCGACGACGTGGGTCATGAAAAGCGGGTTGCCATCGGTGCGGGCGTGCACCAGCGCCGCGAGACCGCCGGGCAGCGCGCGGCTTTCGAGCCGGAGCTCGAGGTACTGCTCCACGTCGGCCGCGCTGAGGAACTCGAGCGCGATCTCGCGACACTGTCGACGGAGCAAGAGATCGTCCTTTAAACGACCGAGCGGATGACCGTGGACGATGATCTCGACCGGGCGGTACGTCGCGATCACGAGGAGGCGCGCCGGGTCGGGACGGCGCGCGAGGAGCGAGAGCAGATCGAGCGTCGAGTAGTCGCTCCAGTGCAGGTCTTCGAGCACGAGCACCAGCGGTGCGTGCTGCGTCAGCGTCTCGAGTGCCTCGATGAGCTCGAGCAGCATGCGCGTCCGCGACGGCGCCGCGACGGCAGCGGCGTCGGTGGCGAGCCCGGGAACGGCCGCCATCCACGTTGGCGCCGCGCGCCGCAGCGTCGCGAGCACGTGATCCGGCGCGGGCGGCCGCGCGAGACGTCCGAGGGCGTCGAGCAACGGCAGATAGGGCTCGCCCTGGCCGTAGCGTTCGAGGCATTGGCCGCGCGCTCGCAGCACGACGGGGTCGAGGCCGGCGAGAAACGCCTCGACCACGGTCGTCTTGCCGATCCCGGCTTCGCCGGTCACGAAGACGACCTGGCGCGTGCCGCCGCACGCGACGCTGAGCGCGGCGTCGAGCTCGGCGAGCACGTTCGTCCGTCCGGCGACACGGCTGAAGTCGCGCGCGCTTGCCGCGGGCGGTTCCGGTGCGACCGCCGGCGCCGCCGCGGCAGTGCAGACTGCCGCGACGAAGCGATAGCCGCGCCGGTGCACCGTCGCGACGTAGCGCGACGACGCCGCGTCGTCGTCGAGGGCGCGCCGCAGCTCCGCGACGCCCACCTTGAGCACGGTGTCGCTGACGGCCACGTCCGGCCAGACCGCATCGAGCAACTCGTCCTTGCCGAGCAGGCGCTCCGGGTGGGCGAGAAAATAGCGCAGCAGGCGGTAGGCCTTGGGCGTCAGCGCGACGGCCGTGCCGGCGCGCTCCAGGCGCTCGCTCGCGAGATCGAGACGAAAGTCGCCGAAAGCGAGCACGCCGTCCATCGGCACAGGCTTCCGGGGGAGGGGCGCGTGGTCAAGCCGCATCCTCCGCGGGCACGGTCTCAGTTCGATTCTCGCGGCAGCGGGCGATTGGTGGTGGCAGCCGGCGGGCGGGTCGGGGAGTGCGCTTACGGTCGCCGGGTTTCCGCCACCCAGCGCATACAACCTGCCGCTGCCTCTCTAGCCTGTGCACACGCGAGCTGCGGCTCCCCGGATACTCCCCGACCCGCCCGCCGGCTGCATCATCACTCACTCTCATGGAGCCTGTGGTTCCCGCGTGCGCGTCTGCGCGACCGATCGGTTTTTTTTGTGATGCCTCGCCGGTGGGTGGGTCAGGGAGTGTCCGGGGAGCCGCAGCTCGCGTGTGCGCAAGATATGGAGGCAGCGGCAGGTTGTATGCGCTGGGTGGCGGAAACCCGGCGACCGTAGGAGCACTCCCTGACCCACCCACCGGCGACACCGCTCAACACAGATCGGCTTCGTGCGAGAACTTCGTGCGTGGACTTCGCGCATCGTTCCCGGAAGAACGAGGACCATGCGCCGCGCGTCATCGATGGTCCTCGCCGCGGCCCTCTCCGTGCTGACGGCGTGCGGCCCGGCCGGCGCCAAGCCGTTGCCCGCCCAGCCGGCAACCGTCGTCGGGCTCGCGGCGGTCGCGCCCGGTCTCGATCCGGCGGTGTTGGCGCTCGCGCTCCGCGCCTCCTCGTGCGCCGCGCGGCGCGGCCTCGTCCCGGCGCTCGGCCTCCTCACGGTGATCGATTACTCGCGGCCCTCGAACGAGCCGCGTCTCTGGGTGCTCGATCTCACCACGCGGACGCTGCGCTACCACGAGCTCGTGGCGCACGGTCGCGGGAGTGGCGAGCTCTACGCCACGCGGTTCTCGAACGATGCCGGCAGCCAGCAGTCGAGCCTCGGCCTCTTCCTCACCGCGGAGCCGTACGTCGGGCAGCATGGCCGTTCCCTCCGCCTCGTCGGCCTCGAGCCCGGCACCAACGATCACGCGCTCGATCGCGCGCTGGTCATGCATGGCGCCGACTACGTGAGCGCGGCGTTCGCCGCCGCGCAGGGGCGGCTCGGCCGGAGTCACGGGTGCCCGGCCCTCCGATCGGGGATCAGCGCGGCGCTGATCGCGGAGATCCAGGGCGGCACGCCGCTCTTCGCGTACTATCCCGACGCCTCCTGGCTCGAGCGCTCGCCGTTCCTGACTGGGGCCTGCGCGGCGGATCGTTGATCACGCGAGCCGGATCACGCGAGCCGGACCGCGCGGTCGATTGACCCTCGTGCGCGTCGGCGGCTAGGTTCGCCGCTATGATGGCCACCGTTCGGTACGTGGGTCTCGGTTTGCTGGCTTTCACCGTCGCGACACTCGCCATCGTCGCGACCGCCGCCGCGCAAGGCTCGCACCGCCCGCCGCCGCAGTATCGCCCGCGCGAGATCCGGTGCGAATCGGAATCGCGGCGCTCGAACTATTGCCCGACGCACGGCCAGGGGCGCGTGCGGTTGCAGCGCCAGCTCAGTAAGACGCGCTGCCGCGAGTACGACACCTGGGGCTCGATCGCGACGGCGGCGGCGTCTGGGTGTGGAACGGGTGCCGCGGGATCTTCGCCGTCCAATCGTGGGGCGTCGGTCCGGGGCCGGGGGCAGGTCCGAGCTATGGCTACGCGCCCGGTCCGCGCCGGCCGGCACGCATCACGTGCCGGTCGGATCGTTTCCGGCCGCAGTATTGTCCGATCCCGCGCTGGGGTCGGGTCGAGCTCGAGCGCCGGCTCAGCGACGCGCCTTGTCGGCGGTACGACACGTGGGGCTCCGACGGCGGTGGCATCTGGGTCGATCGCGGGTGCGCCGCGATCTTCACGGTACGTTGAGGAGCCGGATCATTCCTTCTGCGCCCGTAACCGTGCGGCCAATTCCCGGCCGTCCTCGACGTTCTCGATCTGGTTGCTCACGAAGCGACCGACCTCGTCGTTGATGCGACGAATCGCCTCGTAGACCATGCCGATCGTGCGCTGCTGCTTCTCCCGCAGCCCGAGGCGATCGTCCTCGAGCAGGCCCGTGCGTTCGAGCGCCTCGAAGGGCAGGTCGGCGACGTAGCGATGAATCTGCTCGACCGACTGCGCGCCGCGGTCGACGGCCTGTTGCACCAGATCCTTGACGAGCTCCACGCGTTGCATGGCGTTCATGGCGGTCTCTCCTTTTGGCGGTTGGGAGTGTTCAGGCCGGCTGCGGCTCAGCGGCGCGTGTCGGCAGCGCATAACGGAAGATCTTGCCGAGTACACTACCGTACTGCTGCCAGAAGCTCCCGGTGTTGTAGGGCAGGCCGTAGCGCTCGCAGATCTCGCGGACGCGCGGCGCGATTTCCGCATAGCGGTGCGCGGGCAGGTCGGGGAAAAGGTGATGCTCGATCTGGTGGCTCAGGTGGCCGGTCATCACGTGGAAGAGCGAGCTGCCCTCGATGTTGGCCGACCCCTGGAGCTGGCGGAGGTACCAAGCCCCGCGCGATTCGTGACGGGTCTCCTCGCGGGTGTAGACGCGGGCGCCTTCCGGGAAGTGGCCGCAGAAGATGATGACGTTCGTCCACACGTTGCGGATGAGATTGGCCGCGAGATTGCCGGCGAAGACGCGCGGCGCGTTGCCGAGCGCGAGCAGCGGGAACAGCACGTAGTCCTTGCCGAGCTGGCGCCCGGCCTTCTTCGCGAACGTCCGCCACTCGCGCTTGAACCGCGCGCGGCCCGTCTTGCTCTTGAGCGCCCGCGTCGGGTCGAGCCCGTGCAGGCCGACGCCCCATTGGAAGAGCAGGGCGAGCGCGATGTTGGAAAGTGGCTGCACCAGGTGCTTCGGATGCCAGTACTGTTCGGGGCTGATGCGCAGCAGGCCGTAGCCGACGTCGCGATCGCGGCCGAGGATGTTGGTGTACGTGTGGTGCTCGTAGTTGTGGTACTCGCGCCAGTGCCCGGAGTCGCAGACGTTGTCCCACTCGTAGGTTTCCGACTCGAGCGCCGGATCGTTCATCCAATCGTACTGACCGTGCATCACGTTGTGGCCGATCTCCATATTCTCGAGGATCTTGGCCGTGGCGAGCGCGCCGACGCCGAGCGTCCAGCTGACGGGTGTGAAGCCGAACATGAGCAGCGCGCGGCCGGCGATGGCGCTGCCGCGTGCGATTTGCACGACGCGTCGGATGTGGGCGGCGTCGCGCTCGCCGAGGTCGGCGGCGACTTCGTTTCGGAGGGCGTCCAGCTCGGTGCCGAGGGCGTCGATTTCTGCGGTCGTCAAAGACATGGTGTCGTCTCCTTGCGGGGGTGGTTGGGTGATCAGAGCTCGAGCGTGCAATCGGTGCGGGCGCGACTGATGCAAAGCTGAATGCGCTCGCCGGGCTCGCTCGAGATTTCGCCGGTGCGCAGGTTCTCGACGGTGCCGCTCGTCTTCACGCAGCTGCAGGTGTGGCAGATGCCCATCCGGCAGCCGTAACGGGGGCGGAGGCCGCCCTGCTCGGCGGCGACGAGCAGCGGGGTGTTGCCGTCGCTGGTGAACACTCGTTCCGAACGGGCGCAGCGGATCTCGCTGCTCGTCGCGGAGTCCGCGGTCGACGGTTGCGGCATGACGCCGAACGACTCGAGATGGAGCCGTTCCGCGCCACCCGCGGCCTCCCACTGGGCGCGGCACGCGGCCATGAACGACGCCGGTCCGCAGAGCCAGGTGGGGCGCTCGCGCCAGTCGGGCACGAGCTGATCCAGGGAGGCGGCGTCGAAGCGACCCGCGCTCGCCGTGGCGTGTACGTGGAGGTCGAGGGCGCCCGACCGTGCGGCGCGCGCCTGCAGCTCGGCGCCGAAGATGGTGGACGCGGCGTTGCGTGTCACGTGCACGAACGCCACCTCGGTGCGGATGCTCCGCCGGCCGAGATCGCGGAGCATCGCCATCATCGGCGTGATGCCGCTCCCCGCGGAGAGCAAGAGAATGCGGGTCGGGAGCGGGCTCGGCAGCACGAAGTCGCCGCTCGGCGCGGCGAGCGTGACGACGGTGCCGACGCGCAGGTGGTCGTGCAGCCAGCCGGAAACCTTGCCGCCCGGTTGGCGTTTCACCGTGATGGCGATCTCGCGTTCGCGACCCGGCGCCGACGAGATGCTGTAACGGCGTTGGTGGCGGGTGCCGGCGATCTCGACCTCGAGGCCGACGTGTTGGCCGGCGCGGTGCCCAGGCCAGCGGCCATTCGGTCGGAGCACGAAGGTCTTCGTGCCGGGAGCCTCGTCGGCGACCCGCAGGACGCGCGCTTTGATGCGACCGAGCGCCCAGGTGGGGTGCATCTGGGCCAACAAGTCGTCGATGGCGGCGAGGTCGTTGAAGGGGCGGAACCAGGGGCTGCTCAGAAGCGCGGTCGGCGTCGTCATGGGCGGAATCTCCTCTC
>Ga0163144_10004240_pt1 | contig 32360 bp, 23 predicted proteins | sample OliLak19BULKMAT1_FD_123175 | JGI IMG/M metagenome (GOLD analysis project Ga0163144, IMG submission 123175) | Freshwater microbial mat bacterial communities from Lake Vanda, McMurdo Dry Valleys, Antarctica - Oligotrophic Lake LV.19.BULKMAT1 | ecosystem: Environmental > Aquatic > Freshwater >... | reverse complement strand
TTTGGAAGCCCTTTCTTTGGCTGAGTCTTCGAAAGACAAATTATCTATCGCTAAGATTTATAAGAATATTGGCGCCTTATATGTAGAGCAAAAAGATTATAAAACGGGTCTTGTCTATTATAAAAAAGCCGAATACTTTGCCACTCAGGCTAGCGACAAGCAGCTAATTGCCGATATTTTTAACAATAAAGGAAGAATATTTGACGAACAAGGCAAAGCCGATGAAGGACTTGAATTGTATGCAAAGGCCTACAAAATTTATAAAGAAATCAACAACCAAGAACGTATTGCCATGGCTGCCAATAATATTGCTATCGTGTATAAAAACAAAAAGGAATATGAAAAGGCTGCCAACTATCTTGAAGAATCGCTAGCAATATCGGAGAAAATGGGAAATATATGGGTAACAGCCGCCAACTATACAAATCTTAGCAATATTTATTCGGGAAGGAAAAATTATACCAAGTCTATTCAGCTTAATAATAAAAGCTATTGAAATAGCAACAAAAATAAATGCAAGAGAAATTACTAGTGCGGCTTACCACAATTTGATCGGTAACTACGAAGCTATTGGAAATTTCAAAATGGCCTTGGAAATGGCGAAGTTGAATTCGAAAGAAAAAGATAGTCTTTTCAATTCTGACCGCACGCAACAATTGGCAGAGATGAGAGAGAAGTATGAAGCAGATAAAAAGCAGGATACGATTCGACTCTTGGCCCAACAAAAATTGATCGATGACTTGAAAATATCAAACCAAAATGCTGAAATGGTCAAACAAAATAGTGTTTGGGTGGCAGGTATTTTAATTTTGATAGTCATTGGTACCGTATCTTGGTTGCTCAACAGCCGTGGAAAAGCGGTCGAAAAAGCCCTTTTACAGGCAGAAATATTGAAAAAGGAAAACGAAATGCAGCTAGCCGTTTTTGAAGCCGAAAACTCCGAACGAACCAGAATAGCAAGAGATATGCATGATGAGTTGGGCTCAGGACTATCGAAAATTTCAATTTTGACAGCCAATGTTATGCAAAAGGCTGCGACAATTGCCGATGTAAGTGCCGATATGGAAACCATTTCTAAAACTGCCAGAAGCTTGGTGGGCAATATGAGCGATTTGGTATGGGCACTGAATGCCGATGATTCAACTTTAGATTACCTAACGGCAAGGTTAAGAGAATTTATGTCTGATTTTTTGGAAGATTGCCACATTCAATATACAGCTGTTTTTCCAGATTTAGTGCCCCACATTCAAATAGGCAAAGAGATTCAGCGAAATGTATTTCTCTCCTTTAAAGAAATTTTGAATAATGCTGTAAAACATTCCCATTCATCCTTGATCAGTATCGAATACTTAATTTCAAATAGGCAAATTGAGATTTCCATCTCAGACAATGGAAAAGGCTTTGATGTGGAGCATGTACGAAAATATGGAAATGGCTTGAAAAACATTAAAACCAGAATGGAGAAAATAAGTGGTACTTACACTTTGCATTCTGAAATGGAAAAAGGGTCAAGGTCGTTGCTGTCATTCACCTTGTGAGCTTGATTTTAGCAACAGCTTACAAAAAGCACTTTATGTGATTTTCTCCACTAAGGTTTTTTTTCGCCTTTTTTTTAATTAAGAATTTATGGATATAAATGTTGCCATTATTGAAGACCAATTAGAGATTAGAGAAAGTTTGGCCACTTTATTGAGGGGAAGCTTTGGGTTTAGCTTGGCTGCAACTTATGAAAATGCAGAAGACGCAATGGAGCAACTTCCTGCCATTGACCCACATATAGCGTTAGTAGATATTCATTTGCCAGGCAAATCGGGCATAATTGCTGTAAAAGCGTTGAAGAAAGTGTGTCCCAACACACTTTTCATGATGGTTACCGCCTTCGAAGACAATGAAAATATTTTCAATGCCTTAAAAGCTGGCGCAACAGGCTACTTGTTGAAAACCACTCCTCCAGCCAAAATCTTAGAAGCCATCACCGATTTGGCACAAGGCGGTTCGCCCATGAGTGCGCAAATTGCAAGAAAAGTAGTCGCATCTTTTAATGCATTAAAACAGGTAAACGCAGAGCTCGAAAAACTTTCTGGTCGAGAGCAGGAGATTTTGAATTTACTTTCAAAGGGATTTAGATACAAGGAAATAGGAGATAAACTATTTGTAAGCACCGAAACGGTGAGAACCCACATTAGCAACATCTACCAAAAATTGCAAGTAAATAGCCGCACCGATGCTTTGAATAAGGTGTATGGCGAGAAATGAGGCAGGCACGTAGAAGTAGATATGGATAGGCTAAGCTTTTACAGCCACAGGTGGTACCTGCAGCTATCGATACTGAAACACTTTGTGCTTCGATGCATTTTTTCTGAACATATTGGGCTCTTAAACAACTTGAGAAAGGTTGAGAAAACAGCAATTGAGCTATTTCAAAATTCAGTTTACCAAAATTCCAGCCCACAACCCGCTCATGAAGCAGGCTAGCGAAGCGGCAAGCAAAGCCCTAAAGCCCATTTCAGAAAAATTTGATCGCTGATTGGGTGCAAGCACACTCATCGCCCCCAACTGAATAGCGATGGAACTAAAATTTGAAAAGCCGCACAATGCAAAAGTAGAAATGTAGATAGATCGTGCGCTGAGTGTGCCTGCATTTTTCATCTCTGAAAGGCTGAGATAGCTCACAAATTCGTTTATCACCGTTTTTTGGCCAAGTAGACTACCTACTTGTAAGGTTTCGTACCAAGGGATCCCCATAAAAAAGGCGAAAATACGGTAAACTTGCCCTAATATATATTGCATGTTCAGCACTAAAAACTGACCAGAAGTGCTTGCCTTAATGAGCGGGTTCAATCCAGTAATAGCCCCCAATTTTTCAAAGCCGTAATTAATAAGCGCAATTAATGCAATAAACGCGAGCAACATTGCCCCTACATTGGCTGCTAATTTTACCCCATCAGAAGCGCCAATAGAAAGTGCATCGAGCAAGTTAGCCCCAAAACTCTCGCGATTTAATTTCAATTCTTGATCTACCTGTTTAGTTTCGGGGTACAAAATTTTTGCAAAAACGATGGATGCGGGCACATTTATGATCGATGCCGTGAGCAAATACGAGGCAAAAGCCACCTTCGAAGCTTCATCGTTGCCCCCTAAAAATTGAATATAAGCCGCCATTACGCCACCAGCTATCGTAGCCATACCTCCGGTCATTACACACATAATTTCCGACTTTGTCATGTTGGCTATGAACGGTTTTACCAGCATAGGGGCTTCTGTTTGACCCAAAAAAATATTGCCAGTAGCTGACAAACTCTCTGCACCCGATATTTTCATGGTTTTGCTCATGAGCCAAGCCAAGCCAAATACTACCTTCTGCAATATTCCCAAATAATAAAGACCCGAAGTGAGCGTAGAAAAAAATACAATGGTAGGCAGTACCTGAAAAGCAAATATGAAACCCAACTTATGCTTTACATCGCCTGAGACAACGCTATTGCGGGCCAGATCGCCAAATAGAAACTGGGCACCTACGAGCGAAAAATCGAGTACCCGCACAAAACATTTGCTCGCAAACTGAAAGGAATCTACAAATATTGGCGTTTTCAGTAGCAAAATTGCCAACACCAGCTGCAGAAAAAGGCCTGAAAATACGAGCCTGAAATTAATGTCTTTTCTAGATGCAGAAAAAAAATAAGCAAGCGAAAGGAAGAAAAGATAGCCAAATAGGGCTTGCAAGTAAATCATTCGACTGGCTTTGGATTATTGATTTTCCAATAATACAAAATTAAAAACAAGGTTAAATAAGGAGTATGAAGTAATTTTTTCAAATACAACACCGCACCAAAGCCCAATTGGTAGCTATGTGTAGCAATGCTGACAATTGAAAAGAAAATTATCAACATAAACACAAGCGAAAAAATGATGAGCACTTCATTTAAAACTTTCTTTTGTGGAAAAAGAAACCAAATACAAGCCAGACTGAATAGTGAAAATAAACTGGTAAAGCTGATTGTAAATACCCATTTGTAGCTCTGTTGCCATAGTTTGGGCAATGAATCTAAGTCTGTCGGATATTTTTCACTAGAAAATTCTTTGCGGGAATGAAATAGTGCTGCGAAAAATCCCTCCAAATTTCCTCGAAAGTAAATAAGCAAAAGCATAGCCAACATACAAATGGCTGACAAAAATAAATTACGCCTTAACATACCTTTTTGAAAATTTGGAAATCCACACCAGCCACAGCACCACCACCATCACATACATAATGATGAGATAGGTGTATTTATGGTTGAATTGGAATACGTTTAAGTCCTCGTAATGATCGATGGCCAACATGGCAACGCGAAGCACATTGCAGGCATACAAAAAAGCCACACCGATAGCGATGTAAAGGATTTTATGCCACCATTTGCCTTCAAAAATAACAATGAAACCAGCAAAAATGGAGAAAATCTCAAAGCCATTGCAGCCTGCCGAGATGTGAACAGTGGAGATAATATTGACACAAATACTGGTACCTTCAAGGCAGGTATTGTAGCCAAATAAGCCTACCAACCAATGGCCACCATTGGCTACAGCTCTGTTCATCCAGCTGTCAAATCCGTAAGGTTGCATCACAAAATTATAGGCCACGTACCAAATTATAAACACCGAAAATGCCTTCAATACATAGGCAAGCAGTTTTTTATCTATCATTTTCAAATTAAGCCCCTAATTTCTAGAAGCACTTTTAAATTTCATTGTAATTCAAATTTTTTCAGTTTCAAAATGCGTAACCCAAACTAACACCAAATCGAAATGGAAATGTAAATTTGGTTGCGTTTATAACCTGGTTAAAAATACGGTCGTACTCTGTATTGTTTGCATAATTTTTCATATATGTTTTATACCCCAGCCCAACCCCGAAGTAAACATCAATGGTAAACCCACTACGGTCAAAGTTCTTCATTAATCTGTCACCTATAAGAATATTTAGCTCGTAACTTGTTTCGTTCACTTCCAGTTGTCGCTGGTTGAAATAATACCCTGTAGTATCTAACACTTTTGAATTGTGGGCCAATGTACGCCCCCTGATTTCGCCAGCGATGTAGGGCATACCGATAAATTCGGGATTGTAAAAATAGCGTTTGTACCTAAAGCCGTAGCCGAAACCCTGATACCAATCAGTTTTGAACGGCAATGCTTGGTGGTTGCTGAAAAACGGATTTCTGTAATAAGCCAGCGAAATTTCAAAACCCCATTTCTGCTGCACGTAATACTCGATGTTTACAGGGAAGTTATTGCCCAAGGCCAAATTCAAGGGTTCGGCACTTAAAATAAAAGTTTTGTAAACAAGCGGATCGGGCTTGTAGAATCGAATTTTGAATGGAAGAGACTTTTTGATCGTTTGTTTTACGGTTTTGCCAGGCCTTTTCATTAGCACCATCGAATCTTGTTTGGGCTTCATTGCCTGATTTTCGCCTTCATCATAATAGGTTTTGTAATAACCTGCAATGGTGCCATCTTTTTTATAAAGCTTCCATACCTCAATTTTGCTGCCATTGTTGAGCATTCCCTCCATTTTTTTGGAGCCTTCTTCATAAAAACCTGTGTACCAACCTTCTCCATTACGATATTCACATTCACCTTCTTTTACACCAGATTCATAAAAATATTCCCATTTGCCATCGTATTTCCCTTTTTTGACCTCACCTCTGAGCTTGGGTTTGCCATTATCATGGTATTCGGTGTAGGTGCCGTTTCCTTGCTTAAATTCTCCCGAGCCTTTTGCTTTCCCTGAACTATAAAACATTTTCCATTCCCCTTCTTTCTGCCCTTCTTTCTCAACGCCTTGCGAGCTCAGATTTCCATTTTCGTAGTAGTAACGCCAGTATCCGTTGGTCTCTCCTTTAATGTAATAGCCAATACTTGAGGCGTTACCATTTTCATAATAATATTTCCACTCGCCATCTTTCAAGCCGCCCCATTCTTTGCCTACAGCTTTCAGCTTGCCATTGGGATGATAATAGCGCCAGGTACTATCGCTTTTTCCTTGGTTAATTTTCCCTTCTGATTTTTTGATACCATCCTCATAAAACTCAGTGTAGTATCCTGTTCCGTAAGTGTAAGTTGAGATGGCTTTTAGTGTGCCATCATCGTAAAAATATTTCCAGGCACCATCATTTTTATTTTCTTTGAAATACCCTTCTGTTTTTATTTTCCCATCTTCAAAATAGTAGCGCCAATAGCCGTTTTTCTTGCCTTTTTCCATCTTCCCTTCATGGCTTTTATGTCCGTTTTCATAATAATAAATCCAATGGCCTTCGTTGATAAAATTATTTATTAGCCCCTCCATTTTCAGGTTACCATTTTGGTAAAAGTATTCCCAGTAGTCTGTCGCTTGGTTGTTGGTATAGAAACCTACCGTTTTAGGCTTTCCGTTTTGGTAGAATGTTTTATATAGCCCTTCTAGAATAGTAGAGTCTTTATCGTTTACTCTGTACTCTTCCTTTAATTGTTTTTTGTCGGCATCGTAATACGATTTTATGGCTTTGGTTTGGGCAAAAGCAACAGTGGCAGAGAAAAATAATCCTAAAAAAAACTGCGAAGTATGCATACAACCCCTCCCCGAGCTCTTTTTTTTCCGCACAAAGCTGGTGCGAAAAACTATCGTTTTGCGGTGCTTATGCAGAGTTACAAAGAGACGAGGCGAAGTAATTAACATTCACGTAAAATTATTCATTTCAATTATAGTTTTCCCCAGTTTGCCGTCTCTTCCTCGCTCCATAGATTGGGGAAAAATATTTTTTTCTGAAACCTGGGAGGAAGGTATTTTTGCCAGTTGGTACCGCCTGTCGCTTCTAGTATTTCAGGTTTTTTGTCTAAGAATTTTACAGCCGCGCTAAAATGTGAAAGCGGCCAAGCTACATTCATTTTGTGGTCGTAGGCCCGTAATGCAGCTTTCAAATCTTCATCAAGCTGCTGAGAAGCCATCAAATATTTCGCGATCTGATAGAGGTTTTTTGATTTGAAATTATTGGCATTCCTGAGCAGCTTTCGCGTATATTTCTCTTCAAATTGCTTGAGTGTAAGGGTTTTTTTGCCTGACGATAGCTGTTGCGCCCCTCGTTTCCAATACAAATTTTCAAAAATGGTCTCCACCGTAGCCTCATCAAAAGCCGATTTATCTAAATTGTGGTCGATAAGATTCACCAAGTCTGTAGAATAAATTTCCACCAAGCGAAACTGAAAAGATTGAAACCCGCTAGCAGGCAACAGCGACATGCGAAATTTCATGAACTGATCGGCTTCCATACCTTTGAGCATAATGTCGTAAGAAAAAATTAGATTGTCCCAATACCGGTTTAGCCTCGTTATTTTGTTTAAAAGATATGGCTGTGAAACGTTTTTTTCATCGGCAATTTGCTTCAGTTCCCAATTGATGAGCTTAAAATAAAGTTCGGTTATCTGGTGGTAAATGATGAAAATTAGTTCATCGGGCTGGTCAGTTCTAGGTCTTTGTAGGGAAAGCAGTGTTTCGAGCTGCACATAATCGGCATAATGCAGGTATTTGGAATAAAGCAAACCATCGAGATATGCATGTAAATCTTGGCCTGAGGTTTCGTATTTATCGCCCAGCAACTGGAGCTGGGCTAGTAGTTTTTCGGAAATATTGGCATCCATGCCTCAAAACTACGTGAAATACTGCTCAATCGAGCTAATTGAAATGGAAAAAGCTATTGAGTGCCGATCATTTGAGTTTTGCAACCACCTTTTATCATGTGTATGGAGGCCACGGGTTGCGATATTTTCCAATTTACAGTAATTGCACGGCATTGATATTTAGCAACTTCACTACTTAATAATGATATTTAAGTATTAAGTACGGCTACTTATTAAAACACCTCAAAAATCGCTGCTACACCTTGCCCACCACCCACACATGCGGATACCAATCCGTATTTGAGTTTTCGCTTTTTCATTTCATTAAATAGCTGCACGGAAAGTTTTGTGCCAGTGCAGCCAAGTGGATGCCCCAAAGCAATAGCTCCTCCGTTCACATTAACTATATCTTGGTTCAAATCGAGCTGACGGCATACAGCTAACGATTGCGAGGCAAAAGCCTCGTTCAATTCTATCATTTGAATATCTTGTAATTTCAGTCCGCCCAATTTTAATGCTTTTGGAATGGCCTCTACGGGCCCAATGCCCATGATGCGAGGCTCTACGCCAGCCGCAGCGTGCGATACAAATCTGGCAATGGGCTGCAAATTGTGCTCCTTCATAAAACTTTCGCTTACCACCATCACAAAAGCAGCTCCGTCAGAAGTTTGTGAAGAGTTGCCAGCAGTTACCGAACCTTTAGCCGAGAATACAGGCTTTAATTTTGCCAATGCCTCTAGCGAAGTGTCTGCCCTTGGGCCTTCATCGGTATCTATGGTGTATTCTTTGGTTTTCTTCTTCCCTGATTCATCCACATAAGTTTCAATTACTTTGATGGGCACAATTTCTTCTTTGAAATGCCCATTCTTGATTGCATTTCCAGCCTTTTTGTGCGAATTGAAAGCAAATGCATCTTGCTCTTCCCTTGTAACCTTGTATTCAGTGGCCACAGCTTCGGCAGTAGCACCCATATTGCTGTACCAGTCAGGGTTGTGTTTGGCTATTTCAAAATTTAATGCCAATTTCCATCCTCCTAGCGGCACATAACTCATGGTTTCTACACCGCCAGCCACAATACATTCGGCCATGCCAGCATGTATTTTATAAGCTGCCAAGGCAATGGTCTCCATTCCCGAACCGCAATACCTATTCACAACCATGCCAGGCACGTTCATTGGCAAAGCAAGCAAAGAAATCATCCTGCCAATTTGCATGCCTTGCTCTGCTTCAGGCACTGCGTTACCTACTATCAGGTCGTCTACTAATTTGGGATCAACTTCAGGGAGCGAAGCCATCAGGTGCTTGATAACATCTGCCGCCAAGTCATCGGGACGGGTAAAACGAAAAATACCTCTGGGTGCTTTGCCAACGGCAGAGCGAAAACCGGCTACTATATATGCGTTCATTGTTGTAATTAAGCCCCCAACCCTTAGCGTGGCATTTTTAGTTATTTAGGGTTATGCTGTAAACAGAATTTGCAGCAGGTGTGTTTTACGCTTGAATGCCGTAAGGGTTTTTAACCTTATCAGCTTAATTTTATTAAAGCCGTTATCAAATCGTCATTGGAATTGTAGCGTTCAACGATTTTAGCATTAAAACTTATGCGGGCGATTCCACATTTATCTCAGCGAAATTGCCCATCCTTCTAATCTCCAACGCTAACAAATTTTTCTATATAAATCTCAAATTTAGCTGATTCTAAAATTAAAACTGGCAATAGTAATCTAAGGTAATTTTCTCCATCCCTTTGTCACCCACTCTCATCTAAAGAGGGGCTGAGGAAACTAATAAAAGTGCTTAGCTAAACAGCACCGAATAGTAATATGTACAATCTAATGATCTGTCAATCCGCTATTATCGCAAAAACCTTTATTCCTTTATTATCCCTCCTCTATTTCGCAACCAGTTTTTTAGTCTTTCAGGCCAATCAGCTATTCTTTCGGGGTTTCCGTCTTTCATTTGTTCTTTGGGGTACAATCCATATCCGTGGCCGCCTCTTTCATATACGTGCATTTCTACCGGCACTTTATTTTCTCTCAACGCAGAAAAATAAAGTATGCTGTTCTCACTCATCACGCCATCATCAGCGGTCGACATCAAAAATGTAGGAGGCGTAAGTGGAGACACTCTGGTTTCGGTAGAGATGCTATCTACCGATCGAGGGTCAGCATTATCACCCAAAAGCACGCCACGGCCAAACTCAAATGCATATTTGCTGCGAAATGAAATTACGGGATAAACCAGCACCGAAAAATTCGGCTTGCTACTTATTTTTTCTACTGGGTCTTTGGCTTTGGCATTGCCACCATCAAATACTGTAGAGAGCATTGAAGCCAAATGCCCGCCTGCTGAAAACCCCATAACTCCCATTTTTTCAGGGTTTAAGCCATATTCCTTAGCCTTGGAGCGAAACAACCGCATCGCGCGGGTCACATCCATAAACTGAGCTGGATGTTTGTATTTCTTGTGATCCCAAGTGCCCAACCTGTAACGGAGTATGGCTACGGTGATACCCATGTCGTTGTACCATTTAGCCACCTGCCAGCCTTCGTGTCCCAAGGCTAGAGTTACATATCCTCCACCCGGGCAAAGCAAAACACCTGCACCCGATGCTTTTTCCTTGGCGGGAAAATATACTGTAATACTCGGCTTGTCTACTTCCTCAGAGCCTTGAGCAAGAGGAGCACCCGCAGCCCAAAGGTATATTTTTACAGAATCGGCAGTTTGAGCGTTTGCTAAATACAAAGTGGCTGCCATAAATAGGACAAGTAATTTTATTTGTTTCATCTGAATTGCTTATTAAAATTGCTTTTGGTAAATGCCCAAATATCGTATGGAATATTTATCTGACACATTATTTTACCTTTTTTCTACTTTTCGAAACTCTGATGGAGAAACAGGAAATCGCCTAAATGTGCATTTAAGTTTTGATAAACATCTTTTTGCCGTAGCTTTTAAAGGTGCAAATCTTTCTTCTCTGTAGATGAGAAAACTGATGGAAGATTGAAAAATTTGATCATTTTTCAAATTTTGAACCTGAAATACTGTGGATTGTAAGTGCTTTAGAGGGGCAAATAACTCTAATTTTTAGCCCTCAAATGCTGTTTTTCACACAATAAATACTATTTTTACGGGCATAAAATCTAAAGTAAAATATTTCGTTACCAATTCATAATATGGACCAGTTTTCATTTATTGCCAATGCAGATCCAATTTCCATCGACACCCTTTATCAATCGTATAAAGAAAATCCTCAATCAGTAGATTTTACTTGGCAGAAATTCTTTGAAGGTTTCGATTTTTCACTCGCAAAGTACGGTGAAAGTAATGGCTACATAAAAAATGGCCAGCCAACTATAGTTGAAGGGTTTAATGAAAAGGAAATATTTGTTTACAATCTCATTCGAAGCTATAGAAGGTGGGGGCATTTGAAAGCGATGACCAACCCAATACGCCAACGAAGAGATCACGAAGCGGGCTTAAATCTAGCTGATTTCGGACTTACCGATGCTGACTTAGACACCAAATTCAAAGCTGGGAAAGAAATTGGGCTTGAAAATGCCAGTCTTAAAGAGATTATCGATACGCTTCGCAAAGTTTATGTGGGTTCATTCGGCTTCGAATACACATTTATTCGCAAACCAGAAATTCAAAGATGGTTGCGCACGGAATTTGAAAAAGCTGCGCAGGCCTACAATCCCACTACCGAAATAAAAACCCGCATACTTTCAAAGCTGAATGAAGCCGTACTTTTCGAAAATTTTCTAGCCACAAAATATGTGGGCCAAAAAAGATTTGGCTTAGAAGGTGGCGAGAACACGATTGTAGCTATTGACACCATTATTAATGTAGCTTCGCTTATGGGAGTGCAAGAAGTAGTAATTGGTATGGCCCACCGAGGCAGGTTGAACATGCTATGCAACATCATGGGCAAAACCTATGAACAGATATTCAACGAATTTGAAGGCAACATAAATCCTGACGACATTCAGGGGCAAGGTGATGTGAAATACCACATGGGGTATTCCAGCGAGATCACAACATTGTACGACAAGAAAATGAGACTCAACCTCATGCCCAATCCTTCGCATCTAGAAGCTGTCGATCCGTTGGTGCTAGGCTACACCCGAGCACAAATCGATGACGAATATCAAGGCGATTTTTCGAAAGCTGTGCCCATATTGATTCATGGCGATGCTGCCGTTGCAGGTCAAGGAGTGGTTTTTGAAACTATTCAGATGGCAAATCTGAAAGGTTACACCACCGGGGGAACCATCCATTTTGTAATCAACAATCAAGTAGGCTTTACCACAGATTTAGAAGATGCCCGCTCTGGTGTGTACTGCACCGATGTAGCCAAAGTGATAGATGCACCTATTATCCACGTAAATGGTGATGATACCGAAGCAGTGGCATTTGCAGCCAAAACAGCCATTGAGTTTCGCCAAACTTTTAGCAGAGATATATTTATCGATATGGTTTGCTACCGTAAAAACGGGCATAATGAAAGCGATGAACCACGCTTTACCCAGCCTAAAATGTATGCAGCAATTGCGAAGCACCCCAACGTAAGGGAAATTTACAAGCAAAGGCTAATTGAAAGAGGAGAAATAAATGCAGCTCAGGCCGAAGAAATGGACTTGCAATTCAAAGAGCTATTACATAGCAAACTCAGCTCAGTAAAAGAAAAACCCCTCAAATATGTGCCTCAGAAACTGGAACAAGAGTGGCTTCACTTGCAAAAGGCAACGGAAAAAGATTTTGAAAAATCTCCAATTACAGCCATTAGCAAAGTAGCGTTTGAAAAAATAGCGAAGGCACTTTCCACAGTTCCCGAAAACTTTAAGCCGCTCAAACAAATAGACAATTTGATTAAGGATAGAAGCAAATTGTTGAATGAAGACAAAAAAGTAAACTGGGCATTGGCCGAATTACTGGCTTATGGATCGCTGCTTGCTGAGAAAAAAATTGTTCGGTTGAGTGGTCAAGATGTAAAAAGAGGTACATTTTCGCATCGCCATGCCTGCCTTTTTGATAGTGAAAACAACGAATCATATTGCCAGATAGATAATATTGAAGAAGGACAATCGAAAATAAAAATATTCAACTCATTACTGTCAGAATATGGTGTATTGGGCTTTGAATATGGCTACGCAATGGCTACGCCAAATGCGCTGGTGATATGGGAAGCCCAATTTGGCGATTTCTCAAACGGTGCCCAAACGATGATAGATCAGTTTATATCTAGTGCTGAAACCAAATGGACAAGAATGAACGGCTTAGTAATGCTATTGCCACACGGCTACGAAGGCCAAGGGCCAGAGCACTCGTCTGCCCGCCCAGAACGCTTCTTGCAGATGGCAGCAGAAAACAATATGATAATTGCTAACCTGACCACGCCAGCCAATATTTTCCACATCATGCGCAGGCAATTGACTTGGAATTTCCGCAAACCTTGTGTCATTTTCTCTCCCAAATCTTTGCTTCGTCACCCTTTAGTGATCTCATCGGTTGATGATATTGTGAATGGCTCATTTAGAGAAACATACGATGACACTTATGTAGAAGTAAAACAAGTAAAAAAAGTGCTGCTTTGCACAGGAAAAATTTATTACGATTTATTAAACGAGCAGCAAACCAAAAGCAGGAAAGACGTTGCCGTTGTAAGAATAGAGCAACTGTATCCATTTCCTGAAAAACAGGTAACTGCAATTTTGTCCAAGTACCAATTGGCTAGGGTTTGCTGGGTGCAGGAAGAGCCACAAAATATGGGCTATTGGGATTATGTAATACGCATTTACCTCAAAGTATCATTGCAAGTAATAGCCAGAAAACCAAGCTCTTCGCCAGCTACTGGCTATATGAAAATACATACCAAAGAGCAGGCCGAGCTCGTAAATGCTGCCTTTAGTTGAAAACAAAATCGAGAGTGGTTTATTTTGTTCGCACCTGCGAATAGAAAAAAAGCTTGATTAGGGTAGAAAAAGAGTAGGTGAAAAGTCAGTAGCAGATGTTGACTTTAAATCTGGGACTCAAACAAAATATCTTTGAGCTGTAAACCATGAAACTGAATGAATAGAGAAAGCGTTTTGAAAGCCCTTTTTCTATTCATTCTTCCTTTAATTTGTATAGAAGTTGGCTCAGAGGTGTGCTGTAAATACAACAGCCGGGAAATACACTTTTTCAAGCTTAAGTCTGACCCCAAGCTTTTTCTCCATTTATGTCGTACCACACTACCCATTATAAAATATGAATCGGAGAAAAATACTTAGAAACATAGCCCTTTCAGGCTCTGCCATTGCCTTGGGATTTCATAAAACCAAAGCAGAACTAGAGCAGATCGCGTTCGAACCTGCCTATTTTAATCAGAATGAAACAATCAAAACGAGGCTTCTTTACAACGAAAATCCTTACGGACCCTCTGATAAAGTGAAGACGGCCGTAAGCAGCTCACTCGCACTTGGCAATCGGTATCCAGTAGAGGAATACAAGCAGTTGACAGAAATGATTGCAAAAGAAGAAAATGTGTCTCCAGACAATATATTGATAGGTGCTGGATCTACTGAATTTCTCTTACTCTGCGGCATGTATTACGGCTTGAAAGGCGGAAAAATACTATCTTGCTCCCCCTCGTACTCAACACTTACCGGATACATAAAAAATTTTAAAGCCATTGACGACAGCATCGCCCTCGATAAAAACTATGCAACAGACATTGTAGGTCTGAGTAAGAATATAAAACCTGAGACCAGCCTCATATATATCTGCAATCCCAACAACCCCACAGGAACTGCCGTTGATACCGTGAAGCTTAGGTCATTTTGTGAATTTGCATCTCAAACCAAGCCCGTATTGGTAGATGAGGCCTACATCGAATTTTTGGATAATCATAAGCAAGCCTCGATGGTAGATCAGGTTCGAAAGGGCAACAATGTAATCGTGCTAAAAACCTTTTCCAAAATTTATGGACTTGCGGGTTTACGAATAGGCTATATGATCGCCCCAAGGCCGCTAATGGAAGACATTGGCAGGCTCCATGCTAGCCTTTCTTCAGTAAGTAGTTATTCTTTACGAGCGGCCATTGCGGCCTACCAAGACAAAGATTTTGTTGAATTATCTCGACAAAAGATAGCAACCTCACGACAATTCACAGAGAGTGCACTTGCCAGCCTCGGGTACACCGATTTTATCCCATCTGTAACCAACTTTATGTTGTTTCCTATTCACAGGGAAGGAGAAGCTTTTAAGAAAGAAATGCTAAGTAGAGGTGTGGCTATCAAAGTGTGGAATTTCGAAAATAAGCACTGGTGCAGAGTCAGCATGGGAACCTCCGAAGAGATGAAGCAATTCGCTGAAGCGTTAAAACATTGTTAGAACAACCAAATTATTTTACCTACTTACGAAATTACGCCAAAGCGATTGTTCACCACGATTCCCACCCAACTTGGGAGCAACACTACTGTTCAACCCAAATGTAACACTTGATAATCTCCTACAATCAACCAATTGGATCTCTATGGGTCTGGCTGTAGCACTAAAGTACTGAAAAAAAACAGCGATTAATGAAGTGGCGATGCCGTCCAAAAAATCAATGTTAAATTCACAACTGTTTGATGCAATCTTTAAAAGTACTGTGATTTGACCTATAGCAGTAAAAGTGGTGCTGGGGGTCATGAACAGATCATTTGAAAAAAGCAGGTATTTTGGCATCCCAAAATCCTGCTTTTATGTGCACCCACTGCACCAGTGGGTTTTGTCGGAATGGCGGGATTTGAACCCACGACCTCTCCCACCCCAAGGGAGTACGCTACCAGGCTGCGCTACATCCCGAAACATTTTTTAGAGGAGCAAAATTATATACTTTTTTAGATATCGAAAGAATGTGGCAGCTTTTTTGTCAATTCGTTGTTTTTGCAATTGAAAAATAGCAACTTGCATTACTAATTAATAAATTCCTTCTAAATGAACGAGCTTTTCGTGAAGCTTTTCGGAACTGATTCTGCCAGTGCAGGACTCATTATTTTCGATTTATTTATTATTGAAAGTTTGCTTTCAGTAGATAATGCTGCAGTTCTTGCCACCATGGTAATGGATTTGCCCAAAAGAGTGAGAGGCAAGGCCTTGCGGTATGGAATATTGGGGGCGTACATATTTAGGGGCCTATGCTTGCTGTTCGCCACCTATTTAGTAAAAATCCTATGGTTAAAGGCCTTAGGAGGTGCATACTTGATTTACATTACCTACGCACATTTCAATAAAGGGAATGAAGCGGAAGCAAACATATTTGAAAAGCGTGAAAATTGGCTTTATAAAATTACCAAAGGGTCAATTGGCATTTTTTGGAGTACAGTTGTATTAGTAGAAGTAATGGATTTGGCGTTTTCAATCGACAACATTTTTGCTGCTGTTGCCATTACAGAAAATTTATATCTTATATGTGTTGGTGTTTTTATGGGTATTTTAGCTATGCGATTTGTAGCTCAAAGCTTTGTAAAACTCATGGAAACTTATAGTTTTTTAGAAAATACTGCCTTCATGGTGATTGGAATTTTAGGCCTAAAACTTTTGGGGTCATCTTTAGTCGATTATTTTGGAAGTCCAGAAATAGCAGAAATAGTAAACGGGCACACTTCAGATTTAATTTTCTCAATCATCACCGCAGCCTTCTTTTTTATTCCACTTGCTACTTCCATGCTTTTTAATTTTCCAAAAAAGGAAATTAAAGCCTAATTGAGAATTTTTATGCAATTAGATATCCTAGCTTTTGCGGCTCATCCAGATGATGTGGAACTAAGTGCGGCTGGCACGCTAATGAGCCATATAGACAAAGGATACAAAGTTGGAATACTGGACTTTACTCGAGGTGAACTGGGTTCGAGGGGGTCTGCAGATCTAAGATACGAGGAGGCGAAAGAATCTTCTGCAATAATGCAGCTAAATGTGCGCGAAAATCTGGGTTTTTCAGATGGCTTTTTTGAAAACGATAAAGATCATCAGCTCGAAATTATAAAAATTATTCGCAGATACAGACCAAAAATTGTACTGCTTAATGCTTTAGAAGATCGCCACCCTGACCATGGAAAAGCCGCCAAATTAGGTTCAGACTCCTGTTTTTTATCTGGTTTGGTGCGTATAGAAACCAAGTGGAAAGGAGAAATGCAAAACCAATGGCGACCCCAACAAATTTATCATTACATCCAAGACCGCTTTTTACCACACGATTTTGTGGTGGACATCACCCTGTTTTTTGAGCGTAAAATGCAGGCAGTCAAAGCATTCAAGAGCCAATTTTATGACCCTTTGAGCATCGAACCAGCCACACATATATCTGACCCCAAATATTTTGATTACATACAAGCCCGAATGCTAGAGTATGGCCATTCGATTGGCGTGAAGTATGGTGAAGGGTTTGTTAAGCACAGGCAAATTGGGGTTAACAACTTGTTTGATTTGTCTTGATTAAGGCCAAATTTTGCCGTTTCTTATTCAAGTCCATCTGCTTTTCTACATAGACGAAACCATGTTAAAATTACATTATGACCGGCTAAAGGAAATCACATTAAAGCATTTTTAAGATTCAACTTTCACAGCAAGAGCATCTAGTTTATTATTCACTATATCTCTAATTGCCTTTTCCAGCTCTTCTAGCAGCTCAGGGTTATCTTTCAGTATTGTTTTTACGGCATCACGTCCTTGACCAAGTTTGTTGGTTTTGTACGAAAACCAAGAGCCGGATTTTTGGATGACGTTCAAATCAACTCCCAAATCTATTATCTCTCCTATTTTAGATACGCCTTGCCCATACATAATGTCAAATTCAACTTGCTTAAATGGCGGAGCTACTTTATTTTTTACAACTTTCACTCTTGTGCGGTTTCCTATCACATCATCTCCATCTTTTATTGCCCCAATTCTGCGAATATCTAAGCGAATTGATGCATAAAATTTCAGGGCATTTCCGCCTGTTGTTGTTTCTGGGTTTCCAAACATTACCCCAATTTTCTCTCTCAATTGGTTTATAAAAATACAAATGCAGCCCGTTTTATTGATGGTCCCAGTAAGCTTACGCAAAGCCTGCGACATTAATCTTGCTTGCAAACCCATTTTGCTTTCCCCCATTTCCCCTTCCAATTCAGCCTTCGGAACTAAAGCAGCAACAGAATCTATTACAATCACATCTATCGCCCCCGATCTGATCAAATGTTCGGTAATTTCGAGAGCTTGCTCCCCATTGTCGGGCTGCGAGATTAGCAAATTTTCTGTATTTACACCAAGTGCCTCGGCATATTTTCTATCAAAAGCGTGTTCGGCATCTATGAATGCGGCTATTCCTCCTAATTTTTGAGCCTCGGCAATGGTGTGAATGGCAATGGTAGTTTTACCAGAAGATTCAGGTCCAAAAATTTCGACTACACGTCCTCGAGGCAAACCACCAATACCTAAAGCCAAATCAAGGCCCAACGAACCAGTCGATATAGCTGGAATGTCGCTGATTTTCTCATCGCTCAATTTCATCACTATGCCCTTGCCATATTCTTTCTCAAGTTTATCTATGGTTAGTTTTAATGCTTTAAATTTTTCAGTGTTGTCGATCATTATAAGAAATTATATAAGCTGCGTATTAGTCGTATTTTTTTTACCGTAATGTGCTCGTTTATGCCATTGACCTAAGTCGAGAAAGCAAAATTACAATAATTATTGGGAAGCTACCTTTGTGTGAATAAACAAAAATGGAAATTGGTAAAGGCCTATGATAATCGCCAATGGAAATAAAAAAACCTCCCGTTGCAGGGAGGTTTTTAGAGCTCTATTTTAGTCTTCCATTAATGCCAGAATGCCTTGATCTTTGGCTTCAAGCATCGATTCGCCCATCAAAAACTCATCTACTGCTCTAGCACATTCCCTGCCTTCGGAAATAGCCCATACTACCAACGATTGCCCTCTGCGCATATCGCCCGCTACAAATACATTGGGCTGAGAAGTTTGGTAATTGCTAGCCTTTACATTGCCGCGCTCATCAAATTCTACCCCCAAATCATTGAGCATTCCCTCCTGCTGCGGGTGCAAAAATCCTGCTGCTATCAGTACCAACTCGCAAGGAATAGTTTTCTCAGAACCAGACTTTTCAGTCATTTTAGGCCTTCCTCCTTCCATCTGCCAATCCACTTCAACAATTTTGACAGCTGTCAAGTTTCCCTTATCGTCACCTACAAATTCCTTGGTGTTCAATGCCCATTGGCGTTCGCAACCTTCTTCATGCGAGCTAGAAGTACGTAAAATCATAGGCCAATTTGGCCAAGGCGTATTTTCATTTTTCCCTTCTGGTGGCTTTGTAAGCAATTCGATTTGCGTTACAGATTTTGCCCCATGACGGATAGAAGTACCCACGCAGTCGGAGCCCGTATCGCCACCACCGATCACAAACACATTTTTATCTTTAGCCACTATTTCTTCTTTCAGAATTGGGTAGCCACTCACCCTGCGGTTCTGCTGGGGCAAAAATTCCATGGCAAAATGGACGCCCTTGAGATTTCTACCCGTAATAGCTACATCTCGAGGTACCGTAGAGCCGCCAGAGAGTACAATCACGTCAAACTCAAAATTTAGGTCACTCACTTTTACATTTACACCCACGTTGGCATTGGTTTTAAATGTTACGCCTTCGGCTTCCAACACTTTCACCCTGCGCTCGACCACCGACTTTTCCAGTTTAAAATCTGGAATACCATAGCGCAATAAACCACCGATAGCATCATCTCTCTCAAATACGGTAACCCAATGTCCGGCATAATTCAGTTGTGCCGCTGTGGCCATTCCAGCCGGACCCGAACCAATTACGGCAATTTTCTTCCCGGTTCTTTCAGAAGGAATTCGGGGCACTACCAACCCATTTTTATAGGCATTTTCGATAATAGTTTTTTCTATTTGTTCAATGGCTACAGGAGGGCTATTTATACCCAGCACACATGACGATTCGCACGGTGCGGGGCAAATTCTACCTGTAAATTCAGGAAAATTATTGGTAGAGGTCAGGATTTCATACGCCTGACCCCAGTTTTTTTGATAAACAGCATCATTAAATTCAGGAATAATATTGCCTAAAGGGCAGCCGCTGTGGCAAAATGGAATGCCGCAGTTCATGCAGCGAGCCGATTGCTCATTTGATTGCTCATCACTCCAATCGGTTACGAACTCTTTGTAAGCTTTCACTCTTTCTTTAGGGTCTTCTTTTTTAGGAAGCTCTCTAGTGAACTCCATGAAACCTGTAGATTTTCCCATCTTCTTAATTGTGTTTTTTATAAATTTTTTTGAAACAAAATGTAAATAATATATAGGTGCTCTTACAAGCGGCTATTTTTAGTTATACCAATTCTTTTTCTTTTTCTGAAACTTTAGCTGCTTTGCGTTTCACCAATACTGCTTTGTAATCTTTTGGAAATACCTTTATAAAGTTTGGCAACTCCAAATTCCAGTTAGCAAGTATGTTGGAGGCCGAAACAGAGCCGGTGAAGTCAACATGGTTTTGAATCATTCTCTTTAAAAAGGCCTCATCTTCATCATCTACCGATTCTAGCAACACCATTTCCATGTTGCATTTACTAGCAAAGTTTGATTTAGGATCGTAGATGTAAGCTATGCCACCACTCATTCCTGCTGCAAAGTTTCTGCCAGTTTCGCCTAATATAATGGCATTTCCACCTGTCATGTATTCGCATCCGTGGTCGCCTACGCCTTCAACTACGGCTGTGGCTCCTGAGTTACGCACGCAAAACCGTTCACCAGCCATTCCTCTGATATAAGCTTCACCCGAAGTAGCCCCATAGAAGGCCACATTACCCACAATAATATTGGTATTAGGGTTGAATTTCGCTTTTTTATCTGGGTAAAGTATCAGCTGTGCGCCAGACAACCCTTTCCCAAAATAATCATTTGCTTCACCTTCCAATTCTAAAGTGACCCCAGAACAGTTGAAAGCGCCCATACTTTGACCAGCAGAGCCTTTCAATTTCAAGTGAATTGTATCTTTTGGCAAGCCAATTGCCTTATATTTTTTTGTAATTTCATTTGATAGAATTGTGCCCATAGAGCGATCGGTATTTTGGACGGCAAACTCAGCCTTAACTTTGGCTCCAGTTTCAAGAGCTGCCTTTGCAGCCTCAATAAATTTCCAATCGATTTGATCTTCTATTCCATGATCTTGGGCTTCAGTACGGTATAAACCTGCTTCCGCACCATCTTCTTGCTTGTACAGCACTGCCGATAAATCGACATATTTATATTTCCAATGGTCAATGTCTGGCCTCATTTCGAGCATGTCGCTTCGGCCTACCATTTCATTGATTGTCCTAAATCCTAATTCGGCCATTACTTCTCTCAAATCTTGCGCTAAGAAGTTAAAGAAATTGACTACATGATCAGCGTTGCCGGTAAAGCGTTTTCTGAGTTCTACATCTTGTGTGGCAACTCCCACCGGACAGGTATTGAGATGGCATTTACGCATCAATATACACCCTTCAACTACCAAAGCAGCCGTGGCTACTCCCCATTCTTCGGCACCTAAAAGTGTTGCAATTGCAATGTCTTTCCCAGTCCTCATCTGCCCATCTGCTTGCACATACACGCGACTACGCAATTTATTTTTTACCAAAGTTTGATGGGCCTCTGCCAAACCGAGTTCCCAAGGCAAGCCAGCATGGCGAATAGAACTAATAGGCGAAGCTCCTGTGCCTCCATCGTGCCCTGCTATTAAAATATGGTCAGATTTTGCTTTCGCAACCCCTGCCGCTATTGTTCCAACGCCTGCCTCTGAAACCAACTTTACACTTATCCTAGCGTCTCTGTTAGCATTTTTCAAATCGGAAATAAGCTGAGCCAAATCTTCTATAGAGTAAATATCGTGGTGAGGTGGTGGAGAAATTAGACCAACACCGGGCGTAGCGTGGCGTACCCTTCCTATCCAATCATCTACTTTATGGCCTGGTAATTGCCCACCTTCTCCAGGTTTTGCACCTTGAGCCATTTTTATTTGCAACTCATCTGCATTGGTTAAATACATGGAAGTAACACCAAACCGAGCAGAAGCCACTTGTTTGATAGCCGAACGCATAGAATCGCCATTTGGCAAAGGTGTAAAGCGCATTTCATCTTCTCCGCCTTCGCCAGTATTGCTTTTGCCACCAATTCGATTCATCGCTATGGCCAAAGTTGAATGGGCTTCGTGCGAAATAGAGCCAAAGGACATAGCTCCGGTAGCGAAACGCTTCATTATTGTTGCTACAGATTCTACTTCTTCAATGGGCACTGATTTCCCCTGCTTGAATCTAAGCAAACTGCGCAGCGTAACTGCCTTCTTGTTCTGGTCGTTGATGACTTTCGTATATTTCTTAAATATATTGTAGTCGCCCTTTTTGGTAGATAACTGCAACAAATGGATCGAATCGGGATTAAAAAGATGGGTTTCGCCTCTTCGTTTCCACTGATAATATCCACCCACTTCCAATTTTGGGTTCGGTATTTCCTTTTCAGGAAATGCGAGGGCATGTTTCAAAATGGCTTCTTTGGCTAAACCATCCATATCTAAGCCGCCTATGCGAGAAACAAGGCCAGTAAAATACCTTTCTGTTACTTTTTTATTTAGGCCTAAAGCTTCAAATATCTGAGCCCCAGTATATGACTGCAGCGTAGAAATACCCATTTTAGACATGATCTTCAACAACCCATCTCCGATAGCCTTGATGAAATTGTATTGCATTTTTTCTTCTGTCAAGTCAGCCTTTATTATTCCGTCTGCTTTTAAACCATTGATGGTTTCAAAAGCCAAATATGGATTTACTGCTGAAGCTCCAAAACCTATTAAAGTTGCAAAGTGGTGGGTTTCCCATACATCGCCCGCTTCTACAATCAAGCCAACCTTAGAGCGTAAGCCTTTGCGAATTAGGTGGTGGTGTACAGCAGCTGTAGCCAATAACGAGGGTATGGGAGCGTGATCGCTATCTATGCCTCTGTCGGAGAGTAATATAATTTCGTAACCATCTTCCACTGCATCGGCAGCGTATTGGCAAATGCGGTCGAGCGATTTTTCTAAACCCCCTTTTACATAATCTTGACTGTAAAATACAACGGGGATGGTTTTGGTTTGAAAATGGGCATGGTCGATATAGCGTAACCTTTCTAAATCTTTGTTTGTCAACACAGGCTGTTTCAGCGCCACTATATGGCAATGCTGTGGCGATTCTTCCAGTAGATTTGAAACACCACCAATGTAGCTCACCAACGACATTACCAAGCGCTCGCGAATAGGGTCGATGGGTGGATTTGTGACTTGGGCAAACAACTGCTTGAAATAACTTGACAAATGCTGGGCCTGATCAGATAGTATTGCCAAAGGGGTATCTTGACCCATCGAACTTATAGGTTCTTTGCCATCTTCAGCCATCGGGGCCACTACCATTCTTAGGTCTTCACTGGTATAGCCAAATGCCAATTGCTTTTTCATCAACAATTCGCCTTCCAGTGGCAAATATGTACGGTGCGCGGAAGGCAATTCTCTCAAATCAATTTTGTATTTATTAAGCCACTGCCTGTATGGGTTGCGTGAGCAGATGTCTTTTTTCAGCTCCTCATCGGAGATAATGCGACCTTGTTCCAAATCTGCAACAAACATTTTGCCAGGTTGCAAACGACCTTTGGCAACCACTTTTGAAGGATCAACCTCAATAACACCTGCTTCTGAGGCCATTATTAAAGTGTCGTCATCCAATAAAGTGTATCGCGAAGGGCGCAAACCGTTCCTATCTAATGTTGCCCCTACAATTTTTCCATCAGTAAACGAAATGGATGCCGGCCCGTCCCAAGGCTCCATTATAGATGCATGGTACTCATAAAATGCTTTTTTCTCATCGTCCATGTGCTGGTTTCCATCCCAAGCTTCAGGAATAAGCATCATCATTACATGTGGCAATGAGCGACCGTTTAAAGTCAATAATTCAACTACGTTATCTAGATTGGCCGAATCGGAGGCATCGATATCGCAAATGGGCATTATCATCTCCATCTCTTCCTTGCTGAAAAGCAGCGATTCCATCACGGGCTCATTGGCTTTTATCCAGTTCACATTGCCACGCACAGTGTTAATTTCACCATTGTGAGCAATATAACGAAATGGCTGTGCCAGCTTCCATGATGGGAAGGTGTTGGTAGAAAAGCGGGAATGTACTACGGCAAACGCAGAAGTAAAATCAGGATTTTGCAAGTCAGGAAAATAAGGCTCTACCTGATTGGTAGTCAGCTGTCCTTTGTATACCAGTGTCTTGTACGACATGGTGGCGATATAAAAATCTTTAGATGCCTTATGAACAGACTCTTTTACGAGCCTAGTAACATAATTTCTAAGAATGAATAATTTGCGTTCAAATTCCTCAAGATCGGTTGTGTCATCGCTGCATTTGATAAAAACCTGCTCCATCTTTGGCTCGACAGAAACTGCGGTAGGGCCAATATCGGCAACCTGAGGTTGGCTAGGTACTTCTCTATAGCCCAAAAGCGACATTCCCAATTTATCAATATACCTATTCAAAATTTCACGGCAGTCTTCCCTTAGTTTTATATCTGCCGAGAAAAACACCATGCCCACGCCATACCTTCCAAAGGCGGGTAGTTTAATGCCTAATTTTAAACACTCGTTAAGTAAAAATTCATGCGGCATTTGCACCAAAATGCCTGCTCCATCGCCTGTGTTTGTCTCGCAACCGCAAGCCCCACGGTGATACATGCGTGTAAGCATGTGCAAGGCATCTTTGACTATCTTATGCGACTTTCGTCCTTTCAAATTTGCTACAAAACCAATACCGCATGCATCGTGCTCAAAACGGGAATCGTACAGACCGTTGTTTACTTCGTTTGTCATTTCTACTAAATAGGACTTTTTGAATAATTAGAAAATCAATACAACTTGTCTACGGCAATTGTTGTAAGCTTTGTGCGTACATTAATATGAATAATGTAGGAAAGCATATTTTTAGAGCCAAGTTTCCAAATATAAGGAAAAAAGAGTTTAAAATGAAACAGTACATGGAAAATTTAGAAGGCTTCTATGTAAATCTGCTTAAAATGCCTAAAGTTAATACGTTTTTAACCTGTCGAACATCTAAGAGAAGTGCCGCAAGCCGATGGCCTTTCATCTACTATCAGACAAAAAATTGATTATTTCCACCCATTCACCTACAAAACATTTATAACTATTCTGCTTGATCCACCTATTGTGGTGAATAGCCAATGAGTGAATAATGAGACCCTGCTGCGTGCTTCACGTGGACGTGTTTGCCTCGTTGGTGGGTGCTGTACTTACTTTTTTAAATCAGACCACTATAAAGCGTTGCGAAGCGCAAGGCTTTATGGCTGTACATTTGTATATATGGTGCTCCATTGTTTTTTTTGTAATTCCACCAATGCCCTATTTCTTCATCTTAGCTCGTATCAATTCGATAATGGGGGGCAAAATAGAAAGTATAATGATGGCAAATATCACCAGCGTGAAATTCTTTTTTACAGCAGGAATATTGCCGAAAAAGTAGCCGGCAAGCAGAAAACCACCCACCCAAACAATGCACCCAATGATATTGTAGGTAATGAATTTCTTGTAATTCATGGTGCCAATGCCGGCCACAAAAGGGGCGAAAGTCCGGACAATGGGAATAAAACGTGCAAAAATGATGGCTTTTCCGCCATGTTTATCATAGAATGCTTGGGTTTGCTCCAAATACTCTTTTTTGAGAAAGCGATAATCCTTCTCAAATACTTTTGCTCCAAGGTATTTGCCTATGTGGTAGTTTACCGTATCGCCAATTACTCCGGCAATTAGCAACAAGATAAACAAAACTGCTATATCCAAATCGCCCTTAGCTGCAAATGCGCCTGCTGCAAAAAGCAAAGAATCGCCAGGTAAAAAAGGCATAATTACGAGACCAGTTTCAATAAAAATGATGGCAAATAGTATAATATAGGTAGTAGTGCCGTAAGTGGTAATAATCTCACTCAGGTGTTTATCAAGATGAAGAAACAGGTCGATAAAGCTTTTCAGGTATTCCATTATTGAGTTATGAATAGTTAAAAATAAGTTTGTAATGATAATAAATATTTTTTGTCTTTTGCTGTTTTGCCTCTGTCTAATGGCTATTGATTAGCTCCTTTGCACTTTCGAATGCCAACGCTGTCGGATTTTTTCCACCTATCATTTGGGCTATCTCATCTATGCGTTCGGTTTCTGAAAGCTTTCGCAATTTGGTGTTGGTACGGGCAGCCCCATCTTCTTTGTAAACAAAATAGTGGGCATTGCCCTTTGCCGCAATCGTATGTAGGTGAGTAATTGTGATAATTTGATGTCCCAAAGCCATTTTCTTCATCATTTCACCCATTTTCACTGCTATCTCTCCTGAAATTCCAGTATCTATTTCATCAAATATTAGGGTAGGCAAGGCCGATTTTTCGGCCATTACATATTTAAGTGCAAACATCAATCTTGAAAATTCGCCTCCCGATGCAGCATTTTTCAATAGCACTGGCGCAAGTCCTTTATTTGCCGAAAACAGCATGGCTATTTTGTCGGTGCCTGTTTCTGAATATTCGCTAGCAGTTTGTTGAATATAAAAGCTAGCATTAGGCATTCCCAAATCTACTAAAAGTGAAGAAAACTGGCGCACGATGGTATCAAAAACTGCCGTTCTCCTTTCAGAAAGTGATTGCGCTTGTTTCTCAATTTTTGAGGAAATAACCTCCAATTCCTGTTCGAAATTTGCTATTTCAGTATCAATATTTTGATAATCGCTTACTTGCTTTGTCAGGGAGGTTGCCAAGGTTAATAATTCACTTATGGAACCTAAGCCATGTTTTTTCTCAAGCTTATATATTAAGTCTAGCCTAGCACGTATTTCTAAGGCCTTTTCAGGATTTGACTCTGTTTTCTCTTGTATTCTACTCAGCTCTCTGGTTATGTCTTTTATCTCTTCTACTATGGCTTGGGCTCTGGCCTTGTGGGTATCAAATTCATTGGCGAATTTGGATAATTGATTAAGATTTGAAACCACATTTGCCACTAAAATCGCAGCAGCAATTTCGCCTTCTGAAAGGGCTTCCACCGATGCGGCCAGTTTTATCTTTATTTCTTCCGCATTATCGAGCATGCCGAGCTCCTCCTCTAATTTTTCTTGTTCTCCTACTCCAAATTTGGCTTCCTGCAATTCTTTGAGTAAAAAACTATCGTAATCGAACTGTTTCTGCGATTTTTGAGCAGTTTCATTAAGTTCGGCAAGTTTTTTCCTGCATTTCCTATACAACCCAAAGCTCTGTTGGTATTCAGCAAGCAGGCCTTGATTTTTAGCAAAAGAATCAATGAGTTGCAATTGGAAATCTGCCTTTCCCAACAACAAATTATCGTGCTGGGAGTGAATATCGAGTAGCGCATCGGTGATTTCTTTAAGCACCTCAAGATTGACGGGCGTATCGTTGATAAAGGCTCTAGATTTTCCCGCAGGGTTTATTTCCCTTCTGATGGTAGAAAGTCCTTCATAATCAATATCATTTTCAGTAAAAATAGAACTTAGATCGTAGCCCTCAAGGTTGAAAACACCCTCAACTACACACTTATCTTGGTTGTTCAAGAGTGATTTGGTGTCGGCTCTGGCGCCAGTAAGCAAGCCCAAGGCTCCTAAAATGATAGATTTCCCTGCTCCTGTTTCGCCTGTAATAATGTTGAAACCAGCTTCAGGACGCCACTCTAAGTGATCGATTAGAATAAAATTTTTTATCTGAAGGCTTTTGAGCATTTTCTAATGAGTGGCAACGAAATCGATGACAATTTCTTCAATTTCTTCGATATCAACATAATGTTTTTGTAAAAAATGGTCTGTAAGCAATACCCGATTGTTTTGTGAGGATTTCCAAACACCAGCTACGGTTTTGCCCGATTTAAACACTACACATACTTCTTGGCCTTGAAGCTGGGTTTTGGTGGCCAATATTTCGTTTGCAAATATTCTTGTTTGGCGTTTGCCCATAAAACAGTTCTGAAAATTTCAAAGTTATGGATTTAGATAATGATATTTGCCAAATAGATGTATAATGATAGCCTTTGCATAAAGTTTGTTAAGTTTAGACCATAAGGTACCATCTGCCTTTTCGCAAAAGGATTTAAGGTTGAGATTTAAGAATAATAAATGATCAAGTTGATAACACTGGCTTTTGAAGAATACAAAGCCTCATGGTTTTTCCTTAAAAATTTACTTTACTACTTATAAATATAAATCTTTTGGATTTTAAAGCCGCGCTAGACAAAATAAACACAGAAATTGCCGCATTACCTCTGAACGGCAATCCTAAGGAATTGTACGAACCCATCAGCTATTTTTTGGGAATTGGAGGCAAACGCATGCGGCCGGTATTGACCCTCTTGGGGTGCTATTTATTTGATCAAAATATTGACAAAGCAGTAAAACCAGCCATTGCTATTGAGTTGTTTCATAACTTTTCGTTGATACATGATGATATCATGGACAATGCCCCGCTGAGGCGATGTATGCAAACCGTGCATGAAAAATGGAATAGAAACGTGGCCATTCTTGCAGGCGACATCACATTGATACAAGCTTACGAAATGCTTACCTATGTAGATGAAGGCATAAGAGCTGAAATCTACGCCATGTTCAACCGTACTGCACGAGAAGTTTGTGAAGGCCAGCAGTTTGACATGAATTTCGAAACCCAACCAGAGGTATCAATAGACGATTATATCGCTATGATTAGTTTGAAAACGGCAGTATTGTTGGGTTTTAGCATGTATTTGGGCGCTAGAATTGGAGGGGCTGACACCACAGAAGCACAGAAAATTTATGATGCCGCATTGAATATGGGCATATCGTTTCAGATCAAAGACGATTTGCTCGATGTATTTGGCGATGCAACGAAAGTAGGCAAGCGTGTGGCAGGCGACATTGTAGCCAATAAAAAAACATACTTGCTTTTACAAGCACTTGAAAAAGCAGACGAGGTGGACAAAGCACGCCTCCAACAGTTGATGACTGACAATTGTATCTCTGAAATTGACAAAGTTGGGGCGGTAATGGACATGTACAATAAGCTGAACATCAAACAAATAGCGCAATCTGCTATCGAATCGTATTTTACAAAAGCATTGCAAAGCTTAGAAAGCATAGCAGCCGATGAATACAGGAAATTATTCCTAAAAAACTATTTTACCGAACTCCTACACAGGGAAAGCTAGCGTAATGGCACAGATTGAAGTTTGCCTGCAAATATGTTATGAATGCACATCTAATTTGTGGCATCAAAACCTTTAGAGTTCTTAGCAAATTCTGACCTATTTCTGCACTGAATGAAATGCTACATAATAAGCCCTACTTATGGCAAATCTCAATTTTGCTCGATCTTGAGGAGAATTATTTAGTTCTTCAGCTAAGTTTATATAATGGTTCCAGTTAAAAGATACATGGTAAACTATAATAACGCAAAAGTGATATTTTTCTTAAATTCATTAGTTTGATTAAAAAACCCATTCTATTAAAAAACTATTAAATGATTTAGTTGGTATTTCAGCATTAATTGTTAATAATAAAGTTTTCCACTTGTCTATTTCTTCATCTTGGATCACTTCGATTTCCTTTTTTACATCTCCAAATCTTCTGAAAATCTCAATTTTTGCAGCCACTATAGGGTCGATTAAAGAGGAATTGATTGTTAGAAATCCATTTACTTTATTCGATTCCAGTATTTCGAAATATTTTTAAATCTCAATTAGCTTATCAGGAATTTTTGCATTTACTGCCGAAATTGTAGAAAACGAATCTTGAAATTCTTTTGATTTCTGTAGTTCTGAACCAGATATTGCCAAACAAGAAGCTGCGATAACTGCTGGCAAAGATCTTTTAACGTAATCAAATAATGAAGGAGTAAGAAAATTATTTTGCATTAAAGATGCCTTCCTTGCCATAAACATAATATTTTCCATTATTCAAACTTTGCAAGAAGTTTATCTTCCATTGAACCTTCAAAACTTTTATTTAGAATTTCATGAGCGTTATGTAGCCAGCCATTTAACAATTCTATATCGTTTTTTAATTTAATAGTAGAATAATAATCTAAATCCAAAATAAAGATCAGGTTTTCATCTACTTCTCGATTTACATTTGAGTTTCTAATTGTCAATGTGTCATCTCTATAATATAACTCAATTTGATTATTAAAGCTAGGTAATGGAGCATCTAACCCTTTCGTATTTCTAGGTATAACACTAAAATATTCATCAACATCTGTAGTTTGGGAATCGGGAATTACAATTTTATTTATAGTTCTAATCCCAATTCTTTGTATTGATTTTAGACTAAATAGTTCATTGTAAATATTAGAATTTTCAACAATTATAGGTTAAAAATTTTCCTATGAAGGATAATTTTTAACACAGTTTATCGAAATTAAATTTTGTCCAACTTGAATTAAAAGTGAATCATCTGCACCTGAAAACTGTGTTAAGCTATTAATAGAAATATTGGAAGTATTTAAATTCTCTATCGTAAAGATATTCGGAATGTTTCTATCCTTCAATTTTGGAAATGTGTCTTTTATCTTTGGAAATTGTGAATAGGAGAGACTGTTGAAGTGACGAATCTATTTCAAATCTAAATTCACAAACAACTTCAACTAAAGGTGGATTTTTATATTTTCGAGTCATCATTTTAATCTATTTATTTCCTAATACCCCAAAGCTGGACTCAGCCATCTCTCGCAAGTTTCGATATCCATTTCTTTGCGAAGTGCGTAGTCTATTACTTGGTCTTTGTCTATCTTACCTAATCCAAAATATTTGGATTGTGGATGTGAGAAATACCAACCACTAACAGCCGAGGCTGGATACATGGCAAAACTGTCGGTCAATATCATGCCTGTGTTTTTTTCTACCTCTAGCAGTTGAAATAAAGTAGCTTTTTCCGTATGGTCTGGACAAGCTGGGTAGCCTGGCGCTGGACGAATTCCATGATATTCTTCTTCTATTAATTGTTCTGTAGATATTTTCTCGTCTTTGGCATATCCCCACAGTTCTCTACGCACTTTTTCGTGCATCAATTCGGCAAATGCTTCGGCAAAACGATCTGCCAAGGCTTTGAGCATAATGGAGTTGTAATCGTCATGTTCTTTTTCGTATTTCTCAATATGTTTTTCCATGCCTATGCCCGTGCAAACGGCAAAACCGCCAATATAATCTTGCTTGCCGCTTTCCTTTGGAGCTACAAAATCGGTCAGACACATATAAGGTACGTTTTCTGCACGTTTGGTTTGTTGGCGGAGGTGGTGAAGCATAAGCCCCTTAGCTCCTGAATCCACAATTATTGATTTTGAACTTTCTGGAGATATTTGTATATTTGCATCGGATTTGCTGATGATCTGCTTATCAAAATCACCAAAGAGGTCTCCACCAGGAAGCGGCTTGGTAGTGGAGAGTTGTCTGGAAGCTTCGAGAGACCACTCTTTCGAAGCTTTTCTTTTTTCAATCCTACTCAACTTGTAATCTGGCATAAAAGCGACAGGTCTCAAAATGCCATTTTTATCCACTTCAATACGCATAGCCATTACACCATGAGTCTTTTGATTTAATTTTTTAACATAAATAATACTATTGTTTTTGCTTTGTAAGTATTTTTCGTCTGCAAATTGAAGGGTATCAACTATCAAATCATTTTTTTCAACTTTTGATTTATCTAATGTTCTAGTTTCATTGGCAGTATCTCCTGTTACAAAATGTAGGGCATATTTTATTTGTGAAACCAAATACCCTTCTCTTTCAATAGATTTTTCATCAGGTTCAAAAGCAATTTCGTCTTTAAAGCCTGATAAATATGGATTGGAATAATTAATTAGAAAATATTTTTCTATAAATGAATTTGTAAATTCTGAAAGTTGCTCAAAAGTACCAGATGACTCATCATAATATTCATCGTTTTTTAAGCAATTTTCTATATATATTAATCTTTCTTCTTTGCTAAAGTCTAATATACTTCCAGTTCCTTTTATGCTGGAAGTGGCAATGTTTAATTTTGAATTTTCAGTAGGTTTTTGTATATCTGTATCGAATTTGGTGTTGGTCTGATTATCATAAACATCAAAGAGGTCTGCACCGGGAATCTGCTTGGTAGTGGAGAGTACGGAAAAAGCTTCGGGCAGCCATTTGTTCGAGGCTTTTTTGTTTTCTACATCGCTATCAATAACACCACCCTGCAACACACTCAAATCCAACTCAATATCATCATCATTTACTGCATTAGCAGGATAAAAACCAACTACTGCATTTGCCTGAATCATTTTTCGGTCTATGATTTGCTTTAACATCTTTTGTGCATCACTGTAAAGTTTTGTGGCTTCAGCCCCTACTACTTCATCTGTCAATATTTTTGGATATTTGCCATGCAATTCCCAGGTTTGAAAAAATGGTGTCCAGTCTATGTATTTGGCTATTTCCTCTAAAGGATAATTATTAAACGTTTTGTTTCCTAAAAATGAAGGCTTTGTTGGGTTAATAGTCGTCCAATCGGTTTTGAATTTTTTGACTCTAGCCTCTTCTATTTTTATAAAGTTTTTTTCTTTCTGCTTGCCGGCATAGTCTTCACGCATTTTGGCGTATTCCAACTTAGTTTTCAAGAAAAAGTCTTCTTTGGTGTCTTTTCCTAATA
>Ga0163144_10004239_pt1 | contig 32361 bp, 27 predicted proteins | sample OliLak19BULKMAT1_FD_123175 | JGI IMG/M metagenome (GOLD analysis project Ga0163144, IMG submission 123175) | Freshwater microbial mat bacterial communities from Lake Vanda, McMurdo Dry Valleys, Antarctica - Oligotrophic Lake LV.19.BULKMAT1 | ecosystem: Environmental > Aquatic > Freshwater >... | reverse complement strand
CACCTTCCGGGTGAAGGGCTAAACACTGGGTGGGATTGATCATCTCGTTTAGTATCAATCAATTCCAGCGCCGACCGCCACGCAGCGGGGCTTCAACTGCCGAATAAAGGATAACCAGCATCGAAGCGGAAGTGCAACACTTTTCACTGCCGATATCACTTCTGCGTGGCGACCCGAGCAAACAACTTTTTCATACCACCCACTGAAGTGTTGGCTCCCCACGCTGGATGCGTTTAGAACTTTCGCAGCCCAAACGGGCGCGTGGGCGAACTTATGAAGGGGTATGGTTTTCATAGGTTTGGGCAGAAACGGGGGGATGGCATCCAGCCTGGGTGGGCAGGGATGCGCGAGGTCGAACTTGGCAGATTTATTGGACCCCGTAGGGATGTGTTCGGGGTGGAGAGGCGGAGACGGCCACTTGGGGAGGGCGGCATGAAGCGCGTCGCTGTGTACGTCCGCGTGAGTACCGCCCGCAAGTCACGCAAGGGGAATGCGCGGCGTCCAATTGAACTCCTCCGTGATCTTGGTGTAATCGACGGCATAGCGGCGATCGTGACCGGGCCGGTCTTTGGGCGAGACCAGGAGCGCATCCAGACGTTCCAAAAAGGGTGAGGATACATTTCAGGACGTAAAGATTAGGACGTGGATGGCCGCCCCCGATGTGATAGGTTTCGCCGGCCCGTCCGTGCCGCAACGCAAGAATGAGCGCTCGGCAGTTGTCTTCGACATGCACCCACTCGCGCTCCTGCATGCCATCGCCGTAGACGGGAATCGATTGGCCATCGAGCGCATTGCAGATCGCGAGCGGCAGTAGTTTTTCCGGGAACAGAAACGGGCCGTACTTGTTGCTCGTGCGCGTGATGACAAAATCCGAATCGAAGGTTTACCCGGCTGCGCGTACGAGGTGTTCGGCCGCGGTTTTTGATGCTGCGTAGGGTCTGCGAGGAGCAAGGGGAGAGTCTTCGCGGAGCCACTGGCCGGGTGCCCTGCTGCCACCGACTTCATCGGTGGAGATATGGAAGAACCGGCCAGCCTTGCGATTGCGGGAAGCGCCGAGGAGTAATTTGTGTGTCCAGAACATTCGTCGCCACGAACTCGGCCGCGCCGTTGATGCGGCGGTCTAAGTGGGATTCGGCGGCGAAGTGAACCACGGCGTCGATTCCTTGGGGCATGGCTTCCATTAACGCTCCGAGGTCGCAGATATCGCCATGGAAGAAGCTGTAACCCGGATGATGTTCCACCGCTCGCAGGTTGGCAAGATTGCCGGCGTAGGTGAGTTTGTCGAAGTTAGTGACCTGATCCTGGGGGTAGGATTGCACCTATTCCCGAATGAACTGGGACCCGATGAAGCCGGCACCGCCGGTGACAAAGATGCGCATGATATTCGTTCCTTATTTGTATTGAGTGGACCAGTCGTAGGCCAGGGAGGGGTGATCGTGAGCGATACGGCGTTCGTCTTCGGGGTCGTAAAAGCGGTCGGTGGCATAGACCAGCGCGCCCGCGGCCGGGCTGACGATTTTGTAACCATGAGCAACGCCGGGCGGGATGAGGATCCGCCAGGGCCGTTGTTCCCCAACATAGAGGGTGTTTTTGGAGCCGAAGGTGGGGGAATCGAGCCGCATGTCGACGAGGGCTATCTGGAACATGCCGGTGATGGGCGCCCAGAAATCGGTCTGGTGCCGGTGGAGGTGGAACGCCTTGATGATGCCGGAGTAGCTTACAGCGGCAGAAACTTGAGTAGTTTGGGCTGAAAAATCTTTTACCGTCGCGCGGCCGAAGCGAAATAGCTCCTGGAACCAGCCGCGGTCGTCCGGCCACAGCGAACCGGCTTCGATACGCACACCGTCGATCAGCCGAGGCGAATCGACCGTTGTGATGAGATGCCCGAGTCCGGGTTCGCAAGCGGGGATGGTTGTCTGAGCGGGCGGGGTGAGTAGGGCGCTCATGCGGCCACCGCCAGGAGGGCGGGCGAGTTGCTCCTCGCGCTCAGCGCATGGCGTTGGGCCAACACGGAAGCTTCCACCATGGAGTCAAAGGTGCCGGCGTCGATCCAGTCGCCGGAGAGCATTTCGAAGCCGAGTTGGTAGTCATTCAAATACGACTTATTGAGGTCGGTGACTTCGAGTTCTCCGCGAGCGGAGGGTTTCAGCGAGCGGATGCGATCGAAGACGGATTGGTCGTAGAGGTATAGACCGGTGACGGCAAGGTTTGATTTTGTTTGTTTGGGTTTCTCTTCAATAGAGAGGATGCGGCCGCGGCCAACTTCGGCGATTCCAAAGCGTTCCGGGTCCGGCACAGATTGCAGGAACACTTTGGCTCCGAGAGAGTATGAAGAGAACTTGCGAACGGCCTCGGCTACGTTGCTGCCGAAGACAAGATTATCGCCCAGCATGACGAACAGCTTGTCCCCGCCGGCGAACTGCTCGGCCAGCGAGAGGGCCTGGGAGATGCCGCCGGCCTTTTCCTGGACCGTGAAGTAGAGGCTCCGCAAGCCGAACTGGCTGCCATCATTGAGAACCCGGACCATATCGCCGCATGTCTTGCCGCCGGTCACGATCAGCACTTCGTCGATGCCGGCTTTTGCCATCAGTTCGATCGGATAGTGGATCATCGGCCGGTCATATACCGGCAGCAGGCTCTTGTTTGTTACGTGGGTCAGCGGCATCAGACGGGTTCCGTTGCCTCCAGCGAGAATTACACCTTTCATAAAAGCTCCTTTGTGAATCGGGTCACTGCCAGGAGGAGGTGCAGGTGGCGTGCCAAACCTACGGCAGACGCTCTTTTCGGCGCATGAGGGTGAAAACAAAGGAATCGGCTATTCCGGAGGGAATTGCGTCCGAAACAGGCGAGGTGTTTCGCTCCGTGACAGTCCCCGTCCTGGTGTTCTGTTTTGTGCAACGTGGGGAACGAGGAAGAAACACGTGCCGAATTGACGTAAGCCCTTATTTAGAAACAGTTGCGATGCAGTCGCTGGTTTGGCACGTGGCATGCCTTACAGATAGGCACAATAGATCGTTCAATTAGGAGAACAAACACATGACCGCAGACATTATCTTTTTGGTCCGCGAGGACAACCTGACTGGAAAGGCGTCACGCAACCTTCGCCGCGAGCTGAGCGCCATGGTCGCCCCTGGACGGCGTCTGATTCTGGATCTTTCCACCGTAGAGAAAGTCGATTCCCTGGTGGCCAATTGGCTTCTGGAGATTGCCGAAACATTGCGGATGTCCGGAGGATATCTGAAGTTGGTCGGCCTGCAGAACGGGGTGGCAGCGTTCCTCGAACTACTCCGGGTGCATCACCGGATTGAGATGAAGGGTGGGCCCGTCCAGGTGGCTTCGATGGCGATCGCCGCTTAACTGTTGAAGAGGACAATTGCTATGACTCACCGCACTCCTTCCGCAAGCAACGTCCGCAAACTGGCTTGGCGCCTGAACCGGGTGATGCCCGCATGGATCAAACGTGCTCTCGATGGAACGGCCTCGGCCATCGCACTGGTGGCACTGGCTCCGTTGTTTGCGGCCGTTGCGATTGGCATCAAGTTGGAGGACGGCGGTCCGGTTCTATTCTGGCAGACGCGCGTCGGCAAGCACGGTGGCACCTTTCCCTTCCCTAAGTTTCGGTCTATGGTCGTGAACGCCGAAGCTAGACTGGCGCAGATTCGAAAGCAGAATCAACATGGCGAAACGATCACTTTTAAGATGAAACACGATCCACGGATCACACGCGTCGGCCGCATTTTGCGCCGGTTCAGCATTGATGAGATGCCGCAGTTGTGGTGCGTGTTTCGGGGCGACATGTCGCTGGTCGGGCCACGCCCGGCGCTCCCGACGGAAGTGGCGAAATACACGCTCACCGAACGGCGCCGGCTGGATGTCACGCCTGGCTTGACCTGTGTGTGGCAGGTCAGTGGACGGTCGAACCTCGCCTTCCCCATTCAGTGCAAACTCGACGTCCAATACATTGAGAACCAAAGCCTGCCGCTCGATATCAAGATCATCGCGCAAACGGTGCCGGCCGTGATTTCCGGAAAGGGAGCTTACTAGTCATGACTTCTTTGGCTTGCGTTACCTCCAACCGGCGCCCGGCGCACGGCGTTCGACTCGCCGCTCAGTCGTTGCTTGCGAGTTGTCTGGCGAAGGGTTCGGCGGCTCTTCTGTTTTTGGCGGCTTGCCCGCTACTGGCGGCAGCGATAGTGTGTGGGGCGCGTCTGCGCTCCCATTCCAAACTTGGCCGTTTCGCTCAGCAATTCCTGGAATTCTCGATTGAGAAACGGGGCGGCCAACCCTTGGTGATGCTGGGGTTCGCGCTTCGATTGCTGCACATTATTGGCGGCCAAATGGCTTGGGTCGGACCGGAAGCCAAAACGCCGCAGCAAATGGACCTTCGGCGTGAGACAGCTCGAACGGCGAACTCGATTGTCCCCGGGCTGATTTCGACATGGAGACTCCGGCAGCTCACGCAAATTGCCTACGGATCGCAGTTGGATATTGACGTCGAGTACGTCACTACGCGCAGCCGGAAAGGGGACCTTGGTGTTTTGGTTCGCTCGTTGCTGAGCTTGGCTTATGGCGGAAGACAAGTACAAGAGTGCGGAGCCACCGCTGACATCCTCGGCCTGCCGCTCGACAATTGCACGATGGATGAGGCGATTGCGGAGATCCTGGTCTTGGCGCCCGGCGGGCGAGCTCGTCAAGTATCTTTTCTCAATGCGGATTGCGTCAACTTGGCCCTTAAGGACGACAGTTATCGCGAAATTCTGCGATCCAGTGACCTGCGTCTGGGGGACGGCATCGGCGTTCGGATCGCCGGGCGGATCCTCAAAAGTCCAATCCGGCAGAATGTCAACGGAACCGATCTATTTCCGCGACTCTGCGCCGAGATGGAGCGGCAGAGCCAGAGCTTGTTTCTGCTGGGCGGAAAGCCTGGAGTGGCTGAAGACGTCGGTGCCTGGGTGGCGGATCGCTACCCAGGGCTGCGGATTGCGGGGCTGCAACACGGCTATTTCAGCGACGCCGAAGAGCGATTCGTGATCGAACAGATTCAGCAGTCCGGAGCCACGGTGCTGCTCGCCGCCTTTGGAGCACCCCGGCAGGAAACGTGGATTCGCCGGCACCTGGCCGCTTTGCCGGTGCGTTCGGCGCTGGGCGTGGGCGGGTTGTTTGACTTCTACTCGGGCCGCATTCCTCGCGCCCCGCAGTGGCTGCGGGAACTCGGCCTGGAATGGACATTTCGCCTTTACCAGGAGCCGGGCCGCATGTGGCGCCGTTATCTGTTAGGCAATGCAATATTTCTTGGGCGCGCGCTAGCCTTTCGCCTTCTTCGCGGCACGGGGAAACGAACCAACTCTAAGGAGATTAAATCGATATGACCGCCAGAATTTGGGTAAGCCGGCCGGACACGCAGTTGATGGCGCAAGTGATGGACCGTAGCTATCTGCAGCACGTTGTGGAGCAACTGGTCCGCCGCGGAGTTCAAAAGATTCACCTGTTACTGGATGAACCCCCAGCCGAGGTTCTCGTCTTACTCGGGGACGGTTCCCGGTGGGGAATTGGCATCGTGATCCACACAAGCCGAGAGTCCTTTCTTTTGGCGGACGGGGGGAATGAGAGTTCAATGTCCGTGTTCGGCGATGCGGTTTGCTTCCCGGCGCTGCCTACCTGGGACGCTGGCGAAGGCCCCCTTTGGTCCTCATTGTACTTTCACGACCGCCACCATCGCAGTGAATGGACGGGGTGGGCCTTGCTTCCGACCGCGGAGTTTTCTGCTTTCGCAAGCTCGGTGATGAAGGGAGAGGACTGGCGCGAAGCGGCGAAGGGAAGCGTGCTCCGGTTTCGGAAAGTCTTTATTGACGAACCCTCGCTCGGGGTCAGGACCCCGGGTCAGGTGATCGAATCGAACGGTCGGGTTCTGCGCGGGGAAGTGCCCGGCTTGTGCTTTCACGGGGCCGAGCGCGAACCCGGTGTCTGGATCGGCCGAGGAGTTCGCGTTGCTGCCTCCGCACAGCTAGTCGCCCCTTGTTTTATTGGAGAAAACGCCTGGATTGCCGCAGATTGCACCATTGGCCCGGACACGGTGGTAGGTCCGGAATGTGTCATCGAGAAGGGAACCACCGTCGGCTCCTCCGTGGTCGCCAGCGGGACCTACCTCGGCCCTGGACTGGAGGTTTCCGACTCCTACGTGCGGCGAAACGTGTTGTGCAATGTGCGACTTGGGGTGGAGATCAAGATTGCGGAAAAGTATGTAGTGTCGAGTATGGACGAGTTCGGTGGCCTGCCGAAGTGGGCTAACTTATCGTTGGTCGTATTGACCGTGGTGGCTATCTCCACGATCTGGATGCGCTAACCAATGTCCATCGTGGCCCTGTTCCCGGCGCTGCTTTCGATCCTCTGGATCGTTCGCGGATCCTGTAGGAAAGCGTATATGGACATCTATGTTGTCACGCTGATCGCCTTGCCGAGTTGGTGCCGATTCATCGTCCCCGGTCTGCCGGATCCGACGTTTGACGAAGCGGCGATTCTGCCGATCGCCGCAGTCTTTGCGTGGCAGGGGTTGCGGCGGTGGCGATTTTCTCTCGGGGATCTGTTAGTTCTGTTGTTTGTCGTTCAGGTGGGTTACTCCGAGTACGAAACCGCTGGCTTCAAAGAGGCGCAGAATCTGCTGTTTGATATGTTGGCCGGCGGGTTGCTGCCCTATGTGTTAGCGAAGGGACTGATCCAAAGTGATGCCGACCGCGTCCTGTTTGCCAAGCGAATGGTCCTCGTCCTGGCGTGCATGATCCCGCTGTTTCTGATCGAAGCGCGCCTTGGGTTCAATCCGCACCGGTTCGTGTTTGACCGCTTCTTTCCCGGCCAAGGCGCCGGGTGGGTGACGACGTTCCGCTACGGTTTCGCGCGGGCCGCCGGGCCTTACGGCCACGCGATCTTGGCTGGCATCATGCTGCTCGTCGGCCTGCATTTGCAGCTGTGGCTGCATCGACGCGGAGCCTGGGAAGCGCAGTTCCGGCGGTTTCAAATTCCTGGACTCAATAAGGCGCAAATCATCACGATCATCGTGGTCGCCCAGCTAGCGCTGACCTGGGTGCGCGGGCCGCAAATGGGCGCCATTTTGGCTGCTGCGGTCTGCCTGATCGGTGCCGGGGTTAATCCGCGCAAGCGGGCGCGCTGGGTGGCGGCTGCCATACTTTTCATCGGGATTCCAGCGGCCATTGCGGGCTACTCGTATGCCTCCGTGGGCCGCGCCGCGGCCAAAGATGCTTCACAGGAATCGGCGGCCTACCGCAAGGAACTTATCGATAAATATGTCGGCGTTGCGTTGGAGCATACCGCGTTGGGCTGGGGTCGCAATGGATGGCCCAAGGTGCCCGGGATGCCGTCCATCGACAACTATTACCTACTGCTGAGTTTGATGCACGGCGTGCCCGCGGCTGCCCTGCTGTTGACCTTACTGGCCGCGATGATTACCCGGCTCTTGCGGAACGGAATGAAAGCCGGAATGATGCGGCCGAAGGGCAGTTCACTCAGCTTCCGCCTGGCGGGCATTTACGCCGGATTAGCGTTTTCCGTCCTGACTGTTTACATGGGCGACAACGTGATTCCCCTCTTCTTTACGCTGACCGGCTTTGCGGAAAGCTACCTCTGCGCGGGGGGTGACTTGGCATTGGGGTCGGCCACCACCCTGGCGACCCCGAAAGCCAAGTGTTTCGCCGTTGTCTTTGCGTGAATGGCTCGAAACGAAACACCATGGCGGCACCGCGCTCAAAGCAGAACAGGTGCGCTACGGTTTTTCAACAACTTAGCTTGGAACTCCGCCTGCACTTTGTATTTGCATCATGTTTCGGATAGCCTATCTTATCAGCCGTTACCCGGCCCTCTCCCACACCTTCATTCTTCGCGAAGTTCTTGAACTCCGGCGGTGTGGTGGGCAGATCCACACCGCTTCGGTGAATCCGCCGGACCGTCCGTTGGCGGCGCTTGACCCCGAAGAGCGCGCCGAAGCGGAAAACACTTTTGTCCTCAAACAGCAAGGCTTCGCCTCCATCGGTAGGGCGATCTTTTCATCCGTGCGGAACAATCCCGCCGGGCTTTGGCGCGGGCTTTGCCTGGCCGTTCGGCTGGGTGGATCCGATCTGAAAGCCGTCAAGAAGCGCCTGTTTTATTTCGCTGAAGCGATTCTGGTAGGCGAGTGGATGCGCGGACTCGCTCTCGAGCACCTGCACGTTCATTTCGCCACCCCCGCATCCACCGTTGCGTTGCTGGCGAAGGAGATTTTCGGAATTCGCTTTTCCATGACTGTTCATGGTCCGGACGAATTCTACAGTGTCGATGAGTACCATCTTGCCGCGAAGATCGAAGCCGCTTCGTTCCTGTGCACTATCGGCAACTACTGCCGCAGCCAGCTGATGAAGCTTAGCGCTCCGGAACACTGGAGCAAGATGGCGGTGGCACCGCTTGGCGTCGACCCTGGCAAATTCCAGCCGTGCCTCGCTCGGACCGGAAATGACCCGCTTGAAGTCCTCTGCGTTGGCCGGCTCGTTCCGGCGAAAGGTCAAGCGATTCTCATTGAGGCGGTTGCGCGTCTGCGTGCGGATGGCTTGCCGGTTCATTTGACGCTGGCCGGCGATGGCCCCGACCGCATCCGCCTGGAAGGTGTCGCCAAGCGGCTCGGTATTACAGAACACTGCTCGTTTCTTGGCGCAGTCAATCCGGAGCACGTCCGCTCGCTCTATGAGCGCGCCACCCTCTTCGTTCTGCCGAGTTTCGCCGAAGGCATTCCGGTGGTTCTGATGGAAGCCATGGCCATGGAAGTCGCCTGCATCAGCACGATCGTCAACGGAATCCCCGAACTTATCGAATCTGGCATACAGGGAGTGCTGGTGTCGCCGTCCGATGTGGCGGCACTCGCCGTGGCCATGCGGCAACTCCTGGAGCAGCCGGTGCTGCGCAGCCGCTTAGCGGCCGAGGGCCGCCGCAAGGTGGTCAGCCATTTCAATCTCCAACCAAACGTCGCGCGGCTTGGCCGAATCTTCACCGCTGAGTTCGAGGGCGCCGCATGAAACTCCGCCTGTTGACGCTGCTTCTGCTGGCGACCGCCGATGCCAACCCGGCGGCGATCGAACTACACGTATTGCCCGAACCGGTCCAACGCGAAGTTCCGCGGGTCGGCCTGAATCTCGGTCTCTGGACCTCCTGGGGTGCGGAACAACTTTCCGCCAACGTGCTGAAGAACCCGGGTTTTGAAGGGGGAATCGATGGGGCCATCATCATCACCGGCCGGCCGTTGCCAGGCGGCTTCGAAGACGATACGCCATGGCTCGCCCGCCCGGAGGGCTTCTGGAACGCTGCCCGCTATGAGATCCTCAGCGGCCGATTGCAGGGGCGAAGCGGCACCATTGTTCGCTCTGGAACCTACGATGGTCGCGCGCGTTTTGCAGTCAAAGAACCAGTCACCGAGCTCGCCACCGGGGATGTAATCACGATCAACAAACGCCAGGATCAGGACCTGCCGAGTCAGTGGTGGACTGATGCCGCCACCGCATCGACGGACGACACCCAGGCGCGGCCGGGCAGCGCGGGGATTCGTTCCCTACGGCTGCGGCCTCAGGAATCGCCCGCCGCCGCCATCTCGTACCTGGACGCGATCGGCGAGCGAGCCGGAAAGCTTTTGCCGTTGCGCGGGGAATGGATCGTCTCCATATCGGCCAAGACCAACACCGCCAACGCTCGGATTCGGGTGAAGCTGCATCGCTCCGGCAGCCCCTCCATGTTGGATGAAACGGTAACCCTGACCGAGTCCTGGCAGGCACTGCAGTGGACGATTCGGCCGGCCGGCAATGGCCCGGCGGGAACCCTCGAACTCCGTTTCGAAGCGATCGATCCTGGATCGACCGTCTGGCTCGATGACGCCGCTATGCACTCCGCCGCTGATCATGGCGTGGGATTCCGGGAAGAGGTGGTGGAAACGCTCCGGACTCTGCGCCCCGGCTATTTGCGCGATTGGCAGGGACAGCTCGGCGATACGCTCGAGAACCGGCTGGCGCCACCGTTCGCCCGCCGGTCGTCGCGTTATCGTCCAGGGGGCTCCGTCGCCGTGGAATTCCACTACGGTCTCCCGGAATTCCTTGAGTTGTGCCACGCGATTGGCGCGCAGCCGTGGGTCGTACTAGCGCCCACCATGACCGAAACGGAATGGCGCGAGGCGGGCCGGTATCTTCGCAGTCAACAGCGCCATCACCGCTTTCGTGAAATTCTGGTCGAGTTCGGTAACGAGAACTGGAACCCATTGTTTCGTCCCGCCGGAATTCAACAGCCAGCAGCGCTGAGCGCCGTGGCAGCCCGTGCTTTTACCGCTCTGGCGGAAGGCGCGGGGAATGATTTCCGAATCCGCCCCGTGCTCGGGGGTAACGTGGTCAACAGCGGCCAGATCGAGGAACTTGCCGCCGTTGCATCCGCCAACACCGTATTGGCCGTCGCTCCCTACTGGGCCTATGAACTCCGGACGCCGGCGGATTTCTTTCCGGCCGAGCCTGTCCCCGTTCTCGGGAACAGGAACGGTGGCCGTGAGATGGCGATTTACGAGATGAACGCGCACTCGCTGGGAGGGCAGGTGCCACCGGCGGAAGCGGATCGCCTGCTCGAAAGTGCAGCCGCGGGAAGCGGGCTGCTCTGGAATGTAATCGGCGCCTTGCAAGCCGGGGTGCGGCGCATTTGCGTCTACACCTTGGCTGGTTTCGATACACATGGGAACAACCCCGAAACACTGGTTCGCTTGTTTGGAATCACCCGTGACCTCTCGGCCGCCAACCAGTTTCGACCCAATGGATTGGCGCTCGTCGAATTAAACAATGCGATCGCCGGGGACCTGCATCCCGTCGAATCAAGCTCCGCCGCCGTTCGACTCGCGGCCTTTCACACTGCCCGCACCTGGACGCTTGTCGCTGTTTCCCGGTCCAGCCGCGCGGAATCGGTACGTATCCACCTCCCCGCCATGGAAGGCGGCGACGAAGATACCTTCGACGCCATCATCCCTGCGTTTGGCCACACGATTGCGCATAGAAGGATTCGATCCAATGAACGTTAACACTCTCCTCTCTCTCACCGGCCAAGCGTTGGCCGCCCTTACCATTCCCGGCACAATCGAACTCGGCTTGCTCAGCTTGGGCAGCGCGTTGTATCGGCCGGTTCCCCGGAAAGTGTCTCGGAAGGCCTTGCCCCAATTGGCCATCGTTATCCCCGCCCACAATGAAAGTGGGTCGATCCTTGCCTGCCTGCGCAGCCTGCAAGCGTGCAAATCCTTTCGGGAATTGGCCACAATTTTCGTGGTCGCCGACAATTGCACTGACGATACCGCGCAACTGGCCCACGACGCTGGTGTGCAGGTTTTGGAGCGATCCGACGATCGGTTGCGAGGCAAAGGTCATGCACTGAACTTTGCTTTTCAACGCCTGGTTCCCCTCTGTTTTGACGCCTTCGTGGTGGTGGATGCCGATTCCTCTGTCCACGCCAATTTCATCGTCGAATTCTCGACCGCCTTCGCGCTCGGCGCCGATGCCGTGCAGTGCCCCTACCTTGTCGACGACCCGGAACAGACCCCCCTCCTCGATATCGCCTTGCGTGCCTTCAACCTCGTGCGTCCCCGCGGCCGGGACCACTTCGGGCTTTCGGCTGGTATTCTCGGCAACGGGTTCGCCCTCTCCCGGCAAGTGCTGGAACGTATTCCGTACACGGCGGATTCGGTAGTAGAGGACCTCGAATACCACATGCACCTGGTGCAGGCCGGTATCCGGGTGCAACACCTGAGCACCACGTGCGTACGAGGGGCGATGCCGCAGTCGGGGGCCGGACGCGCGACCCAGCGGGCCCGGTGGGAAGGCGGCCGATTGCGCATGGCGGTCGAGAAGGGTCCGCGGCTGATCGAGAAAATCCAACAAGGCCATTGGCGCTCCGCGGAACTGCTGCTCGATTTGCTGACGCTCCCTCTGGCCTATCACGCTCTTCTTCTCACTGTCGCCCTCGCCCTTCCTTCGTCGGCCGGTCGCGGCATCGCCATCGCCGGTCTGGCGGTGTTGCTGCTGCATGTGGCCGCGGCCGTCAAGGTGGGCACATCGGTCGCCAGCGACCTGTTCACCCTGGCCACAGCTCCTCTTTATGTTCTTTGGAAGCTGCGTCAAATTCCACTCACGCTGCGAGCCTCCGGGCGGGCAGCAGCCTGGGTGCGTACCGCCCGCGCCAATGAGGAGGCCACCATTGCTTAACCAAACTCCGGACGTTTCTGTTGTCATCATTTCCTTCAATACCCGGGAGCTCCTGCGCGAGTGCCTCGCCACGGTACAGCCCGAAGGCGGACGCTCGGTCGAGATCATCGTCGTCGACAACGCCTCCAAAGACGGCTCCGCCGAAATGGTAGCCGCTGATTTCCCGCATGTCCAGCTGCTCCAGACGACTACGAACCTGGGTTTCGGCGGCGCGAACAACCTGGCCTTCGCCCGCGCTACAGGCCGCTACGTCATGCTGCTGAACTCCGACGCCTTTCTCGCTCCCGGCATTCTCTCTCGCTCGGTGGAACTGATGGAGGCGAATCGTCACGTGGGCCTCGGGGGCGCGCTGCTGGTTGGCCGGGAAGGCCACTGGCAAGCCTCGGCGCGGCTCTTCCCGTCGCTATTGAACGACCTCCTCTCCCTCACCGGATTGGCCGCCCGTTTCCCCCACTCCCGCTTTCTAGGGCGTATGGACCGGACCTGGGCGGACATCAATACACCGGCCGAGACGGACTGGGTGCCCGGGGCGTTTTCGATCATACGGCGCGAGGTGCTCGAAGCCGTTGGCTACTTCGATGAACGCTTTTTTCTTTACTACGAAGAGGTCGACCTGTGCCGTAGGATCAAGGCGGCCCATCATGCGATCGCCTACTGGCCCGAACTGAAAGTGATCCACATTGGCGGCGAATCCTCGAAGACGATCAAGCGATTGAAACTCTCCTCCAATGGAGCACAGTTGACTTTCTGGCGGATGCGCAGCGCACTGCTGTACTACCGCAAGCACCATGAGCAACAAGCTTGGTTCGCCATGGTGGGCGAGACGCTGTGGCATCGCGTCCGCGCGTTCCGCAATCGTTGGCGAAACTCAGAGGATGCCTCGGCCAAGGTACAGGAGTCGCTCGCCGTTATCGAGCTGTACCAGCGTGCCTGGCGGGACACCGAAGGCGGCCGGCTATGCCCGTCGCGCCCTTGGTAAGCGCCTGTTTCGAATCGTGACAGCAGGCTAGGCGGGGTGTTCTGAAATCAGGTAGTCAACCCCGCCTACCAGCCTCGCGAAAACGTTCATGTTGTTTGATTGCAATCTGATGGCAAGATGACGTGGTTTGGCGAACAGGATGCACTTACGAAGGCATGATGATCTCCACCACACGAAGCAAAGTGAGCAGCGGGGTTTTCCTCCAGCCAACCTTTCGCCGCCCTCTCTTTCACCCGCTTTGGAATAAGGTTCACCGGCTCGCCCTTTGGGGAATGAATATTGGCCCGGCCGGCCCGTTGGCCGATCGCGGAGAGGAGTGGGCGCTGCGCTGGTGCATGAACCAGTCGCCGTCGTCTGAACCGTTTGTCCTTCTCGACGCCGGGGCGAACAAAGGGAACTACGCCAAGGATGCCCTCGCTATCGGCGCTCGCCGCCTGCAAGTCCATTGCTTCGAGCCCTCTCCGAGTACCTATAAGCAGCTTGTGGCGAACCTTGGCGGCCATCCTCAAGTGAATATCGCTCGTCATGGGTTGAGCGACCAAACCGCTCAACTGCAGCTTTTCAGCCACCTGGGCGGTAGCGCTGAAGCCTCGCTCACGAAACGAGATCTCTCCCCTTGGGGTATCGACCAGAACATCGTGGAAACCGTCGAATTCCGCCGCCTGGATGACTACTGCGCGGAGCAGAAGGTTAGCCGCATTGATTTGCTGAAGCTCGACGTGGAAGGCCAAGAAATGAAGGCCCTGCAGGGAGCCAGCCAGATGATCGCAGAAAAACGGATCCGGTTCATTCAGTTCGAATTCGGCGCGCCGGACATCGAACCACGAACGTTCTTCAGAGACCTCTTCCAGTTCCTCAATCCGCACTACCGCGTCCACCGCATCGTCTATCAGGGTCTATCCCCCATTGACGCTTGCAACGAGTTTCACGAAACCTTTGCCGCCGCCAACTTTCTGGCCGTCGCCCGCTAGGTGATTATGCGACCCACTCTCTTCGGCACACTCCTGCTTACCGCTGTCATCTTGCAAGGCCAGGGCTTCACGCCGTTGCCGAAAGAGAATGGCCACACGCCCCTCGAGTTGCTCTCCCAATTCGAGGCGGCTGAACAGACCGACTATGTCCTCGGCGAAGGCGACGAAATTCAGTTGCAAGTTTGGGGGCGGCCGGAACTGAGTGGTAAACATCTCATCGGGCCGGACGGACGGATCACCCTTCCCTACATCGGCGCATTCACCGTGGCGGGGCTTACTCGCTCGGCCGCGGTCGCCGCTGCCGCCCAGGCGTGGGCAACGCTTTACGACAACCTCAACGTCACCGTTCAAGTACTTCAATACGAATCCAATCGCATCTACGTTCTCGGCCGAGTGGCCAACCCGGGCGTCCTCCACTTTGCCGGCCAGCCCACCTTGCTCGAAGCCGTCACCCGCGCCGGTGGATTGCCCATCGGCGGTGTCGGTGCCGAAAAAGCCGCCCTGGCTCGCTGCATGGTCTTCCGCGGCAAGGACAAGCTTGTGTGGATCGAACTCCGCGAACTGCTCAACGGAACCAACCTCGCCCTCAACATCCGCCTCCAGCGTAACGACACCCTCTACATCCCCGACTCTGACGACCAACTCGTCTACGTTATGGGGGAAGTGCGTCGCCCCGGGGCCGTGCGCATGACCCCGAACATGACCTTCCTCAGTGCCCTGGCCCAGGCCGGCGGCCCCACCGAAGATGCCCGAACAGGACAGGTTCGCCTGGTTCGTCCCTCGGCTAATCTCGAGCGTTCCTTCGACCTCGCCACGTTTTACCGCGCCGGCAAGGACGAAAACGTGGCTCTGCAGAACGGTGACGTGATCTACGTCTCTCGAAGCGGCATAGCCAAAATTGGCCACGTGTTCCAAAAACTAGGCCCTCTCACTGGATGGATGGTCTTCTCGACAGGAGTAGCCAGGTAGCCATGACACTTCCATTCCCCAAACAGACGCCGCCCGAGGAGCCGGAGAGCAAGGGCTCCGGGCGTGTGCTACGCCCGCTCGAAAGCATGCAGCGCCACGCCAGGAAAGCCGTTCTTGCCGCCTTGCTCGTCATCGCCGCGGGCCTTCCTCTTGCCTGGTTCAAGGGCTCTCCGAAGTACAGGGCCGAGGGCGTTCTATTCGTCTCCCCGCGTTTCTTGCGCAATCTGGATAGCGACCAGGAACACGAGATCCAATCGAATTCCCAGTATCGCGAGTTTGTGCAGCAACAGGTGCGCACCGTAAACCGTTATGACATTCTGGCCGCCGCCGTAACGGATGACTCCCCGTGGAAGAAGAAAGGGGAAAGCACCCGCCGCGCCATTGAACGGTTAGGCGGCGCGCTGCAGATCGCTCCCGTCCCGGACACCTACCAGGTTACGGTCGCCTTGGAGGGCGACAAACCGGACCTGCTTGCGGTGGTGGTGAATTCAGTGCTGCAAAGCTACATCCGCACCGCCCATCGGGAACTGCTCTACGACAGCGACACGCGCCTGAAGAACCTCGAGCAGGAAAGAGCCCGTTTGCAGGGCGTCATCAGCGTCCTGATCGATGAACGCACGGCGATTGCAAAAGAACTTGGTACGACAGTCTTCAGTAGCGCGATCGTCAACAGCTTTGACCGGCAATTGGGCTCCACTTCCGAAGCCGTCATGGAAGCGCGCCGCCAACGATTCATCGCCGAAACCGCTAACGGGACGCAGGCGACGGCTCTGCAAAGCGCGTTGGCCGATCCCTCGCTGAATGGCTTCAAGTCAGCTCTGAACACGCGAAAGGCGGAGTTGCTCGTCAGCATTCGCGGGCTCTCCCCGCAGCATGTGACCCACATCGCCGCAGAAAAAGAGTTAGCCGCGATCGAGCGGGAGATGGAATCCGTCACCATCAATCTGCGCGATCGTCTGGCGAACAACCTGGACGCCATCAACCGGGCCCGCATGCAGCAATCCCTGACGGTAGAGAGCAATCTGGTTCGCGAAACCAACAACATTCGTCAACAGACAGAGCAGTACTCCCGCAGCTACCAACGCAGCCTGGAGCTAGGCGAAGAGATGGAACGCAATCGCAAACGCCTCCATGCCACCGAGGATCGGATCAGCTACATTCAGTTGGAAACCCGGGCCCCGGGGTTTGTCCGTGTCTTCTCGCCGGCCCTGACCCCGGAGGTCCCGTTCCAAGGGGGGCGCACAAAACTGGGGCTCATCGTGCTGGCAGCAGCACTGCTCCTGGCACTGGGGCTGCCGCTAGGGCTGGATTATCTCGACCCGCGAGTCCTGGCACCGCGGGAACTGGAGATGCATTTAGGGTTGCCGATCACCGGTTGGCTTCCGCAGGCAACTCAAATGGATGCTCCCGCGCTGCTCCGCGCCGCCGTCTCCATTCGCCGGAATATTCACGAGCTTCGTCACCGGGTCATCGTCGTCACGGCACTTGCCCACGGAGGCGGCTCCTCCACCGTCTCCCTCGGGCTCGGAGCCGCTCTTGAACGTCTCGGTGTCCGCACGCTCGTCCTCGAAGCCAACCCGCTTACGCCCGATGCTCGCTACGGCCCCGCCGCGCACAGTGGACTCATCCCTTGGCTGCAAGGAGAATGCACCGAGCTTCCTATCCAGCCCGCATCCACCGATCAACCCGCTCGCGTCCCCACCGGCACCGGCACAATTGAGGACCTGCTCCCGGTCGAACGGCTGGAAAATCGCATCCCAAAACTTCTCGCCGAGTTCGATCTCATCCTGATCGACGCCGCTCCTCTGCCTGGGAGCCTCGCGAGCGAAGAACTGGTCCGCGTCTTCGGAGCCAGCCTCCTCGTCGTCGATGCCCAACGGGACAGCCGTAAGTCTGTCTCGCAATTCCTCAAAGTGCTCGATCGGCTCGCCCCCCAAGCTTTCGGCGCCATTCTCAACCGTGTCCATCCCAACACTGGAAAACAACCGAATGATACCCCTACTGTACTCGCTGCATAGCGGCAATCTCTACGGAACCGAGCGCATGGCCTTAGCCACCGCCATCGGTCTTCGCGATCAGTTCTCGACCACGTTCATCGCCCCGGCCGGACCCATTCATGAAGAAGCCCGCCACCTTGGGTTCGCGACGCTTCTGTTTACCACCCCGCTCCACTACGCGTCCGATCTGCGACCATTCTTCCAGCAGAATAGCCAGATCGCCTGCGTCAGCACGAGGGTGCTCCACACGCTCACGGCCGAGTTGTGGTCACGGCTCTACCGCCGGCGCTGCGCCAACCTCCAGGTGGTCCACGGTGGCGCCGACGAACGGCTCAGCTACGGCCGCAAGCGCTGGCTGAACCGTCTCGGAGCGAAACAGGTAGCTGTTTCGAAATACGTCAAGGAGCGGATGGAGGCCCACGGCGCCGAACCCGGCGCAATCACGGTGATCGAGAATTTCCTTACGCCAGAACGTGTCGAGTCCGCCGTTCAACGGCCGCCATTTCAACAATCCGGTCTCCAACGCGTTGCCATTATCTCTCGACTCGACCCCATTAAACGCATCGATCTCCTGCTCGACACCCTGGACCTCGACCCCTCGCTGCGGTCGGTCCAGTTTGACATCTTCGGAAGCGGCTCAGAAGAACAAACCCTTCGTTGTCGTGCACTTAGCAGCCATCCCAACGTGCAGTTCCATGGTTTTCGCAGTGATGTCGCTGAGCGAGTCAGCCAAGCGGATCTGCTACTGCACCTCTGTCCCGAGGAGCCTTTCGGTCTGGCGATTCTCGAAGCGATGGCGGCACGCTTAGTCGTTCTTGTGCCCGACGCCGGGGGTGCTGGCGCCATTGTCAACGACGGCCAGAACGGCTTTCACTTCCCCGCCAATGACGCCCGCGGTTTGGCCGCCAAACTGCATTCATTGCGGTGCGCCTCCGCTGAGAAATTACAGCAGGTGGTCGCCGCCGGAATGCACTCTCTGAGGACGCGGTTCTCCGCCGACCACGGTGTTTCCAAATATAGAAGGCTGATCGAACAATGTCTCCAGTAAAAACAACTGTCTCCGTAGTCATCATAGGTCGCAATGAAGGGGTCCGCCTGGTCCGCTGCTTCGACTCCATCCCCGGTGGCCATGAAGTCATCTATGTAGACTCTTCCTCGACGGATTCGAGTGTCGCCACCGCCGCCGCCCGGGGCGCTCTGGTCATCGCCCTCAACACCGACCACCCAACGGCCGCCAAAGCTCGCAACGCCGGTTGGAAGGCCGCGCAAGGAGAATGGGTGCTCTTTCTCGATGGCGACACCCTGCTCCATCCGGAGTTCGTGCCGGTTGCCACCCAGGCGGCCAGCAAGTCGAACGCGGCGGTCTGGGGCCATCGTCGCGAGATCTTTCCGAACGTGAACGTTTTCCACCGTGTCCTTGACCTCGATTGGGTTTACGCTCCGGGACTCACCGATTTCTGCGGTGGCGACGCCCTCATGCGCCGGTCGGCCCTCGAGGCCCTCGGCGGTTTCGACGAGAACCTGATTGCCGGCGAAGAGCCCGAACTGTGCGCGCGGCTTCGAGAACACGGCTACACCATTCTTCATATCGACGCGCCGATGACCTCGCACGACATGGCCATCACTCGGTGGAGCCAGTACTGGCGCCGCGCCACCCGGGCCGGCTACGCCTATGCGCAGATGTCCTGGAAGACGCGAAACAACGCCGTGCGTTTGTGGTCCGCTGAAGCCCGAGGGAACGCGACGCGCGCCCTCGCCCTGCTGACCCTGGCCGCCCTCGCCCTCCCCGTGCCCCAATTCGGCCTCCCTATCCTCGCGGCCCTCGCCCTGCGGAGCGCTTGGCGCGCCCGCTGGAAAACCCACGATAGGCGGTCCCTGCTTTGCTATGGCGTGCATTCCCATCTGCAACAGATTCCGATCTTCGCTGGCCAGATCTCGTTCTGGTTCGACGTCGCCCAGAATCGCCGCCGCGGCCTGATCGAGTACAAGTAACCATGAAACGCATCCTCTACCTACCCGCCTTTCTGCTCGCCCGGCTTATGCCGCTCTTCGGAAAACTGCGCCAAGCGTGGGCCTTCACCTGCCTCCAGGCCCAAGTTGGCACACGGGTACCTACGTCCGTCGTCGCCCTAGGGGCACCGGAAATACACGGCACCGCCCGCATCGAATTCGGCGAATCGCTCTACCTCTATCGCGACCTGCACCTGGAAACGCAAGGCCCGGGGAGCATTCATATTGGGGATCGCGTCGTAATCTCGCGCGGGGTCCATCTGGTATCTTTCGCGGATATCCGAATCGGCGCAGGTTCCATGATCGGCGAATACGCGAGCATCCGCGACGCGAATCATCACTACGGCGGCCAACAAGATCTTCGCCACTCCGGCCACTCCGCCAAACCGATCACCATCGGTCGCAACGTCTGGATCGGCCGCGGCGTGATGGTGCTGCCAGGCATCACGATCGGTGACAACGCTGTGATCGGCGCCAACGCCGTAGTCACCCATGACGTACCTGCCGCCGCCATCGTAGCTGGCGTTCCGGCAAAACCCATTCCATCAAGGAGGGCCGCATGAAGCCCCGCATTCTTTTGAGCGCTTACCAGTGCGCACCCGGCCAAGGCAGCGTCTCGCAGATTGGCTGGGAGTGGTATTCCCGCATGGCCAGCCGATGCCCGGTCACCCTGGTCACCCACATTCGCAACCGCCCCGCGCTCGAAGCCGCCGGAGCGCCGCTGCACGGCGGTGAGGTCATCTATATCGATACGGAATGGTTCGCCGGCCCGCTCTATTCCGTTTCGAAACGCCTCTTCCCCCGCAGCGAGCATTCCGTGTTTCTGTTCTCGTCGCTGGACTTCTTCGTGTTTGATCGCCAGGCGCTGCGCGTCCTGATGCCACGCCGCCAGGAGTTCGACGTGGTCCACGTTGTCACGCCGGTCTCCCCCTCGGCCCATAGCCGCCTCGCGCAACTCGGCCTTCCCGTGGTTCGCGGCCCGCTCAACGGCGGCCTCACCACGCCCCCAAATTTCCCCGAGTTTATGAGCGCTGACAGTGCCTGGCTCTACTCCGTACGCGATCTCTCCAAACCCCTGCGTCGGTTGCTCGGGGCGACCGATCCCGCTGTCGCCTTTTCCGCCAACCGCTCGACCGATCAGGCCTTGCAGGGCTCGACGCAGTCCCCCGCTTTCCGGATGTCCGAAATTGCCGTAGAACCCGCGCTGTATCAGCCTGCCGAATGGCCGGCGCCTCCTACCAAAACCAACCCGGTTCGGGTCCTTTTTGTCGGCCGCCTCGTCCCTTTTAAAGCTCTGCCCTTGCTGCTGCGAGCCATGCGGCAGGTGCAGGCAGTGCAGCCGGTGGAACTGACTGTAATCGGTGACGGCCCGATGCGCCGGGAGTGGGAACAGGCCGCCGATGGGCTATCTGTCCGGTTCCTCGGTGCCTGTCCACCCAACCGCATCAACGAAGAGCTAGCTCAGGCCCACGCCTTTTGCCTGCCCAGCGTGCGGGAGTCGGGCGGTGCCGTGCTCTTAGAGGCGATGAGCGCCGCGCGTCCCGTCATCGCCGTCAACTACGGCGGACCAGCGGAATTGGTCAACGAGCGTGTCGGTACCCTGGTTCCGGCCGACAGTCCCAACGCGGTCGTGAATGGCATTGCAAATGCACTGCTCGATGTAGCTCGAAACCCTCATAGGTGGCAAGAAAAGGGCCTCGCCGGACGCCGACTGGCACTCGACACCCATAGCTGGGATTGCCGCATTCAGACCGGGTTCGACACGTACTCAAAACTCCTGGGCAACCGCCCCGTCAAAGTAGCCGCATGAACACCTCTTTCCGATATCTCCTGGTGACGCACATCCCGTTCTCGCGCAATGCGCAGGGAGTGCCCGTCGTCGATGGCCTCTGGGCCAGAGACCTCATGGGCCTCTCCCAAGCCATGGGCCCCATCCGCGTCGTCGCGCCAGATACTACCGCTCTAGGGGCTACCAGCACCTGGGGACCCAACGCGGAAGAGCTTCCCGCCAGTTCCGGAGTCACGTTTCGCGGGTTTCCGCCCATGCGTTCCGCCCGATCGTTCGCCGCGCGCATCGCCATTCGGCACATCTTGCGCGAGGAGATCCAAAACGCTGACCTCGTCCATACCTCCAACCTCTTCGAACCCTATACCTGCCTCTCGTACGCCCACGACTTTGCCGTGAAGCTGGGCAAGAAAACGCTCTTCGTTATCGCTGAAGATTTCCACGACATGCTGGCCTGGGAATGGGTCCGGCCCTCACGGGGGATTCAGCGCTGGCGCCGAGAGCGCACGCTAAACAATCTCGATGCCCGCGCGCGCAAGAGCGCCGGATCGGCCTCCCTTACCCTGCTGCACACGCCCGCCGCGGTGGAGCGTTTCCGCCTCTCGGCCCGCCGCTCGCTGATGATCCGCCAGCCTGGCCACGAAGAGTGGCAGGTGATCTCGGCGTCCGCGCTCATAACCAGAATCGACAGTCTCTCCACCGAACGCCCGCTGCAACTCATCACCGCATGCAGACATGCCTCCTTGAAGGGGCTCGATCTGCTGATCCGCGCCGTCGGCCTGCTCAAGGAAAGGAATGTCCGCGTCGAACTCACGCTTTACGGCTCCGGTCCGGAAACGGATTCACTCCGCCGACTCGCCACGAGCCTGGGCATTCAGGACCGCGTCCATCTGCCGGGCAGCCTTGCCGTAGGCGTCGAACTCGACCAAGCCCTCCGCCGTGGTGACCTCTTCCTCATGCCGCATCGCACCGCAGATTTTGGCCGTGCCTTCTTCGATGCCATGGCCGCCGGCTTACCCGTCCTCGCCTTCCGGACGCCCGCCAGCGCCGCCACCGTCTATGACGGTCAGGACGGCTTCCTAACGCCGCTCGACGATGTCCAAGGGCTGGCCGAACGTATTGCATCGCTACACCGCGTCCGCCAGCCGCTAGCCGCCGCCTCACACGAGGCCCGTCGCCGCGCGCTCGAAAATACCCGCGCGCAATGGTTCGGCCTGCGCGCGGAATGGACCCGCTCGCTGTTTCAGGAGAGCTCCCTTGCCGCCTCCTAGCCGCCTTCTTCAAAACGTCTCCGCCGAAGTCGGCGCGCGCGTGCTCTACCTCGCGACCCGCTTCTTCATCCCGCCCTTCGTGCTCAACCATATCGGCATCGAGGCCTACGGACTCTACGGTGCCGTCTTTGTCCTCGTCTCCTACTTCGGGATGTCCGCCATCGGCTTCTCGAGTGCCTACGTGAAATTTATCGCTGAATTCGCCGTCACGGGACGGCACGAAAAAGCCAACCGCCTGCTCTCCTCAGGCTTCACCATCATGTCGGCCGTCGGCACCGCCGGTTTCGCCATATTCGCCCTGGCTTGGCCATGGATTGCCGCTGGGATGAAGGTCCCTGCTCCCCTCGCCGGTGATGCCCAAGTGTTGGCCTTTCTAATTGTCGGCATCTTCTTCGCTTACCTTGCCCTTTCCGTCTATCGGGACGCGCTTACCGGGCAACAGGAAATCGCCGTCATCCAGAAAGTTTGGATCGGGTCTTTTCTTCTCGAAACTCTGCTCGTCTTTGTTTTGGTGGGTAACGGTTTCGGCCTGCGCGGTCTGGGAATCGCCTTTTTTATCCGCACCGCCGTTGACCTTGTCGCGCACTACTTTCTGGCGCACCGCCACATTCCCTGGCTGCGCGTTCGCTTCGTTCGGCCGGACCGGGAATCGCTCCGGCTACTCCTCAATTTCGGCGGAATTGTCCAGTTGAACTGCATGCTGTCGATCTTCCTCAATTCAATTGAACGCGTCATCGCCACCCCGCTTCTCGGCCTCTCCGCCGCCGGCCTGCTCGACCTCGGCAAACGCCTCCCCGGCATGGGGACTTCTATCCCCAGCGCGTTCGCCTCCTCGGTTTATCCCGCCGCAGCCGAGCTCCACGCCCGCTCCACAGACCCCGCCGAAGCCAAAGCCCGTATCGCCGCTCTTTACTTGTCCACGACGCGGTTGATGAGCGCGATCTCCGGCGTCTTGTTTGCCTTTCTCACGTTTGCAGCCGCGCCGTGCCTGTTGTTCTGGCTGGGGGAAATTCCCGCTGGTGCGGTGGAACTAACGGTGCTGTTTTCTCTCTCTTCTCAGGTCCATATGCTCACCGGGCCGGGCACTTCGATCGCAAAGGCCATCGGCCGTCCTCGCATGGAATTCCACTACAGCCTAGCGAACGTCCTCGCCCTGTGCGTCCTCGTGCCGGCCAGCAGATTCGTCTGGAGTGGTTGGACAGTGATCGGCGTCGCGCAAGCCTGCGCCGCTGCCACCATGTTTTCGGCATCCTGGTTCCTCTTCCGCGCCCACCGCAACTTTGGCATCTCCCCAACCACATTTCTCCGCCAAGCTCTGCTCCCCGGGCTGCTGCCGTACGTCACAGGTGCCCTCTGCCTAGTGCCCTTCAGCGCCTGGGCCTCCACTGGTGGTCGGAGTCAGGCTCTTATCGCCCTCACCACTCTGGGCGTAGTCTACCTGCTGGCCACTGGTGTAACACTGTTCGTCCTCTGTGCCAATGAAGGAGAGCGAGCGCTCGTCAACCAACTGCTCATCCGCCTGCGATCAAATCGACGGATCGCGGTTGAGATTCTCAAGCCACAGGGCCAGTTCACGCGCTAACCGCCGGGCGCCCAATTCGTCCTTGGCAACGGCCGCTTCTTCGATCTGCGTTCCCATCTGCGACACTATCTGAAAACCGAACAGACTGCCTGTACCCTTGAGGTTATGCCCCACCCGGCGCGCTTCGACGAACAGTGAATCTCCTTCCATCTTTTCCAATCCCGTCAACTGCTGGCGCGACTTCTCGATGAAAGCGGGAACCAGATCCGCGAGGTCCGGGTCAACGGCAACCGAACCGGCGGTCGGCATCTCCTGTTGTAGCGGACTGCTGGCAGCACCTATGACCGCACGCGTTCCGCTCTTCCAGCGCTCAACCACCGCAAGAAGCACCTGTGGGCGGACCGGCTTACTAACATAGTCGTCCATGCCAGCCCAGAGGGCCTGTTGACGGTATTCTTCCAGGGCATGCGCCGTCAGCGCGACGATAGGAGTAGGACCGCGTCCGGATTGCCGCTCCTCATCGCGAATCGCCCGTGCTGCTAGGAAGCCAGTCATATCGGGCAGCATGACGTCCATTAAAATGACATCGTACCGCTCCCGGGAGGCGCACGCGATCGCATCAGCCCCGGAGCCGGAAACGGTTACAATATGCCCCTCGCGCTCTAATACGCGACGGGCATATGCTTGGCCCACCAGATTGTCTTCCACCAGCAGGACCGTCGCTGCACCGCGGGTTCGGCCGAGGGGACCAGATTGGCTGGACTCAACGTCTGAAGACGCCTCTAGTTGGCGCGCCAGCAAGGCCAGCATTCGACGTGTTATACGGGCTGGCGTCAGCGGAAAGTCGACGACTTCACAAGCATCGGGGAAGAGCTGAGAAAATCGCGAAGGTTCGGTATTCCGGCGGATTCGCAGCATTCGGATCGCGTGCCCCAGAGAGGCAAGGCGCAGGATCGTGCGGGCCTCTGCCACTTCCACGGCCGAGGCATCGTCAACGACAACCCAGTCAAAAGGACCCTGTCGATCGGCGCAGGTGAGCGCCTCCTCCCCATCGGTAAACGCCAAAACCATGGCCGGGAGGGACTCGAGCACCTGCGTTGTCAGCGCCTGGGCGTCAGTGGCCGCGAGCAACAAAACCCGCAGCGGGGCGCCGAAAGCGTCTTGCTCCACAGCGTGGAAAAGACGGAAGGAAAGGCGCAAACTGAATTGAGATCCGCGGCCGGGTTCCGAGCTCAGTCCGAGCGTTCCGCCCATCGCATCGCAAAGCATCCGCGAGATACTGAGGCCCAGTCCCACGCCGCCCGCTTGCCGGCCCACCGCCGAATCAATGCGGAAAAACTTATCAAATACCTTGGCCTGTAACTCCGGTTCAATTCCAATGCCACTATCTTCGACCGTGTAGCAGCAATCCAGTGTCCCTTCTCTGTTTATGCTCCATCCCAGCCGCATGGCCACGGAGCCATTCTGGGTGAATTTGATTGCGTTGCTCAGCAGGTTGAGCAGAATCTGCCGCAGGCGATTCACGTCGCCAGCGACCCGAGGCGGCATGGGCGGGTCCACAACAAAGAAGACCTTGAGCCCTTTGCCTGCCGCCCGGAAACTGATGATTTCAATCGCCTGTTCGCCCACTTCGACGGGGTCGAAATCTACTGATTCCAGATCCACTTGTCCGGCATCGATCTTGGATAGATCGAGCAGGTCGTTAATCAGGTGGAGTAAAGACTCCGAGCTCGACCGGACAGCGCCCAGCATCTCCCGCTGATCACTATCCAATGGCGTGCCGTCGAGCAGTTCCGAAAATCCCACCATTGCGTTGAGCGGAGTACGAATCTCATGGCTCACGTTGGCCAGGAAGTCACCCTTGGCGCGGTTGGCTGCTTCGGCATCATGGATGGCTCGTTGAAGATGTTTTTGTACCTCCTTCCGCTGCGTAATGTCCCTCAATATCACGGTGAAGACAGCTTGGCCTTGCAGCTTAGAGGCCCCGATGGTCGCCTCCAAAGGGAAGGACGTTCCATCCCCGCGCAGACCGTTTACCTCGAGCGCATCAGGCGGTTGATCGCCATTGGCAGCTATAGAGAGGGCGTCCGGAATGATCCCGGTGATATGCCGCCCCTCCATGGCGGACACTGGGCAGCCGAACATCCGCTCGGCCGCAGGGTTGGCGAGTAAGATTCGTTGATCGGCGTCGAACGTCAAAATGGCATCTGAGGCTGTCTCGGCCACGATGCGATATCGTTCCTCACTCTCTCGCAAGGCCTCGTCGGCCCGCCACCGCTGCGTGACATCCCGATAGCTCGAAACCCGGCCCGTGATCGCTTCACCAACCCGTTGCGGCTGAGTGTCCCGTTCGTAGACTCGCCCATCGACGAAGTGGATCACATCATGGGCGGACTGATCCCGCTGGTTGTACAACTCACTGCTTCGGGCGTTAAACGCCACTGGATCTTCGACCTGGCTCGCCACGAATGAACGTAACTGCCCTAGTCCCCGCCAATGGGATTTCTCGGGTGGAATTCGCCAAAGCTCCAAGAATCGCTGGTTGAACGCAACGATGTTCTGATCGAGATCGGAAACCAAAATGCCATCCGTGGTCGCCTCCAACGTCGCATTCAGCGTCGCCAGGATCTGCTCTCGCTCTTTATAAGCCCGGTGGGATTCGGTGATATCGCGGTAAGTCCAAACGCGTCCCACCAGTGCCTTTCCCATCCGGTGTGGGGTGGACTGGATCTCGAACACAGCGCCGTTGACGAGTGTTGCAGTGTCGATTTTCGGTTCGTCTGAATGCTCAAATAAATACTGGCGAGCCGCTTGCCGCGAGGCTTGGTCTTTGAACTGCGGGTCAATCCAGGCAAGGAGCTCGTCTCGTGACATGGATTCCTGAAAGGATCCAGGAACCTCAAATATCTCCCGCCAGCGCCTGTTGGCGCGCATCACGTTGCCTGACAAGTCGGTGACCAGAATTCCTTCGGCCGTGGACTCCAAAGTCGAATCCAGCAGGGCAAGGATCTGAGCCCTCTGCTGGTCCGCCTCGCGTTGTTCGGCAAATTGCTGGATCTGCTGCCCAAGTCCGATCAAAGTCTCTACCCAGCCAGCCGTCGGCGCCTCAAGTCCTGTCCCAAATAGCTCTAACACACCGAACGTCCGCTCCGCCGAACTCACCGGAAACGCCAGACCGCAGTTCAGTCCTGATTCGGCCGCCTGCAGCGTACGAGCGAAATTCCCCGCCGTTGCCAAGTCTGGCAACCACCGGAGTTCATTGCGGAGCCATGTCTCGCCCGGAAGGCCAACGCCAAGAGCAAAGCTCATTTCCTTGGTCACCGTTTCAAACGCGCAACCTCTCAGCTCCGGGATGGTCCATGTGCCCTCACTGGCAAGAAACTGGCCGGCCGGGTCCCTGCGCCAAAGGCTCGCAAACCGAAAGCCCATGTGCGTACAGATGGTCTTCAAAACCTCTTCCAACGCGGGCTTGAACTCGCTGAAAGCCGCCAGGATGCGGGTAACCGCCAAGGCGAGAGCGTTGCGCTGTTCCCACTCGCGGCGCTCGGAAATGTCGGTTTCGATCGCCATGAAACTGGTAAGGATTCCAGCATCATCACGAATCGGCTGTACCTCGATCGAGACCCAATACTTGCGGCCCGTCTTGCTATAGTTAACGATCTCGGCGTGAAAGCCCTCGCCGGCGACGAGCTTTTCCTTCATGTAGGCGACGATTTCCGGATCCGAATCCTTACCCTGCAAAAACGAACCCGGTGTCTTTCCTGTCACTTCGCCGATCGTGAATCCTGTGAGTTTCTCAAAACTCTCGTTTACCCACTCTATGCGGCCGACTGCGTCCGTGATGATGACGCTATTGTCCGTGCGCGCCGCAATCAGCGCCAGTCGCTGCGCGGTGCGTTCGCCTGCTTGCAATGACTGATTGGCAGCGCGAAGCTCCTGCCGCTGGCTACTGAGTTTCTCGGTAAGGCGCTTCAAATCATCCATCGCAATGCTTTGCGATTGGACGACCAGCAGCAGTTCGGGCATCGCGTCGTGCAGGGGAAAGTCGTCCAGCGTCAGCCCGAGAGAGCGGAGCATGCCAGGCTCCGGCAACCAGGGCGATGCCAGGAACAACAGCCGGTCCGGGTTGGACAGCGCCAGCAGTTGCCCCCTCAAGCGCAGCCCGTCCCGCCGCCGCTTCAACAAAAACAGCAGACTCAATCGCTGGTTCAGTTCTTCAAACCGAAATGGCACCTTGGGCCGTTCGAGTTCAAAAACATCGCTGATTAAATCGCCAATCCCCAGTTCCGGGCACACCTTGCCCAACGATCGCCCCCGCCCAACCACCCGCAGTTCTGCGTTGAAGGCGACATGAAATGGAAACAGAGATGCAATCTGCTCGCCCGCCAGCAGAATGCCGCCGGATTCCGGCGGACGCTCCCCGTCACTACCAGGAAACAAGGAACTCATCGTGGTCTGCACCAGAGGCCTTGGCGACGGCGAGTTCCACGCCTACCTTCGTGTGGAACATCTTTCCGAGACCAAGCACCAAGCCCCGAACGAATGGCGTCAATCCCTCCCTGGTCGATATGTAGTGAAGACGCAACGAGGTGTCTCCTAATTCGCTCACTTCAAACTCCGGCGGCGACAGATGAGGAAAGATGATGCTCAACCGGGCATGAAAATTCGGAAGGTTGACGAGAAACTCCCTGAGTGTGTTCCCGCCCGAAGCCATCATATCGCTGTAGCCGCGCTTGGTGGTCTCGAGAATCCAATATTCGCCAAAGGCTTCCATCACCTGATCCGGCGAAATGCCAAGTTCCGCACTCGCCGCGGCCACCAGTCCAAATGTGATCGCGTCGGGATACCCCTCGCTGCTCACAAAAACTTCAATGTCCACGCCTGCGCGTTCTTTAATCCTCTCCCATACCAAGGGGCCGTACCCGGAGGTCACCATCTCCTCGATCGCTCGATTCACCATTCCGTACACGCTCGTTCTCCTTATTTTTACGTATTCGTTTGACGGATTTCGTCAATGCGATCTTCCAAATCAAACCGCTTCAGCATGCGATAAAACCGAGTTCGTCCGATCCGAAGTTCCCGCATGGCTGCCGAGGCATTGCCATTGTGCTTGGTCAACGCATTCACCAGCAGTCGCTTGGAGGCGTCTTCTAAGGTACCTCCGGCTTCGGCCTCAACAACGAAATCCGCTACCGTCTTATCGTTCGATCGGCTCAGCCGTAGCCTATCCGGAAGATCCTCCGGCTCAATCTGATCGCCATTGGCGATCACCAAAGCCCGTTGGATCACATTCTGTAACTCACGCACGTTTCCCGGCCAATCATGGTTCAATAACACGCTCAGCGCAGCCGGTGAAACCCCATTTACGCGGCTACCCGCCATATCCCGGCTTCCCCGCATGAATAAGTGCGCAAGAACCGGAATGTCCTCTTTCCGGCTGCGTAACGGCGGTAACTCCAATTCATAAACTGCCAGACGAAAAAACAGATCTTCCCGAAACTTCCCGGCGCTTACGTCTTCCGGCAAGTTGCGATGGGTAGCCGTGATCAATCGGAAGTCGGAATGGATCTGGATAGTGCCTCCGACGCGTTGCAGCGTCCGCTCCTGCAGAACCCGTAGAAGCTTGGCCTGCACCGAAGCAGAAAGCTCCCCAATTTCATCCAGGAACAACGTCCCCTTGTTGGCTTCCTCGAACCTGCCGATCCGCCGATTCACCGCTCCGGTAAAGGCGCCCTTTTCATGTCCAAACAGCTCTGATTCAAGCAGATTTTCTGGAATCGCGGCGGAGTTCACTGCCACAAAAGGTCCCCGCTGGCGGCTGCTGGACTGGTGAATTGCCTTCGCGATCAACTCTTTGCCCGTGCCGCTCTCTCCCTGAATCAGCACCGAGACATCGCTCACCGCCAACCGGTCTAACTGGCGGAACACCACTTTCATCGCGTTCGAATTGCCGGCTATACCCGGGTATCCCCGGCCTTCCGCCTCCCGCTCCAACTGAGAAACGCGCATCGATAGTTGGCCGTGGGCAATCGCGTTCTTCAAAGTCGTCAAGAGCTTGGTCGCTTCTAACGGCTTGGTGAGATAGTCGTGCGCGCCGAGTTTCATCGCGCTCACGGCCGTCGCTGCTGTCTCGTCCGCTGTCAGAACAACCACCGGCAGCGCCGGGTAACGCTCTCGAATCCGCCCGAGAGTCTCAATTCCGCTCAAGCCCGGCATATTCATATCCAGACAGATCGCTTCCGGAACGTCTTCCGCCAACGCCTTAAGACACTCGTCGCCGCTACCCAGACAAGTGACGTCGTAGCCGTCCTTGCACAGCCATCGCTCCACCGCCGCGCAGAGCATTTCGTCATCGTCGACAAGAAAGATCAGGCTATTCAGTTCCGTGCGCATTTTCCTCGTTCCCTCTCATGCAGATCACCGGCCAACTCCGGACCGGCAGCTAGTCCCTTTATTCTGAGGCCTTTAGGAAAAAATGCAAAGGCTTCACGAACGGAGGAAGTGGCACATGTTCCCTTTCGGGCTGTTCCATTTCGAGCCAGTGGGTGAACGAAGTCGAATCAGAGCGACTACCCCAACGAGATGGAGCCATTCCGGCATCCGCCTTGCGGCTATCTGAGCCTCAGGCAGTGGGCCCGCCAAACTCAAGCGGAGCAGTCGTGAAACCACCTCGATGGCCAACCAACAAGAGTTCTCCGCGTCTGCCGGCCCCTCGGGCTTCAACGCGCAGGCCACGAATCTAGTCAGTGGGTCGTCACTGCCATCACGGGGAATTGCAGGCCCCCGGCCACCCCTCACCACCTAGCCGCAGTCCCCGCGGTACGCTCAAGCTCTAAAGACGAGCTGGCACCGCGCCTGCTCAGGTACCATGCCCGATGGCAAAACAGGTAGGTGTTGATTTCGGAAGCGCGGATGTAGCGAGGGCTGAGCATGAACGAATGAAGGCGGCGGGCGGAGGGTGAAGCGAACGCACCTGGGCTGAATGTGGAGCTGTCCGGTAGTATTGGCAAAGTCGTTAAAAAATCTCTGTGTTCCTAGTCGGGTCCTCCGTGGGGATTCCAAGGCCATCCAGGGAAACAGCACGCACATCAGATTCCGACTGGAACGATGGGGACAGTAACATGGGCCTGCCGCTTCCAGTCATTTTACCGCCACTAGTTCCTGTGGCACCGTTGCCCTTCACCCTAAAAAAGGCACTTGGAAGCCCTTTCTGAGCGTCCGTCCTTTGAAGTGGTTCCTAATAAACGGGATGAACGACAAGCGACTGGGCCCAGGCACTCACCCGTTGGGTAAATGGGACAAGGAGCGAGCGGGCTACCCTGCGTGCCATCGGGTGGAGACGATGGGTGGCCCAGTGCACGTGAGCTGGGTAGAGTCCCTCAGTATCAGCACGCAGGGCATGCTGACTTACTTCATTCAGTTTCTCCAGCAAAGTGGTCTTTGGCAAAGGTTCGTCGAGGAGTGCCCGCTCCGTCGAAGCAGCCCCAACGCGCCTCCCAACCAGGAGATCCTTGGCACCTTGCTACTGACTATCTTAAGCGGGCACTGGCGCTATGCCCACATCGCTGGTATCCGCGGCGACGATGTCCTCCCCCAGTTACTCGGTATCGCGCAACTCCGCAGCGTAGATAGCGTCCGGCGCGTTCGCCCGGCATGACGAAGCGACCCTCACCACTTGGATCGACCTCCAAATGGACTGCGCGAATTCGCCACTTGGGTCGCCGCTTTGCTCGATCAGCCATGGGTTCTCGATCTGGACGCCTTAGTAAAGACCCTCTTTGGCGACCAAGAGTCCGCCCGTGTCGGATACAATCCCATCAAGCCCGGCAGCCCATCGCACGTCTACCAGACGATAGTTTTGGCGGCGGGCAAGCTGGTGCTTAACGTTGACGCGCAAGCGGGGAATCAGACGGCCAGTGAGATGCTCAGCCCACGCTGTGGGGCTGGCTGGATGCTCGGGAGCGCCACCTGTGGCCGACGTTCATCCGGGGCGATACCGCCTACGGCAACGAGAAGATGATGGAGGGTGCCGAGAGCAGTAAATTGCCGTAATTATTCAAGGTTCGACAGACTTCTAGCGTCGGCAATCTGATCGCCCGCCTGGCGTCCAAGGGCGGGAAGACGGCAGTGGCGCAACGCCGGGCAGGGCTGGGAAGGTGTGGAAAGCCAGTTGCGTTTGCAGGGTTGGACTCGGGAGCGGCGGGTGATCGTGCTGCGCAAGAAGTTGGCGGAGTCTCCCAACCCAAAGCTGGTAAAGGGGAAGAAACCAGTATTGGCGGGGCTGTGGTTAAAATTGGCTCCCCGGAATGGATTCGAACCACTGTTCACGGCGTCAAAGGCCGCTGTCCTACCATTAGACGACCAGGGAGCACTCGGTCGACAAAACCAGTTTACCACTCCCGATTACCACTCGGAATACTTCGTCCCCTCTAAACTGATTTTTTCCGACGAACTTCTCAAATCGAAAATCCCCGGCTCCGCCTGGCTCACCGACGCCGCCGCCTCTTCCATAATAATCTTCCACGACGTATTGTTCCCCACCATCGGGTCCATCGGCACCTGACGCAAATACCCCTCCCGCACGATGTCCTCCAGATTCTGCGGT
>Ga0163144_10004238_pt1 | contig 32364 bp, 30 predicted proteins | sample OliLak19BULKMAT1_FD_123175 | JGI IMG/M metagenome (GOLD analysis project Ga0163144, IMG submission 123175) | Freshwater microbial mat bacterial communities from Lake Vanda, McMurdo Dry Valleys, Antarctica - Oligotrophic Lake LV.19.BULKMAT1 | ecosystem: Environmental > Aquatic > Freshwater >... | reverse complement strand
TGCCGCAGGTCGATGTCCTCAGTGTGGCGGTGCCTACATCAGGCCACTATACCGTCGCACACGCCTGTCTGAATGCAGGGAAACATGTCCTCGTCGAAAAGCCAATTGCCGTCACACTTGGAGAGGCGCAGGAGTTAGTGCAAGTGGCCAAGCAGCGAGGCTGTTGTTTGCAAGTGGGACACAGTGAACGGTTTAATCCGGTGATGGCGCTGATGCGTCCCTATATCGGGCGACCTGTGTTCATTGAGTGTCATCGTCTCAGCAGTTTTAGCGAACGGGGGATCGACGTGGATGTGGTGTTGGACTTGATGATTCATGATCTGGACCTCGTGTTGTCGTTGAATCCGGGCCCCGTTGAAGAGGTGCGTGCTGCAGGGGTGGCGGTGTTGTCCTCGTCGATCGATATCGCCAACGCCCGCATTCAGTTTCAGAGCGGCTGCGTCGCTAACTTGACCTCCAGCCGTGTGTCGACGAATAGGATGCGCCGGTTGCGCCTTTTCCAGCGAGATAATTATCTGTCGATCGATTTTCAGACCAGGCAGGGGATGATTTGCCGGCGCAATGTCAGGGCAGGGGAGCGGCCGACCGTCGAGGTTGAGCAGCTACAGGGTGGAGATGAAGAACCACTGAAGCTTCAGCTTGAATCGTTTCTTCACGCAGCCGGCGCGGGTACAAGGCCCGTGGTATCGGGTGAGGACGGCGCAGCGGCAGTGGGTCTCGCGCACCAGGTCTTGCAAGCCATTGAGACCTTTGCGGCTCGCCATGAAGTAGGGGATCGAAGGGGATAAAGAGATCGTGGAGGGATCGGGGGATAACGGGATAGCGAGAGAGAGGGACAGCAGGATACAGGCGTGGGCTTTTCCCCCGAGCTCCTCCCATAAAGAGGCATGCGAATTCTGATTGTCACAGGCGAAGCCTCCGGTGATCTCCACGGGGCTCATTTGGCTAAAGCGATCATGGCGCTCGACCCGACGGCTCAGCTGGTCGGCATTGGTGGGGCTGGGATGCGGGCGGCCGGCGTAACGCTTGTGCCTGGTGTCCCGAAGTTGGATGTGATGGGATTGATCGGGCCGTCCGCTATCCCAGCCTTAGTCCAGCGTGTGCGCGCGATTCGGAAGGTGCTCAAGGCAGAGGCCTGGGATCTTGTCGTACTGATCGATAATCCAGGGTTGAATTTTCATTTCGCCCGGGTGGCCAAAGCCGCCGGTCGGCGTGTGCTCTACTATATCGCCCCGCAAGTGTGGGGCTGGCGGCCAGGGCGTATGAAGTGGATTCAGCGTCGAGTCGATCATGTCGTCGTCATCCTCCCATTCGAACCGGAACTCTATCGTCGGGCGGGAGTTCGGTGCACGTTCGTCGGCCATCCACTGCTTGATTCGGTGGCGCCGCACTATGATCGTGCTGGGCTTCGGAAGGAGTTCGGCTTCGATGAATCCGTCCGTGTTGTAGGTTTGTTGCCGGGAAGTCGAAGGAGCGAAGTCGAAACACTCCTTCCGGTGCTCCTCAAGGCGGCAGCGCAATTAGCCTTGGCTGAACCGGGAACGCAGTTTATCCTAGCGCAGGCCTCCTCAATTGAGGATAATCAGATCCAGTCCCTGCTGCAAAACAGCCCGATATCGGTTCGAGTGGCGCACGATCGAGCCAGTGAGGTGATGGCCCTATCCGATGTGTTGTTCGTCGCATCGGGGACCGCGACCCTACAGGCAGCGGTGGTGGGGACTCCCATGGTGTTGCTGTACAAGACCTCCCCGTTGACCTATTGGCTCGCGCGTTGGTTGGCCAAGGTGAAATGGATCGGGCTCGTGAATTTGGTGGCCGGCCGATCGATCGTGCCGGAGCTGATCCAGGATGAAGCAACGGAGGAGCGGCTTTGTCAGGAAGTCTTGCACCTCTTGCGCGATCGGTCGGCGTATAATGACATGAAAGAAGAACTGCGACAGGTTCGGCAATCGTTGGGAGAGCCGGGTGCTTCGCATCGAGCGGCTCAAGTGGTCTTAGCAGAATGTCGACTCTAGATCGTCTGATACGATTAGTCCGTTACCTGAAACCTTATCGGATTCGATTGGGTGCTGCATTCGCCTGTTCAGGATTGGTGGCGGCTTTTTCCGGCGCCTATGCCTGGCTTGTCAAACCGGTCCTCGACGAGATCTTTATTAACAAGAACGAAAGCCTCCTCCTCATCCTCCCGCTTGCGCTCTTTGCCGTGGCGGTGCTCAAGAGCGTCTTCAACTACGGGCAAAACTATCTCATGAACTATGTCGGGAATCAGGTGATCACCGACATTCGACAGGAGTTGTTCGGTAAACTCATTCGGCTGCCTGTTCCCTACCACGATGTGAATACGTCAGGGCGGCTGGTGTCCCGTGTCGTGAACGACGTGACCTTGATGGCCAACGCGGTGGCGGGAGTGTTGAAGGATATTTTTCAGCAGGGACTCACATTCCTGGCCATGATGGGCGTGATTTTCTATCAGAATTGGAGGCTGGGGAGTCTCTCGGTGATCGTCATTCCCTTGGCCGTATTCACGATGGTGCGGATGGGAAAGCGGTTGCGGGCGTTAGCGGCAAGCGGTCAAGAGCGGATGGGGGATATGGCGTCCACGCTTCAGGAAACGTTATCCGGCATTCGCATGGTGAAGGCCTATGGGCGTGAAGAGTCGGAAGCCGCGCGGTTTCAACAGAGCAACCGCTCGTTCCTCAGCACGACGATGAAGGCGATTCAGGTCTCCTCCCTCGGGTCGTCGCATATGGAGGTGATCGGCGTCGTGGGGGTTGCGGCGATTATTTGGTATGGCGGCTTTCTTGTGATCAACGGTTCGATGACGCCGGGCGAATTTTTCTCATTTCTGACCGCGATGTTTATGGCGTATACGCCGATTCGGAAACTGTCCGGCTCCAATAATTTGATTCAACAGGCGCTGGCCGCGGCGGAACGAGTCTTCGGCGTGTTGGACCTCAAGACTGAGCAGGAAGCGGAGAAGGGCCGGTTAGAGTTGCCGCGAATTGCGCAGTCTGTGACGTTCGACGACGTCACGTTTCATTATGAGAGCCAGTCGGTACCGGCGCTTAAAGACATCAATCTGACTATTCGTGCCGGAGAAATGGTGGCCCTCGTGGGCAGCAGCGGCAGCGGAAAGACGACCCTGGTCAACTTGATGCCGCGCTTTTATGAACCGACGGCCGGTCGTATTCTTATCGACGGGATCGATATTCAATCATACACCCTTCGTTCGATCCGATCGCAGATTGGGATGGTGTCACAAGACGTCGTCTTGTTTGACGACAGCGTTCGTAACAACATCGCGTTTGGTCGGGAAGACGCAACCGATGAAGAGATCGTTCAGGCGGCGCGATTAGCCTATGCCCATGATTTTGTCGAACGCCTTCCTGAAGGATACCGGACGGTCGTTGGGGAAAAAGGGGTGAAACTCTCCGGTGGGGAACGGCAGCGTTTGGCCATTGCCCGTGCGATCTTACGCGACCCTCCCTTGCTGATCCTCGACGAAGCCACGTCGGCGTTGGATACCGAATCTGAACGGGTGGTCCAGCTGGCGCTCACCAATTTGATGAAAAATCGAACAACCGTCGTCATTGCCCATCGGTTGTCGACGATTCAACAGGCGGATCGGATCATGGTCCTGGCTCGAGGCTCGATCGTCGAAGTGGGGACACACGATGAATTCCTGCGCCGTGGAGGACAGTATCAGCGGCTCCATGCCATGCAGTTCCAGGATATTCCCGATGCGTAACCCCGCGATGAAGCGGGTGGAGAATTGGTTGAAGCTCTCTGTCCTTCCTCCAATCGGAGCCGCGGTGATTCGAGGGCTGGGACGATCGATGCGAATGGATTCACAGGGCCATGAACAGGTGGATGCGTTGTATCGTGAGGGCCGGCATATCATCCTTGCATTTTGGCACGCGCAGCAACTGATGATTCCGACCGGCTATCGCGGATCAGGAGCCAATGTGTTGATTAGTCAGCATCAGGACGGTGAGATTATCGCGCGCATCATCTCTCGATTCGGGCATCGAGCGGTCCGTGGATCGAGCACGAGGGGGGGAGCGCTTGCGTTACGAGAATTGATTCGCCTGGGGCGATCCGGCGCCGATCTTGTCGTGACTCCCGACGGGCCCAAGGGGCCTCGCCAGGTTGCGAAACTCGGGGTGATTCAGCTGGCCAAAGCAACCGGGCTTCCGATTGTGCCGCTGGCCTTTAGCTGCTCAAAAAAAAACTCTTTGCGAGCTGGGATCGATTCATGGTCCCGTATCCATGGTCACGAGGGCTCTATCTATGGGGCGCTCCCATCTGGGTTCCGCGGGAAGCAGATGAACAGGCGGCGGCAGCGGCGTGCCAGGAGCTGGAGTCGGTTTTGAATCGGCTGACGAATCAAGCAGAGGGGGCCGTGAAACGTGAAACGTGAAACGTTACACGTAAGAGGTCCAGGGGCGTCATTTCACCTTTCACCTTTCACATCTCACGTTTAACGCGCAGCCATGTGGCGTTTCTTCTACAATGTCGTGTTACTGGTTCTTTCGCCGCTCATCGTGGCAGTCTTGTTGTCCAAGCCACGGTGCCGTCCTGGCTTGCCGCAGCGGCTGGGTTTAGAAGAAGGTTCATTTGGTTTGTTTCGTTTGTTTGGTTTATCCCGACAAAATAAACTAAATAAACCAGACCAACCAAATAAACCAAATCAACCAGTTATCTGGATTCACGCGGTTTCTCTGGGTGAAGTGGTCGCGGTGACCCCGCTTGTCAACGAGCTACATCGCCGGCACCCGACGTACCGCCTCGTGGTCTCGACAGTCACTGAGACTGGGCGTGAAGCTGTGGAACAACGGCTGGCTGGTGTGGCTGACCACTGTTATGCCCCACTCGATTTCCCCTGGGTCGTTTCCCGTTTCATTGAGCGGCTGCAACCCTGCCTCTATTTGTTCGTCGAAACCGAACTCTGGCCGAATCTCTTGTGGTCTCTGCGTCGGCAGAGAGTACCGACTATCCTCGTGAACGGCCGGCTTTCGACCCGGTCTTTTGCGCGGCAGCAGTGGGCCCCTGTGCGATCGTTCTATCGGACGATGTTGCAAACGCTCAGCCTCTGTCTCATGCAGTCGGATCGGGATGTCGACCGTATTATTGCGTTGGGAGCTGAGGCCTCACGAGTCAGGCGAACAGGGAATATCAAGTTCGATCAGCCGATACCGGTCATCGCGGAAGGCGGGGTCACCAGGGCTCATCTTGGGCTTCAAGATACAGAACGACTACTTGTGTCAGGGAGTACCCACCCTGGTGAAGAAGAGATCATTGTGGAATGCTATCGGGCGCTCGTGGCGCGCGATCCTTCAGCGGTCTTGCTCATCGCTCCTCGACATATTGAACGCGCGGAGTCAGTGGAGATGATGATTCGGGCCCGTGGGCTTGCGGTGCAGCGACGGAGTGTCATCGGGCAGGTCGGTGTATTGCGGTCTACCGGTCCCCGTGTGCTGGTGCTTGATTCTCGGGGTGAATTGGCTGCGATCTACCGGGAGGCAGTGGTGGCGTTTGTCGGCGGCACACTCGTGCCGATCGGGGGACACAATTTGCTGGAGCCGGCTCAGTGGGCCAAACCGGTGCTGTTCGGGCGCTATACCGATCACTGTGCAGAGATTGCCGATCTCCTCATCCAAGCAGGAGGGGGCTGTCGGATTCTCCAGGCAGAGGACCTTACACAACACGTCATAGCCCTGTTTTCTAATGACGAGGAACGGGAGCGGATGGGCCGGTCGGCTCGTCAAGTGGTCGAACAGAACCAGGGAGCCTTACAACGGACGCTGGACGCCATCGATAGGCTCTTGATGCCGCAGCAAGGCACCAGTGGGTCTCCTCTCGCAGACCGGTCGCTTCCTCTCATGGCCGGACGATCCTAACGCACGGTGTTGAACCCTGGGACAAAGGTCAGATGGTGGCTGGTGTGGGCCGCAATCCCCTATGGGGCGGTTGCACGGCTGCGCGCGCTCCTGTACGACTGGGGATGGTTTGATCAGAGGAGATTGCCGGTCCCGGTCGTCAGCGTCGGGAATCTTACTCTAGGCGGGACAGGAAAAACTCCGGTGGTGATTCTGCTGGCAGACTGGCTTCTGGCGCAGGGGAAGCAGGTAGCGATTCTCAGCCGGGGCTATCGGCGAACAAGTACGGCTCAGTATTTGTTAGTGTCAAATGGCGAGCGCCTGCTAGTCGGTCCGGAGGAGGCGGGCGATGAGCCTTTCTTGATGGCGCAGCGTTGTCCCAGGGCGATCGTGGCCGTCGGTGCCGATCGCTACCAACTCGGTGACTGGGTCTTAGAGCGATTCCCGATCGATTGTCTCCTACTCGATGATGGATTTCAGCACCGCGGGCTCTATCGAGACGTGAATCTCTTATTGATCGATGCCACCGATGCGGCGGGGCTTGCGGCTGTGGTTCCGGCCGGCCGGCTCAGGGAGCCACTGAAGGCTGCTGCGCGCGCGACCGCCATCATCGTAACGAGAGCAGACGTATCGGCTCAAGTGAATGAGGTGTGCCGCAGACTACAGGCAAAGCTCGGTTCGACCCCGGACCCCATCCAGGCGGTTTTTCGTCCGGAAAGTCTTGTGTCGGTCGTGACCGGTGCGGTGCAACCGCTTTCTTGGTCCAAGGGAAAAACAGCCCTGCTCTGCAGTGGTGTGGGCCATGCTGGATCGTTTCGTTCGCTCGTCGAACGTATGGGAATTAAAATTCTGGGTGAAGTGGCCTATGTCGATCACCATGCCTACACAAGGCAGGATGTCGAGCGGTTGCGCGCCAGAGCGGTTGTGCTTCAGACGGACTTGGTTGTGACGACGGAGAAAGATGCTTGCAAGATGGCATCGCTGCTCCATCCCACCGATGCCTGGTGGGCAGTCCGATTGACCACGCACGTGGTCAAGGGGGAAGATCGATTACGGCAGTTGGTGCTTGGGATGGGGCTGAAGGCTGAGGGCTGAAGTATTTGGAATTTTGAACTTGGATCGGAGACCTGTGGGTCGAGACATCGTGAAAAGAATTCTTGTGCGTGGGCCCAACTGGTTGGGCGATGCGGTGATGTGTGAGCCCGCGCTCCGTGGATTGCGGGGGCTGTTTCCTGATGCGCAGGTGACACTCTTAGTGAAACCGGCTGTGGCCGATCTGTTTGTGGGGCATCCGGCAGTCACGCGCGTGTTGACCTACGACATCAAGGGGCGTCATGCGGGGCTCCCGGGAAAGTGGGCGTTAGCCAAGCAGCTGCGGCGGCAAGGCTTCGATCTGGCGGTTTTGTTTCAGAACGCGTTCGAGGCGGCCTTCCTGACATTTCTGGCACGTGTGCCTCGCCGTTATGGGTATGCGACAGACGGGCGAAGTTTACTATTGTCCGATCCGGTCGCTGTGCCGGATCCACGCTTGCTTGTCCATCAAGTCCGCTATTATTGGGATCTGTTGAAGCCGCTGGGCCTCACGGGCGATCCTCCGGTACCGGAACTCGTCGTCCTGCCCGAGGAGGAACAGGCCATGGTGGGGCGATTCGTGCAGGGCGGGTTGATGGCTACGGATATCGTCGTCGGGATCAACCCCGGGTCAACCTATGGCGATGCCAAGCGCTGGCTGCCAGAACGGTTTGCCGAGGTCACTGAACGACTCTGCCGAACGATCCACACCTCTCCAGGGCAACACATCAGTGTGGTCATTTTTGGGGCGAAAGGGGAAGAGCGTTTGGGTCAGGAGATTGCTGCACGCCTGTCGACTCGTTCCCTGGTTTTGTCCGGGGCAACGACGATCAGGGAACTCATGGCGGCGGTGAAGCGGTGCAGCCTGCTTCTGACGAATGATACCGGTCCCATGCATATCGCTGCTGCGTTCCAAGTACCGGTTGTGGCGATCTTCGGGCCGACCGATTGGCGTACCACGTCGCCATTTGGGGGCGCCCATGCCATTGTGAGACAGCCGGTCGATTGTGCGCCCTGCCTGTTGCGTGAGTGTCCGATTGACCATCGGTGCATGACAAGAGTAACTGTTGATCAGGTCTATGAGGCGGCAACGAAGCAGGTGGCGGTCCTCCCTGGTTTATCGGGTGAAGCAAACTTCTCTGGTTCAAACGATATTGACCACGAATCCAAAATGAGCAAGCCCAACCATAGGAACATTCTTGACGGTGTCACCGTGTTTCTGGATCGAGATGGAACATTGAACTACGATCCAGGCTATTTAAAAATTGCCGCTGATCTAAAGCTATTGGCAGGGGTGGGCCCGGCTCTGGCGCGTTTGAAAAAGGTTGGGGCTAAATTGGTGGTGGTGACCAACCAATCCGGTGTCGGCCGTGGATTCTTGACACTCAAGGATCTTGAAGCGATTCATGCCAGGTTGCAAGGTCTGTTGGAGCAGGAGGGCGTGGCGCTTGACGCAATCTATTTCTGCCCGCACCATCCTGATGATGGGTGCCGCTGTCGCAAACCGAACGTGGGCATGGTGGAGCGGGCTGTGTCAGAGTTACAACTGGATTTTCGTCGTTTTTATTTGATTGGCGACCACGTACGCGACATACAACTCGGGCACAGGGTAGGCGCCAAGTCTATTCTCCTGACGCCAGCGCCGGTCGATGCGCAATCGTTGGACAGGCTCAAGGTCGAAAAGGCGATGCCGGATGCCATGGCGAAGTCTATGGCTGAGGCCGTTGACTGGATTTTTGAGGACGTGAAGACATGTCCTCAGGTGGATAGGCTGAAGGAGTTCAGGGGTTAAGTATGCGCGATCACACACAGCTTCGGGTATTTGAGCTGGCTGATGAAGTAGTCATGTTGGTGTATCGGACAACCGCAGGGTTTCCAAAGGAAGAGATGTTTGGACTGACTTCTCAAATACGACGGGCAGCAGTATCAGTTCCTTCTAACATTGTGGAAGGTTGCGCTCGTGACAGTGAGACAGAGTATCTCAGATTTCTCAATATAGCCTTTGGGTCGTTGAGGGAACTACACTATCAAATAAATTTGTCGAAGCGCCTGGGCTTCTTGCCCAGCGAGAATTCATCTCTGCTTGAACCAAAGATCGTAGAAACCGAGAAGGTATTGAATGGCTTGATTCGTGCTTTGCGAGATAATTCTTAGCCGTCAGCCTTCAGCCTGAATCCCTAACAGTATGTCCGACTATCGCCACATCTTATTGATCAAGCCGAGTTCGCTGGGTGACATCGTGCATGCGATGCCGACCTGTGCGGCGATTCGTCGAGCCTATCCCAAGGCTCGGCTGACCTGGCTGGTCAAACGTGAGTGGGCTGGTCTTGTAGAGCGGATCGACGGGGTCGATCGAGTTTGGCCGGTGAAATCAACCCTTAAGGGTTGGCTCTCCCAGGTATCGCCTCTTCGCGCAGAGCAGTTCGATCTTGTTGTGGATCTCCAGGGTCTGTTCCGGAGCGCTGCAATCGGGTGGTTTAGTGGATCACCTCTGCTTGTGGGACTTGCCAATGGGCGAGAGGGAAGCCCCAGGTTCTATTCAAGACGTGTGTCGGTTCCACAATCGGATATGCACGCGGTCGATCGGTATCTGCTTGTGGCCAAGGCCGTGGGAGCGGTGGAGTCCGGCGCGCCTGAATTTCGTTTTCGCATTCCGCAAACCGATTACGATGAGGTCGATCGTGTATTGAGTCGATTTGGTGTGACGCCTGGAACGAGTTGGGTGGCGATGAATGTGTCTGCCCGGTGGCAGACCAAGCGGTGGCCTCCTGCGTCGTTCGCTGAAGTCGCAGATCGGCTGCAGCAAGAAGGATTTGGCGCGGTGGTCATGATCGGAGGTCCTGATGAACGAGCGGATATCGCTGAAGTACACAGGATGATGAAGACTCCTGCCATCGATCTGGCCGGAGCCACGACCGTGGGGCTGCTCCCAGCGCTCCTCAGCAGGGCATCACTGCTGATTACGAATGATTCAGGTCCGATGCATGTTGCGGCGGCAGTGGGTATACCGATCGTGGCCTTGTTCGGGCCGACAAGCGCGGTTCGGACTGGCCCTTATGGGGTGGGCCATGCGGTCTTGACGGGGAAGGTACCCTGTAGCCCCTGTTTCAGTCGAACCTGCCACAATACGGTGTCGTTGGAATGTCTGAGAATGGTGTCGCTACAACAAGTATTGGCAGCGGCTCGAGCCCAGCGTTCTCAGCGAATGGCTCCCCGATGAATGTCCTCTTAGTCAGGCCTGATGGCATCGGCGATGAAATTTTGTGTCTGCCGGTCGCGTCCGCGCTACGCCGACTCCTGCCGGAGGCACGGATCACATTTCTCTCCAGCGAGTACGCCGCTCCGCTCTTGGCCCACCATCCGGATCTCGACGAGGTCTGGACGGTTACGGGCCGGGAATCCCTGCGCGAGTTGAAGGCGTTGTTTTGCCGGGCCGTCGATGCGGTGGTCTTTCTCAAACCGTTTAAACGGTTGATGTGGGCAGCGTTCCTGGCGCGGGTGCCGATTCGAGTGGCCACAGGGTACCGCTGGTATAGTATATTGGCGAATCGTCGGATCTATGAACATCGGAAAGATTTTGCTAAGCATGAAGCTGCATATAACGTCGGTATGCTTGCGGGGCTTGGATTGGAGCCTGGCATCGTCTCTCCACCGAGCCTCGTACTGACCGATACAGAGCGCGCGTGGGGGCAAGAGCGATTGCGCGGTATGCCTACACCGAGGGTGGTGCTCCATCCAGGCGGGTTTGCAGCCCGGCGCTGGCGGATTGAACAGTATCATTCGCTCGCGCATGAGTTGCATCGGAAGGGCGTGGGGGTGGTATTGACGGGAAGCCAGGTGGAAGCAGACATGTTCAACCAGCACATGAACAGTGATGTGCTGGTTCCTGCCTCAGTTCTGAATCTGATGGGGCAGTTATCGGTGCGCGAGTTGATGGCCGTGATTGCGGCCAGTCACGCGGTGGTCTCCGGAGCCACAGGCCCGGCTCATATTGCCGCAGCCTGCGCGGTGCCGAATGTCAGTCTGTTCGATCCGCGGCGCAACAATCTTCCGACGCGTTGGCAGCCGCTCGGCCAGGGAGTCGTCCTGCGTCCCGATGTGCCGACGTGCGAAAAATGTATTTATGAGGCCTGCCCCTATTGGGACTGTCTTGACCGGTTGACGGTGGACACGGTGGCGCAACAAGTCATGGAGGTCTGTCAACAACCTGGGCCGCTCAAGGTCGTGCATGTCTAGCAGGGTGTTGAAACAGTCTCCCTTCTCACCCGCCCAACCCGTGCGCGCCGAGACGCGCTTCTCCCAGGTCAGCGTTCTCGCATCGCTCAGAGGCTCAACGTGCCGGAGCGTACGCCTCGCCTCTTTGCTCGCTGCGGCCTTGCTGAACGGCCTTTTTGAGCATCCTGCATGGTCGTATGCCGTTGTGTCAGACATGCGGACCATTGGATTTCCAGGGAGTCAGCATCGTCATGTCGCTCCCTGCTAAATTGTCGGTTTATGTCATCGCCTACAACGACGAGCCTAATATGCGGGCCTGCCTTGAGTCTGTGGCAGGCTGGGGTGATGAGCTGATCGTCGTGGATTCCCACAGTACGGATCGGACGGCTGTAATCAGTCGCGAGTTTACGAGCAAGGTGTATCAAGCCGACTTCAAAGGATTTGGCAATCTGCGCAATCAGGCAGTGGCACTCACAACCCATGAATGGGTCTTCAGTCTGGATAGCGATGAGAGAATGACGCCCGAGTTGCGGGAAGAGATTCGACTGCTGCTCGACCGTGGACCCGAGGCGGATGCCTACTTCGTTCCAAGAAAGAACTATTTTTTAGGCCGGTGGATCAGACATTGCGGCTGGTATCCCGATTATCGTCAACCGCAGTTGTTTCGAAAGGGACGGTTTCGGTATCGCGAAGAACTGGTCCATGAGAGTTTCGAATGCGATGGGGCAGTCGGATTTCTGAAGAGTCCCGCGTTGCAGTATCCATTTCGAAACATCGATCATTATGTGGCGAAGCAAGACCGCTACTCCGCCCTGATGGCTCGTCGCATGGTGGAGCAGGGCCGGCGGTTCTCTCCCCCTCAACTGATCACCCATCCGCTCGGTGCGTTTTTCAAGATGTATGTGCAGCGGGCCGGCTTCCTCGACGGGAAACCTGGCTTGATTCTTTCCGGCCTCTATGCCTATTACACCGTCATGAAGTACGCGAAGTTCTGGGAGCTTTCACAGAAAGGTTGAGACTGAGGCTCAGGTGAGGGTAAGTGGCCTGTCTATGAAAGTCAGCGGATTTACATTCGTGCGAAACGTGGTGAAGTACGACTATCCGGTCGTGGAGTCGATCCGATCAGTTTTGCCGGTGGTCGATGAATTTATCGTGAATGTCGGGCGGTGTGACGACGGCACGCTTGAGCTGATTCGCTCGATCGGCGATCCCAAGATCAAAATCGTGGAGTCGGTCTGGGATGAGACGCTGCGAAAAGATGGACTGATCTACGCCCAGCAGACCAACATCGCGTTGGCACACTGTATCGGCGATTGGGCGTTCTACATCCAAGCCGACGAGGTGGTGCACGAAGACGATTTGCCTATCATTCGGGAAGCTATGCGCCGCCATCTCGGCAATCCCGAAGTGAAAGGGCTTCTGTTCCGGTATCTACACTTTATCGCCGACTATTGGTCGACCAATCCCTGGTTCTACCACAAAGCCGTGCGGATCATCAGGAACAATGGCGAAGTGGAGTCTTGCGGCGATGCCGTGGGGTTTCATCTCAAGGCGACGCAGCAGTACCTCCAGAGTGGACCGAAGGAATGGATCGCTCCATCGGACGGGCGAGTCTTTCACTATGGGTGGGTGAAGGACCCTAAAATAATGCTGGAGAAAAAGCGGGAGCAAGTGATGGTCTATCATGGAGGAGGCCATATTCCTGCCGCAGAGGCCAAACAACTCGCTCACGACAGCTTTCAGTTTGAGGACTATGCCATGTTGAAAGAATTCAGTGGATCGCATCCAGCGGTGATGGCGGATCGTCTCCAATCCTCTCGTCGTTGGGCTGCCCGCCGCAACCGGTGGTTGAATCTCCAGTTTTATCGGGAAGTCCTTCGCCGCGGCTTTCGGGGATAACATGACAGGTTGGCCGAGCGTCACATCATGCTGAGTATTATTGTCGCCGTGCACAATCAATTGGGGCACAATCAACTTTTTCTAGAGGGGATACAGCGCTATACGACCGGCCCATACGAAGTGATTGTGATCGACAATCATTCGACAGACGGGTCAGCGGAGTTTTTTGAAGCGAATGGGTGCCGGGTGATTCGAAACGATCGAAACCTCTGTTACCCGGAATCGATGAATCTCGGTTCCGACTTGGCGAGCGGAGAGTTTCTATGCCACATCAACAACGATTTGTATGTCGCGCCGAACTGGAACGGATTCTTGATCGAGGCGATGGAGCGCTATCGCCTCGATGCCGCATCGCCGTTGGGCCTGGAAATGATGCCGACTGCATCCTTGACCGATTGGATGCAGGGACGTTGGGCGGCGATCGGGCAAGGACGGCTTTCAAGCGGAAAGGGCATCGACCAGCTGCGAACGATGATTCAGGCGATGTATGGCGATTGGGAGCGCTATTGCAGGGAAGCGCACCGTGCATTCGCCGGAACGATGTTCGAAGGGATTGTCGGGTCCTGCGTCATGATCAGGCGATCGACCTATGACGCGCTCGGCGGCTTGGACGAACGGATTCAGTCCGCTGACTGGGACTTGTACTACACCCTGCGCAAGCGCGAGCAGGTCGTCGGGGATATGAAGCGATGCATGGTCGTGGGGGCGTCGTTCGTGCATCATTTCATCCGGGCGACGATGAAGAGTAAGCGAGAGCCGTTTGCCTGCACCCATGAACGATTGACGATCGACCGGAAGTGGAACCAGGCCGAACAAACTGAGTTGTGGTGTAAGCCGGAGGAATTCGCTTCATCGTCCGCTGGGCTGCGGTTTGCTCGGCGTGTGGTGAAGCCTGTGAAGAAATTGGTACAGGAACTGGATCGAGCCACCGTCTGGCGCCGGCTCTGGATCAGCCCCGATCGCGTGGTCGATCAGTACCGCCGGCAGTTCGAACAGGCGGCGATACAGCTGCCCGGTGGAGTGCCGTCATGAATCATGCGGGCTTGGGAAGCTCCCTGATAACATTTTCCTGAAGGAACCGGTATGCATCAAACGATTTCTTGCGCGATTGTCGTATTCAATGAAGAACGGAACATTCGTGAAGCGCTCGACTCAGTCGCGTGGATGGATGAAATTATCGCAGTCGATTCCTACAGTATCGACAAGACCGTTGAGATTTGCTGGGAGTTTACACCGCACGTCTTCCAGCGCAAGTGGAATGGGTTTGGTGAACAAAAAAACTCTGCGATCGATCGTGCCACATCGGACTGGGTGTTTATTCTGGATGCCGATGAGCGCGTCAGTGACGATCTTCGCGCAGAAATTCAACGGGTATTGGAGACCTCCACCCCGGTAGGTCCGGTGGCCTACTCGCTTCCGAGGAAGAATTATTATTATGGGAAGTGGATTCGATGGGGAGGGGTGTATCCGGATTATCAACTGAGATTGTTTCGGCGTGGCGTCGGTCGGTTAGACGATAGCGAGCCTCACAACCGGTTTGTGTTTGAAGGACTGCACGGAGACCTGACCCATGCACTCGATCATTACACGGAGCGGACAATCGAAGACCACTTCAAGAAGTTCAATAACTTTACGACATTGGCAGCGAGAGAGCGCGGGAAAACGAAGAAGAGGGTTCGGTGGAGTGATCTGACAATCCGTCCGCTGTTTACCTTTTGGAAATACTATGTCCGTAGGCAAGCGTTTCGGGATGGAGTGCACGGACTCATTATCTCTGTATTTGCCAGCATGTACACGTTTGTGAAATATGCCAAGTTGTGGGATACCACCAGGCAGGGAACCGTTCACCCGGACGCTAAGTAGTGGGCACGCGAATTCTGTACGTGCATGGGATTGAGGCGATTGGCGGAGCGGAACGCGATCTGATCGCACTGCTGAAGACACTCGACCGGCACAAGTGGGAGCCGCATGTGGTCTGTCCGGGAACGGGCCCGTTCCGAGAGCAGCTGCACGCGATCGCCGTCCCCACTCATGCACTGAGGCTTCCTCCCTGGAGAAAGCCTCTCGCCGTGTTTCAGCGCCGATCGGCGATCGGGCGTCTCGGTGCTCTTGTGGGCCAACTTGATCCCGCCTTGGTTCATGTGAACGATATCTGGTGGGTGCCCCATACCGTGAGAGCCATCGCCAGTGGTCGGTCTCATTCCATGCCGATCGTGGCCCATGTGAGGCAGGAAATCGAACCGGAGAAGGTGGGACGCTATGAGCTTGATCGGGTTGAGGCTGTTATTGCAATCTCCCGGCAGATTGAGCAATCGCTGATAACCGGTGGCGTCTCGATGAGCAGGGTACGGACTCTCTACAGTGGGATCGATTTTCCCAAGAGACAATCTTCGCACGATGACCAGGGAATTCGTCGGCTGATCGGGCTTCCGAGCGGGGCGGTCTTATTGGGCACCGTCGCCAATCTGTTTCCACGAAAAGGCTATGAGGTGATGCTTCGAGCGCTTCCGGCCATCGTCCATGCGGTTCCTATGGTGCATTATGTGATCGTGGGCAGTGATGATCACGGCTATGCCGATCGATTGAAACGGCTCGCGAGCGAATTGACAATCGCCGATCGCGTACACATTGTCGGCTTTCAGGACCCGGTTCAGCCGTTCTTGGCCGCGCTCGATCTGTATATGCATCCGGCACTCATGGAGGGATTTGGGATCGCGGTGGTCGAAGCGATGGCAATGGGCAAAGCTGTGGTCGCGACCACGACAGGGGGTCTCCCCGAAGTCGTGGCACAGGGAGAGACTGGCTTGCTTGTTCCCCCGGGAGATGCAGAATCATTGGCTGAAGCGGGGATCTCTCTTCTGAGAAACACGTTCAGGCGAGAGCAGATGGGGGTGTGTGGGAGGATGCGTGTGCAAGAAATATTTAGTCTTGATGCGTCTGTCGCGCACATGGAACAGCTGTACGGAGACGTACTGAGGACACAGAAGGGGCGACGATGAGAATCGGTTTTGATGCCAATCCGATGGTAGGCGATATGGGCGGGGTGGGGTGGCACAGCTACCATCTGCTTCGCACGATGACGGCGCAGCAAGGAGACATCGATTTTGTAGCCTATGCGAAACCGGGCGCTGTTCGGCCTGACGCTGTGAGTGCTTGGACGGGCGTTGAGCGGCTTGAGTGGGTCAATTCGAGCCGATGGGGGATGGGGAAGCGGGGAGCGTCGGATCAGTTGGATCTCTACCACGGCACGAACTTTAAAATGCAGACTGTCGGCCGCTACGGTGGAGTGGTGACGATCCACGATCTCTGGTTGGATCGCCATCCAGAGTACTCGAAGAAGATGTTGGGCCAATGGCCCTCGTCGTTCAAGACCAGACAAACCGCGTTACGGGCCAGAAAAACCATTACGGTATCCGAGTTTTCCGCGAGAGAGCTCATAGAACTCTATGGTTTGAAGCGCGAGCACATCAGAGTCATTCCTAACGGAGTGTCGGAGGATTTTTCGCCACGTCGAGACGACCAGGCGATGGCAGAGTTGCGGAAACGAATTGGTCTCACGGCTGAGCACTATATCTTATTTATTGGCGGGGCAGATCCACGCAAGAATCACCAGATATTTCTCGAGGCGGCGGAGCAGGTTCGGAAGAAACTGGGGCAGAGGATGGTGGTCCTTGTCGGCTCGCCAATCCATCCGTTCGGGAACTATGAGGAGACGGCCCGAAGGCGCAGTTTGACGGAAAAGGTGCTCTGCCCTGGCCGGTTGACCATGAGCGATCTGCAATTACTGTATTCCTCCACCGATCTGTTCGTTTTTCCCTCGTTGTACGAAGGGTTTGGGATGCCTGTGTTGGAAGCGATGGCCTGCGGTGCGCCGGTGCTTACGTCTGATTCGACTGCGTTGGCTGAAGTGGCGGGTGATGCGGCAGTGTTAGTGGATCCTCAAGACGCGCGGGCGCTGGGAGAGGCGATGGTTCGTGCGCTTGAGGATGAGCCGCTTCGAGCCGACTTGAAGGTGAAGGGATTTGCTCGAGCCAAACAGTTCTCCTGGGAGCAGGTTGCAGCAAAGACCGTGGCGCTGTACCAGGAGTTGTGCGAGGGGAAAAGCTAATCGCTATGAGCTGTCAGTTTCTGTTTCTTGCTATCAGCCGTAGGGCCTCATCTCTTTTTTCATGAAAAACGTCCTCACCATCAAGCTCCGCTATATCGGCGATGTCTTATTGGCAACGCCGACTGTTCGGGCGATCAAAGCGGCGCAACCCGATGTGAGGGTCACGATGATGGTCAATCGCGGGACGGAAGATGTCTTGTCCGGTAACCTGGATTTGGAAGAGGTCGTCGTTCTCGACAAGGGATCTTTGGCGGCTCAATCGCGGCTTATCGCCGGCCTGCGGAGTCGGCGATTCGATACGGTGATCGATTTGACAGATGGAGATCGCTCGGCGTTTCTGAGTTGGATCAGCGGGGCCTCAGTTCGGATCGGGTTCAATGATGAACATCGATGGCGAGGGAAGTACTACACCCAGGTGCTCCAGTCTCTGCCAGGTGTACAGCACCGGATCGACCGGGATCTCGAAGCCCTCAAACCCATGGGAATCCAAGCCGACTCAAAGGATCTTGTACTTCGGGTGACGCCGGAAGAAGTCGACAGTGCAGATCAATTGTTGGATCAACTCGGTGTTCAGCGATCGCAGTCGATGGTGATATTACAGCCCGGCGCGCGGTATTGGTTCAAGGCCTGGCCTCCGGAGCGGTATGCGGAGTTGGCGGATCGTGTGACCTCTCAGTATGGGTGCCACGTGTTGATTGGAGGTAGCAGCGCCGATCTCGATCTCGCGCAGCAGATTCGACAGATGGCGAAGAGCCGCCCAACGATCATGGCAGGTCGTACAACCATTAAACAGTTTGCGGCCATTGCTAAAAGGTCAGTCCTCTTTGTCGGAAGCGATAGCGGCGCGATGCACATTGCTGCGGCAGTGGGTACTTCAGTCGTCGCGTTGTTCGGCCCGTCGAATCCTCGCGAGTGGGGCCCTCGTGGTGGTCCTGCAGAGATACTATATAAGGAGATCGATTGCCGTATCTGCTTTCATCCGACTTGTATGAGAGGCGAAGAGAATTGCATGAGGCGCATTTCAGTTGAGGAGGTCTGTGCCGCAGCTCAGAAGCTTCTTCTTGCCGGGAAGGGTATGGGGTAACAAGCTGCCGCTCTTGCGATTCAAGATTTCGTCTTTCGTCCGACGAAACAGGCATATGGTATCTGGCCATTATCGTATGGTTCGAGATGGAGTGTGGGCGTCCTTGCCATCAGATATACGCCATGAACATAGGCTTTTATCCCCAACGAGATCCGCTTCACGAGGAACGCGCTTTCGTGGCAAACCGTCATGAGTAATGTGGGCTCAAGTACCGTAGTTCACGGTGAAGAGTGAGCTACGGTATTTTTATGCTTGACAGAAGAGGCTCTTGTGTTCATGTTATGAACGGTTGGCCAAATTATCTGTATAATTCATGGATTTACAAAGACAACGAGACCTTCTGCTCCTCAGCGAACTCGATCGAGATGGAGGGGCCACTCAGCGTAGGCTTGCCACCAAACTCGGTGTCGCGCTGGGCCTGACCAATCTCTATCTCAAGCGTCTGGCCCGCAAGGGCTACATCAAGGTCACGACCATTCCGCGTAGTCGAATCAGGTATCTTCTGACGCCACAGGGCTTTACGGAAAAGTCACGGTTGACCTATCTCTACATGCAGTACTCTCTCTCGCAGTACCGTGACATGCGTACTCGGTTAAAAGAAATGATGTCGACGTTTGATAGTGCTCATGGCCAACGGGTGGTGATTTATGGGACGACCGAGTTGGCCGAATTGGCTTATCTGTCGCTTCGAGAAATGAATATCGACTGTGTGGGATTCATAGATGAAAACTCGCGTGAGTCATTTCTTTCTTGCCCGGTTTCTTCGCCGGAAAGGATCGCCGGCTGGCATTTTGATCAGGTGTTGATTACTGATCTCGATCATGCGGCAGCGGTTGAAGAACAGTTGGTCCAGTCGGGCGTGCCACGGGAAAAGGTCCTGAGACTCGGCCTGCCCGAATAAGGCCCGCGCTTCTACGCGTGGTCGACATTGTCTGTGGTGCGTCCGATGTAGATCTGTAAGTGAAAGGGCGGAGCTCCGCCCGGGGCTGGTTTGTTTGGTTGAAGAGGTTTGTTTGGTTTGTCTGATTCAAAAATCGGATGCCAGTAACCAAGGAAACGAACCAACCAAATAAACCAAATAAACGAAACAAACCAGACGAACCGTTCCTGTTATGAAGTTAACTCGTTTTGAGGATCTCGATTGTTGGAAGGAAGCTCGACAGCTGACGCGGCAAGTTTACGAAGCCATCGAGCAGAACTCTGCATGGAAAAGAGATGCGCGCCTCTGTAGTCAGATTCAGAGCGCTGCGGGGTTCGGTGATGGCCAATATTGCTGAAGGGTTTGTGCGTCGCTCGAGCAAAGAGTTCGTGCAGTTTCTGTTCATTGCCATGTCGTCATCTGCCGAAGTTCGAAGCCATCTGTATATCGCAGTGGACCAAGGATATTTGTCCAAGGATTCATTTGAGTCGATTTACGCGCAGGCCGACAAAGTGGGGCGAATCATCTCTGGCCTCATCAAATATCTGCGCACCAAACAAACCAAATCAACCAAATGAACCAACCAAACAATCTTCACTGGTATGCCCTTCGGACGCGATCTCGTCACGAAAAGCTTGTGCGAGAACAGCTCGCCAATCAGGGTATCGAGCCGCTATTGCCCACGGTCAAGCGCCTGAGTCAATGGAAGGATCGAAAGAAAGAAATCGAAGTTCCCCTTTTTTCAGGGTATTGCTTTGTCCGCTTTGCATCAGAACAAAAGCTGCCGGTGCTCAAGACGATCGGTGTGGTCGATATTGTTGGGACAAGTCATTGCCCGGAAGCGATTCCAGACGAGGAAATTGCGGCGATCAAGACATTAATGACCAGTGTGCTCCCTTATGACCCGCATCCTTATCTGCACGAAGGCATGCAAGTGGAGGTGGTCCGAGGTCCGCTACAAGGGGTTCACGGAATTCTCTTGCGCAAAGACAAGCACCATCGCCTAGTATTGGGTGTCCGGCTTATTCAGCAAGCCGCAGCGGTGAAGATCGATGTGAACGACGTGGTGCCGGCGTAACAAGAGTGGATTTCTCGCCCGCTACCCAGCGGACAAGGAAGAACTCGTCCAGGTCTGCGCCAGTCTCGATGACCTCGCCACCCGCGAGTGCGAAACACCGGCGCTCGCTGGAGTCTGCCAGACATGAGGAGCAGCGGGACAGGCACTGCCGCAGAGGACGGAGTCAGTCATGAGTGAGCGTGATGCTCGCTATGCCAAAATGATCAAACCAGAAATTTCTTCTATGTATGGAAGTGCCGTCATGGAGGGGATGGGTGTGCGGGTGGGAGTGGGAGTGGTCATTTGGGGGCCAGGAGAAACCATACTCTTGGAGAAGCGCCGCGATTGTGGGTGGTGGGGATTGCCAGGAGGACGGGTTGAACCAGGTGAATCACTGGCCGCCGCTGCGCTAAGAGAGGTGCTTGAGGAGACTGGCCTGGCAGTGGAGGTCACACATCTCATCGGCGTGTATTCAGACCCCAGTGGCCGCATCGTGACTTATCCAGACAATGGCGATGTTGTGCAACTGATCGACGTCGTCGTTGGAGCGCGAGTACTGTCCGGCAGTCTTATGTGCAGTCAGGAGAGCGAAGAAGTAAGATTTTTCCCCCCATCTCAATTGCCTGAAGAGATTGTGCCTCCGGCGCGGCAACCGATTGCCGATGCATCCGAAGGTCAGCGTGGCATCCTGCGTTAGGATGGAATCGTAATGACACATTTCAGGGACCTCCTTATTCTAAGTCTTGGACGAGGCCTGCAAGTTCTCGCCGGCTTTATCACGATCAAGGCTGCGACGACTCTGTTGTCCCCGAGCGATGTCGGAAGCATGAACCAACTGATGAGTATTGCGATCCTAGGAACCTCAGCCTTACTGATACCCGTAACGGCATATATCGGTCGAGGGTGTCACGAATGGATGGATACTGGAACATTAAGTCGAAGGCTTGGCTCATATCTATTCATTGTCCTGGCTGTCGCGCCGCTTCTTGGTTTGGTTGCCTGGGCGATCCAGAGCCAGTGGATATTAGTTGTGGGTGTGGGGGCGGCTTGGGTTGGAGGCTTGGTGGCGCTCTATACGGTGGGATTTTCACTCCACACAATGGGGACATCAGGGCTGAATCTGATAGGCCACAGGTTTCTTTACGTCCTGTTCGGGAACATCGCGGCATGGGGGGGGCTAATCTTGGCGGTGTGGTATTCGAATGGCGAAGCAAGCTCGGAGACGTGGCTGCTTGGAATCTTTTGCGGACTTCTTCTTTCCTCCCTTTCCTATGCGCTCTTACACTGGTATGCCAGAGCGAGGGTTCCTGTGCGGTCATCTGATGTGTCAGGGGTGCTTCCATTCGACTGGCGGACTGTATTCATGTTTGTGTGGCCGCAAGCAATGACATACGCACTTTGGTGGATTCAGTCGCAAAGTTATCGATTCGTTCTGACCTGGGTTGCTGACATTGCAACGGTTGGGTTGTTTGTGGCTGGGTATATGATTTGCTCAGTCCCTATGCAGACGTTTGAAAACGTATTCAACGAGTTTTATAGTCCGACGTTGTATCGAGCGCTGAAGGGGCAAGGCAGGGAGGGGATGGCGCGGGCATGGAATGCCTATGCAGCGGCCTACATTCCTGCCGTCATTCTCTTTGGCGCATTCTTGGTTGGAAATGCAGCCTTCATGGTGAAGCTCTTCTTGGGTGACCAGTTTCAGGTAATCACGCCGATTCTCATGTGGCCTGCATTGACTGAGACATTTCGGGCGATCACGTCGACACTACATCAGCTAGGCTTAGCGAAGATCGATATGACCGTCAATGTTTTGCCTGTCGTGGTGGGCGCGCTCGTTGCCCCCACACTCGTGTACTTTCTAGCTCCCTATGAGCCGCTGTTAGGGACGGCGTTGGCTCTCTTGACGGCAGGGATGGCTGTATTTGCCGTAGTAGTTCCCATCAGTTGTCGTGCCTTGCCAGTAGCATGGCCTATTCGACGGATCATATATGCGATAGCGTTAGGTGTTCCGCTCTGTCTCGTGGGACGGGTGATGGGTGTGGGGTTAGGTGAACTATCTGGAATTAAGGCCGTGTTCGCGTTAGTGATCTCAGGTCTAGTGATGGTACTTTTCCAGTATGTCATGGCGAAAGAATGGCTCCACGAGGTGCGCCATGCGGTAGGGAGAAACCCATGAAGACGCCGTGGCATGTCACCATCAGGGTGCCGGTTCTCAACGCTGATTCTTTCTGCCATTGGCGCTGGATTCCTTGCCAGCGTAAGACTAACAAAATTTCTGGATCATGTTTCTTGTAATCAGTCGACGAATAGAGGTGAGGTGCGGAATTGTTGCGCCCCAAGGGTTTGCTGCGATCATCCCTTGCATTCGGGTGTTATGATACACACCAAGGTTGGTGAGGATCTGCGCGATGTCGCGCAGCCTACGATCTCGGTCGTGACGCCGTCGCTCAATCATGGCCGTTTTCTGAGGCAAACGATCGAGAGTGTAGCGGCGCAAACCTTTCGAAACTTCGAGCACATTGTCGTCGACGGAGGATCGACGGATGGCACGGTGCAGATCCTCAAAGAATTTCCCCATCTCCGGTGGATATCCGAGCGGGACGATCATGTCGTGGAGGCCTATCAAAAGGCCTTGGCCATGGCACGAGGGCAGTACATTATTCAATGCTGTGTCTCGGACGGGTTTCTTGATCCGAGCTGGTTTCGAAAGTGTATCGATATTTTTGAAAAAGATGATGAGGTGTCATTGGTGTGGGGATTTGGCCAAACCATGTCCGAGGAGGGAGATCTCTTGAATGTCACCTTTCAGGACTTTTTCGCTGACCCGCCCCCTCAGAAGCAGGACTGTCTTGCATTCTGGCTCGCGAGCGGGTTTCCTCTGCCCGAGGGTAACTATTGTGTGAGGAGTGAAGTGATTAAGAAGTGGTTCCCCGATGCGCAATCGAGTGATTGGTTTCGAGTCTGTCCGCACCTTGGGTTTATGCATAAGTTCTTTACACAGGGGTATAGCCCATATTTCATTCCAGTAGTCGCGAATTTCGGCCGTACACATCATGATCAGCGCAGTCAGCGTTTAAGCTATATTGAGAAGCCTGGACAGGCCGCCTACTTCAAGGCTGTCAAGGAGTATGAGAAGAGCATTCTCAGTGGAAGCGTAGTTCATCGCTTCCGCAATGGCAGTTCGCAGGTGATAGGGCAGATTCAGCCACATGAAGTATCCTCGCTGAGGAAGAGTATTTGGCGACATCGGTTGCTCCGTTCCCGTCTGCTCCGAATTGATCCGTATGCTCTGGCGTTGAAGCTCAAGGAACGAATACTCCGCTGAGCGGTGGATGAGCCGCTCTCTGGCGCGGGCGCATTACGAAATTGCAGTTGTGTTGTCTGCCTGGCATGATACGCATGGAAACTCGTTTAAGAGGTTTTCATGAAAAATCGGAGGAGAGGTAAGGGTATTGATGGTCACACCGCGCATGCCTTCCAGAAAGCTAGACGTTCTCTTTGTCAATGCCGATTCCTCCTTGCAGGCCTATCAAGGTTTAGCGAAGACTTATTCGGCAATTGAGCCACCCACGTGGGCGCTGTTGCTGGCACAGTCGTGTCGAGCGAAGAGTTTTGGCGTGGCCATTCTGGATTGTGATGCGGAGAAGTTATCGTTGTCTGATGCCGTGAGTCGGATTCAGAGCGTCAACCCACGGCTGGTTGTTTTCGTGGTGTACGGACAAAACCCCAATTCCGGGACAACGGGGATGATAGGGGCAAGTGCCCTCGCGACCGAATTGAAACAGCAGTATCCGGAATTCCCCATCTGTTTCGTAGGCTCGCATACGAGTGCCTTACCTCTCGATGTCTTGCAACTCCCCTTTGTGGACTTCGTCTTGCTGAATGAAGGCGTGTATGCCCTTCAGAATCTCCTGCGAACCGATCTGCGGTCTGGATTAGGGGCTGTGCGAGGGATTGGGTATAAGCCAGTCAGCCAGTCGGGAGAGCGGCAACCGATCTTGAACGAGCCTCAGTCTGTGGTGCCGCAAGACCGTATGGATATCGATATGCCAGGCTATGCCTGGGATCTCCTCCCCTACCGGTCCCGTCCGCTGGATTTGTACCGGGCGCATTTTTGGCACGCTGAGTTCGACCATGAGAAACGCACTCCATTTGCGGCGATATACACGTCGCTCGGATGCACGTTTGCCTGCGATTTCTGCATGATCAACATTGTGAATCGAGGAGACAACGGGAGCGGGATCGATGCTTCTCATTCCCGCGGGATGCGATTCTGGGGTTCCAAGTTAATTGCGGGTGAGCTGGAAAATCTTGCGAAGATGGGGGTGGAAACCATTCGCATCAGTGATGAAATGTTTTTTCTGAATCGCAAGTATTATGAGCCACTCTTGCAGGACATCATTGAGCGGGATCTTCGATTGAGGATGTGGGCCTATGCGCGAGTCGATACCGTGCGTCATGAATACATTGAAATGTTCAGAAAAGCCGGCATCAATTGGCTGGCGCTCGGCATCGAGGCCGGCAATCAAGCCGTGCGTCAAGAGGTTTCAAAAGGCTCCTTTCAAGAGGTCAATATTCGCGCAGTGTGCGAGAAGGTGCGAGCCGGCGGCATGAACGTCATCAGTAATTATATCTTTGGGTTCCCTGACGATACTCTAGAGACAATGCAGGAAACTTTGGATTTAGCCCTGGAGCTGAATACGGAAATGGCCAATATGTATCCCTGTCAGGCGCTTCCAGGAAGTCCGATGCAACACATGGCCAGGCAAAAGGGTTGGAAGTTGCCGGAGAATTATAGCGGCTACGCGTTTCTATCCTACGATAGCGAGCCGCTTCCTACGAACTATGTCACGGCGGCGGAGGTGCTGAAGTTTCGAGATAAGGCTTGGCAACAGTATTTTTCCAACTCCGCGTATTTGAAGTTAGTAGAAACTAAGTTTGGGGAAAAAGAACGAGCGAATGTCGAGGCCATGGCCAAAGTGCGATTGAGCCGAAAATTGCTCGGTGATTAGCAGGCTACGGAAAACTCGATTTATACAGAAAATGTCGTTGGAATCTTTCAGATGGCACCGATATCAAAACAGGTTCAGGATGCTCAAAAAGGCCGTCCAGCAAGGCCGCAGTGAGCGAAGAGGCGAGGCGTACGCTTCGGTACGTTGAGTCTCTGAGCGACGCGAGAACGCCGCTGGCGGACTTTTTCAGCATCCGGTTAGAGAGAGATTACATGGATCGGCACTATGGCAACGGGATACTGAGATGATCATCACCAGAACTCCTTTCCGTATTTCATTTTTCGGCGGAGGGACCGACTATCCCGCCTGGTATCAGGAGCATGGCGGGGTCGTGTTGGCGACCTCGATCGATAAGTATTGCCACATTACCTGCCGATACCTTCCGCCGTTCTTTGAGCACAGGCACCGCATTGTGTATTCGATTATCGAGAATGTGAAGCGTGTCGATGAGATCAAGCATCCGGCCGTCCGTGCCATTCTCGGTTGGGCGGGATGCGACGATCGGGGACTCGAAATTCATCACGACGGAGACTTGCCTGCACGATCGGGGCTTGGCTCCAGTTCGTCGTTCACGGTTGGACTGATTCATGCCTTGGCGGCATTGCGAGGGAAGTACGTCTCAAAAGACGAGATTGCCTCGCAAGCGATCCACATGGAGCAGCAGATCATCAAAGAAAATGTCGGATCGCAAGACCAGATCTCTGCTGCATTTGGCGGATTCAATCGAATTGACTTCATGAGAAATGATACGTTTCAAGTTTCGCCCATCATCTTGGCTAAAGATCGATTGCATGAGTTCCAGACGCATTTGATGTTGTGCTTTACGGGCTTCTCAAGAATCGCATCAGAGATAGCGAAGTCGAAGATCGAGAACTTCAAGCGTCGAGAAAGCGAGCTGAGTCGCATGAAGCAGATGGTCGATGAAGCCATCCAGATCCTGCAGAATACAAAAACACCGATTGAGGAAGTCGGCCGATTGCTTCACGAAAGCTGGCTATGTAAACGAAGCCTTTCCGACATGGTCTCGACGCCCGAGATCGACCATCTGTACGAGGAAGCGATGCGGGTGGGTGCTGTTGGAGGAAAAATTCTTGGAGCCGGTGGCGGCGGGTTCCTGTTGTTGTTTGTGAAGCCGGATTTGCAGCAAAAAGTCAGGGAACGGCTGAAGCATCTGGTCCATGTGCCCTTTCGGTTCGAAAACTCGGGTAGCCGAGTTGTGTTGTATCAACCTAATGGGCTTTTCTGACGGTGACGATGAAGAATGATGCTGTAATTTATGTTGCAGGCCATGCCGGTCTCATTGGCTCGGCGATAATCAGGCGGTTGGAGCGTGACGGGTATCAAGCCCTTATCACGCGAAGACGAAATCAGCTGGACCTGCAGGATGGTGGACGGGTAACCGAATTCTTTGACCAGGTTCAACCGGAATATGTGGTTCTCGCGGCTGGTCGAGTTGGCGGGATTGTGGAAAACCAGACGTTTCCTGCAGACTTTATGGATGAGAATATCGCCATTCAGCTCAATGTGTTGAAGGCGGCGCGCAAGGTTGGCGTGCGAAAACTGATTCTATTCGGTTCTTCCTGTATGTACCCGAGAGCATGCTCTCAGCCGATGGCTGAAGACGCCCTTCTCTCCGGCAAACCGGAGCCGACCAGTTTGCCGTATGCGATTTCCAAGCTCGCGGGGACGTATATGTGTTTGGCGTATAACACGCAGGGTCGCGACACCCGATTCATCCCTGTTATTCCAAATAGCGCCTATGGGCCACACGACAATTTTGATCCGAAATCCGGCCATGTCTTGTCTGCGCTTATGGCACGATTTCATCAGGCCAAGGTGAGTGGTGCTGAGTCTGTTACGCTTTGGGGAAGCGGTGTCCCGAGGCGGGAGTTTATCCATGCAGACGATGTTGCGGATGCGTGTGTGCATCTCTTGGCGCAGGATCACGCAGCGCTCGACCTTCCCCTTAATATCGGGATTGGGGCGGATGTATCGATCAAGGAACTGGCTGAATTGATTGCAGGAGTTGTGGGCTACAATGGGCGCATAGAATGGGATCTCACAAAGCCCGATGGCGCTCCGCGTAAACTCCTCAATAGTGCACACATGCAGTCTCTTGGATGGAAGCCCAAAGTTGGGCTTGCGGAGGGTCTGGCTAGTACGTACCGGTGGTATGTAGGCAATGCCAGTATCGAGACGGTACACGTACCCGAAGCTCGGGTGTAGCCAGTTCACACAGGACGCCATCTGCACAATGTTGAGCAGATGGCGAAGGATGGTGAGATGACGAAAGAAGAGCTCATCGCATTTGAGGAAGACATTGCGGAGTTGTTCAATACTGGGAAAATTCGTGCGCCTGTCCATCTGTATTTTGGCAATGAAGAGGAGATGATTGGGGTCTTTCGGACCATTCGTCCCCAGGATTGGGTGTTTTGTTCTTGGCGATCTCACTATCAATGTCTTTTGAAGGGGGTACCCAAGGAACGTGTTCGTGAGGAGATCTTGGCGGGTCGATCGATTTCGTTATGTTTCCCTGAGCATCGAATCTATTCCTCGGCCATTGTCGGCGGTGTGCTGCCGATCGCGGTCGGGGCAGCCATGTCTATTCAGCGGCGAGGCGAGGACTCCAAAGTGTACTGTTTTTTGGGTGATATGACAGCTGAAACGGGGATTGCCCACGAGGCAATCAAGTACAGCCGAAACCATCATCTGCCCATCCACTTCATCGTCGAAGACAATGCGAAATCGGTCTGTACCGATACTCGAGAGGCCTGGAATCAGCCTCGGCTGAGTTTTGAAGGCGCAGCCGATGAATACATCAGTTTTTACCACTATGAAACCAAGTATCCCCATGCCGGTGCCGGCGTGCGGGTTCAGTTCTAAGGTGAGAGCGATGAAATACTTTGATGAACTCAAGAGGTCGATGACATTCCTGGCGCAAGATCCGCGCACCATCTTCATCGGGCAAGCTGTGGCGGTAGCTGGGACGGCTATGACCAATACGCTGAAGGATGTGCCTCCTGATCGCCTCATCGAACTTCCTGTCTTCGAAGAAATGCAGATGGGGATGACGACGGGTATGGCCCTGACCGGACTTGTTCCTGTAAGTATTTTCCCACGATGGAACTTTCTTCTCTGTGCCATCAACCAGTTGGTGAACCATTTGGACAAAGTTCAAGTGATGTCCAATTATGGATATAAAACCAAGGCCATCGTTCGAACGGGCATTGGCGCTCAGCGTCCGTTGCACCCGCAGTATCAGCATGTGGGTGACTTTACGGAGGCTCTTCGCGCCATGTGCACCACGATTGAGGTCATTCGCCTAGAAGAACCCTCGGACATTTTCCCTGCCTATGAACATGCGCTGCTGCGTGATGATGGGCGTAGCACCATTTTGGTCGAGTACGGCGATTATTATAGTGAGAAATAGCCGCCGATCATGCCGTGAGAGGGGGAGTTCAGGGCTGATCGTTTTGCATCATTCACGAATATGAATATCATAGGATCAATAAGCCGCTGCGTGGGTAAGGATGTATGAAATATCCGTTGATGCGTAATAATATTCTTCGCGAAGATCTCGATGCCGTGATCGAACATCTGAAGCAAGAGGATCCGATTCTGACGCATGGCGCGAATGTGCGGGCCTTTGAGGCAGAGTGGTCTGCGTGGTTAGGAGTGAAGTATAGCGTGTTCGTCAATTCCGGTGCGTCGGCGAATCTCTTGACCATGGCCATTCTCAAGATCCGCTACCCTGAGGGGGGAGAGGTCATCGTGCCGCCGTTGGCATGGGTGTCCGATATCGCATCGGTGTTGCAGAATGGGTTCAAACCGGTATTTGCGGATATCGATCCCCGGACGTTGGGGATGGATTCCGAAAAAGTTCTTGCGGCGATCACGGATAAGACACGAGCAGTATTCCTCACCCACGTTCAAGGGTTCGATGGGTTGACGGACCAGTTGTTCGGCGAATTGCAGCAGCGGCATATTCTGTTGATCGAGGACGTGTGTGAATCGCATGGCGCCACGCACAATGGTAAGAAGCTGGGAAATTTTGGGTGGATTTCAAATTTCTCCTTCTACTACGCGCATCATATGAGCACGATTGAGGGAGGGATGGTCTGTACGAATGATCAGGAGGTGTACCAGCAGGTGCGTATGCTCCGCTCTCATGGTATGGTTCGTGAGGCCAGCGATCCTGCCGTCCATGCGGCCTACCGATTAGAAAACCCTGACTTAAATCCCGACTTCATTTTTGCCTTCCCGGCGTACAACACTCGGAACACGGAGATCGGCGGCATCATGGGCCGTAGCCAACTGAAGCGTCTGGATCTCAATGTGAAGCGTCGGACTGAAAACATGCTGCGATTTCTCAGACAGATTGATCCTGAGAAATACCAAACCGACTTCAAGATTGAGGGATCAAGTAATTACGCATTCAATCTGATCCTCAAACGTCCGGACGACGAGTTGGTCCAGCGTCTGATGAAGGTCATGCATGAGTCGGGAATCGAGTTCCGGCGCGGAAGCGCAGGCGGAGGTAATCAGATCCGCCAACCGTATCTAAAGGGCATCGTTCCCAAGGATCACCATCGTGCATTTCCTGAAACCGAACACATCCACTTTTATGGCTTCTACATTGGTAACTTTCCAGATCTACGCGATACAGAGGTCGATCAACTCTGTAAGATTTTGAACTCGGTATGAGACGGCCATGACCTCAGCCGTGATTCTCGCTGGTGGACTTGGGACCAGGTTGCGTAGTGCGGTGCCGGAGCTGCCCAAGCCGATGGCCCCGATTGGCGGCCGCCCGTTTCTTGAATATCAGCTAGATTATTGGATTGCCCAAGGGATCAGCCGATTTGTGTTGTCCGTCGGTTACAGGCACGAGGCGATCATGGAGCACCTTGGGATTCGATACAAAGGCGTTGAATTGGAATATGTCATTGAGGAGAGGCCGCTGGGGACTGGTGGAGGGCTCTTGCTCGCCGCGGAAAAAGTCAGCCGTGGAGGACCGTTCTTGCTACTGAATGGGGATACGTATTTTGAGGCAGACTGGAAGGTATTGAACGCCTATGCTTTGGCCCATGACGCAGATTGCTGCTTCTCTCTTTTCAGGACCGGTGAGAAGGGGCGGTACATGGGCATCGAAGTGTCACCTGATGGGCGGATCACGTCGTTGAAGTCGGAGCATGCGGATGGGTTTCGCCTAGCCAACGGCGGTGTGTACTGGGTTCATCCGAGGGCCTTGCATGGGTGGCGATTCGCCTCAAATGAAAAGGCCTCCCTTGAAGATGACCTGTTCCCTGCTGCGCTTACTTCCGGCCAGCGTCTGTTCGGTATCGAGTTTACTGGTACATTCATCGATATCGGGGTGCCCGATGATTACCATCGAGCCGCTACTCTGTTGGCGGTCTAACGCTAGGAGGTGTGGAACCAATGAAATTCAGAAAAACGATCCGTACATATCTAGTGAAGCTAGCGGCTAAGGGGTACTGAAAACTGCCTCTCGTCCATGTTCATACGCTCTTGTAGTTGCATCAAGGCGGTGATTGTAGCGGCATAATACTTCGATCGAAAAAAAAGGAAATTCTTATGAGTTATAACATTCTTGTCACCGGCGGTGCCGGCTATCTTGGTTCTACCATGGTTCCGGATCTTCTTCAGTTAGGCCATAGGGTCACGGTACTGGATAGCTTTATGTACAAACAGGCTAGTTTGAACCATGTCTGCCACCATCCTAACTTTTCAGTCGTCAAGGGCGACATACGCATCGAAGGCGTGATGGCACCGTTGCTCAAAAAAGCCGATATTGTGATTCCGTTGGCCGCGTTGGTGGGGGCGCCGATGTGTAGTCAGGACCCAGTCGGTGCTACGACGGTCAACCATGATGCGATTGCCCTCATGTTGAAGTTGTTGTCGAGGCAGCAGTGGGTTCTGATGCCAACCACCAATAGCGCCTACGGGACCGGGGACACGAATAACTTTTGTACAGAAGAGTCATCCCTCAACCCAATTTCGCTCTATGCAAAGGAGAAAGTGGGGATCGAGAAGGAGCTCTTGCAGCGTGACAATGCCATCAGCTTCCGACTCGCCACGGTGTTCGGGATGTCGCCGCGCATGCGGATTGACCTGCTCGTGAATGATTTCACCTACCGTGCCGTCCACGACCGGTTTGTCGTATTGTTCGAAAGTTCGTTCAAGCGCAACTATGTGCATGTGCGTGACGTCTCGCGGGTGTTTCAGCATGCCATCGCCAATTTCGACAAGATGAAAGGGCAGATTTATAACGTCGGTCTGTCCGATGCCAATGTCTCGAAAAAGGAACTGTGCGAACGTATCCAGAAGCAAGTTCAAGATTTCGTCTTTCTCGACGCTCCTGTAGGGAAGGATCCGGATCAGCGTAATTACGTTGTGTCCAACGCCAAGGTCGAAGCGACGGGGTTTAAGCCGATGTATTCACTCGATATGGGCATCAATGATCTTATTAAAGGGTACACCATGATTAAGAACACCCTTTACGGCAATGTCTGACATACATCCCCATGTTGACTAGCGATAGTGAGTCCTGGTTCGAGTCCTGTGGGGTCGATTGGCATTGATGCCTGTCATGACGGCTCCCAGCATGGCCGCTATAAAAAGGCCCGGCTAGGACAAATCGCCCAATACACAGGCAGTTCATCCCTCTACGAAACACCAACAAATCGGGAGATTACTATGAATAACGGCGCAGCCCTGGTGCGAAGACGTCTTTGAGTCAGGTTGCTAATTACATGTCTGTAACCCCCAAGGCCACAATCGTCCGATTGTTCCTCAGCATATATCGCCATCATGCCCTGATCCTTGCCTTGGCACTGCGGGATTTGCAGAGCAGGTACGCGGGAACTTTGGGGGGAGTGCTTTGGACATTTGCTCATCCCCTCGCTGTGATCTCCGTCTTCTATTTCGTGTTCGCCATTGGGTTCAGATCTCAGGGGCCGGCCCGTACACCATTCATCCTCTGGTTCGTCTGTGGATATGTGCCGTGGCTCTTTTTTAATGAAACTCTCTTGGCTGCGACCGACTCCATTACGCGGCATGCCCATTTGATCAAGAAGACCGTGTTTCCTTCCGAGATTCTCCC
>Ga0163144_10004237_pt1 | contig 32365 bp, 17 predicted proteins | sample OliLak19BULKMAT1_FD_123175 | JGI IMG/M metagenome (GOLD analysis project Ga0163144, IMG submission 123175) | Freshwater microbial mat bacterial communities from Lake Vanda, McMurdo Dry Valleys, Antarctica - Oligotrophic Lake LV.19.BULKMAT1 | ecosystem: Environmental > Aquatic > Freshwater >... | reverse complement strand
GCTGCCAAGAAGGCGGAGCGACGAGAGGTCGTGCTTCTTGGGCCATTGGTCGCCCCACTTCATGAAGGCGCGGATGGCCGTCGGCGCGGTGTAGAGGATGGTCACGCCATACTTGGCGATGATGCGCCAGAAGCGGTCGGGTTCGGGCCAGTTGGGCGCGCCTTCATACATGAGGGCGGTCGCGCCGTTGGCCAGCGGGCCGTAGACGATGTAGCTGTGGCCGGTGACCCAGCCGACGTCGGCGGTGCACCAATAGACGTCCTCGGGTTTGAGATCGAAGACGTATTTGGACGTGAGCTTCGTGCCGAGCAGATAACCGGCGGTGCTGTGGAGAATGCCCTTCGGTTTCCCGGTCGATCCGCTGGTGTAGAGGATGAAGAGCGGCGCTTCGGAATCCATCTTCTCGGCCGGGCAGACGTCGGAGACGTATTCCAGTTCGCGGTGCCACCAGACGTCGCGGTCCTCGGTCATGTGGACTTCGTTGCCGCAGCGGCGCACGACGACGACCTTCTCGATGGTCTTGGTGAGCGGATGCCCGGAGGCGTCGTTCAGCTTGAGGGCATCGTCGACGTTCTTCTTCAACGGCACCACGGCTCCGCGCCGATAACCGCCGTCGGCCGTGACGATGAGTTTCGCGCCGCAGTCGAAGACGCGGTCCGCGACTGACTGCGCGCTGAAGCCCCCGAAGATGACGCTGTGGATCGCACCGATGCGCGTGCAGGCCAGCATGGCGATGGCCGCCTCGGGAATCATCGGCAGATAGAGGATGACGCGGTCGCCTTTACCGACGCCGTTTCTTTTGAGGACATTGGCGAAACGGCAGACTTCGCGATGGAGCTGCTTGTAGGTGAGGACGCGTTCTTCGCCGGGTTTGCCGTCGGTGGCGGGTTCGCCCTCCCAGATGAGCGCGGCCTTATTGGCGGTCGGCGTGCCGAGCCATTTGTCGAGGCAGTTGGCGGAGACGTTGAGTTTGCCGCCGATGAACCACTTGGCGAAGGGCTCCTTCCACTGGAGCACCTTGGTGAAGGGCTTCTGCCAGACGAGTTCGGCCTGCGCCTGCTTCTTCCAGAACTTCTGCGGCGACTTCACGGACTCGGTCCAGAGCCTCTTGTATTGGGCCATCGACTTGATGTGCGCCTGGGCGGAGAACTCCTTGGACGGCTTGAAGACGCGGGTTTCCTTCAGGTGGGACTCGATGTTGTCGGCCATAAATCGTGTTCGATGATTGGAAGCGGGCGGAGTCTTAGGGGCCGACTTTCCGAGGTCAAGGAGGCGGTCCCCAATTGCCGGCCGGCGGCGCCCCGCGCGGCTTGATCGCAAATGAAGGGAACGTGCAGGCCCTTGGGCATCAACTTTCCCGTTCTTCTCGGTGAAGAGAACAGGGTCGGGGGCGATGGACCTCCGGCTTCCATGTGTCCGGACCGCGGTCTTGGCCGTGTTCCGTTTCCGCTTTCTTGGGAAGCTGGTTGGCTGGCTTGAGGAATGCTAAAGTGGTCGGTGTGTCAGAATCCTTGATCGTAAGAGGCCGTCAACGACGGCTCATGGGTTCGCTGCTGCGCAGCGTCCTCGGGCGTCCGGATGGAATTCTGGGTCGAATGGCCATTCTCATCCTGCTCGTGATCGGGCGATCGCTCGTCGCGGGTCCGACGAACTCCATTCTCTTCGTCACCCAGGTTCCGATTCCAGCGGACTTCACGACCATCGGCTCCGTCTTTGGCAATCATCGGGCTACCCCCGACACCTGCGGGCGTGGCGGCGATCTCTACATCCGTTATCCGGACGGCACCGTCCGAAACCTGACGCGCGCGGCTGGATATGGCGTCTACGGTCCCCAGCACACGAATGGCATCGCGGTCCGGCAACCGTCGGTTCATTGGAGCGGAACGAAGGCCGTGTTCAGCATGGTCGTCGGCGCGCCGCGCAACCAATACGACTACGCGACCGTCAACTACTGGCAGCTTTACGAGATCACGAACTTCACCGATTCCGCCTCCGCCCCGGTGATCACACGGGTTTCCAACCAGCCCACGAACTACAACAACATATCCCCGATCTACGGGACGGACGACCGGATCATCTTCACGAGCGATCGCCCGCGTGACGGCCAGCGGCATCTCTATCCGCAATTGGACGAATACGAGGAGGCTCCGACAGTGAGCGGTCTATGGAGCCTGCAGCAGGCCACGGGTGACCTCTTCCTGATGACCCACACGCCGAGCGGCGCGTTCTCGCCGATCCTCGACAGCGCCGGCCGCGTCATCTTCGTCCGTTGGGATCACCTCCAGCGCGACCAGCAGGCCGACTCCGACTTCCAGAGCGCGTCGATCAATTACGGGACGTTCAACTGGAACGGCGAATCTCCTTCGGCGGTCGCGACGACGAACCAGACGGAGGTTTTCCCCGAGCCGCGCACGGGGCGTAACGACCTGCTCGCCGGCACCGGTCTGACGGGTCACACCTTCAACCACTTTTTTCCCTGGCAGATCAACGAGGACGGCACGGAGGAGGAAACGGTCAACCACGTCGGGCGTCACGAGTTGGGCGGGAGTTACGCCAACGCGACGTTCAACAACGATCCGAACATCCAGGATCTCTACTATTTCGGGAACCACTACAACACCAACACGGTCTCAAACTTCCTCCACGTCCGCGAAGATCCGAACACGCCGGGACTCTTCTACGGCGTCGATGCGCCCGAGTTCGGCAGCCACGCGGCGGGGCAGATCGTGTCTCTCACGGGCGGCACGAATCTGAACGCCTCGCAGATGCGGATCACCTACCTGACGCCGCGCTCGACGCGGACCTACGCATCGTCGCCGGCAACCATTCCGCCCGACCACACCGGTCTTTACCGCAATCCGCTGATGACCACCGACGGTTATCTCATCGCGGCCCACACCGCTTGGACCCTCTATGAAAGCAGTGGCGGAACAACGGCGTTTCCGTCCTCCAACTACGACCTTCGACTGAAGTTTCTCCAGCTGGCGGGCGGCTTCTACGGGCCGGGCGCGGCGCTGACGCCGGGCCTCACCAATCGGGCGTCCTACTGGAATCCGGACTCCCTCGTAACCCATACCAACAACCTGTGGGAGCTCGACCCGGTCGAAGTGGTCTCCCGTCCGCGACCGGCGCGGTTGCAGTCGCACGTCGCCGCGCCGGAACAGGCCGCGTTTGCCGCCGCCAACGTCGACGTTGTGGGATTCCAGAGCTATCTCCGGACCCACGACCTCGCGCTGATCGTCAGCCGTGACGTGACCACGCGGGACAAGGCCGACCGGCTCCAGCCCTTTAATCTGCGTATCGCGGGAACCAATCATCAGACTGTCGGCGCGTCGGGAAAAATCTATGACGTCGCCTGGTTGCAGATCTTCCAAGGCGACCTTTTGCGTGGCTTGAACTACGGCAATCCCGCCAGTCCGCGCGCTGGTCGTCGTGTCTTGGCGCAGCACCTCCACGACCCGGCCGCCGACAATCCGGCACCGCCGGATGCACCCCTTGCCAGCACGCAGTTGGGTCCCGATGGGTCGATGGCCGCGCTCGTTCCGGCGAGACGCGCATTGTCCTGGCAGCTTACCGACACCAACAACGTGGGCGTCGTGCGCGAACGCTATTGGCTGACGTTCCAGCCGGGTGAGATCCGCACCTGCGCGAGTTGCCACGGGGTGAACACCGCCGACCAGGCCAACCATGCCGTGCCCACCAACACGCCCTTGGCCTTGATCCGGTTGCTCACCCATTGGAAGACGAACTCCACCGTGCAACCGGCGGTAGCCAGCAATCTCGGCACGAATCATTTTCAGGTCGCCTTTACCCGCCGTCCTGCCGAATCGGGAGTCACCTACCACGTGCAGGCGTCGACGAACTTTTCCAGCTGGTCCGACATCGCCAGCTATTCCGGGACCAACATCGTCCTGTCGTCCCAAGCCGCCGAGGTCTCGCGGACGGGTGCGCCGAACGAGACGGTAGTCGTGCGCGACAAGTTTGGAATCACGAGCCAGTCCGCACGGTTCCTCCGGGTCAACGTGACGCGACCCTGACGGGACTGGCCGGTCGCGAACGATGGGGGCGGAACCGAGTTGCGCGCCGGACCGATAATGCTTAAACCGTCGGGCGTGAAACTCCCCTCATCGGTTTGGACCACGTGCTTGCTCGCGTGCGTCGCGCTGCAAAGCGGCGCCCAGGGCTTCGCCCTCAAGGACGGTGACCGCGTCGTCTTCTACGGCGACAGCATCACCGACCAACGCCTCTACACGACGTTTGCCGAGACCTTTGTCGTCACACGCTTTCCCAAGCTGGATGTCAGTTTCGTCCATTCGGGTTGGGGCGGCGACCGCGTGACCGGTGGCGGCGGCGGTCCGATCGATACGCGGCTCCGCCGTGATGTGTTCGCCTACAAACCCACCGTGATGACGATCATGCTGGGCATGAACGACGGCTCCTACCGCGCGTTTGATGAAGGCATCTTTGGGACCTATTCGAAGGGCTACCAGCACATCATCGACTCCGTGAAGGCGACCCTGCCCGGCATTCGCATCACGGCCATCCAGCCGTCGCCTTTCGATGACGTGACCCAACCTCCGAAGTTCGAGGGCGGCTACAACGGCGTGCTTGTCCGCTACAGCCAGTTCGTGAAGGAGTTGGCCTCCCGCGAGAAACTGGGCGTCGCCGATCTGAACGGACCCGTCGTGGCGGCGTTGGAGAAAGCCAAGGCCACGGATCCCGAAGGGGCGAAGAAGATCATTCCCGACCGTGTGCACCCCGGACCCGGTGGACATCTGCTGATGGCCGCGGAACTTCTGAAGGCATGGCAGGCCCCGGCGCTGGTTTCGGCCGTGGAACTGGATGCCCGCTCGGGCAAGGTATCGGGGTCGAAGGGAGCCAAGGTGTCGGACGTGAAGACCGGAGCAGAAGTGTCCTGGACCCAGTTGGACGAAGCGCTGCCGATGCCTGTCGACATGAACGACCCGGTGATCGCGCTGTCGGTGAAATCGTCGGACTTCATCCAGGCTTTGAACCAACAGATCTTGAAGGTCACTGGACTCTCCGCCGCCAACTACGTCCTCAAGATCGACGGGTCGGAAGCGGGCTCGTTCACCAAAGAGCAGCTGGCCGAAGGGATCAACCTTGCAACCCGTTCGACCCCGATGGCGAAGCAGGCCGCCGAAGTCCACAAGCTCACGCTGCTGCACAACAACACCCACTTCCAACGTTGGCGCCAGATCGAGGTCCCGCTTGGAGAACCTAAGGCACCCAAGGTGCGCCAGGCGGTCAAAGACCTGATCGCCGCGTTGGACTACGAGGAAGCTGGACAAGTCAAAGAGCAGCGGGCCGCCGCCCAACCCAGGCCGCACCAGTTCCAGCTAAACCCGAACTGAGGCTCAGGAAGTCGGCCGCGAGGAGAACTTGAAATGGGCTGACCGCTAGAACGCCGGTGTCAGTGCGCCGACGAATCAACTGAGAATCTCCCGGATTCTTTCACCGTGGTCCATGTCGAGGCGCTTGCGGCCCGGGACTTCGAGCTTGTGGGAATCGAGGCCGAGGAGATGGAGCACGGTGGCGTGGATGTCCGTGACGTAGCGGCGGTTTACGGCGGAGTGAAACCCGATCTCGTCGGTCGCGCCATAGGTGGTGCCACCTTTCACGCCGGCGCCGGCCATCCATGCGCAGAACGCCTGCGGATGATGGTCGCGGCCGGTGCCTTCCGCCCCGGGCGAACGGCCGAACTCGGTGCCGAACACGACAAGTGTATCCTGCAGCATGCCGCGCTGTTTGAGGTCCTTGAGCAATCCGGCGATCGGTTGGTCCACCTGCGCCGCGAGCTTGGTGTGGTTCGACTTGATCTCCGAGTGGGCGTCCCAATCGCCGCCGCCGCCGCCGCCGTGGAACAGCTGCACGAAGCGGACGCCGCGCTCGATGAGGCGTCGCGCGGCGAGGCACTGTTCGCCGAAGGCTTTGCACTCTGGCTTGTCGATTCCGTAGAGATTGCGGGTGGCTTCGGATTCCTTTTCAAGTTGGAGCGTCTCGGGAATCGACATCTGCATCTGGAACGCGAGCTCGTAGGACTTGATCCGGGCTCGGAGGTTTTGGTCGTCGGGATAGTCGATGCCCGCGAGGTGGTTCAGCTTTCCAAGCAGGCTCAGGTTTGCCGCCTGTTCCTCTTGAGACACGCCTTCAGGTGGCTTGATGAACGGCAGGGGCTTCTTGGCGTCGACGTTCAGCCGGACTCCGCCGTGCTCCGGTCCGAGATAGGCCGCGCCGTGGGTGAAGGCGCCGCCGCAGCAATCGCCCGTGGGCACACCGAGCACGACATACTCCGGCAGATTTTCGTTCAGCGTTCCGAGACCATAGGTGATCCATGACCCGATGGTCGGGTGTTCCAGCTCGCGCGGATGCCGTCCGGTCTGCCAGGTGAGCTGCGCGCCGTGGTCGTTGTGGATGGTCCAGAGCGAGCGCACCACGGCAAGGTCGTCCGCGCATTCACCGACGTTCTTGAACCAGTCGCCTACGACAAGGCCGCTGTCGCCGTAGGTCTTGTAGCCCGCCTGGAGCGGCATGATGACCTTGCGGTTTCCGTGCGCCGGATTGGCTCCGATGACGTCCTTGCCCTCGGTCCCGAGCACATCTTTGTAGGGAGTTTCGCTGATGGATTTGCCGGCGTATTTGTTGAGCTCGGGCTTCACGTCGAAGCTCTCAAGGTGGCTGACGCCGCCGCAGAGGAAGATCCATATGACCGATTTGGCCTTCGGGCTGAAGTGGGGTTTTCCGGAGGGTGGGTGCCATGCGGAATCGTCGGCGCGCGCGATGCCGTCCCGGAACATCATCGCGCCGAGTGCGAGACCGGTGAAACCCATGCCAGTGTCGGCAAGGAACGACCGCCGGCTGATGCCGGAACACCCGTGGCTGTTCTGGTGGTTTGGATTCATCGGATGGTCACGAAGTCGTTGTGATTGAAGAGCACGGTCACGAGGGCTTCACGGGCCCGGGTTGCGGTGGAATTCGCCGTTCGGGCCTGGAGGAACTCGCGGCAAAGGTCCAGTTCGGCGGCGGTCGGACGGCGGGCGATGATTCGTTCAAACGCGGAACGGGCGAACGCTTCGGGATCTTCGCCGGATCCAGCGGACAGGCGTTTGGCCAAAGACCTGGCTTCTCCGGTAGTGAGTTCGCTGTTGGCCATGGCGAGGGCTTGTTGTGGAACCACCGTGGGTCGGCGGATGTAGCATTCGGTCACGGCCGGCCCGTCGAAAATCTTGAGGAACTCGACTTCTTTCTCCGCCGCCTGCCGGAGGTAGATGCTCCGGCGTTTGGATTTAAGGCCGAGATTGTGGTCGATGTCCGGTCCGCCCATCGAAAGGTCAAGGCTGCCACCCACGTAGAGCATGTTGTCACGGACCACTTCGGCTTCCATCCGCCGGGAGTTCATGCGCCAGAGGAAAGTGTTGTCCGGGTCGAGCTTCGCGTTGGCGATGTCCGGCGTGGAAGCCATCCGATAGGTGGTGCTCGTCACGATCAGACGGTGCATCTCGCGTGTGCTCCAGCCTCGGGCCATGAATTCGGCCGCCAGCCAATCGAGGAGTTTGGGATTGGACGGTGGTTTGCCGTTGCGTCCGAAATCATTCGGCGACGGCACGATGGCCTGCCCGAAGTGGCGGAGCCAAATCTGGTTCGCGGCCACACGCGCCGTCAGCGGGTTGTTCGTGCTGCCAAGCCAACGAGCCAAGGCCAGACGTCGACCGGTGCTCGTCATGGGGTAGGTCTGCGTCTCGCGCGGTTTGAAGGTGACATCGGCCGGGCTGTTAACCTTGGCCTCGGCGTCCGCCAAAAGCTTCACGGCTTCTCCGGTCTTCTTCTGCGCCTCCGCCAGCGCTTTCGACGCTTTCTCGGCGGCCTGCTTTGTGGCGTCGACAGACTCGACCTTGTTCGTAGACACCTGCGGGGCTGCATTGGTCGCGGTGGCGAATCTAGCTGAAGCATCGTCCGCCTTCGTTCGGGCGTCCGCCTCGGCGGTCCTGCTCTGGCGGTGTTTCAGTTTTGCATCCGCCAGGGAAGACCGCCGCTGCTCCACGACCGCGTTGGTGGCGGCGACTTTCCAGGGTTCGGAGTTTTTCTCTCCTGCGTCATCCAATCGCTCGGTCTCGATCAATGCCTCCAGCGCGGCTCGTTGCGACTGGACGATGTCGAGAAGCAGCTTCCTCTCGATGGCGATCGTTTCGTTGGTTGCGGTCGCGACCTTCTTCTTCGCTTGTTCAACCGCGGATCCTGCCGCTGCCAGTGTGTCGTGGTAGACGAACTCCCGATGATCCGGACGCGCCGCCTGCCACGGCAGGGAAACGGGCTGCACGCCAAGCGCCCCACCCAACGACTTCGGCACGCCGGGTTCCATGATGCGGTTCGTGTCCGGCTTCCGCTCGTCGCCCCTATGAAGGAAGTAGGTCAATGAGTTCGTCGCCGTGTCGTAGGCGCGGACAAGGCCGGCGTTCAAACGGTTCGTATCGCCGGGCGCTGGATCCGTGCGCACCCAGTGAGGTTCGAAGATGGCGCGCATCTGGTAATACTCCGCCTGCGAGATCGGATCGAACATGTGGTCGTGGCATTTCGCGCAACCCATGGTCACGCCAAGGAAGGCCTGCGAGGTGTGCTTCACCGTGTCCTCCAGCCACTGCTCGCGGCTCAACATCTTGTAATTCCGGACCAGGAAGCCGGTGGCGCGAAGCGCGTTGGTGTCCTGCGGCGCCATCTCGTCGGCGGCGAGCATCTCGGTCAGCATGCGGTCATAGCCTTTGTCGGCGTTCAACGACTCGACGATCCAATCGCGCCACTTCCAGATGTGCGGTTGGCTGTCGCGGATCTGGTTGCCCCCGCTCCATCCGGCCCAGTCGCTGTAGCGCCACACGTCCATCCAGTGCCGGGCCCATCGCTCGCCGTGACGCGGATCGGCGAGAAGGCGATCGACGGTTTTTTCGTAGGCTTCGGGTGAGGTGTCCTGCTCGAACGCGGCCAACTCTTCGGGCGTGGGCGAAAGTCCGATCAGATCGAGATAGACCCTTCGCAGCAGGAGTTCCTTCGGCGCCTCCGGCCGCGGCTTCAGTCCGCGCGCCTGATGTTCAGCGGCGATGAAGACGTCGATCGGATTGCGGATCGGGAAAGCGGTCGACGAATCCACCCGTGTAGATCCCGGCTTCCCGGTGCCAGTGGCCTTGCTTATCACGGGCACCTTCGGGCGAACCACCGGCTCGAACGGCTGCCAACGATACGAGGCCAGAAATTTTTGAAACTCCCCGCGCTTGGCCTTGGCTTCGGCCAGTTCCTTTTTTCCGGGCGTGTCCTTCGCGTCGCCGGGATTGTGCCCCAAGAGCAGCTCCGTTTCGTTGTCTACCCCGTCATGGTCGGAGTCTTCGCGAGCGATCAATTGAAGCCGGGCGGGGATGTCCTTCTTCTTTCCGTCGGACGCCAACTGTTTACCGACAGCGCGGAGCCGGGCACCAAACGGATTATGCGGGAAATCTTCCAAGCTCTCCGGGCTCTTGTTTTCGCTGGGCAGATGGCAGGTGGTGCAGCGGGCCAGGTTCTTTACAAGGAACTGGTCGTAGTGTTTTTCGAGCGCCGTCTTGTTGGCCGGCGTGGCGAACAGAGACGTGGCACCAATTGCCCAAACCGCCGCCAGGAGGAGGCTGGCGATGCTGACCCGCGGTGGTCGACGGCTCTTCGTCATGGTGTCCGGTAAATGAAACGGTCGCGGCCCAAGTCTGCCCAACGCCGCATTCGCTCTCTTGGTCCGAGTGGATGCGGCGTTTGTGTCGCGTGCCGCTGCTCACTTGGGCCCAGACGTTGGGTAGGGCGATTCGGGCAGGTCGATCTGGGTTTTACGGACGATGGTCCTCGGTTCATGGTCGAGCCAGACGAAAATCATCTAGCGGTGACCTTGATGCGGCGGAAGAACGAACTGGTCATTGGCGTTTTCGCCAATCCCCGTTCGCCGACGTCCGGGCGCGAAATGTTCTCCTACGCCCGCTGCCGTGTCGACACGCGCAGCCTAGGCGGCGAGGCTACTCTCGGCGATTTCAACGGGAACAACTATGATCGAGCCCATCCTGCTTACCACCGCCCGTGTTTCCACTTTTGACGGGAAGCGTCCGCTTACGGGAGCCAGCGGCTTTTTCTTCGAACGGGAAGGCCGGCTCTTTCTCGTGACGAGCCGCCACGTGGTGATCGACGAGCCGAGCAAACACTTTCCCGATCGCTTCGGGGGCAATGCAACCAGTGGGCCGGGGTTGTTGATCGCCTCGTCCGCGTCTCCTCGGCGTTGTCGCCGCAGTTTTCCTTTGAACCCCGTTTCAGGGCCGGCAGCATCCGCGTGTGTCCACCATCCCTGCAATAACTCCCGAGCGGATTCCAGGTTCACCCGAAATACTTGCGGACACGGCCCGGGTTCCCGCGCAGCGGGTCATGTCGATCGATGCCCTCCGAGGTGCGGACATGTTTTTCATCGTCGGCATGGAGGAAGTTTTCGAGGCGCTTTCGAAGATGTTCCCGATGACGCCGTCGCTGAACGACCGGGTCCAGCACGCGCCATGGGCCGGCTTCCATTTCTACGATCTCATCTTTCCGTTGTTCGCGTTCATTGTCGGGATATCGCTGGTGTTTTCGCTGTCCAAGGCGGTCGCGATCGACGGTAAAGCGGCGACGTCTGTGAAGATCCTGAGGCGAAGTCTTATTCTCTATTTGCTCGGAGTCCTGACCTACCACGGAATCGCCGACGGCATTGACCACGTCCGGCTTCTGGGCGTGCTCCAGAGGCTCGCCATCTGCTCATGTGCGGCTGGACTGGCTTTTGTCTGGATGAGCCCGCGGGCGCTCGTCGGGCTGACGATTTCGTTGCTGGTGGGTTACTGGGCGATGCTGACGTTCGTGCCCGTTCCGGGCTTCGGGGCAGGGGACTTCGCCGAAGGGCACAACCTGACAAACTGGATCGACAAGATGTATCTGCCCTTCCGGAAGTGGGACGGCGATCACGATCCGGAAGGTCTCCTGAGCAGCCTGCCGGCGATTGCATCGAGCCTTTTGGGGGTGTTCGCCGGATTGCTGATAAGGAACTCGTCCGTCGATCCCAAGCGGAAGGTCCGGTTATTGATCCTGTGGGGCTGTGCCGCAATTGGTGCAGGCCTGCTCTGGCATCTCCAGTTTCCGGTCATCAAAAAGATATGGAGCTCGTCGTTCGTGCTGCTGACGGCGGGCATGAGCGCCCTCTTGTTGGCGGGTTTCTATCACGTGATCGACATCAAAAACCACCGTGGCTGGTGCCGTCCGTTTGTCTGGATCGGAATGAACGCCATCACGATCTATCTGGTCGCCCATTTTGTGAAACTCGAAGCCATCGCCAAAGGCTTCGTCGGCGGCGAAGTCCATTCGTCGCTCGAAAATGTCCATCAGGGTCTGGGAGCTTTGGTGACGGCTCTCCTTGCGCTTGGATTCTCGGTCCTGATTTGCCGGTTTCTCTTCAATCGAAAGATATTCCTGCGGGTGTAGGGGCCGGGCATCGCCGCGTCTGATGGCAGCCAAACGGAGGTTCTCCTAACCGTTGAGATTGGATCGTTCGCGGCGGGCGACTCCGGTGCGGTGGGCGGCTTCCTCGACCGCGGCGGCGACTGCCGGGGCCACGCGCCGGTTGAAGACGGACGGGATGATGTAGTCGGCGTGAAGTTCGGTGTCGGTGATAATCGCCGCGATCGCGTGGGCGGCGGCGAGCTTCATCTCCTCGTTGATCGTGGAGGCCCGGCAGTCCAGTGCGCCCCGGAAGATCCCCGGAAAGCAGAGGACGTTGTTGATCTGGTTCGGATAGTCCGAACGGCCGGTGGCGATGACCTTGGCGTAGGGCGCGGCTTCTTCCGGTGTGATCTCGGGCGTGGGGTTGGCGAGGGCGAAGACGATGGGATCGCGGGCCATGCTTTGGACCATCGCGCTGGTAAGCACGCCTCCGGCGGAGACGCCCAAAAACAAGTCCGCGCCTGCGATGACGTCGGCCAAGGAGCCGCGTTCGTTGGCGGGGTTGGTATCGTCGATCCACCATTGGATGCCCGCCTGGGTGCGGTCGCGGTGGATGACTCCGTGGAGATCGCAGCCGATCAGCGTGCGGACTCCGGCGGTTGCGAGCATCTTGGCGCAGGCCGTTCCAGCGGCACCGGCACCAGAGACGACGACCCTTGCTTCAGCTAAGGGTTTTCCAACAACCCGCAGCGCATTGATCGCGGCGGCGAGGACGACAACGGCGGTGCCGTGCTGGTCGTCATGGAAGACCGGGATATCCAGGGCTTCTCGCAATCTACGTTCCACTTCGAAGCAACGAGGGGCCGAAATGTCTTCGAGGTTGATGCCACCGAAGCCCGGCGCGATGGCCTTCACCGCGGCGACGATCTCGTCGACGTTTTTTGTGTCGAGGCAGATGGGGAAGGCGTTGATGTCCGCGAATTCCTTAAAGAGCATCGCCTTTCCTTCCATCACCGGTAGGGCGGCGGCGGGTCCGATGTCGCCGAGGCCGAGAACCGCTGTGCCGTCGGTGACAACGGCGATGGTGTTCCGCTTGATCGTGAGGTTGAAGACCTTCGAAGGATCCTTGTGGATCGCCATGCAGACGCGGGCAACACCGGGGGTGTAGGCGCGCGAAAGGTCGGCCCGGGTCTGGATGGGGATTTTGCTCTTCACCTCGATCTTCCCGCCGATGTGCAGGAGGAAAACCCGGTCGGACATCTGCATGAAGGTGACGCCGGGCAGGCCCTTCACCGCATCCACGATCTTCTGGGCGTGCTGGTCGTTTCCGGCGGCGATCGTGATGTCGCGCACGAGTTGATCAAAGCCAGCCTCGACGATATCGATGGCGCCGATGCTTCCACCGACGGCGCCGATGGTGGAGGTGACCAGTCCCAGCACGCCGGGTTTGTTGGCGAGACCGAGGCGAAGGGTGATGCTGTAGCCGTCCGTGGGAGGGGGATTCATGGGATAGGAAATGGAAAGAAATGGAGTCGAGATCTGCCTGCTCCAATCAATGGCCGAAAGGGCGTCGGACCAGTCGACGGCGGAGCTGCTCTTGGAACGGGAGGGCTCGATCACCGGACGCCCGACGGGGTTGTGGGCGGGTCATTACCGAACCGTGAAATGGTGCGCAGCCGTTGCGATTTGTCGCCAGGCATCCGGCCGGGTTGAGCTCAGCGAGGAACTGGGAGGCAGGGTCCGACCCTGAGTATGCCCGGTCGCGGAGAGGGATGTGAGATGCGTCCATTTTCTTGGAGGAGAATGTCCGGCAGCCGCTTTTTGGTCCATGCGGAATACAGGTCCATTGAGAGTCCGGCACTGGGTGTATTGGCTCCTCGCTACCCGCCGGAGGCGATCCAATTACGATTTCCGGGACTAGGGAATCGCACCCGGGTCGCGTCATGGCTGGCCGGAATTTTCAGAATCTGTGCCGACTTGGTGGAAGGGCGCAGCATTTCGGCGTCTGTCAGTCGTTCAGGGATTGCTTGCGAACTCGGCCAACCAAAAACGCGTCTCCCGGTTCTTCGTTTCCGCGGAAGTCAGTTCTGCGTTTTTGCTGCGGCCGTGCGATTTCGGCTTTTTCTGTTTGCGAGTGCAACTGATAAGGTTGTCCTGAAAGTGGACTTGACTGCACAAAATCAAAACTGTAAAAACAGATTTAGCCCTCAGATTGTCCAGCACATCAGGGGTTCATTCTCGTCTCACGCGTCAAATCCTAACATCGCCCCAGATCATGAGATTCATCACCCGCCTTTCGTTACCGAGGACCCTCGCCGTGCTCCTCGCCGCCGCATGCTGGATGCACAGTGCCCACGCCGGCACCAAAGGTTCGATGATCAATACTTTTGGCCGTGGTGTCGCCGTGAACACCGTCGTTTACAACGGCGTCACTAACACCGCCAAGAGCACTCTCACGACTAACCCGAGCTCGGCCGTTTACGATTTTGATTACGGACTCGAGGGACTCCCGGACGGCACGGTGTCCATAGGTCTTCCCGACGGAACCCCCAAAGAAATCTTTAGTAGGAGTCTCGGAACCGCTCCCGGTGTTTGGACATGGGATGCGTTCGTGATGGACGGTGCCACGGCTGACAACCCCGCCCTGACCGCGAAACTGCCCATTGTTCCGGCGGGATTCGCGAGGTATAACGTGAAGTCCACGTCGTTCGTGGACGGCCCGAACAAGATCGGCTATCTGGCGCTGGAAGGATTTGCCACCAAAGGCGCCGGAGTGTGGCTCCGGGCCATCGAGTTCAAAGGAATTGGCGCCCCCCGGGACATCGAAGACCTCGAAACGAATGGCACGCTCAAGGGCGAGGTCACATTGGCCGGACCCTTTTTCTTCGACCCGACCAACTGCACGGACATCAAGATTCCGTTCACCTTCCTGGGCGATGACGACAAGATCTTCTTCGTTGCTGACGGTGTCGCGCTGAGCATCCCCTTCACGGTGAGTTCCCCCGACCTTAATGGCCAATGCGGAGTTCCGGTGAACTATCCGACGGCAACGGTGTCAGGCGGCTCCGGAACCAACACGGTCTCCTACTCAATTCCTTCAGGCGCATTTTTTGGCTACGGAGTGACGGTCGTTACGATGATCGCGACCGACACCTACTTGCCCATCAAGAAGACCAACACCTTCATGGTGACGGTAACCGATACCGAACCTCCCCAGCTCACCTGCCCCGAGCCTATCGTTCAAACCACGGATCCCGGCCAATGCTTGGCGCTGGTGAACGTTCTTCCTCCTACGGCCACCGACAACTGCGGCGCCGCCGTCGGCGGAATCCGGAGCGACGAACGTCCCTTGAATGCCGCCTATCTGAAGGGCGTCACCACGATCACCTGGACCGCGACCGATGCCGCCGGCAACAGCACCAACTGCACGCAGACGATCACAGTCATCGACAACGAAAAACCGGTGATCAGCGGAATGCCCGCGAACATCAGCCTGACCAGCTCGCTCGGAAACCCGGCTACATGCGCGCAGGTGGCGACGTGGACGCTCCCGACGGCTACGGACAACTGTGGCGTGACCAGCTTTACCAGCAGCCACGGATCCGGCGCCTCCTTCCCTGTCGGAGTCACAACCGTGACCTACACGGCGGTTGATGCGGCGACCAACACGGCGACCGCAAGCTTCACGGTGACTGTGACGGACGATACCAAGCCCGTCATTACTTGCCCTTCGCCCATTGTCACAAGCACGGGCGCTAGCGGATGTTCGGCGATGGTTTCGGTGACCCCGGCAACGGCGACCGACAATTGCGGCATCATGTTCGTGACTGGAGTTCGCAGCGATGCTCAACCGTTGAGTGCCGCGTATCCGAAGGGTGTCACGACGATCACATGGACCGCGACCGATACCGCCGGTAACACCGCGACCTGCACGCAGACCGTGACGGTGAACGACACCGTCAATCCGATAGCCAAGGCCAAGCCGGCTGCAATCCTGCTGGATGCCTCTGGCAACGCCACGATCACAGCGGCGCAGATCAATGACGGCAGCTCCGACAACTGCGGCATCAAGTCGATCGTGATCAGCAAGAGCGCGTTCAACTGCGCCAACCTCGGCCCGAACTCCGTGACCCTTACGGTGACCGATACCAGCGACAACGTCTCGATGGCCGTTACGACGGTCACGGTCTTGGACTGCATCGCGCCGGTGAAACCCACTCTTCCGACCATCACCGGAACGTGCCTCTCGCCCGTGGTCTTGACCGCACCGACCACCACGGACAATTGCTCGGCGGTTGTCACCGGCACGACAACAGGCCCGACGACCTTTACCGCAGCTGGAACCTACACGGTGACGTGGAGGTTCACGGACAGCTCTGGTAACTCCGTGACTGCCAACCAAACCGTGGTGGTCCCGAACCTCACGTTCGACGGGTTCTATGTAAACTCCCTCATTAGTTGCCTTGGGGGCTCTTGCAGTGCGCCCGTTCGCACCCAGGTCTGCGGCGGAACAATCCCCGTGAAGTTCCGCGTCAAGTGCGGCAATTCCTTCATCACCACGGGTTCGCCGTCAGTAGTCATCGAGAAATCGAACTCGAGCTGCACCTCCCTGACACCTTCCGGAACCGGATCCTTCACGCGGTCCGGCAATGATTGGGTCTTCAACTGGAACACGTCCGGACTCGCACGCGCCACCTACAAACTCACCACGACGTTGCAGGACGGGACAAAGAAGATCGTCTGGGTCAAACTCAACCGGACCGGAGACGATCGCGACGATGACTGACCGTAGATGTAATCGCGGCTAGACTCCGCTGACCACCGAGCAAATGATCTCCTAAATGATTTGGCCGCCAATCAAAGGGAGGCGTTTGCCGGTGGGCCGAATCACGGCGGTATTGGTCGCCACTGGAACCGGCTCCGTGCACGGCCAGGTGGTCTTTGATGGCAAGTTCGGCACGAGCGGATCGTTGCCCGGTCCGAACTACAATATCGCCGCCGCCGCTGGCGCCACACGGGGCGACAACCTGTTCCACAGCTTCAAACAGTTCGACTTGAAGGCGGGCGATGTCGCCACGTTTGCCGGACCCTTGGGAATCAAGAACATCCTCGGGCGCATCACCGGCGGCTCTTCGTCCAGCATCGACGGAACCATCCGATCGGGAATCGCGGGGGCCAATCTGTTCCTGATCAATCCGGCCGGAGTGTTGTTCGGCCCGAACGCCGTGGTGGACGTGGATGGTTCATTCGCCATCGGATCGGCGGACTATCTCAAGCTTACGGACGGTGCCCATTTTCAAGCCTCATTGGGCGCGGATGATTCCAAGCTAGGCACGGCCCCCGTTGCAGCGTTCGGGTTTCTTAACGGAAACAGCGGTTCGGTCGAAATCAAGGGATCGATCACCACCGGGCGGTCCGGGTCGATCACGGCCGTTGGAAGCGCTGTCGCGGTTTCGGAGGGAACCAGGCTGCGGGCGAATGGTGGTCTGATCACCTTGGCCGGATTTGTCGGCGCCGGAGAGCTCAGTCAGCCAGCCCCGGCCGCACCCACGGCGGCCCCGCTCATCCCGTCGTCAGGTCGCGTCACTGGCGGCGACATCGTCATTCGCGGAGGAAAACTGGTCGTCAACAACGCGCTGATTGCGGCTTCCAGCGTCGGCGGCAACATCGACATCAGCACCTCGGCCGGAGTCGAAGTTTCCAACGGCGCCCAAGTGACGACGAGCAGCCAAGGAGCTGTTCGCGGTGGCAACATCCGGATTGATTCTCCATCCCTTGTGATCGACGGATTCGACGGCGAGAATCCGACACGGATCGCAGCGGAAACCGCCAGCGATGAGGCGCTCGGCAAAGGCGGCGACATCTTCGTAAACGCCAACTCCATCCAGATGCGGCGCGGGGCCGAGATTTCCGTTTCAACCTTCGGCGCAGCTGATGCCGGTCTGTTGGAACTGCGGACTTCAACGCTCCTGATGCAAGGCTCGGACCTGGCCTTTTTCCCCACACAGATCAGCGCCAACGCCGCCCCGGGCATCGGGACGATCACGGGAGCGGGCGGGAAGGTCGTCATCCGTGCGGATTCGGTGGAGATAGCCAATGGTGCCGTCGTGCTGGCACAGACGCTTGGTGATGCGAACGCGGGATCCGTTGATATCGACGCGCGCTCGTTGACCCTGAACAACGGAGGAATCACGACCTACAGCGGTGGCAATGGCAGCGGCGGCGCAATCAAGGTCCGGAGCGATGCGGTCACGCTGGACGGACCGTTTGCTTCCTTGAACGCCCTGACGACAGGAGCGGGGACGGGAGGATTGATGGACATCCACGTGGGAGCCCTGCGCTTGTTGAACGATGCGTCGATTTCGGCCAGCACCTACGGGCTAGGCAACGGCGGCAACATCCGCATCACGGCTGATTCGATCGTCCTGGACACGGCGACCTTTCAGAAGGGCAGCATTCCTGGAATCACCGCAGCCAGCAAACCGTCGTTCTTCGGCGGCGGAGGTGGTGGCAAGGGAGGCGACATCTCCATCGACACGCGTTCGTTGGAACTGCGCCATGGCATGCTGGTCTCAACGACCACGGACACGATTGGCAACGGCGGAAACATCGACATCCGGGCGGCTACCATCGCCATGGACAGCGGATCCTCCATCCAATCGGCATCGATCGGCAAGGGACGCGCCGGAACCCTCGCGATAAGCTCGGGACAGGAACTCACGCTCACCGGAAAGAGCACCATTAGCACGTCCGCGCCCCTCAGCAGCGGCGGCGACATCAAGATCAATGCCCTTGGTCCGGTGAAACTTTTCGACAGCAAAATCACCGCCCAAGCCGGACCGGGCGGCGGCGGCAGCATCATACTCAACGCTCCTTCGCTCGTTTACCTGCTGGACAGCACGCTTACGGCGCAGGCTGTCGGTGACGGCGGCAACCTGACCATCAACGGACCGGATTTCTTCATCCTCAACCGCGCCAACCTGGTTTCCAAGTCGAGCACCGCGAACGGCGGAAACATCACGATCCTCTCCGACTTCTTCTTTCAGTCCGCGAGCATCATCGACGCTTCCGCTCCGTTCGGGCTGCCGGGAACCGTCAGCGTCTCGGCTCCAAACGTGGACTTGAGCGGGAGTCTGGTGGGACTTCCCAGCAATCTTCTCGGCCTCGAAAACGAACTGCGGCCCGATTGTGGCATCCGTCTTTCAGGCAATGCCAGCAGCTTGATCCTGCTCGGCCGAGGCGGCCTCCCGGTTGAACCGGGCGGGTTCCTTCCCAGTGGCCCGACCGCACCCAGACCATGAGTCGAATTAGGAAGCCCCGATTCTTCACAGCGCTGGTGCAAGGCTCGGCTTTCGTCCTGGGTTCGTGCCTTCTCGCGACGCTGACCTCGGCGCAGGTTCTGCCGCCTCCGCCGGTTCCCGCTGACCCATCGAAGACATCGGCAGCCGCGCTACTGCGGCTCAAGGCATTCGCATTTCAAGGGAACACGGCCTTCACCAAGGCGGAACTGGCAAAGCTGGTCGAGCCGTTCGTCAACCGGGACGTCACCGCGGACGAAATCGAACAGGCCCGCCGGGCCATTACCGTCCACTACGTCGACAACGGCTACATCAACTCCGGCGCGATCATCCCGGACCAGAATCCGACCAACGGAGTCGTCACCATCAAAATAGTCGAAGGACAACTTTCGAAGGTCGCTTTGACCGGGAACACGTGGCTCTGGGATGGCTATATTGAAGGGCGTCTGCGCCGTTGGTCCTCCACCCCCCTCAATCTGAACAAACTCCAGGAAGGTTTGAAGCTCCTCAGGCAGAATCCCAACATCCGCCAGGTCAATGCGGAGCTGAAACCGGGATACGCACCGGGCGAGAGTCAGATGGATGTCAAAGTGGAGACCGGGCAGCCTTTTCGATTGGGCCTGCAAATCGACAACCAACGCCCCCCCAGTGTCGGATCCGGGCAACTGTCGCTCTTGGCCGCGGACCTGAGTCTGACCGGCCACAGCGATCCTTTGGAGGTCAAGTATGGTCTGGCCACCAGCAGCGTCGAAGGACTGGAGTCCTCGGGCGTCAACAATGTCGAAGGTTCCTATTCGCTCCCCATCACCCGGTTCGACACGACGATCCGGATCCATGGGAGCAGACTGAATTCGAGCCTCGTTGAAGAGCCCTTCCCCGCCCTCGACATCACGAGCCGGACGACGAGCTACGGAGTCGCCTTGCGCCAGCCCCTGTTTCAGACCGCCAATACGGAAGCCGCGATCTCAGTCGGGTTCGAGCGTCGGATCAACGAGACCAGCCTTTTGGGAGTGCCCTTCAACATCTCGCCCGGAGCGGTCAACGGTGAGATGTCCGTTTCGGTTCTGCGGGTTTCGCAGGAATGGGTTCGCCGCGGACAGGACAGCATTCTTGCGCTGCGTTCGACCTTCAACGTCGGCCTCGATGTCCTCGATGCGACCGACAACGGAGTCCCGGGAGATCCGAACAACCGCTTTTTTTCTTGGGTCGGCCAGGGCCAATATATCCAGCGGCTTTTCAAGACGCAGAACCAACTGGTCCTGCGAATGGCCGGTCAGTGGACCCACGATCCGTTGCCGGCGTTGGAGCAGATCAGCGTAGGTGGAATGGAAAGCGTTCGGGGCTATCTGGAAAACCAACTGGTGAGAGACCGGGGCATCGTCGCATCGGCGGAATTGCGAGTGCCACTGCTGTTCAACAAAGCCGGCGCCGGCATTCTGGAGGTCGCCCCGTTCGTGGACTTCGGCGGAGCTTGGAACATCCAGAACTCGCCGAACCCGACCACGATCTACAGTTCGGGCATTGGGTTGCTTTACTCCCCGAACCGTCATGTCTCCGCCCAACTCTACTGGGGCTACCGGTTGCGGCACGTCGTGTCTCCCGACTACCGCGACCCGCAGGGCTTGGGATTGCACTTCCGCCTCGTTTTGCAGGCGTTCTGACTATCCGCGGAAAACCTGGGCTGCATCCGAAATCCTTTCGGAATCCCTTCTCGAAAAAACACGGCGTAGCCGCAGCGGGTAATCGCCACCATCAAGGCTTAGGATTGGCCGCCGCCGCTTTGAGTCCAACTTGCCTCAGCAGATCCGCCCTGGATTCCTTTAAGGCATTGTCGGCCGGATGGGCATCGATCTGATCGGACAACGCGGTCAGCGAGTCATACCAGATGCCTGCTTCGGCGTAGACCTGGGCAAGTTCCGACGGCTTCGCGGTGGAAATCTTCGCGGCCAAGTCGGCCGACGGGACGATACGCTTGATGACTCCGCTGGCGACCAGGTCGCTGGACCGGTTCTCAGAATCAGTGACCAACGCGACAACCCATTGATACTCGATTCCGGGTGTGAGCTTCACGCCGTGGTCCGACAGCTTGAGCCGCTGGATGCCGGCCTTGGATGAACGGTCGATCTTCACCTGGACGAGCGGCTTGGGCTTGTTCTCCTGAAGCAGGGTCAGTTCAAACTTCGCGTCGGCGGGCTTGGACTGAAACCAGAACAAAGACGGCTGTTCCTTGGTGGTCACGCCGGTTTCGTCCGGTGCCAGAACATCAAGTGTGACCGACGCGGTGCCGGTTCCCCGCGAGCCTCCGGTGACTCGGACCGAGGGCGCGCCCGACGTCTGAGGACGAAACTTCACCGCCGCTTTTGGTGTCGCACCCTGGTCGGTGCCTGACCCCTGGCCAAAGCTGTTGAACGTCGTCAGACACAGCGTGAGCAAGACGGCGACCTTGCCCGAGACTCCACTTCCAAACCTGATGAAGTTTTTCATATGTATATTATTACTACACCTTCGCTTCCGACCTTACGCAATAGATTGTTACGGGTTCGTTCTTGTTCTTCAGGATCATCGTTCCGACTCGAACGGTCTCAAATTGGCCCCGAACCAGATCCAAAGTAGCTTCGCTCACGAGTATCCGGCAAAGGCTGTCCGGCGACTCGGGATCAACCCAGTCCTTGTCGAAACTCTCCAGCCGGGACGCCGTGTTAACCGAATCTCCGAGCACGGTGTATTCCTGTCGATCGTTGCTTCCCAAGCTTCCAGCCACGAGCGGCCCGGTGTGAATCCCGATCCGCATCCCGCACACAGGAAGTCCCCGCGCCTGCCAGTCCGCGTTGAGCGCTTCCATGCGCCGTCCCATGTCCAGCGCGCAACGGATGGCATTGCGCGCGTCCGTGGCGAATTCTTCGGGAGACGTGCGGGCGAGCGGAACGCCGAAGCAGGCCATGATGGCGTCGCCGATGTATTTCTCAATGACGCCTTGGTGCGACATGATCGCCGTCGCCATGGTCTCCATGTATTCGTTCAGCCAATCCATCAGCAGATCGGGCGCAAGCTTCTCGGAAGTGGTGGAGAAACCCTCCAAGTCCGTAAAAAGCACGGTCGCGGTCAGCTTTTGGGTGCGCGGACGCTGGCCTGCCAAGAACTCGTGGCGTTGGTCCCAGAGCGCCTTGGCGATGTCCGGTGACACCTGTTTCGAGAAGAGCTGCATCAATTGCCCCCGTTCCTTCTTTTCATGGAACGAAATGTAGGAAGTGACGAGCGTCGCCGCCGGCACGAACGCTGCCACGGGAGCGATTGCGGGGATCCAAATCCCGGCAGCGAACGCGAACCAGACGACCCCGGCCAAGCACGCGGCACACCCGAGAGCCACCGGTGCAAAGAGCCAAGGTGACCGGACCCAGTAGCCCATGGCCCCGCCAAGTGCGCACCAGACGAGGATCCACGCGCTCTCGGCCCAATCGTTCCAAAACTCCAGCGGTTCCTCCCCCTCCAGCGCGTGGCGGAGAATCTGGTGGACCGTCTGGGCCTGCAACTCGATGCCCCGGTGCTGGCGGCTCATCGGGGTCACGCGCTCATCCGAAACACTTGGGGTGTTCATACCCACCAGCACAATCTTGTCTTTGAGCAGGCCGTTCGGAACCTTGCCGGCCAGAATTTCCGAGAAACTCAGACGCACGAAGTTGGTGGGGCTTCTGAAGTCGAGCATGAACGCCGTCCCGTTGGTATCAGCTCCGACATACGCTCCGTCGTTCGCTCGGACGGCGTCGAACACGACCTTGCCAAGCTTGAAGGATTGCGGATCCCTGGGCTTGGGCGATTGTTCCATTTCAATGCCCCGTCGGGCCAGATGGAACGCGGCCAACTTGAACGGCAACGAGTCGTAGGAATTCGTGCCACGGTCCTTGGATCCGCGGTCTTCCGCCACGACATCTTCGGCCATCAACAGGCTTCGGCGCGTCTTCGGAGTGGTGTTCTCCACGCCTTCATCGGTCAGGAAATTGTCGTTGAACGCGATTCGATCCACCTGGCCCTTCAGCACCCGGGGCGGGGAGATTCCGAAGTGCCTGGTCCCGTCCTGGGCCACCGTGTCCAGGGTGAAGATCGCAATGATGTTTGTGAACGCAGTCAGCGTGGTGTTCAGCTGTTCCAGTCCAACTCCGCTCCGCGGGACGGGAATATCGCGCCAGATATCCAGACCGATGACCGAAGGCTCCCCGTGTTCCAGCATGGTCAGGAGCTCGGACAGTTTGTCGTCGTGGATCGGGTAATCGAGCGAGGGGCTGTGGATGTCCGCCTCGGTCATTTCCACCAGCACGATCGGATCGGTGTTCGCGGCCTTGGGCTGCTCCCGGATGAGGTAGTCGTAGGCGTGGAACTCGAGGAACTGGAGCCAGCCTTCATGCTTGATGAACAGGATGCCCATCAGCACAAGCAGCGTGATCAACTGCGACACCGAGTGCGACGACAGGTCCCGCCTCAGGATCGACTTCGATGCGGGTTTTTCCTGCGTCATGCGCCTAGAGCCAGTTTCCGATGAGGAGATAGGGCGACCAGTAGCACGGATGCCTGTAGCGTCGATCCGCCAGCAGCTTCAGCTGCGCCCCCTGCAACGCCCGTGCCTTGGTCAGGTCCGGGTTCTTCAAAAGTTGGGAATAGACCTCGGAGACCAAGGTTGAGGTGGACTGGTCGTTCACAAACCACAGGGTCGCCAACGCGCTCCGGGCTCCGGCCTTAACCGCAACACCCGCAAGCCCCAGAGCCGCGCGGTCGTCGCCGGCAGCCGTCTGGCATGCGCTTAAGACCAGCATTTCTACCGGCTTCCCACGGTATTGACCGGGTCGTATCGCTGCCTCGAGGTCGTTCAGCGTGAGCTTCGCGTCGTGGGTCAGGACGAACGTCTTGCGCACATCGCGATCGAACTGCCCGTGCGACGCGATGTGCACGATCGAATATTGCTCTTCGGTCATTCGTCGCTGGAAGTCCTTGAGAAGAAATTTCCCGTCCAGAAAGACCTCGCCGGGATACAACGCCGCGATCGAGCCCAGCTCCGCAGGCACGAAACTGAGAGGAGGGAATCCCTGCACCGCCTCTGAAATACCATTCAGGAGCATCCTCGCCTTGCCCCGTTCGATGGGACGCGGCTCGACCAACGAAAGTCCCGGCACGACCGCCACGGCGAAATCTTCGATCAGAAACCGGTTTCCGTCGTGAAGAGTCGAAAACGGAATCGTCCTTAGCGCGCCGTCAGGGACAAACACCAAAGTGTCGACATTGCCCTCCTTCAGAAACTGCCGGATCGGCTTGATGATCCAATCGTGCAACTGCTGCGCCTGTTCGAGGAAGCGAAACGTCGTCCGCGTTTCGAGGTTTCTCCGGAACGCCAGAACCTCCGCGCTCAGCGCCACGGTTCCGACATCGAGCGTGAATCGCTTCAGCCCGGAAGCGACACCAACCAGAACCTCCGTGCGCGTGGCCAGCGGAATAACGTAGACGACGGCCGTCCTACCATCGACGGCCTCGACGTTCGTCTTCTTGGATCGCTTGAGGTTGACGCAGTCATCGCAGAAGTAGTCCTCGAGTTCGACCGCCTTGAGTTGCTCCACCGTGTCGCGCGCTTGCAACAGAAGATCCTGTTCAGTCTTCCTGTCGGTGGCGCGTTTCGACTGTTGCAGGAGAAGATCTGCGAGCTCCAAGAACAACGGCCCCTGACCTTCGCGGAAGGATTGCCGGACCGGACTGTTTCCGTAACCGAGCGACACGTCATTCCTGATCGACTGCAGGGTCTGGACCGAGCGCCGATAGGCTGCGATCGCCGGCTCCGGCTCATTTCGCAACGCCAACAGGCGTCCAGTCTGCCACTCCCATCGGTAGAGCGCCTCCGGGATTTGCGCCTTCTGAGCGGCAAATGTCGCCCGTCTGGTCAGTGCCAGCGCGGCTTCGGGCTGTCCGTCCTCAGCGTAAAGCTGTCCCAAGTGGCCGAGCGCGTAGGTTTCGGTCCGGAGGTCCTTGCTTGCCTCGGCCTCCGCCAGTGCCTTGCGGAAGGATTGGTTGGCACGCAGGCGAAGACGCGAATCCTGTCCGCCATCCGGAAACTTGATCTGTCGATCGGTAAGGCCGGCTGTCAGTCGCAAGAGCGCCTTCACCGGCGCCGAGTCCAGGGATTCAATCGCCTCGATCGCCTTGGCGTTCAATTCATCGGCCGCGACAGGATCTCCCATTCGAGCCGCCGTAGACGCGGCATTGCTCAGTGCGCGTGCGACGAGCGGCCGGTTGGCGCTCTTGCGAGCGAGGTCGCTGCTTTCCCTGTAGCTTGCCAAGGCCTCCCCGTTCTTTTGCTGGGCGGCCTGTGAGTTGCCCAGGTCATTGAGGATTGCCGCGGTCAGGGCCTCGTCTCTCACGACACGCGCGGACACGAGTGCTTCCGCTAAAAGACCGCTCGCCCGGTCGAACTCCAACGTCATCACCAGTGCCGCTCCAAGCTGGTGTCTAAGCCGGAGAGTGTCGGAACGCTGGCCTGATTTCTCCGCGCGCCCGAGAGCGTTTTCCAGGACCTGCACCGCACGCCGATGCTGTCCCAACGTTTGGTATGCGCCCGCGAGCTCGACGGCCGTCCGCACCTCGGCGTTGGTGTTGCCCGCCTTTCGAAAACTCTCCAACGCCTTTTCCAAACTGTCTGCCGAAAGACTGGCGTCACCGGTCTCAGGCGCGCGCTGTCCTTTGGTCGCAGATGGGATGCCGGCAGCTCCAGCCCCACCAAGCATGAGAGAAAAAGCGGCGAACCATACTAACTTTCGGCACCATCCAAGGCTGATCAACCACTTGTTTCTCACGTCGATCTTGCTACTGGTCGGAGCCGTATTAGTAAAGCTTCCTCGCGGTCGCGGGCACAGCACGGGAACGGCTGCACTTGAAGAAATTCTCCAGGTTCCAACCACTGGTGGTCCGTCCCGGAAAGACCAAGTCTTTCAATACGGCTTTATCGGACCCGAGACTTCCACGACGACTCGGTAGCCCTCCAATACCTTGGGAAGCGATAGGACCCGCGCAGGCGCATCATGATCCAGCATGACCTTGAGACACTGGGTCCGGCCGTCGTTCAGCAGCCCGATGTAGACACCCACCACTCCGGGCCTGGACATCAGTTCTTGGTCGTGGTTTCTGAGAACGGTTTCGATGCTCGGTTTTGGCAAAGGACTCGTCGGTGCGGCACATGCGGCCAGAAACATCGCAGGCACCAAGACGGCGATCAGTGGCGTCCGAGTCCCGACCAATTCGTGCAGTGCCTTGGCCACTTTTAAGAGCAATGGTGCGCGCCACGGGCTATCCCGTGTGCTTCGGGTTAGCCGAGACACTCAGTTGCCCACCATCGTGGCGGTCCCACCCAGCTTGGGCCCGATGAACTGGAGAACATCGCCGATAGGGTTCGCAATCGCGCTGGTGCTGCTGCCCGCGTAGAGCAGGCCGACGGCGCGTGGCTTTGTGGCGACGTCCTCCACCAGAAGCGATCCCGAGTCCCCGCTGTTGAGGAATGCGTTGCGTCGATTTCCGATGACGATTTGCCCGGTGAACGTCTTGGTGAAGGCGGTCCCTCCGGCACATTCGTTCTCGTAGGTAATCGAAACGGTGGCGTTGAGCCCCGTGATGCTGCTGCGCGTGAGTCCAGTCGTCCGCCCGCTTTTCTTGACGGCTTTCGTCAATGCAGGAGCCGCCGTGCTGGACGAAAGCCCTCCGATTTCAAGAATGGATCCATCGGTGCGGACCATGCCGGTAATTACTTCGGCAACGGAGCAATCGACATTGGCGCCGGGAAGCGAACTGAGCGTCCTCAAGGAGGCGACGGACTGGGACGACGAGGCGACGCATCCGACGTCGATGAGGCCCGGTTGGATCACGGCATCGCCCGTCGTGGCGACAAGGCCGTTGCCGCCGGGGACAATATCAGACTCGAAAACATGGTAGTTGCTAAGAATGTATTGGACGCCGTTCACCTGAACCAGGGCGCCGAGCGTTCCGCCGCAGCAATAGCCGTTGGCAAGGTCCGTGCGCCAACCACCGGAAGTGCCCAGCTGAATGGGAAATGCCTGCTTGGCCGTATGGCTGACGGCCGCGGCACCGGGGGCCTTTCCCGCATAGGCACGAAACCGCTCCGTTTCCTCCACCCGGACTTTGAAGCCCTGGATTTGGGAAGGCAGCGCCTTGATGAGCTCCTTCGCAGACCGGTGGTCCTTGTCGATGTAGATGACCAGGGAAGCATCCTGCTCGTCGTCGGACACCCCCACCGCCGTCCCGATGATGCCGTCGATCCGCATCATGTCCGGAGTCACCTTTGACTGAACGCCGGCCGCGCCTCGGACCCGATGATGGGCGCCGTCCAGCCCATCCGAGAAGCCGGAGGTCGATATTGAAACGAAGGTGACCACCGACGCACACAGCGCGATGGATCCGAGGAGGTGGTGTTTCATAAACTTTGGGATGATGGAGGATATTGCGCAGATCGGTCGTCAACAGCAAGCAGGGACAAAGGCTCGACTATTCGGTCGATCGAGCACGGGTTTGGGCACCCGATGGGACGAGTAGCCCGGGAAGGGACGGCTAGCAGGAGGATCGTGCACGGCTCCAACTTTTCGGAATCCTACCGGAACCCTCGACTGCCCGGATTCGCGCATTGTCACACTGCGAAACACATCGTGGTTTCACGGCATCGTCCGGTGGGTTGGGGGGCGATTCGACACCGTTTCGGCAAGGTGCCGACTGCTCTCTGACGTTTGTCGCCGGATGACATTCGAATGCCGAGGACCGCAATTTGGTGGGGGCCGTGCGAGTTGTGCGCCACCCTGGAAGGTTGTCCTGCAGAATAATCCCGGAAGCATTGAATTCCTGCGGTTGACTGGGATTGTGGATCCATGAACGAGACGGCTTGGGATGTCATTGTCATCGGCGGCGGCCCAGGTGGGAGCGCGGCGGCGACATTCCTGGCCAAGGCAGGCAAGCGGGTGGTCGTGTTGGAGAAGGAGGTCTTCCCCCGGTTCCATATCGGCGAATCGTTGTTGCCATACAACAAGGCGATCTTTGCCGAGATGGGCGTTCTACCGACGCTGGAAGCGCATGGGTTCATCAAGAAGTTCGGGGCGCAGTTCCATCTTGGCAACGGTTCGAAGGCGGCAGGCTTTGTCTTCAAGGAGGGTAAGTTCACGCGGCACACGGAGGCGTTCCAGGTGGAGCGGGCGGTGTTCGATGACCTGTTGCTGAAGCACGCGAGGATCTCGGGCGCGGACATTCGCGAGGGATGGACCGTCGAGCGTTTCACGAATCAATCCGACGGTGTGGAGGTCGTCGCGCGCAGTCCGCTGGGCGAGAGCCATAGCCTGGGCGGCCGGTTCCTGATCGATGCCAGCGGCCGTGGAAACATGACGGGAAACCAGGAGAAGATCCGCGAGGTGCATCCGCGGCTGAAAAAGGTGGCGGTGTTCGGGCATTTCAAGGGTGTCATGCGGGATGCCGGCTCCAAGGGCGGCGACACCGTGATTGTCCGTTTGGAGAACAAATGGTTCTGGTTGATCCCCATTTCCGAAGAAAAAATTTCCGTGGGCTGCGTCATCGACCGGGAGGAGTTCTCGGCCGCGAAGCTTTCGCCGGCCGAAGTTTTCTGGTCGTGGGTCCGGGCAAGTCGCCCATTGCGCGACCGGATGAAAGACGCCGTGCTCGTTGGAGAAATCCAGACGACAGGCGACTTCTCCTATCGCAACCGCCGCCTCGTTGGTCAACGACTGCTAAGGGTGGGAGATGCCGCAGGATTCATGGACCCGATCTTCTCGGCGGGTGTCTATCTCGCGATGCTTTCCGGGAAGTTGGCCGCGCAAGCCGTGGTCAAGTCCCTGGAAGCGGACGATGACGGCGCCGTGCGGTTGTTGGCCTACGAAAAACGTGTGCGGTCGGCCATGACGGTCTACTGGGAGATGGTGGAGCGCTTCTACACGACGCCCTTCATGGAGGTGTTTTTGGAACCTCGGGCGAGGTGGAACTTGCCGGCGGCGGTCAACGCGATCCTGGCGGGTGAGTTGGAGGGCCGCGTCGGAATGAGGCTGCGGTTGCGGGTCTTCTTCTGGATCGTCCAACTGCAGAGCAAGTGGCCCTTGGTTCCCCGGATTTCATTCGCTCCCATGGCGGCCACGGAGACTGCTTCGGGAGTCGTCGGACCGGTGCCCGCTCCTGAAGGGCGGCCGCAATGATGGGAAGGATCAGGATTCCGAGTGGCTCCCTGGCGAGCGCGGTTGTGGTCTCGATCATCGCAGGACTCGGCTCAGGCTGTTTCGCCCCGACCCTCGCCCCCGTTGCGCTGACGTCGCCAGGTTGGAGTTCCAGCGAGACGCCGGTGGTCTGGCGTTCGTCGACAAAAGCGCCCGAATTGACCGGTGAACTTCTCCTAGCCTCACACGAAGACGGGTCGCGTTTCGTCCAGTTCAGCAAAGGAGGACTGCCGGTCGTGGTTGCGCAGCAGTCCGCCTTGGGCTGGCGGATCAGTTCATCGATGAGGTCCGGTAGTTTCGGCGGGCGGGGTTCACCGCCTTCGTCCGTTGTCTGGTTTCAAATCCGGTCCGTGCCACCCACATCAATGCCACCGCCGTGGGTCCTGACGAAACTTCCGAACGGCGGATGGGCCGTGGTCCACAGCCGGACGGGAGAATTGCTGGAGGGCCCGGAAAACCCGTGACCCGTCGCCGATCAACGTGGATCTGGGGATTGGCCGTGCTCGCCGTCCTGGTCGGCGGCGCGTTGCGTCTTCGGTTCGACGCCGATGTCCTGGGCCTTTTGCCGTCCGACCTTCCTGTCGTGCATGGCCTGAAGCTGCATCAGGCGCACTTCGGCAGCGCACACCAGTTGATTGTCACTGTGTCTGCGGACGACGCCGACGCCGCGACCGCTGCCGCCAAAGCGATCGCGGCCGCGCTCGGGAGCGAGGCGACATTGGTGCGCCGAGCGCTTTGGCAGGCGCCGTGGATGCAGGATCCCCTCTCGTCCTCCGAGTTCCTCGCGTGGTCATGGTTTCAACAGCCCGAAGCGGAAGTGCGAAGACTCGTGGCACGGCTCCAGCCCGATAGCCTTCCCCAGGTCCTCGTCGAAGCGCGTGACCAACTGGCCGTATCGGTCTCTCCAGCGGAGCTCGCGAAGTTGAGCTACGATCCGCTGGGCCTGACGGAATTGCCCGGGGCCGGATTGGCCGATTTCGAGCAGACGCAACGGCTGTTTGGTTCGGAAGACGGACGATTCCGCATCGTGTTCGTCGAGCCGGCCACGGGTAAAATAGGCTTCAAGGCGGAGATCGCATGGCTGGCATCGATCCAGCGGAAAATCGCGCAGATTCAGGAGACGACGGGATTTCCCCGGGACGTTCGCATCGGCTTCACCGGCGGCCCCGTGTTTGCGGCCGAAGCGGCGACGGGCATGGAGCGCGACATGACGCAGTCGGCCATCGGGACCCTTGCCATCATCGCGCTGCTGTTCTGGACCGTCCATCGGCGGTGGCGGCCGCTGCTCGTGCTGGTGGCCGCGTTGGGCATGTCGGTTCTCGTCACGTTCGCGTTCGGTGCCCTCCTGATCGGGCAGCTCAACATCATCAGCATCGGCTTCGCGGCAATCCTACTGGGGTTGGTCGTGGACTACGGCCTAGTCGCCTACCAGGAACACTGCGAGGATCCTGATGAAAGTGTTTCAAGTCTGCGGAGGCGGATCGGTCCGGGAATCTTTTGGTCGGCGTTGACTACAGCGGGAGCCTTCCTGCTCTTGAATCTCGGTGGACTCCCTGGGCTCGCGCAGTTGGGCACCTTGGTTGGGATAGGGGTCATGGTCGGGTTCGCCGTCATGCTGTTCGGGTTCCTGCCGCTTGCCGGTCGACCAACTCTGCCTGTGCCGTCGTCACGCGCGCTGGCTGAGCGCCAGGCCGGTCCGTTCTGGTCCGCGCGTTTGCATGGGGCGCTGCTATTCGCTGGCGTGGTTCTCCTCGGCTTGCGCGGACTGCCGTCGGTGGACCATTCGCAGAACTCGCTGCGCCCGCGGGGAAGTGCCGCGTATGCCGAGATGGAACGAGTCCAGGCCCGGCTTGGACAACCCGAGGCGCCGCTGTTCCTGCTGACCCGGGGAGCGTCTGCGCAGGACGTGGCCGTTCGATTGGGAATGGCGCGTCGGGCGTTGACCGTCGGCACCAGCAACCATTTGGTGTCTTCGTTCGTGCTGGCGGATTCTTGGTGGCCGGACCCGGCGATGCAGGCGACCAACGCGTCGTCGTTGCGGGGACTCGTCGATGCCTGGCCGCGGATCCGTTCGTCGGCGACGGCGGCGGGATTCAGCGGCGAATCGTTGGCCTTGGCCGATGGAATTGTCCGGAACTGGTCCAACGGACTCGCGCAAGCGCGGATGTCTTGGCCGACCGGAGCCGTGGCTGACTGGGTATTCCACCAGGCGGCTGCGAAGGATGCCGACGGGTGGTTCGCGCTCGGACTCGTGCGGCCTGGAATCGCGGGCACGAACGTCCCCGCTGTCCTGGATATGCCCGTGGGCGAGGGATCGATCCTGACCGGCTGGCCGCTGTTGGGCGAGGCGATTCTCCTCAATGTTGAGGTGCGGCTGCGTTGGATGGTTGCGGGTATTTTCATTTTCCTGTTGCTCTGCCTGTGGGGCGCGTTCCGCAACTGGCGCGAGGTCGCGCTGGGCGTTCTCGCGCTGGCGGCCAGTTTTGTCGCGCTGTTGGCGATCATGCGGTTCAGTGGTTGGTCCTGGAATCTGCTCAACCTGATGGCCCTCCCCCTTCTTCTCGGCACGGGCGTCGACTACACGATACATGTGCAACTGGCCTTGAGGCGGCATCGGGGCGATCGACGGGCGGTCTGGAGGAACACCGGGAAGGCGTTGATCCTCTGTGGCGGAACGACCATCGCCGGATTCGGCTCGCTCTCATGGTCCGGCAACCTGGGACTGGCGAGTCTTGGGCAGGTTTGTGCCGCCGGCGTGCTTTGTGTCTTGGCGACATCGCTCGTGTTGTTGCCCGGTTGGTGGAGTTGGGCGGTCGGAAGCCGATGGTCCGTCGTTGGAAAAGGCGAACAGGCGGTGAACTCCAAGCCCGCGTCGATCTACCATGCCCGCGTGTGGAGTTTCGCCCTGATCGCAGCGCGACGTCTCCCTCGTTCCGTGTGCCAAGGCCTGTGCGTCGCCGGAGCCCGGGTTTATCGGGTGCTGAATCCGGGACGATTCGCCGTCGTTACCGACAACTTGCGACCCGTCGTGGGTGCGGCCGATGTCGATCGGCAGGCAGCGAGGTTGTTCACGAACTTTGGCGTCAAGCTCTGCGACCTTTGGCGCTACGAAGCCGGCCTCCCGGTGCAAGACCAGTTCCTTGAGCTGACCGGCTGGGAGAATCTCCAGTCTGCCGTCGGAGCCGGGCGGGGTGTTTTGCTGATCACAATCCATCTCGGCAATTGGGAGTTTGGTGCTCCGCTGCTTGCGGCACGCGGCGTTCGCCTGTTGGTGCTCACGCAGCCGGAGCCGGGCGATGGCTTCACGGAGATGCGCCGCGGGGCCCGGGCACGGTGGGGCAT
>Ga0163144_10004236_pt1 | contig 32372 bp, 20 predicted proteins | sample OliLak19BULKMAT1_FD_123175 | JGI IMG/M metagenome (GOLD analysis project Ga0163144, IMG submission 123175) | Freshwater microbial mat bacterial communities from Lake Vanda, McMurdo Dry Valleys, Antarctica - Oligotrophic Lake LV.19.BULKMAT1 | ecosystem: Environmental > Aquatic > Freshwater >... | reverse complement strand
TTAACTTAACGACATTGACTGGTAATTCATAATTATTCATTCTCAATTCTAGTTTTGTTTGCCCCCTCCATAAGTATTAATTTTGCGGATTATAATTTATGGAAATCTCATCAAAATATTCACCTAAACATATTGAAACCAAGTGGTATCAGGAATGGCTCGATCAAAAGCTGTTTCGAAGTATCCCCGATAGCAGAGAACCATATACCATAGTAATTCCTCCACCCAATGTTACAGGAATTTTGCACATGGGCCACATGCTTAACAATACCATTCAGGATGTATTGGTTCGGCGTGCCCGTATGCTGGGCAAAAATGCATGCTGGGTTCCAGGAACAGATCATGCCAGCATTGCTACAGAGGCCAAGGTTGTAAACTTATTGCGCGAAAAAGGAATCGAAAAAAAGAATATTTCCAGAATAGAATTTTTGGGTTATGCCATGGATTGGAAAGATAAATACGGTGGAATTATCCTTGAACAACTCAAAAAATTAGGATGCAGTTGTGATTGGGATAGAACCCGTTTTACTATGGAACCTAATCTATCAGAAGCTGTTATTGATGTATTTATTGACTTATACAATAAAGGGCTAATTTACCGCGGAAGCCGCATGGTTAATTGGGATCCAGCAGGTAAAACTGCTGTGAGTGATGAGGAGGTAATTCACAAAGAAGTGGACTCAAGACTCTATTATATTAAGTATAAAGTTCCCAATTCTGATGAATTTATAATGGTAGCCACCACACGACCAGAAACCTTGTTGGGAGACACCGCAGTGTGTGTGAACCCAAATGATGAGAGATATTCTAAATTTAAAGGTAAAACGGTTATTGTTCCCATTGTGAATAGGGAAGTTCCTGTAATTTTTGATGAGTATGTTGATCCGGAATTTGGAACAGGTGCCCTAAAAGTAACACCTGCCCACGATATCAATGATTACAATCTTGGAACTAAACATAAATTAGCCATAATTGATGTATTTAATGAAGACGGCAGCATGAGCAAGGAAGCAGGATTTTATATAGGTGAAGACCGTTTTAAAGTGCGCAAACTGATTGCTAAAGACTTAAGTGAACTTGGAGTACTCGAAAAGGAAGAACCCATTAAAAATAAGGTTGGATACAGTGAGCGAACTGATGCTGTGATTGAACCCCGCATTTCAAAACAATGGTTTGTTGACATGAAAAAATTCATGGGACGCAATCCAGAAGTATTGGAAAGTGTGCTTAACGATGAGGTGATGTTTTATCCTCCCAAACTTAAAAACACCTATCGCCATTGGTTAGAAAACATAAAAGATTGGTGCATCAGTCGGCAGCTTTGGTGGGGACAGCAAATACCTGCATGGTATGATAACGAGGGCAATACGGTTGTAGCAAAAACACATGAAGAGGCCCTTGAGATTTATAAAGAAAAATTCAATCTCCCAGTTGAAAAACTCGCACAAGATGAAGATGTATTAGACACTTGGTTTTCTTCATGGCTTTGGCCAATATCAGTTTTCGATGGATTTAAAGATCCAAAAAATCCCGATATAAACTATTATTACCCAACAAATGATTTAGTAACAGCACCTGAAATTATGTTCTTTTGGGTTGCAAGAATGATTATGTCAGGGTATGAATACAGAAACGAAAAACCGTTTAGAAATGTTTATTACACAGGTATTGTAAGAGATAAACTTCGAAGAAAAATGTCGAAAACCCTTGGTAACAGTCCTGACCCCTTGCCAATGATTGACGATTATGGCGCTGATGCCGTAAGAATGGGAATGCTTTTGTGTTCACCCGCCGGGAACGATATTTTGTTTGATATCAGTCAGGTAGAACAAGGCCGAAATTTTTGCAATAAAATTTGGAATGCCTACCGATTGGTTATGGGTTTGGAAACAACCGACTCACCAACGGAATATTACATAAAATATGCTCCTTTGGCGCAGGAATGGATGGAATCAAAACTCAATGACGCCATCATTCATGCGGATGATTATTTTACAAAATTCCGTTTGTCAGATGCTTTGATGGCTTTATACAAATTGATTTGGGACGATTTCTGTTCGTGGTATCTCGAAATGATGAAGCCGCCTTATGGTGAACCAATTTTTGAAGGGGCGCTTGTGAAAGTTAAATTAGTATTTGTAGAACTAATGAAACTACTTCACCCCTTTATGCCATTTATTACCGAAGAAATTAACCATGGTTTATTGGGTGAGAAGGATTCATATATCAACAACGCAAAGTGGCCAAGTGCTAAAATTATTGATGTAAAACATTCTTTAGAAAATACCCTTGAACTCATTTCAATGGTTAGAAATATGCGCAATGAGAACGGAATTTCACCAAAGATATCAGCTATTGTGACCGTATTTGCAGAAACCAATGCGCCTTACAGTTCCTTTGAAGGCATAATCTGTAAATTAGGGAATGTTGAATCACTTCATTTTGGTAAAGGCACCTTAGGCAAAAAAGGACTTATAGGAAAAGATGAAATTAACATTGAATTCATAGGTTGGGAGATGAAGCAGGTTGATAATTTAGAGATTGAAAAAGAAATAAGCTATCTTGAAGGCTTTTTAAAATCGGTGGAGGCAAAACTTGGCAACGAAAAGTTTATGAGCAATGCCAAACCTGATTTAATCGAAAAAGAACTTCAAAAGAAACTTGACGCAGAAAGTAAAATCTCATCGCTAAAAACTCAGTTGAATTAACCTTTATGCTCGTTATTATTTAAGCTATAATTGATACCTTGCATACTTTTCATAAATTGACAGATTTACAAGCCTATAATACTTTCGGAATTTCGGTTTCTGCCACTCGATTTGTCGAGATAAGCTCTCTTGAACACTTGCAGTCTCTTTATAAAAACGAAGATTTTAACAACAAGCAATACCTGATTTTGGGAGGTGGAAGCAATATTTTATTTACAAAAGATTATGAAGGCCTCATTTTAAAAAACAATTTGAAAGGCATTTCTCTTGTGAATGAGACTGAAAATTATGTTTGGGTGAAAGTTGCCGCAGGCGAACTTTGGCATCCATTCGTGTTGTATTGTGTTGAAAGAAATTGGGGTGGAATAGAAAATTTATCCTTAATTCCCGGAACTGTTGGAGCAGCACCAATACAAAACATTGGCGCGTATGGTGTTGAATTAAAGGAAACCTTTGAAAGTCTGGAAGCCATAAATATGCACAACGGCCAAACTGAAACCTTTACCAATGAACAATGCAACTTTGGATATAGGGAGAGCATCTTCAAGCATGATTTAAAGGGAGAGTATTTTATAAGTTCAGTTACTTTTAAACTCAATAAAAAACCAGTTTTAAATGCAACTTATGGCGATATTCAAAATCTTTTAGATTCAAAGCAGATTAAAGTACCAACCATTAAAGATGTGAGTGATGCAGTAATCGATATACGCAGAAGTAAACTGCCCGATCCTGCACAAATTGGAAATGCTGGGAGTTTTTTTAAAAACCCCATAATCAGTAAAGCACAATTCGAAAGTTTAAAACTTAATCACCCAGAAATTAAATCATTTCCTGCCCCTGACGCAAAAGTAAAAATACCAGCAGCTTGGTTTATAGAAAAAGCAGGTTGGAAAGGAAAACGTATCGGAGATATTGGCGTTCACGAAAAACAGGCACTCGTTCTTGTGAATTATGGTGGCGGAAAGGGTGAAGATATCCTTAAGCTCGCATACGAAATTATTGATTCGATAAAGACAGAATTCAATGTAACGCTCATCCCGGAAGTAAATATACTATGACCTTTGACGAAATAAGCGCTCGCATTCTTTTTGAGGACAATCATTTATTGGCCTTCCATAAGCCGTCTGGAATTTTGGTACAGCCTAATGAATCCAATGATGAATCGTTAGAGGTAAGTTTAAAAGAATTCATAAAACAAAGGGATGCCAAACCGGGAAATGTATTTCTTGGTGTCATTCACAGAATAGACCGACCTGTAAGTGGCTTAGTGATCTTTGCTAAAACAAGCAAATCACTTGTTAGAATGAACGAACTATTTAAAACAAGGGAAATGAAAAAGACCTATAGTGCCCTTGTTAAAAACAGACCTCTGCAGGAATCAGGTTTTATTGAAAGCTATTTGAGCAAAGACCCAAAAAATAATAAAACCAAGTCCTTTTCAAAAGCTACACCAGGAGCCAAGATTTCAAAAACAGAATATCAATTCATTGCAAGTTCTGATAACTATCATTTGTTGGAAGTGAATCCACATACCGGAAGACATCATCAAATCAGGGTGCATTTATCCAAATTAGGCTGTCCCATTGGAGGAGATTTAAAATATGGTTCAGCCAGAAGCAATCCTGATGGCAGTATTTATCTTCATGCAAAATCTTTAGAATTCGAGCATCCTGTAAGCAAAGAAACCTTAATTTTGCAGTGCCCTTTACCAGAATCTGGAGCATGGAAGTTTTTTGATTTGAATTAATCAATATTTTCCATTGAAAAACACTCAAGATGATAGATGAGACCAATAAAATTATAATTATTTATAACCAATAAAAAATGAACGGAATATTCAGAGTACCAAAAGCCATTAATGAACCTGTATTAGACTATGCCCCTGGCAGCAAGGAACGTGAAAATTTAAAAGCTGCTATTGCAGAATTACGCGGAAAGGAAATGAATGTGGGCATGCATATCAATGGTGAATTGGTGTTTACTGATACGAAGATAAGCATGCAACCACCGCACGATATTGCTCATAAACTAGGCGAATTTTCAAGAGGGGATGCCTCACACGTTACGGCTGCCATTAACGCTGCACTTGAAGCAAAAAAGCAATGGAGCGAATTGGCTTGGGAACAACGTGCTGCTATATTTTTAAAAGCTGCTGATTTAATTGCTGGGCCATACCGCGCAAAACTGAATGCTGCCACCATGCTTTGTCAAAGCAAAAGTGTTTATCAAGCAGAAATAGATGCCGCTTGCGAAACGATAGATTTCTTAAGATTCAATGTTCAATATATGCATGAAATCTATAGTGAACAACCATCTGAAAATTCAAAAACAGTATGGAATCGATTGGAATACAGGCCTTTGGAAGGTTTTGTATTTGCATTAACACCCTTCAATTTTACAGCTATCTCAGGCAATTTGCCTACGTCTGCGGCCATGATGGGCAATACCATTGTTTGGAAACCTGCTGACACACAGGTTTATGCGGCCAATATTTTGATGGAAATTTTTGAGGAGGCTGGCTTACCAGCAGGCGTAATCAACTTAGTGTATGTAAGTGGCCCAACTGCTGGCGATATTATTTTTAAACACCGAGATTTTGCCGGAATTCACTTTACTGGTTCTACTGGTGTATTTCGTCATGTTTGGCGTGAAATTGGGGCCAACATCGAAAGATACAAAAGCTATCCAAGAATAGTAGGGGAAACCGGTGGTAAAGACTTTGTGATGGTTCACAAGACTGCTGATCCTGCTGTAGTGGTTACAGCACTTAGTCGCGGTGCGTTTGAATATCAAGGGCAAAAATGTTCTGCCGCCTCTCGTGCTTATATACCTTCCAATATCTGGCCAGAGGTTAAAACGAAACTTCAGGCAGATTTAAAATCTATGAAAATGGGGCCAACTGAAGATTTTTCTAATTTTATAAATGCAGTGATTGATGAGAAGTCATTCGACAAATTGGCTTCTTATATTGATGCTGCCAAAAATGATCCATCTGTTGAAATCATTGCAGGAGGTAACTACGATAAAACCAAAGGTTATTTTATAGAACCGACTGTGATTGTTGCCCAAGATCCAAAGTACAAAACCATGTGTGAAGAATTGTTTGGCCCAGTTCTATCCATTTATGTATATCCTGAAAATGAATTTGAGCAAATTCTTCAAATTGCAGATGCCACTTCCGAATATGCCCTAACAGGCTGCATCATTGCCAAAGATCGGTATGCCATCGAAACGGCAACTAGAGCCTTGGTAAATGCAGCAGGAAACTTTTATATCAACGACAAACCAACCGGTGCCGTAGTTGGTCAGCAACCATTTGGTGGTGGCCGCGGTTCTGGAACCAATGATAAAGCCGGAGCAAAAGTAAATTTGTTGAGATGGGTTTCCTTGCGAACTATTAAGGAAACTTTTGTTCCTGCAAAAGATTACCGATATCCATTTTTGAGCGCGGAGTAGCGTTATTACTGTTTGAAAAGTTTAAAATTCTATGCAAAGTCATTAACTTGTGAGAATATGTATTGGCAGTCTCGCTTTTCGTGAGACTGCTAACTCAGGTCGCCATCGCTTCGCCTCTGGAGAATAACATTTCACTGGCCTCTAGCCAAAACAAAGTATTCCAGCCACAAATATTTCATCAATTGCAATACTTAATTTTCTGACAAGGCTTATGTTGAAAGTCCTACGATATCTATCAGGATGTAGATTATTTTGTTGGAGTAAAACTCAAAAAAAAATCATAAATAGCTGATAAAAAGCTACATGTCACTCATCGGTGGCGATGCTGCGGCGGATTTGGGGTAAAAATACCCTATCTTAAACGAATGAATAATTTTGTAGTAATATTTTGAAAATCAACACTGTTCTTGTTATTTAAACGACATTGAAATACTAACCCAAATAGTCTTTTTGAAAGGTGAAAAGATGATTTATTTCTTTTTAAAAATAGCATTATCAATGCCTTTGTTCACCTGGTAGTTGTATAATTTAATATATATTTTACCTTTCTTCTTCTCTTTTGTTGTGTCAGCTTTTTTCGTATTGTTGATATCTGCAGAGACACTTTTGGGCATTTTAAACTTTTTAACATCCACAGTAAAGATCATCTTATCTGGCAGGCCATAAGCAATCTGACTTCCATAAGTATATTCTGTTAAAATTGTTCCATTCGATTTAGTGGTTAGCTGCGATTTCATCACAACATTTAATTTTGTATCGATCCATAATTTACTTAAAATCAATTCACCCGTATCAGAAGAAGGAATGACGCTGATAATAGCCATTTGGGTGGTTCCTATGTTCTCAAAACCCGACTTTACGGCAGTAAAAGCGTTGGTATCACTCAGCATTTTTGTTAGTTGGTCAAAGCTCTGTCTGGGTATAATAGCAATATTTTTTGACTCCACCTTAAATTTATCCTTCTGTTTGAAGTAAACCTTGGCCTCAACAGGCATCATTTTAATAAAGGGTAAATCAACTTTTATATTCAATTGCACTGTATAATCCTTTGCCTTCATCATTTTGTTATACACAGCATTTAAAATGCTGTTGGGTGACTGGGCAATTAAACGGCTATTAAAACTGATAACAAAAAAACCAGTTATCGAAATGGTATAAAAAAATCTTCTCATTAGGATAAAATATCTTTTCTGTTAAATTTATAAAGAGCAATAAAAAGTAGCACGGCGATATGAACGAGCAACACAACGATTGAATTAATGATTGAGTTTATTGGCAATGGTCTTTCAAAAAAACTTCGCCAAGCCGCTGTATGAGTTGTAAAAAGAAAGGGTCGAATCGGGTCAAAAACTGCTACATCCAAGGTTCCTATAATGGTAAAAAGGATGATAACTGACATGGTTGAAACGATGGGACCTATAGAGTTTTCGGAAAAGCAAGAAAACGTTAAAGACAAAGTAGCAATGGTAACGAGTGATAGAAAAGCCAAAGAAAATCCCGCTATAAAGCGCCATAAAATATCTCCTTGCTGCAATATGACCAAGCCTTCACTGTTTAGAACCATTAAATCACCGTTTCCAAAAATGAGTTTACTCACCCCCAAAGCCAAAAAACACATCCAAAGAATAATAATAAAAGTGTAAGCGCAGCCTGCCACATATTTTGAAAGTAAAATTTGTGTTCGCGAAATGGGTTTTGTTAATAAAAGTCTGATTGTTCCCATGGCGGCCTCGCCCGACACCAAATCACCAGTAACAAGGGCAACCAAAAGCGGGATGTGAATAATTAACATTTGAAGAATAATAAATGCCATGGCATTGCCATTCAAAATATTGCCTTCAAAGGATAAGGATTGCTCAAAGGATGCCGTAATAAAAGAAATGTAAGTTAATCCATCGAGCTTCATTGCAAACAGAATAATTCCAACTAAGAGGGTAACGGCGCCTAAACCGATATAACTTCTCGGTTTTGCAGCTATCTTTATGAATTCGTTATAAGTGCTTTTCCAGAACATTTAGGCGTTTATCAATTTTAAGAAATAATCTTCAAGCTTTCTTTTAGACTCTATAGAAAACACATTCACACCATGATCACAAAGTGCTTTATTCACGAATGGAATTTGATCTTGAGAAATTTGAAGGGAAATATGTTCAGGTTCTGAGGTATCTATATCCTCAGTAAATGAATCATTTAAAAGGACTTCTTTTGCTTTTTCCTTATTGTCAACCCCTATTGAAACCACTACAGTTTGAGCATTTAAGAGTTCTGAAACGGTACCTTGAATTATGGTTTTACCTTTATTGATGATCACCATGCGATTTGCTATTAATTCAATCTCCGATAAAATATGAGAAGAAAGCAAAACCGTTTTGTTGCGCTCATTTCGCAATTGTAAAATCAGATTTCGGATATCAATAATGCCTTGAGGATCAAGACCAGTGGTTGGTTCATCCAATATAATGAGCTCAGGATCATGAATTAAAGTTTGTGCAATGCCGAGTCTTTGCTTCATTCCATGTGAAAATCCACTTACTTTATCTTTTTCTCTGCCTTTTAATCCTACAAATTCAATCATTTCATGAATCTTACTCTTGGAAACTGAAACACCAGATATTCTTGCAAAAATTTCAATATTTTTTTCGGCAGATAAGTACCTATAGAAATCAGGCTTCTCAACGATACAGCCAATTTTGCTCAGGATAAAATTTCTATCATTGATTAATGATTTATTAAAAACTTTAATAATGCCGCTTGTTGGTTTAATCAAAGATAATAGAGTGCGTATGCTCGTACTTTTTCCGGCACCATTCGGCCCAAGAAATCCGAATATATCCCCTCTGTACACATCAAAACTTACATCTTCAATCGCTCTAAATTTGCCAAAATATTTTACAAGCTGACTAACTTCAATAATTTTTTCTGGGGTATCGGACATCAATTTTTTATCGCTGAAAAGAAAGAAAAACTGGCAATAAGTTAAAAATTTTCACTGCAGTAATGTTCAACTAAGTATAAAAACACAATTCTCAAGATTTAGTTTTAAGCATTGCTGAAAAATATGGGCTTATCAAAATTTGACGAAATGATTCCAAAGGTTTATTAATTTCACTCTCGATTTAAGGAAATCTTAATCAAACTTTCCAGTACCTCAAGAACAACGTCCTCTAACCTGTTTAAATAGAGGCACAACACCCGTTTTATGTTTGCCAAGTTTGCTAAGCGCATCGGCATGCTGCTTAATGCTTAAGCTATGGTACAAGGAAAGATTTGCTTTTCGAGGAGAGAAACCAATTAGAAACCAATCAACTTCCCTGCCAGAAGCAGGGCTTTTATATCTTTTATTTCCAAACCCAATCACCGAACTGCTCCACAAAACTGGCTCTTCTCCCGTTGCTTTTTTTATCATTTCTAAAAGAATAAAACTATCCTTACGCTTTTGTTCAACTGCTACTTTATTGATTAAATCTACCACGCTTGAGCTCGTTGGCTTAGTTTTGATTTCAACAAGTTTCGATTGTTTTTCTGCCATTTGTAAGAATTGTTAAATTGCTAATTCATGAAGTAAAAGTAATATTTTTTATGATTCGTATTAGAAAGATGTGAGGTTAAAAAAAAGTTATTTAAAGCGGATGCAGATTTTGCAGTGTTAGGCTTTGAAGCCAACAAGCTTTAAAACCAGAAAGACTTATCTGGGAGAATACAGTTTGTTAATCCAATAAACCAACATGAAGCAATTCTTCAATTACAATCATGTTTTCAAATATTATCAATGAAATATTCATTCAACTTTGACTATTTTTTGATTTGCAATAAGTGTCTCCCTATAATCAAAAACTTGTAAGTTGTAGGTTCCTCTACTAATATCGCAAAGGTTAATGACATTCGATACTGTTTGATTTTTGAAAACCATTTTACCATTCATATTAGAAAGTAGTATTCTTTTTATCCCGTTGTACTCAATATTCAAATTCTCTGCTGTTGGATTCGGGAATATCTTTAATTGCTGTATTATTGAAGATTTTTTAGGAATTCCCAAGTTTAAATTATTTTTAATAAAGGGCTTGCTTTTCTGTAAAGTATCAACTTTTAAAATATAAACATTGTTTGGCAAAGTGTCTGTTATTAGACTTTTTGAATAGAATCCATCTGGAAGCAATGTATCTTGAAAAATGATTTGTTAAGGTTCCCCAAGTGATTTTAAAGGGCTAAAGAAATTATTGCAGTTTTAGAATTCGAAAAACAGACTGATGTTAGTGAATCACAAGGATTTGGATTAATTTAAAGGGTGTCCGTATTAGCAGCTTTAACAGAAATCCCTAAACAGCAAATTAGTAAAAAGATTAAAACTAGACGTTTCGGCTTCAATATGAGGTTTCTTTATAATACAGTCATTTATTTCTTTCTTTGCAACTACATGAGAATTCAACCAATTTTTAATGTTTTCAAATTTCTTTTCACCTTTTGAAATTGAAATCACAAATTCGTATTTTTCTTCCAGATTTGAATAAATGTCGAGGTTATTTTCTAGTAATAAAAGTCGAGATAACACATAACCAATTCTTTTATTTTACTCAATAAAAGGATGTTTTATAATTAAACTTTCAAGCAAAACTGCTGCTTTGTCAACAGCATTGGGGTGCAACTCTTTTTGATCAAAGGTGCTAAAAGGTCTATTCAAAGCCGACTCAAGTATTGCAGAGTCTCGAATCCCTGAACTCTCTCAAAACTGTTGTATTCGTATTTGGTGAATTTTATCGACATCATCAATATAGAACATTGCTATTGAGGGATTTTTTCAAGCAGTTCTCTATCCTAAGATAAAATAAGTTTCAGATTTTTTGAAAGTTCAACTTTACTTTCAGTGCTTTTTTGAAAATTTTCAAATAGTCAAGTATATCTTGAAGAATGTTCTAAGGTATATTGTCAATAACCTTCTTGATTTATGTCTTTATTTCTTTTGTTCTCATTATAATTGCTTAAAACAAAACTACAAAAAATATATTTCCAATTATGAATGGTACCACGGAGAAAAAAAATGCCTAAAACAAGCAAATTCTTTGTCTATTAATCTTCTTCAACCTTAATACTTTTCTCCTTCTCCAACCAATCTCTAAAATCTTCAAGTTTAATGGTATTGTCAACATGATATTGCCCTATTCTTGTTCGTCGAAGCGCGGATAAATAGGCGCCATTGTTGAGTGCTTTTCCAAAATCGTTTGCAACAGAACGAATATAAGTGCCTTTACTACAAACAATTCTAAAATCAATTTCGGGTAATCTAATGGCCATAATTTCGAATTCAGTTATTTCAACTTGTTTGGGTTGTATTACTACAGCTTCTCCTTGTCGCGCACTTTTATAAGCACGCTTTCCATCTACTTTTACAGCGGAATATATCGGCGGAGTTTGCTCAATTACTCCCACAAATCGTGGAACAACACTGTGAATGATCTCTTCAGTAATTCCAGAAATGTCAAAGGTTTCATCTATCTCTGTTTCTTTGTCAAAAGATGGACGGGTAGCTCCCAAAACGAAGGTACCTGTATATTCTTTTTCCTGTAACTGGAGTTCTGTAATTTTTTTGGTCCATTTGCCTGTGCAAATAATCAAAAGTCCAGTAGCAAGCGGATCAAGCGTTCCTGCATGACCAACTTTTTTAACTTTAGTAAAATATCTTACGTGTTTTACAGCCTGAAAAGATGTTTTTCCTAGAGGTTTATCAATCAGCAGAAGCTGTCCTTCCTGAAAATCTATCATTTGATAACCTTGGCTGTAAATTTAATTTTACCATCCGCACCCCGCACATAAATGTAATAGGTGGCATGCGCCAAAATATCACTCGAGAAATAAAGCTCATTGTATCCCTGAGGTAATTCGCCATCATAGATTTCATAAATTATTTTGCCCAAAGCATCACACATCTCTACTTTGACCTTTTCATTGTTATCGAGACTAAATCCAAGTGCTGTCTTCTCCATTAAAGGGTTTGGATAAGCCAACAAGGGGATTTCACTTTCTACATCTATTTTATTGGTAACTTTAAGTTTACCTATCCAAGTTCCATTCAAATTTAAATCATTGCCATAAGAACCAACAACCCATAAAGTACCCGGCTCGTTGTATTTGTATTGGACACCAGTATAGTCGCCCCAACGTTCGTGAATGGCTTGCTGTGGAGATAATCGCTCAATGTTCTTTATTCCCTGTTTTACCCTCAAAATATCAGAAAAGTAAGATGGGAATCCAGCAACTCTTGTGTGATAAACGGCGGAAGTTCCAGGAAAGGATTTGGAGGAGACATGTGAAAAAGTAATGACGGATGCTTGATCTCCAGAATTCCCTTTGCCTGCATAGGCAATGGAAGGATAACCATAATCAATGGAATCAGAACTGATATAGTGTACATTTACCACTTTTGGATTATTTATCCCAAGCATACCATGAAAAACCCCTGAACGGTAATATGGCTTTATAACGGCAGTTTGCACGTATTGAATTTGACCATTGTGGTAAATACCTCCTAAAACTCTGGTATCATTGGTTTGCAGCGAATCGCCTCCCTTGGGCTGAGGAGCAACCGGAGGAACTCCATAAGGTTTATCCGTTTTTAATATTTTTAAACTTAGGGCGGCATTTCCACTAGCCAAGGTGTTATTTATTTCATGTAAAAACAAGGAATCATTCTCCAAATCACCTGGTCTTACTGATAAAAAATACATATTAGGATGGGTTGGCATAAAACCTCCCTGAACGGGACAAATACTCCAAATTGCTTTGTTTTTATGTCTAATATCAGAATAAACTTTTTGTTTTAGAGAATCGCCAGAATACCCTTGGCTTTTGCTTATTTGCCAAATTAAGCTTTGATTGAACCCGACACGCCAATCGGTATTTTCAGTCAAAAGATTTAGGGTTACAAACACATCTTCTTTAGAAATGGCAACAATTGGATAATCGCTCCATTTGTCATTTTTAAGCGGATTGCCGGGTATTTTATAGAAATTCCACTCTCCTGCCGGATCATTTGTTTTACTAAAGGCGATGACACCAAAATTAGACGCTACTTTACTTTCATGCAAAAAGAAAAGAATAAATCGGTCCGCAATTGGATCATAGACAATTTTGGGATCGTAACAATAATTAGTAAACCCTTGAATTTTGCCATTTGCAAAGAGATAAAGTGTTTTGTAAAGCAATGTTTTTCCCTGCTCGTCCAGCACGCGAATGGAAGAATTTTGAACACTCACAATTTTTCCGGCATTAGAAATGGCAATGTGGTTATCATTGGGGATTCCTCTTCCACCTGTTGCCTGTCCATCAAAACTTTTATCGATATCGGGTGTAATTTCAGGAGGGGTGCTTTGGTAGTTATTGCCTTTATTAAGGTTAGCGTAGTAAGCTTGTCTTAATTTATTCACTTGAGCCTTGGCTACGGCATAATCGCCAGCCGGAAGCGGTGCCTCAAAATCTTCGCTTAATTGAATAATATCCTTAATATTATTTCCATAACTACCGCTTTGTAAAAGTGGAACGGAGTATTGTTGTGTTTTGTAGGTATAGTCATTTTGAGCCTTTAGAGTACCCAAACTCAATACTATAATACATAGAAGTAAAAGTAAATTTTTCAATGTTCAAACATAAAAATTATTATCTGTTTTTCTTTATATAATTTGAATGCTTTGTTATTTCTGTGCAACAATAGATTTCAAAACGCAACCTTCAGTTTGCAAAATTGTTTTGGTTTGGAATAAACTATCAGTTCTTTCAATTAATTTTATGTCAGCCATCAAACAGGTATCGCCTACCTGAACATTTACAGTTTTAGAGAGGGTAATCTGTAAATTATTGGATTTGGCATCTTCAATATAGAGGTACAAAGGTGCAAAATAGCCATCATGAATAATTTTCAAGTGCTTTGGTTTGATATTGTTTTCGTTTTTAAAATAATAGCACAAGGTTCTCCAATTATCCTTACTGGGTGTTTCCAAAATAAAGATGTAGTGAAAAACTGAGGAATAGCCAGAAAAAATAAGGGTGAATAATATGAAATTAAATGTTAAACGATAGCCGGTATTTTTAAAATTTTGGTAAAGCTGAACACTCAAAACGCCTATAAACAAAGCTGCTAGTGGATAAATTGGAATATCGTACCAATTATTTTTTGATCCGGCCGAAATAATGATAAAAAAGGTGAGTAAAGAAATGAATAAGTAAATGAGAAAATTTCTTGTTTTAAAATCCTTCTTAACAAAAAGATAAATGCAGCCTAAGAGAAACACCACAAAAAATGGAGAAAACCTGCCATTTAGAAAACTGGAAGAATAAAACCAAAAGCTATTTTGTTCATAAACATAATCTTTTGAAACCGAGAAGTAGCGCCCAAAAAGTTCATTCATCCAAACTTGATTTATGTATCCTGGCGAACCTGCTTCACGGATGAGGTAATAGGAAATAATCAAAATCATTAACATGACTGTTCCTATCCAAAAGGTTTTCTGTAACAAAATTTCCTTCAATTGCTTTTGAGCCACTGACCAAAATAAAATGGCAGGTAAAAACAAAAAGGCCGTGATACTTTTGGTGAACCAACCCAATAAGAGAGATATAAATACCAAAATCAGATATTTTAACTGTTTTGTTGAAAAATACAAATAAGCGAAACTAACCAAGGTGGTAGTAAAAAAAGCAAGTACAACGTCATGATCACCAAATCTTGCCCCATGTTCACCGATATAACCTGAACTTGATACAAGTACAAGGGCAGCAATCAGGCCTCCATATATCTCACCTGAAATTTTATGTGTCATCCAGATAAGGAAAAGCACAGTTGCGAAGGAAAAAAACATAGAAGGTAACCGAGCCGCCACTTCATTAAAACCAAAAACCCTCAAAGATAAGGCCTGACACCAAACTAAAAAAGGCGGTTTGAGTTCCCACATATCGGGTCGGTTTTCGAAATATCTAATCAACCAATTATGATTGTGAAGCATTTCGATGGCATTGGTGATATTGCGACTTTCATCCCAAATCTGAATGCAAAAAATATTAATACGGTGACAAAGTGGAATATAGCAAAGCAACAAAGTGGCGAAAGTAGCCACTGCGTTTAACCATATTCTACCCTTATTCATTTCCTTCAAACATACATCAAAAATATTTTATTGTTTAAATCCATTCGAAAAAATCTGATAAACCATTTCAATATACTCAATAGCTTCTTTAAAAAACAGCATAGAAACTTTGATCATTTCCTAATTTTCAACTTCAATAATCTTATCGGAATTGTTTTCCTAGTGACTATAACAAAGTAAGTCCTGAAAAAATAAATTGTCTATTTAATTTTTATAACATACGTTTGAAATCAAATTATGCCAATTAAAAAAATTCTTCTCGCTCTTGTCTTAATGTTAGGAAGTTCGGTTTGTTTTAGCCAAACTATAAAAGGGCAAATATTAGATGCAGAAACCAAGGAAGGCCTGCCTGGGGCCACCATAAAAGTAAAAGGTACTCAAGAAGCAACTTCATCTGGTTCAAATGGAAATTTTTTACTCAAAATTTTAAAGTTTCCTGTAACTCTTCAGGTAGTTTACATAGGATACCAAACTTTTGAAGTAAAGGTTTTTCAGGAATCTGCAACACCTTTAAAAATTCTTCTAAAGGAAAAGCAAGTTGATGTAACGGAAGTAGAGGTTAAAACCAGTAGAATTATGGAAAAGGAAAAAGAATCGCCTATTACCGTTGAATCTATGGGTGCTAAGCAAATAAAAGAATCTGCACAAAGCACCTTTTATGAAGGCCTTGGTAATATGAAAGGTGTGGATATTACTGCGGCCAGTCTTGGTTTTAGGGTTGTAAACACGCGCGGATTTAATAGCACGAGCCCTGTAAGAAGTCTTCAATTAATTGATGGCGTGGATAATCAATCACCTGGTTTAAATTTTTCTCTTGGTAATTTTTTAGGGGCATCTGAGCTTGATTTAAAGAAAGTTGATATTGTTTCTGGCGCAAGCTCAGCATTTTATGGTCCTAATGCCTTTAATGGAGTTATCAGTATGGAATCCAAAAGTCCTTTTGACTATCCCGGTTTAAGTGCATCTACAAAAATTGGCGAAAGAGAAATGCGTGAAGTGAGTTTTAGGCTTGCCCAGGTTATAAAAAATAAAAAAGGCAAAGAAAACCTTGCCTACAAAGTCTGTTTGTTTTCAATGAGTGCATACGATTGGCAGGCAACCAACTATGATCCAGCAAGTGATTCAAAGCAAGGCAAAACCAATCCTGGAAGATATGATGCCATCAATATATATGGTGATGAAGTTTTGGCAGCCGGAAACGATTACACTCAAGGGCGCAGTAAGACAGAAGCATTGGGGCTTGGAATGTTTTACAGAAGCGGATACAAGGAATCTGACATTGTTAATTACAACACCAATAACCAAAAATTTAATGTAGCGGTTCACTATAAAATAACACCCAAAACCGAGTTGATTTATGGATTTAACAGTGGAGGAGGCTCCACTGTTTATCAGGGCGATAACCGTTATAGCTTAAGAAATATTAAATTTTGGCAGAATAAGTTGGAATGGCGTCAAAAGGATAAGTTTTTTGTTAGGGTTTTCTCAACAAAAGAGGATGCTGGCGACTCTTATGATGCTGTATTTACTGCCTTAAAACTCAATGATGCTGTGGTTGATCTGGGAAGTTGGTATAAAACATACTCAGCAAATTGGTCACGCTATTTTCAGAACAAAGGCATAAGTCTTCCTGGTTATCGTGGAAATGATACCACTTGGGTGAAGGATAGTCTTGATTATTTTCTGCAAAATAATAATGATTCATTTACGCGTTGGCACAATAATAATTTAGGAATTACAAACCGATTCAGTTGGCCTAGAATTGAAACAGGAACCAATCGATTTGATTCGATGGTTAAAGACATTACTTCTAGAACCTTTACTGACAATGGAACAAGATTCTACGACAAGTCATCTCTTTATAACTTTCAGGCTGAATATAAATTTACGCCCAAGTGGGGGGACATTATCACTGGAGCGAGCGGCAGAATGTATAGACCAGAAACGAGAGGAACAATTTTTAAAGATACGGGCGGCGTAGTGATTAAAAATTATGAATTTGGATTGTATGCAGGTTATGATAAAAAATTCAATGACAATCATTGGAAAGTGAACATTACAACGCGACTTGATAAAAATCAAAATTTTAACTTTCTGCTTTCACCAGCAGCATCTCTGCTTTATTTACCAAGCAAAGAACATAATTTCCGATTCACCATATCAAGAGCTATTAGAAACCCAACCTTGGCTGATCAGTATTTGTACTACAATGTGGGGAGAGCAATATTAATTGGAAATTTGGATGGCTTTGATTCGTTAATAACCCTTGAATCTTTTGACGCCTATAGAAACACCTTAAATACCGACCTTTTAGTTTATCAGGAGGTAGCCCCAATTCAACCTGAGAAAGTACTCACTTTCGAAGGCGGATACAAAGCAGAAATTAATAAATCACTCTTTCTAGATATTGGTTACTATTACAGTATTTATACAAGTTTTATTGGTTATAATATCGGGTTAGTCACTAAAATTGATAAGGCCACAAGCTTGCCGATGGGTGGTGTTCAGGCATATCGTCTTGCAGCCAATTCCAGAGACAATGTAAGTACAACAGGCTTAAATATTGGCTATAGTTATTTCTTTAAAAAATACAGTTTCACAGGTAATTATTCATTCAATACCATCAACCTTCAGGGAACAGATGATCCTATTGTACCGGCGTTCAACACACCAAAAAATAAATTTAATCTTGGCTTCTCAGGAAGAGAGTGCAAACTGCCATTTACTCAGCATAAAAGATTGGGATTCGGTGTTAGCTATAAATGGATTCAGAGCTTTCAATTTACTGGATCACCTCAATTTACTGGTTTTATAAGAAGTTATGATATGCTTGATGCTCAGATTAATTATTTCTTCCCAAAACAATATCTAACTATAAAAATTGGTGGCTCAAATCTGATGGGTTTTGTCCCTTTATTCAGGTCTGATGTTGACAATAAATTTAAAGCGATGTTCAACAATAAAAATTATCAGGTTTATGGTGGACCAGCTGTTGGAAGGCTAGCCTATATTTCATTATTATTTGAACTTCCCTACAAATAGTTGAGATAATTTGTCCCAATTTGAATTAAATAACTTCTAGTTTTTTTGTTTCTGGAAAATTCTAATATTTTGAAATAACATAAAAACTTTACAAATTTTGAAATAAAAACATACTTTTGTCAAAGTAAAGTAAACAGAAAATAATTCACATGGGATTCATTCAATATATAATTAGATTTTGTACAAAAAATTAAACAAAAAAAACAACTTAAAATATGAAAAAAATTACTTTATCTATCATTCTACTTTCGGTGCTCTTCATCTCGAAGACCGACGCTCAACTTCGATATAAAAACGAAGTATTCACCAATGAGCAGCTATCTATTGCCAAAGGAATTCCTTTCGGCACTAACCTAAACTGGCTTATTCTTAACCAGACAGATTTGGGTAATCCTTCAAACGGACCACAGGTTATCTCTGAATTAACGTATCTAAAAACAAAAGTTGCATTAGGACAGACCGCTACAATACCTTTAAAATATTATGTGCCAAAAGGTACTCCAGGGGGAACTGGAGACACCACAATATTAAAGGTAACTACCTTAAAAATGGACGTTTATATGCCTAGCCTTGCGGCTGATGGCAGTGCAAAACGCCCTGTTGTTATTTATTTACATACAGGAAATTTTTTACCTCCTGGAACAAACGGAAGCCCTCTTGGCGACAAGTCTGATAGCGTTGCTGTTGATATCTGTAAAGGTTTTGCACGCAGAGGCTATATTGCTTTGGCGATTGACTATCGTTTAGGTTGGAATCCAATAGCTTCAACCATCGACGGCAGAAGAGGCACCTTATTAAATGCAGTTTACCGCTCAATTCATGATGTTAAAACATGTGTTAGAGTGATTAAAGGTGCAAATATGTCTAATTATAATATTGATACCTCAAAAATTGCAATCGTGGGAGAAGGTACGGGTGCGTATATTGCGCACGCTTACAATACGATGGATAAATACCCTGAATTTATGGCTTTGCCTAAGTTTATGGGATATATTGACACCTCCAAAGTAGGATTAATTGATGCTTCACGCGGTACTTTTAATTTGTATCTAAAAAGTCCAATTGGAACCAAAGTTCAAGCCATAGGAACACTTGGTGGTGCTTTGGCTGACTCAACTTGGTTGGAGGCTGGCGATGCACCAACTATTTCGATGCAATGTGTGAGAGATCCTTTTGCACCTTTTGGATATGGATTAGTAACAGTTCCCCCTCCAATAAACCAAGATGTTGTTTTTGTTGATGGGGCTAATAACCTTATTAAAAGAGCACAACGCTTAGGTAACAATTCAATTTTTGCAGCTATTCCAAGCTCCGATCCTTATACTATTAAAGCTCGTTCTCTTTATAACAGAACTGTAGATTATATTCTTGCACCGCCTGATGACAAAATTACAATTAGAAATGGTGAAGGTATGTACCCTTTCCTGTTGCCTAAAGCCGCTTCTCAATTCACAAATCAAGCTTCACCTTACCAGTGGTGGGATACAGCTTCAAAAGAAGCTAAAGTTCTTGTAGCTGCAGGTGTTACAGCAAGTATGAGTGCATTTCAAAGTAATCCAGACATGAGTAAGGCTAAATCAAGAAAATATCAAGATACGATTTTTGGATATATGGGAAATAGGATTTCTTATGCCCTAGGACTATTAACTGCCAATCAATTAGGAGTTAAATCCACCAAAGTTATAGGAGTAAAGTTATTCCCTAATCCTGCTATCAATAATTTCTCAATTTCTTCTCAAGCAATTATTAATTCGGTAATAGTAACAGACCTAAGTGGAAAAATGATTTATCAAACTGAGGTTAATTCTACCTCAACATCAATATCCTCAATGAATTTTAGTAAGGGTATGTACATAGTTAATATTTTTACCGACCAAGGAAATGCTGTTGAAAAGCTGATTATCCAATAAATTCTTAAAACAAAAAAAAGCCTTCTGCACTTCTCAGAAGGCTTTTTTTTTGTTAAAATTTTCTACTTTCTTAAAAAAAATCTTCTAAAAAGTTTGAGTGGTAAACTTACCTTTGCAGACACTAAGAAACAGAATAAATCAATTTTATTTCAAGTCAAAAAAGCTTTTACTTCCTTAATAGAAATCAAACGAGGTTCTAATCTTAATATAAGCACATAAATTTTATGAAATTCCAATACAAAGATTTAATTTCAGGACTCTCTGTTTTCCTTGTTGCCATGCCCTTGTGTTTAGGTATTGCATTGGCTTCGGGTGCACCAATGGCATCAGGATTATTAGGTGGTATTATCGGAGGTATTATTATTGGGGCAATAAGTGGCTCATCTACCAGTGTAAGTGGCCCTGCTGCTGGACTTGCTGCAATAGTGCTCGCTTCCATCGTTGAAATTGGATCCTTTGACGCATTCCTCATCGCGCTTATCTTAGCAGGAATGCTACAAATAGTTTTAGCCTTGATAAAAGCAGGTGGAATAGCAAGTTTTTTTCCAAACTCCGTTATCAAAGGTTTATTAACTTCAATCGGAATTATTCTCGTATTTAAACAAATACCTCACGCTCTTGGATATGATAAAGATACCGAAGGCGATTTCTATTTTTCTCAAGCAGATCACGAAAATACATTCTCAGAACTTTTAACAGGATTGCATCATTTGCAACTCGGGGCTATTATAACTACCTTAATTTGTTTATTCATTTTAATTTTTTGGACTAAGATTTTTCCCAAAAAATTTTCAGACCTTGTTCCATCCTCACTTGTAGTAGTAATTGTAGGTATTTTACTCAATGAGCTCTTTTCCCTCCATTTACCTGAATTATTTGTTGAGTCAACACACAGAGTTCAATTACCTCAGGGTCTATCACTCAATTCTGCCGATAAACTTTTTACGATGCCTCAATTTTCAGCCATAACAAATCCTTTGGTATGGAAAGCGGGCATAACCCTCGCAATTGTTGCTTCACTTGAAACTTTACTCAACGTTGAGGCAACTGATAAAATGGACCCCACTGGTAGAACAACACCAACCAATAGGGAATTGGTAGCTCAAGGAATTGGCAATATGTGCTCGGGGCTTTTAGGTGGGCTGCCATTAACTTCTGTAATTGTAAGAAGCAGTGTAAATATAAATTCCGGTTCTAAAACTAAATTTTCGGCCATTTTTCATGGAATTTATTTAGTAATATTTATTCTCTTATTCCCCAATATCCTTTCAAAAATTCCGCTATCATCACTTTCTGCCATCTTGATTTTTACTGGTTTTAAGTTAATATCCTTTAAAGAATTCAAATCTTTTTATGCCAAAGGAATAGATCAATTTCTAGCATTTATAATTACCATTCTTGCCATTGTATTTACTGACTTGCTTATGGGCGTAGCCATTGGTTTGGTAACAGCTGTATTCTTTATATTAAAAAGTAACTTTAAAAATCCTTATACTTTTATACGTGAGGAGTATCAAAATCGAAAGATATTAAAATTGGAACTTTCTCAACAAGTTTCGTTTTTTCACAAGGCTGCACTTGAAAATACAATTGGAAGAGTACAAGAAAATTCACATATTCTTATTGATGGTACCCAGACGGATTTTCTTGATACTGATGTAAAAGAAAGACTTCAAGCCTATAGAGAATTCGGTGTACCTGAAAAACATGTAAATTTTAGTTTTACAGGTTTCCATAAAAAACATGAAATTAAAGATGCCATTAATTTTCCTTATGTATTAACAAAAGAATTACTTGATAGATTAAGTCCTGAAGAGGTAATAACTATTCTAAAAAAAGGTAATTCAAGATTTGTTAATGGTAAAAGTCAAAAGAAAGATTTACTAAGACAGGTAAAAGAATCTTCTATTGGTCAATATCCAATGTCTGTTATACTTGGCTGCATTGATTCGCGTTCTGCTACAGAACTCATATTTGACCAAGGATTCGGCGATATTGTAAGTATTAGAATAGCTGGAAATGTAATTAACAATGATATTTTAGGGAGTATTGAATTTGCATGCAGGATATTAGGGGCAAAATTAATTATGGTTTTGGGTCATACACATTGCGGTGCTGTTAAGGCATCATTAGGAGAAACACCTCAAGGCAATATTGGGCCAATGATAGATAAGATTAAAAAATCAGCAGACAAATGCCCTCACCTTGAGGATAAAGATGAAATGGTTCAAGCAGTAGCACTTAAAAATATAAATAATTCATTGGAGGAAATTAAAGCAGACAGCCATTTAAATGACCTCTTAGATTCAGGAAGAGTGAAAATTATAGGTGCCATGTATAATATTGATACCGGCGTAGTTGACTTTTTAGATTAATAAAATAACAAGAGTTCCATGTAGTCAACTTAACTATAAATAATTCGAAAAAATTGAACCAAATTTTACTTTATTTTTAAAAATAAAATCTGTAATTAATTTTCAAATAGATTGGCATTCACTTCTGATATTTAGAATATATGACAAAATCATTCCTAATCCTAATAAGGTAAATTAATCTGAATTATGTTTTCTGAAAAACGTATATGATAGCCTTCGCTTTTTACAACTCCATATATATTGGATATAAGTGACAACATTTAAAGCGTACTGCCTTAAATGTTAGCATCTCGTTTTTGCATTAAAGTTTTTTCTAGCTTAGCCCATCCAACTAACACTATTTGGTCGTCTTCATTAGATTTAAATAGGCTTACCCCTCTTCGTTTCGCCTCAATATATCGAACACGGCGAACTTTTTCAGAAGACCTAACTATCCAATTCAAAAATACCGCTGCTAAATGGAGGAATATTAATAAGTTCCAGATGAATATTTTTTAATTTAGAAGAATTTTCGAAATCATGAAGCATCTCTATCACATCAATATCAATTGATTTAGATTCTGTGCCATCAATTATTACAGTAGAATTTTCAGGTAATTTACTTAAAAGACGCACCAAACTTCCTTTATTGAGAAATGTAATCTCAGCATCTAAAAAGATGAATATCGTACTTTTATCATTATCTCTTTCATCAATGATTGAAAACGGTCTTTTAAAATTATTTCGAAATATAAAGAATAGGGAAATTAGCATTCCAACACCTACACCCTTTAACAAATCTGTAAGAAGAATTGCAATTATGGTAACAATGAAAGGCAGAAATTGATCTATACCTAACTTGTACATTGACTTGAAGAGCGAAAATTTTGTTAATTTATAACCAACAAATATAAGTAAGGCGGCCAAACATGAAATAGGAATTTTATTTAAGATTGGAGAAAGAAAGACCAAACTCATTAGCAACAATAAAGCATGAAAAATAACGGAATTTTTAGTCTTTGCGCCTGCAGCAATATTTGCAGAACTTCTTGCAATGGATGCCGAAATTGGCAATCCACCAACCAAACCTGAAATAATATTCCCTATACCTTGGGCTTTTAATTCTTGATTTGATGGAGTTGTGCGTTTGAAGGGATCGAGTTTATCTGTTGCTTCTATTGAGAGTAAGGATTTTATGCTTGAAAGTAAAGCAATACTCATGGCGACAATATATACCTTGTAATTACTAATTGCCTGAAAATCGGGAAGGGTAAATAGTTTAATAAAGTCAGGTACAGACTTTGAGTTTGGAAGCTGCAACAATTTATTATCCGCTAGATACAAATCAAACCAATTAAACTTAAACCAAACATTAATAAATATTCCACTTAGAACAATGAATAGAATTGCAGGAATATTTTTGAAAATAAAATAATTCTTTAGTTTTGGAACATCCCATACAATGAGGAACAAAAGAGAAATTGAAGCAATTATAAGTGCACCATAATGAATTGTGGAGATTGAACTGCTAATTTCTGAAAATGTATTTTCTCCATTGGTTTGTTTAAATATAAAGTTAAATTCTTTTGCTTTGTCATAACCCAAAATATAGGGTAATTCTTTTAAAATAAGAATTATTCCAATCGCGGCCAACAAGCCTTTTATAACACTTGACGGAAAAAAATATCCAACGATACCAACTCTGAGAAGTCCAAAAATGAATTGAATAACTCCTGCAAGAACCAATGCAAGTAAAAATTCATTATAACTGTTTAAGAATGAAATTGAACTGAATACAATAAGCGTTAATCCAGCATCTGGTCCACTCACATTCAAATGAGATTTGCTAATGAGGGCTACAATTGTTCCTCCAATTATGCCAGCAAAGATACCGGAAACCAAAGGTGCGCCAGAAGCAAGTGCAATTCCTAGGCAAAGTGGTAAGGATGCAAAAAAAACAACCAAACTTGCTTTAAAATCATCTTTTAATATACTAATTGAATTAGTAGGTGTTATTTTTTTTATAGGGTTCATCAATATTCTTCAATATTACAAGTAAATTAACAATAATTAGTTAAAGAAAGTGTCAACCTTACATGTAAAAGGGCAAAAATTCAAACTTTTTTAAACCGATAAATACTTTATACCGAAAGATTCAATCTCAATTAAAAGGATTAAAACATTTGACAATTAAAATTTTAAAAAAAAATCGCCATTTTAGGTTCTCAGCATTGCAAATTATTAAATCAAATTTTATGCAGAGTTTATAGTATCTGATTTAGTATTTCAGAATATTTAATTGATATGTTTAAAACAATTATTGTTCATGGGGATATAAAAGATTTAAAACTCTCAAATACCGACTACAAAGATTCTTCATATCCTTAAAGCAAGCAATCTAAACATGCGGAAATACACCACTATTTTAGAGAAAAAAATCAAAGATTAGAATAAAATATTTTCTTAAATATAAAGCCAACAACCTAGTTGTCATAGTGATTATCAAAAATATTAATAAATTATTAGTATTGAAAACTGATTGAATTCATTTAAGTGGATATTAAATTAAGAAAGCGGATTGAAATAATAATTAGTTGGCGTTAACATTAGTTTTAATGCTCAACAACAAGCAATTTATTGTTAAACCTAATTAATATTAAGATCAAAAACCAATGTCGTTAAGTTAAGGAGAAAAGAATTTATTTTCACAGGATTACCCCACCGTTACTCTTATCTTTCGAGTGACAAATTCTTCTACCTCTGGCAATTTAGGATTTTGAGCTTGTAGCTAATCCTAAATAACCTCCAATGAACTCTTATCACTGGAAATACAAGAAAATTCTTATACTATCATTGCTGAAATATTTATGGCTTACATACTTTATTTTGGTCGGAGGCCTGAGTAATATGTCGTTCGCCAGAGGCGAAGCAACGTTGACCGGAGTTAGCAGTCTCGCTTTTGGCGAGACTGCTGATGTTTATTTTCTTAAATTAATGATATTCAAATACTGTGAATAATTCCCTTGACGAAAGATTATTGTAAAAATACCAGATAGGTTTTCGCAATTAATTATGGCCTGCTGAAAAACACCCCATGTTGCGTTATTACTTTACTTTATGACAAAAATTCTTTAACGTCTATAAGCTAGAATCAGAGCTATTGATACTTAAATTGAAATCTGATATTGTAAAATAAAGCAACCTTTTCTATCAATTTCTATTATACTATTTGGTGCTTTGACACCAAAAATAGGACGATTTTGATAATTAAATGATAGTTTGGAACCATGCCCATTCATCAACCAATTACAACCTACATCCACAACTTTCACTGGATCATTCAATCTGTCGAATCCTGAATAGGTGAAGGCAGTGTATGGTTGTAATTTCCCATACTTCCCTAATACCTTATTTGGCAAAAGGTAGCCAACCTGAGCATAAAGCGTTTTACCTGTCCCAATAATAGGATAGGCACTCCCTGTTCCATTGAAAGAACCCATTCCAGCTTTTACGCCATTTGTTGGCGACATTGGTCCAAGATTTCTTACATAACCTTTTCCAAAATCCATGTTGAAATATCCCGCATAGGCTGTTATTGCAGTGCCTTTTCCCTTGTTTAGTGGCACATCATAAAACACATCCACGGCAAACATTTTAAGTGCTGTTGTTACACTATCAGTGATATTAACCAAGTGGCTCATTGCATCCTTTTGATAAATAAAACCAGCACCTAGATTAAGTACACGCTTTTTTCCGAGATAAGTTCCAACCGCATAAGGCATTTGATTAGATTCTTGATCATAAAACTGGTACATAAAATATCCCTGGGATTGCAGGTGCGGTAATGTTCTGGCGAAATCCGAATTTTCTGTAATTTTTGAATTGTAAAGAGTAGAATTTTCTATGGCCATTGGTTTACTAAGAGCAACCCTATAATCCAATTTCCCAAGCTTACCCTTGCCGTACATACTTAATTTTCTTAAAAACTGATCGGTAGCATCATTTGTTGCTTGCTCAAATAAAGGGGCATCCAAGCTTAGTATGGTGCCAACAGAAGGAGAAGCATAGCGCGACAGACCGCTCCAACCGGTTAAGCCAGCCCCAAGCCATAAGTGTTTTGGGGAAATAGCGTATTCTCCAACTACATCATGAAAAAACGCACCCACTTTTCTTGTAGACAAATAATTAAAATTATTCTGGCCAAATTGCGTGTAAACAAATACCCTGTCTGAAATTAATCCAAACATTTGTATGCGTGTTCGTCTCAATCCTATATCAAAGGTATTCTTCTCAAGATTGTTGAAAACAGTGCTTCCAGGATTATTTTGGTTGTACCTTAGCCAAACTTGACTTACCAAGGTAGCTTTTAAAAAATGGGTACTATCGCTATTTAAGTATAATTTTAAACCATCCTTAAATCGATTATTAGAGGATTGACCAAATACTTGAGTATTTAGTATGACAACCCCTAAAATAAAAATACATCTTTTCATTATTATGATTATTATTTTAATGTTCTGATTCAGATGAAAAATTGATTGAAGAATGCTTGTGTGTAGAATTTTTGTCATGACCAGTTTTGACAAGGTGATGATTACCCACAAAATGAACATGCCCTCCATTGTAATGATAGAGATCTGCAAAGTGATGGATGCTAAGCATGGAAGTATGATCAACAATTTTTGCTTTGCTAAAATCAATCACAACATTTTGACCTTGTGGTATTGAATCCATATTCTTCTTTAGTCCCAAAATATTGGTAAAAACAGTATTTGAACCCAATATTAGTCTGATCTTTTCTTTTTCTATTACCACTTCAATTCCTTTTGAAGTAAATACTTCTTTGAGAGATGCCCCATGAATAAAATTAATTATAACTTCCAGCACAATGCCTGTAAGCACACCAATTAATAAATCTGTTGCAAGGGTAAGTATCAAAGTTACCAGAAAAATAAAGAATTGATCCTTTCCAACATGCCACACATGTTTAAATTCCTTAGGGTGAGCTAATTTAAATCCGACAAAAATTAACATGGCGGCAAGCGCCGCATTCGGAATCATATTTATTACTGGTACAGCCAACACGAGGGCAAGTAGAAGAAACAACCCATGAAAAAAATTAGCCCAACGGGTTTGCGCCCCATTGCTAACATTGGCTGAGCTGCGCGCTACTTCAGAAATCATTGGCAATCCTCCTAACATACCAGATAGCGTATTACCAATTCCAACAGCAGTTAAATCTTTATTTGGATTTGATTTTCTCTTATAGGGATCCATCCCATCTATTGCTTTTACAGTTAACAAAGATTCTATACTACCAATAAGAGCAAGTAGAACAACATATTGAATAAAAGTACCTGTATGTGTTATAAAACCACTAAAATCAACATTGATGAGACTTTCCTTTACCACGTCTATAATATTTCTGACATTTACAAGCGCATAATTATGAACAACACCGTCGGTTTTGATATGTAACAAATAACCAAGGGGTATTGCAATTGCTAGCACAACCATTGGAGGTGGAATTTTTTTGATATGCTGATTTTTGATATATGAAAGTAAGATTAACACCATTAAACAAGCGAAACCTATTTCAGCAAGATGAAGATTTTCGTGCATTAGGCTATTAGGAATCATTCGGAGTAATTCAAGTGGTTCCTTACCTTTAAGCAAAGCTGGATCAACACCAATCAGAAAGTGAAATTGTTTTGACATAATAATTATTCCAATAGCTGCTAGCATACCATGTATGGCAGCGTTTGGAAAATAATCACTGAATTTGCCCAGTTTGAGGAGGCCAAATAAGATTTGAATCAAACCTGCAGTTACAATGACAGCTAAAGCAAGATGCCAACCCTTTTCACCTCCACCAAATGCATTAACGGCTCCAGATACAACAACAATGAGTCCTGCGGCAGGTCCTTTTATAGATAAATAAGATCCAGAAAAAAAACTTACCAATACCCCTCCAATTATGGCGGTAACCAACCCATAGATTGGTGGAAATTCGCTTGCTTTGGCTATTCCCAAACTTAGTGGAAGTGCCAAAAGGAAAACCATGAAACCTGACATGGCATCTTTAGAAAAATTTTGTTTTAAACCGGCCCAGCCGTCTAATGGAATTTGTTTAATTTTTTGTGACTTCATTTTTGAAATATTTTTAATAAAATTTATTTATCTTCTGATGGTGTTTTAAATTCAAATTCCTGGTTTTGTAGTTTCAAGTCTCTGAACTATTTCTAACATTATCTCTGTTGATTTAGTGTTTATTTATTTTCTAAGATTAAATTCTTTAGGACGATTTAAATGGCGTTTCATGATACATTTTAATATGGGGCCCTAAGAAGATACGGGAATATATTCTTATGGCTGATATACCATCTATTACAAAGCTTGCAGCTACAAAAAATGCTAAGGCAAATTGATAATCCTTGATGTGTATAAACACCAAATCTTCTCCAATAAAGGTTGGTGTAATTGGAAAACCAGTCACACCAAGGCAGCTAATTAAGAAAAGTAAAGCCAGATTTCGATATTCATAAACATGTCCCTGAAAACCATTTAGGTGAATAGCCCCTTCTTTCGATTTTAGCCAATGCAAGCAGCCATAACCCACACTACCGAAGACAATAATTCCGCTTAAATAAATAAAGGCTTGATCCATTCTAAAACCTTCACAAAAAGCAATTGCGAGAATAATCCAAAAATGATTCATTATGAGTAGTAGCCAACTCATTTTTGCACTCTTCCTCTCTGTATATGATTTAATTACCATTACAAACCCTACAAAACTAAAAACAACTGATAGATATTCTTCAACATGAAATGGAAGTATTTCCTTATAAAATAGACATACAATACCTGCAATATATGCGGGAATAGACAAAGTAACAACAGTTTTAGTTCTTATAAAATTCAGATTCCTTCCCGTTTTTTTAAATGGTCGCCAAACTCTATACATAAGTGACTCAAGATTAAATTCTTTTAGACTAAGTATATAAAATGAGTATTCTATCTTCTTGGGTAAGGTACCTTCAAAAGTATGAGTTCGTGGAATAAAGTTAAAAAACTGCTCCCGAATAAGATAACTCACAACTGAAGGTGAAACTAAGAGTTGATAGGTTCTTAAAAAAGCGTTCCCCGCAAAATGAAACAAGGCGATATTCTCAAATCCACAGGCAATTTCAATGAATATGAGTCCAATTTGCGCAATCGAAGAATATGCCACTTGGCTCTTAATTGTGGATTGAACCCTTGCAATACTGGTTGCAATTATACTCGTTGAAAATCCTAATAGTACGATGATAGCTCTGGTAGCATACTGGTATTCCCAAAAGGGATAGGTCCTTAATAAGAGGAACACCCCAAGATGAACAGAAAGCGAACCATAAAAAATTGCACTTGAAGTCGTTGGGCCTTCCATAGCTCGAGGCAACCAAGATGAAAAGGGCAATTGTGCTGATTTAGCTGCCGCCGAAACTAAAAACATCATTGAAATAAATAAGCCTATCCAACTTGGGGCCGCCAACTGCTCACTTATCAATTCACTATTATTTAGCTGCAGAAAAGTAATGTTTTTATGCCAAAGGTGGTGACTCATCCACATGGCTAATATTAAGCCGACATCTCCAATCCTATAAATTGAAAATACTTTAAATGCATTTTTAACAGGTAAATACCTTTCCCTATAAAAGGCAATCAAAAGAAAGGATGATATGCCTAAGATTTCCCATCCCAAAAAAAGCGTTTCAAGATTTCCCGAAAATATTACCAGATTATATCCAAAGTAAAAGAAGAGAATCGTATTAAAAAAACGCTTATAACCAGCCTCTCGGTGAAGATAATATCTGCTGTAGGTAACGATTAGAAAAGTTAAAAAGGAACCAACAAACAGATAAACTGCAGTTATTCTATCAAAGGTAAAATCTATGAAGAATTCATAATCTAAAGATTTAAAAAGAACTATGTCCTTGTGATCAATTGTCGGATGGCCCTCAAAAAACCAGAGAATTATATAAACCCAAGCTAATACAAGATGCAAAGCAGTTGTTAAAAAGGCTACACCTGATAGAGTATCTTCCTTATTAGACGGCACCACCAAACTAACGATATATCCAGCAAAGGGAATAATTATAAAAAACTGAAGGAGATTTATTAATAAGTCATTCATAATTAGATGAGATATACAGGTAAGTTTTCTTCATTTGATTCTAGTATCGGGCGTAAATCAGAAATATATTCTATTTGGCGAGTGAAAGGTTCATAGATCTCAAAATTTCCATTTTTGAATAGGGACAACTCAAAATTTACTGGATTAACCGCAACGAGGTGAACCCATTCATTGATAAACCACTCATACGTTTCAGATGATTTTTGAATTGTCTTTAAAATGACTTCAGGAAAATGCTCCACGATAATTAACAAACGCACAGGGTCGTGCATTTCAATCATCTGACTTGGTAGTCCTGGCCGTAAATCTCCATCAATTCCATTGGCAACACCAAATAATCCCATCACATTATGAGGAAGTTTGGTGCCTGCCCCTAACTTTTGATTGTCAACTCTTGAAAAAAAGTATTCGAGATTTATTCCACCACAAACAGGTGTCGCAGCTTTTAAAATATTAAACAGATAAGTACCTTCAGGATCAACCTCATAATTAAACGAATTTAGAAAAGCACGCCTATCAAGAAAGACACCTTTAACCATCTCCCTTTTGCTTACAATACAAAGGGCATTGGTTGCGTGGTTTAGTTCTGGTCTTGGTTCGAATAATGAAACTGACCTGCGTCTCACTTTCTCATGAATTTTTTCAGCACTTTGAGTGGTATCAATGGAAATGAATCTTCTTGACCTTTCTTTGGCATTTTTATCCAAAGCCTTTTTAAATACCTCTTCATTTTTTGAATGTTGAAGGAAATTTACTGTATTTAATGAATTAACGTCATAAAAATCAATATCATCCCGCGTTGTATCGTGAAGTGCCCCAAGAAATTGGGTTTCATCTGGAAGTTCTATTCCTCTTTCTTGAAGGAGTATTCTCACCCTATAATTATTTGTCATAGAACAAAACACTCTGGCATTTACAGAACCGGGACGCCCCGAACATGCACCACAATCATAAGCTGCGTAGTGAGGATTATTTGTGCTACTTGAGCCGTGACCGACCATATACACAATAGGAGCAAAATTCTTTATCATGCCAATACTTTTTAAAACTGCCTCTACCCTATTGGCCATTTCTTCGATTGTAAATCCTATCTGTAAGCCGTTTTCCTTATGATAAACATTTTCATTCTCGATAGTTAGTTTCGAAAATTTATCCATGTGCTTAAAAGAAGAAGCGGTTGCAGGACTCATTGAAGGTCGAAAAACATTTAGAAATAATCGAATAGCTGACCAAAAACCAAGAGTTTGGGAACTGAGGTAACCTAATACCAATGAATGAGAATGGTGCGTAAAACTGTGTTCTTTGTATTGCTTTTCAGTAACACCTACTTCTTTTATTAAATACTTTGGCGTAACAGGAGCGGGACAAAGTTTGGTATAGAATTTACCATTGATTGGTTGGTAAAAAAACTCAACTCCAAAAAAACCTGGTGTTGAAAAGGTTTCGCATCTGTTATCAACATCAGCTAAATAGCGGCGCATCGAGCTCTCACGGTCATCTATACAAAAAGCCGCCTGAAAACTTTTTGGAGCCTGAACTGCCACTTCGTGTTGTTGCAATTTAATGGCCATTAGTGCTTGATCATAATAGCTCCACTC
>Ga0163144_10004235_pt1 | contig 32376 bp, 19 predicted proteins | sample OliLak19BULKMAT1_FD_123175 | JGI IMG/M metagenome (GOLD analysis project Ga0163144, IMG submission 123175) | Freshwater microbial mat bacterial communities from Lake Vanda, McMurdo Dry Valleys, Antarctica - Oligotrophic Lake LV.19.BULKMAT1 | ecosystem: Environmental > Aquatic > Freshwater >... | reverse complement strand
CGGTGATGCGCGTAAAGCCGTCGTTCACCCACGTGATTTTGCGATCGACATCGGTGAACACCACGGCGTTGTTGGTCGCCTGTGCCGCCATGGACAGGCGCTCGGTTTCGGCCGTGTTGTGCGAAGCGGCCAGGTGTTGCCGACGCACGAGTCGTACGACTGGCTCGACAATCAGCAGCGACATCGACAACAGCACGATAAGAAACGTTATGCCGACGGCGCCGGCACGTTCGATCGCGTCGCGGTTCTCCAGCTCGGCGACCGACTCCAGCAGGGTGACCACTCCATCCACGGCGGGCACATAGGCATCGACACGCTCGCCAAGTTGTTTCGCGAGCGCGGGCCGAGGAGTGCTGTCGTCGGCGATCGCGCGCGCCAGTGTCAGGAGGTCGCGGCGCGACGGCTTGAGTCGGCGAAACGCGTCACTCGCACGGACCAGACGACTCTCGCCGCTCGCGACCACAGAGTCGACCAGCGCCGTGATGACGTACGCATCTGACTCCATGCGGTCGACGGTCTGGTGGAGGTTCGCGCGATCGTCGGTACCCGATGTGCCGTGTGCTGCCATGACGGCGCGCCGGGCCACGGCCTGCGACAGCATGCGCTGCCTACCCGCGAGGTTGATCAGATGCGGCGTACGGGACGTCAGATTGATCGCACGCGTGCGGGCGACGACGGACATCCCGAGCCCGAGGGCGAGCACGGCGAGTGCACCGTGGAACGCTATGCGCACGCTCTGATGCGGACTTCCGCGCGTTGTTCCGTGCGCTGCTGGCAATGCGGCTTCTATCCGGCGGCGATGAATCGTCCAGGCGATGAGCGGCGCGATGAAGAGCGCCGTGACCAATGCCGCGATGACTGCGCGGAGGTTGTGATGCGGCAGGCGCACCAATTCTGCGAATCGCTGGACGCCGGCGCCCACGCAGACCATGACGACGACGATGAGCAGCAAGTCCCACCACGCTCGGACACGGGACGCGACCTCTGGTCGCCGCGCAGGCGGTGCGGAATCGTCGGACATGGGGGAGCGTGTGTGGGGGTGGGCGAGGGAGCCGAGCCAGGGTGCCGACGGTCACAGCCGCAACACCTGTTGTCACTGGGTATCGACGGCGCGAGCTGCGACTTGAGCCGCTGGCGCGTCCGTCACACCTTGTGCGTGGACAACAGCAGGCTGGTCTCCGAATTCGAGATCCCCTTGATGGTCCGGATGCCGCGGAGCGCTTCGTCGAAGGTCTCGAGACTGTCAGTGCCAAGCTCCGCGACGATATCCCAGCGACCGTTGGTGGTGTGTAGCGCACGCACCTCGGGATAGCCGCGCAGGAGCTTGAGGATCGCATCGGAGCGATCGCCCTCGACGCTGATGAGCATCACGGCACGCACGCGATGCGCCGCCGCCTCGGGGGTCGTGCGCACCGTGAAGCCGAGCAGAACGCGCTGCTCCACGAGCCGGTCGATGCGGTTTTGCACGGTGCCGCGCGAGACGCCGAGCTGTTTGGCCAGCTGCGCCACCGAAAGGCGGGCATTCTCTCGCAGGAGCGAGATGAGTCGAAGGTCCTGGCCGTCCATCGGGTCTCCTGGTGGTCTGGATTGGGCATAACGCTATCGTGCCTTAGCGATTCGTCAAAAGCATACACAAATATGTGCAACTTTTGCGCTTGTTGCTAACATCGGCGCGAGCGAAGTTGCGGCGAGCGAGAATTGGCGGGTCCCATTCGCCGATTCGGTCAAGTGTCATCTCGAGGAGTTCGAAGCCATGCCTGCGCCCGATTCCAGCAACGATCTCCTGAGCGGCGAGTTCACCTCGGAGTATCAGACCTCTCGAACGGGAGCGTTTCGTCGACCGCATCCGGCGCCGCGCACGGGCATCGCGCAACTGATTGGCGTGCCGATGGATCTGGGTGCCAGCCGGCGCGGGGTCGATATGGGGCCGTCGGCGATGCGACTGGCCGACCTCAGTGCGCAACTCGAAGCGCTGGGCGTCACGGTCGAGGATATCGGCAATGTGGCTGTGCCTGATCGAAACACGATCAGTGCCGATCCAGGCGCTCGATTGGAGGCAATCACGGACGTCTGCGCGGAGCTGGCGGGCCTCACCCACCGGGCGGTGCGCGACGGGAAGTGTCCGATCGTGCTGGGCGGCGATCACTCGCTGGCGGCGGGCTCGGTGGCGGGGACGGCATCGGCGCTGGCGGAGCGCGGACAGCGGGTCGGCGTCATCTGGCTGGACGCGCACGGCGACCTCAACACACCGGACTCGAGTCTCAGCGGGAACGTGCATGGTATGCCGGTGGCGCATCTCCTCGGACTGGGCGATCGGCGTATGTCGCACCTCGCGACCGTGTTTCCGGCCGTGCACATCGAACACTTCGTGTACGTCGGGCTGCGCGATCTGGATGAGGCCGAGAAGGCGATGATCAATGCCCGCGGCATGCACGCGTTCACCATGCGCGAGATCGACGAGCGCGGACTGCGTGCGGTGATGGACGAAGCCGTGGCGATCGCGACCGAAGGCACGGGCGGTGTGCACGTGTCGTGCGATGCGGACTGGATCGATCCGCGCGAAGCACCCGGTGTGGGCACACCGGTGCGAGGCGGCGCGACGCTGCGCGAGGCGCATCTGGCCATGGAGATCATCCACGATTCGCGCGCCATGGTGGCGATGGATCTGGTGGAGATCAACCCGATTCTCGATCGACAGAATCATACCGCGGAATTGGCTGCGGAACTCATCGCGAGTGCCTTCGGGCGCCGCATTCTCTGACGACGCACGACGCGAGACCTCTCCCATGACCGACAGTGCCACGATGCTGCGCGCCACCGACGAATGCATTTCCCGCGAGGATGCGTGGGGTGCACACAACTATCACCCGCTCGATCTCGTGATCGCGCACGCGGAAGGCGCATGGGTCACCGACGTTGAAGGACACCGCTACCTCGACTGCCTGAGCGCGTACTCCGCCGTCAACCAAGGGCACTGTCACCCGCGGATTCTGGCGACACTCGTGGAGCAGGCGTCGCGCGTGACGCTGACGTCGCGCGCGTTCCGCAACGAGCAGCTGGGCGCGTTCTGCGAGGCGTTGGCGCAGTTGTGCGGGATGGAGACGGTCTTGCCGATGAACACCGGTGCCGAAGCCGTGGAGACCGCGATCAAGGCGGCGCGTCGCTGGGGATACACGCGCAAAGGCATCCCGGACGGACAGGCGACGATCATCGCGTTCGACAACAACTTTCACGGACGAACCACCACCATTGTCGGCTTCTCCTCGGAGCCGTCGTACAAGGCGCACTTCGGTCCGTTCGCGCCCGGCTTCGTGCTGGTGCCCTTTGGCGACCTGGCGGCCGTGCGCGCAGCGATGACGACCAACACGTGCGCGGTGCTCATCGAGCCGATTCAGTGCGAGGCGGGCGTATTGCTGCCGCCCGACGGGTTTCTGCGCGAGTTGTCGTCGCTGTGTGCCGCACAGAACGTCCTGCTCATTGCCGACGAGATTCAGACGGGGCTGGGTCGGACCGGTCGCATGTTCGCTTGCGATCACGAGGACGTGCGCCCCGACATGTACGTTCTGGGGAAGGCGCTCTCCGGCGGATTTTATCCGGTGTCGGCGGTGGTGTCGCGACGCGACGTGCTCGACGTGTTCGGTCCGGGTTCGCATGGCAGCACGTTCGGCGGCAACCCACTCGGCTGCGCGGTCGCGCGTACGGCCATTCGCGTGTTGCAGGACGAACAGCTCATCGAGCGGTCGGCCACACTAGGCGCGTGGATGCTTTCGGAATTGCGCACGCTGCAGCATCCGAGCATCAAGGCGGTGCGTGGACGAGGTCTCATGCTCGCCATCGAGCTGCACGAAGCGGCGCGTCCATTCTGCGAGGCACTGAAGGACCGTGGGGTGCTGTGCAAGGAAACGCACGACAGCGTGATTCGCCTTTCGCCGCCGCTCGTGGTGAGCCGTGAAGATCTGGCATGGGCGATGATGCAGCTGCGCGCGGTGTTCGCGCAGTAACAGCGGTGTGCGCTGCGGTTCTCCCGCCCTCTTCCCTCCGCTACTCTATGTTCGCCTGAACACGATGTACGATGACGACATCGCAGAGACGAGCGATCACTCGGGCTTCGATGCGCGGACGAAGGCGGCCATGAACTTTCCCTCGATCCCGTCGAGGTTCGCATCCACGTCCACGCCCGATTCGGCAAGAAACTGACGGGCATCCTCGGTCTTGTAGAAGCGTGTCGGTTCGATATCCGTGCGCACGAAGCCGGCTTGCCACAGGAGTGAATGGAACTCCGTCTCCTCGAGTGCACCAGCCACGCAGCCCACCCACAGTTCCATGCTGCGACGGACCGCCGCTGGCACCGCGCCGCGCACGACGACATCGCTCACCGCCAGCCGGCCGCCGGGCTTGAGCACGCGAAAGGCCTCCGCGAACACGCGCGCCTTGTCGGCGGACAGATTGATGACGCAGTTGGAAATGATCACGTCGACCGAGTTGTCCGGGAGCGGGATCTCCTCGATCTGGCCTTTCAGAAACTCGACGTTCGTCACGCCGGCCTCGTCGGCATTCCGTCGCGCCAGCGCCAGCATGTCATCGGTCATATCGAGTCCGTACGCCTTGCCAGTGGCACCGACGCGCCGCGCCGACAACAGCACATCGATGCCGCCGCCCGAGCCAAGGTCGAGTACGGTCTGCCCTTCGGTCAGTTCGGCGAGCGCCGTGGGGTTCCCGCAGCCAAGCGAGGCCAGCATGGCCGCCGACGGCAGCTCGTCTGCCTCGCCATTGACGTAGAGGTTGGCAGTGATCGGGTCGGTGGAGCCGTTGAAGGCCGCGCCGCCGCAGCAGCTCGAGGCGCAGCGTGACGCGTCGAGTTCAGCGCCCGGTACGGTCTGCTCCACCGTGGCCAACACCCGTCGTGCCGCGTCCCCGTACTTTTCACGAACAATCGCCGTCACATCGGTGGTCGTCATGGTCGCTCCTGTGATCGTGTGATCATCAAAAAATGTTGATGCGAAAAATACGAGCGAAACTTCGATTCCCAATCGTTTCCCCATCGTTCAGCGACAGCAGCTGCCCATCTGCGGAAGCCTGGTGCGCCCCTTCGGCCGATCGGGCGCCAATGCGCGCACGATATCATGCGCGTCCACAAAAGCATCCTGCACGAGCGTGTAGTACGACCACCGACCGTCGCGACGATCGGTGACAAGCCCGGCGTCCTTCAACACACGCAGGTGAAAGGAGAGCCGTGACTGCGCCGCACCCATGGCCTCCTGCAGATCGCACACGCACTGCTCGCCATCCTGCAGCATGAGCACGATGCCCAGCCGCGTCTCATCCGAAAGTGCATGGAAGAGCCGAACGGCGGCGGTGAGGTCGGTCGTGCCGGAAGCCATGAGCTATTATATCAACAAAACTTGATGCGTCAACCCCCGGGGGCAGAGGCCCGTGTCAGTGCGGTCCGATGCGCAGCGACGCGGTCGCCAGCTGCACCTCGCGCAGGAAGCTCACCAGTCCCGTAATCAACGCGACCATCGCCAGCACAAAAAGCGCCGCCACCACGCGCGACACATCGCTCTCGAAGAACGCACTGATGAACAGCACCGAGATCATGACGCAGACCAACAGCGCCGCGACGGTGAACAAGCTGACGCCAAGGTTTACCAGGCGCGCGCGTCGTGAGAGCATGCGCAGGTCGGTGCCGAGGGCCGAGCGAAATTCGCCAGTGGCGTTGGTGTGGTGGGTTTCCAGCAATCGGGCGCGATCGATGATGCGGCCGAGGCGATTGGTCAACACCACCAGCAGGGATGCGATGCCGGTCAGCAGAAACACCGGTGCGATGGCGATTTCAATGACGTGCGCGATGGCGGCAATTCTGGCGTCGGGTTGCATGCCGAAAGGTACGCGCTGCAACCGTTCTGTACCGCCACCCGTCGAACCATCCAAACCCCGATCCCCCCCGAAGCGCGTCTCGAGGCGAGTTGGGACGCCAACGCCGCCGCATCCTGCTGCACTGCATGGTCAGCGCTGCAGTGACTCCGTAACCACCGCCACCAGATCCTTGGCGCTGAACGGCTTTTCCAACAGCGTCGTGATGCCGAATTCGTGTGCATTGCGCGACGTGATCGTGCGGCTGAATCCGGTCATCAGCACGATCGGAATATCGCTGCGCAGCGCGCGCAGCTCCGTTGCCAGGCGATCGCCCGGCAGGCCGGGCATGGTGAGATCGGTGACGATCACGTCGAAGGCATCCGGTGTCGCGCGGAACTGCTCCAACGCGACCGTTCCGTCGTTACATACGCGCACATCATAGCTGGCACGCTGCAACGCGCGTTCGGCAAAGCGTGCGAGTGCGGGTTCGTCCTCCACCAGCAGCACGCGGCCCGAGCCACGCGTGGTTGCTGTCTCCACGGCGGCCGTCACCAGTGCGCGTGCCGTCAGCGGCAACGCCACGCGCACCGTCGTGCCTTCGCCGACGGTGCTGTCGAGTTCGATGCCGCCGCCGTGGCTTGTCATCAATCCGTGCACGACGGCGAGCCCCATCCCGGTGCCTTCGCCAACGGTCTTGGTGGTGAAAAACGGTTCGAACGCTCGCGCCAGTATTTCCGGCTGCATCCCGTGGCCGGTATCGGTCACGGTGAGCATGGCCTGACCGTGTGGCGCAACGCCCTTCACCGTGAGCGCAATCGTGATCGTACCACCGCCGGTCGAGCGCATCGCATGCTCGGCGTTCGTGCAGAGATTGACAATGATCTGCTGCAGCGCGGTGGCATCGCCCAGCACGATCGCGGGTTCGCTCGTCACCTGCGCTTCGATCGCCACCGAGACCGGAAGCGCGCTGCGCAGCAACTTCAGGCTTTCGGCAACGAGTGCGCGCAGGTCGACCGGCGCCTGTTCGCGATCGGAGTGGCGACTGAACGTCAGGATTTGCTGCACGAGGTCACGGGCGCGGGCGCTCGCCGTGTGGATCTCGCGGAGGTGTTCCTGCAGCGCCGTTGGGTCCGACGCATCCGCGATCGCCAGTTCGGTGTGGCCAAGTACGATGCCGAGCATGTTGTTGAAGTCGTGCGCGATGCCACCGGCGAGTGTGCCGAGCGACTCCATCTTTTCGCGCTGTCGAATGCGTGTGGCCATGTCCCGTCGATCCGTGTCGTCGTCCACCGTGCCGGCGAAACCGGTCACGGTCTCGCCATCGCGAATCGGGGCGGTCCAGATGCAGACGTGTCGCTCACTTCCATCCGACCGCACCACGCGAAAGCCGGTCTCAAGGCTTACCGCCGCTGTCATCGCGACGCGGAGTTCCTCGAGCGCGGTGCGGCGGTCGTCCGGGTGCACGGCGCGAAGATATCCGTCACCCATGATCTCGGACTCGCTCAGTCCCCACATGTTCTGCAGTCGCGGATTGGCGTAGACGAAGCGACCCTGTGCGTCCGTGAGGAAGACGCCAAGTGGAGACTGCGAGGCGATGGTGCGAAACCGAGCTTCGCTCGAGCGCAGTGCCATCTCGGTGTGCATGCGCGCCGAAACATCCTGCGACATCACCGTCACGCCGACGACACGCTTTCCTTCGTCGATCATCGGGGAAAACAGATGTTCGCGATAGACCGGGACGGTCCCGAGATGGTTCGTCAACTTGGCCGTGAATCGCTCGCCCGCCAACGCACGCGCATACCAGGAGCGCCACTGCGCCGCCACGTCCTCCTCGAACTGCGGGCTCAGTACCGATTCGCCGCTGTCGAGCTCCACGCCACTGAAGCGACGCTGCGCGACCTGAAAGGCTCGATTGGCGAAGAGCAGGCGACAGTCGGCGTCCACCGCCCAGATCAGCCCTTCGGTGTTATTGAGCATCGCAATCATGCGCTGCCGCTCGCGCACCAACTCGCTCACAAACTCCGAGTGAAAGTCACTCGACGCAGTGTCCTGACGCTCGGCGCTTGCTGTTGCGAGTGCGAGCGGGTGGTGGGCGGGGTGCGACAGGTTGACCACGTAGCCGATCCACGCGTCCGGCACGCCGGGAACGAAGGCGCACACGAGCAGCACCGGCACGCGGGATCCATTCTGGTGGAAGAACTCCTTCTGATACGGCACGGTGAAGCCACCGCGCGCCAGCGCCTGCTTCATTCCGGCCTGATCGAGGTGCAGGAACTCGGGTGGCGTCAGTTCGGGCCAGTTGAGCCTGCCGGAGTCCAGGTCCTCGCGCGCGAACCCCAGCATGCCGAGAACGACGTCGTCGGCATCGGTGATCCGGTCGGCGACACCGCGCATCACGCCGACCGTGCCAAGCGCGCTCATGAAACCTGACAGTGGGCGAGCATGGAGAGGTCGGATGACGGAGACATCGTCGCCCGGCGTCGGGCAGTGACAACATGAAGGCGGAGATCACAAACCGCCATCCAGGTCCTCCCGGATTGTGGTGGGGCACCGGCCGCGTGCGACTGATCCCGCCGGCGCCGCCAGCCTGTCGCGTACGAGGGCGCATCGTCACCGGGCGGGTGGCTAGCGGGTGTCGAATCGGCTATATGTCCTCCGACTTGTGACTCTTGAGAGCCCTCCGCTGCTGTCATCAGGGTCACGGGGGAGAAACGCAGACTCGGAGCGAAACGAATGACTTTTCGACAGATGGGGCGCGGCATGCTGATGGCACTGCTCGCCTCCTTCGCGCTGCCAGCGGTGCTGGCGGCTCAGAATTCAACAGGAACGGTGCGCGGGCGAGTGACTGACGCCGCCAACGGCCGCGGGCTGGCTGAAGTCCAGCTCGTCATCACCGGGACGCGCGTTGGTGCCGTCACTGGCATCTCCGGCGAGTACATCATCGCCGGCGCCCCCGCTGGTCTTCGCTCCGTCGGCGCGCGCCGCATCGGCTACGCTCCGGTCACCCTGCCCGTGACGGTGACGGATGGCGGTACGGCCACCCTCGATGTGACGTTGCGTGTCAGCGCCGTCAACCTGACGGAAGTGGTGGTCACCGGATCGGCGGCGCCGACGGAAAAGCGAAAGGTGGGTACCAGCATCGCGTCGGTGGACTCGACGGTGATCAGCCGCGCGCAAGCCGTGACGCTGGATCAGGCGTTGCAGGGCAAGGTGGCCGGCGCGCAGATCACGCAGAACTCCGGCGGTCCGGGTGGCGGTGGCATGTCGGTGCGACTGCGGGGCACGAACTCGTTCATCTCCGGGTCCGATCCGCTCTACATCATCGACGGTGTGATCATCGACAACGGATCGTCGCAGCTGATCGATCTCGGCGGACGTTCGAATCCGCAAAACCGATTGGCCGACCTGAATCCCGCCGATATCGAACGCATCGAGATCATTCGAGGTGCGGCGGCGGCAGCGCTGTACGGATCGCGCGCGAACAACGGTGTGGTGCAGATCTTCACGAAGCGCGGCAGCATCGGCAAGCCACGGTTCACCTTCAGCAGTCGGTACGCGTCGAACGAATTGCGCGAACAGCAGCCGTTCAACCTGTACCCGTTCAATGAGAACGGTCGTCCGGTCGCCCGCTTCAACTATCAGGACGACATCTTCGCGCGGGCCGTGGGCACCGAGCAGAATCTGACGGTCGAAGGTGGCAACGAGCAGACGCGCTACTTCCTGAGCGCGAACGCCTCGGACGAAGACGGGATCCTCAGGAGCACGTCGTCGCGGCGTCAGGGTGCGCGCGTAAACCTGCAGCAGACCTTGAACCCGAAATTGATCGCCAATGTGACGGCCAACTACGTCACCACGCAGAACCAGTTCCAGGCGTTCGGCGAGAACAACGACTACGGTATCATGGGCTCGCTCTTCTTTGCGCCCACCAGCGTCGATTTCCGCCCGGTCAACGGCATCTATCCACTGCCACCGGCGCTCGGCACCAATCCGCTGCTGGCGATCGACCGCATTCGCAATCCACAGACGATCGATCGCTTCATCGGATCGACCAAGCTGACGTGGACGCCGGTGCCGTCGCTCATTCTCGATTACACCATTGGCGTGGACAACACCTCGTTCGAGGCGCGCCAGTTCATTCCGCGAAATGCGGTGCTTGGCACGGCGCCGAACTCCACCGGTCGCTCGCAGTCGATCTTTCAGGGAAACCGCATCGTCAATCAGGACGGCATCGCGACGTATTCGTGGAATCCGATCGGTGATTTCGAGTTTCGTACCACGGGCGGATTCAACTACACGAGCCAGAAGGTGCGCACGACGAATGCGGTCGCCAACGGCCTCGCGCCTGTTGGGGAACTGATCGGCGCCGGCTCGCTGTTCAGCGCCGGACAAACGGAAGTGGAGCTGCGCACGCTCGGCTTCTTCGGTCAGCAGGAAGTGTCGATCAAGGATCGGCTGTTTCTGAGTGGTGCGGTGCGCTACGACGCGTCGAGCACGTTTGCGCCGTCGGAGCGTTGGCAAGCGTTCCCCAAGCTGTCGGCGTCGTATGTGGTGCTCAACAATCAGGACGGGTTGGTGAACAACCTGCGCGTGCGCGGCGCGTTGGGCTGGGCCGGAAGTCAGCCCGGCATCGTCAATGCGTACTCACAGTTCGTCGGCTACGCGCAGCTGCCGTTCGGCGGTCGTCCGGGTTTCGTGAACGACGTGACGTTTGGCAATCCGACTTTGCGTAATGAACGCGCACGTGAGTGGGAAGTAGGCAGCGAGGCGGGCCTGTTGAACGGCAAGGTGTCGGTGGATGCGACGTACTACAATCGGCTTGTGTCCGACTTGCTGTTCTTCCGTCCGCTGGCCACGAGCACCGGCTTCTCGCGTCAGTTCTTCCCGATCGGCAGCATGTCCAACAAGGGCGTGGAGTTGATGGTGAAGACGCAGAACGTGGACAAGGCCAACGTCAAGTGGGCCACGACCGCGACGTACACCCGGAACCGGAACCTCGTCGAATCGCTCGACATTCTCGACTTTCAGTCGGCCGGTGGCTATCCGAATCGCATTCGTGCCGGTCAGCCGGCTGGTGTGTTCTACGGTTCGTATGCGGCGCGTAATTGCGTCACGGGCGCGTTGCTGCTCGATTCGCTTGGCCGTTACCGCCGCAGCAATCAGACGGTGGATATGGGCGCGACGCTCGCGCAGCGCCAGGCGATCAGCGGCGGCACCTGCAACGATTCGCTCAACGCCGTCATCGGCGACCCGAATCCGTCGTGGCTTGGCTCGCTGCTCAACGAAGTCACGCTTGGGCAGAAGCTGCGCTTCCGCATGCTGCTGGACGGTGTGTTCGGCAACGATGTGATGAATCTCTCCACCCGTGCACAGAACGCCGGCGTGGCCAGCAACTCCAAGGAGTATGAGCGTGAGCTCTTGCCGTACGGAGATCCGCGCAAGCTGCCGCCGGGATTCAACGCGCGCACGCAGGGTATCTTCCAGTACTGGGTGGAAGATGGCTCGTTCGTGAAGCTGCGTGAACTATCGGCCACCTACACGCTCGACTTACCAACGATTCGACGTGTGTTCAAGGACGGCATCGAGTTGACGATCTCCGGTCGCAATCTCGCTGTCTGGACCAACTACAGTGGTTACGATCCCGAGATCAACCTGTTCGGCACGAATGCCGGCGGCATGGGGTCCGTGCAGACCACGGCGGCTGATCGTGGCTTCGATTTTGGTGGCTATCCCATTCCGCGCGTGTGGTCGGTCAGTGCGCGTTTCACTCACTGACCCGCGGAGACCAACACTCATGCGAATCATCAGACAAAGCGCGGTCGTGCTGACCGCCATCGCGCTCGGCGCGTGCAGCCTTGATCTGCAGAACCCGAATTCACCAACCGAAGCACAGGTCACGTCGAATGTGGATGGCGTGATCGCGCTGGCCACCGGACTGCAGTCCCGGTTTGCCACGTCGTACTTCAGCTTCGGCTACGCGGCCGGATTGGTGACCGACGAGTTTGCGGCCACCAGTGCCGCGCTCATTTCCATCAGCGATGCGGAGCAGGGCGCGGTGCCGTCGGGCACGGGCATCGCGGACAACGTCTTCAACTCGATCTATCGCACGGTGCGAACCGCCGACGATCTGCTCAACGGCGCCGATGCGTTGTCGGCGCAGCTCGATGCGGGCACGCGCAGTGGTCTCAAGGCGCTTGCGTGGACGCTCAAGGCCGAAGCGCTGGGCGAGGCGCTGCAGGCGTACCAGAAGATTCCGGTCACGACGTTTGGTGAGACCGCACCGACGTATGCCACCCGCGCACAGGCCTTGCCGGTCGTGCGTGCCCTGCTCGATTCGGCGGCCGCCGGCATCGCCGCGACGCCCACGAGCACGTTCTTCAACAACAGCATCCTCACGCCGGGGCTGAATCTGTCGAACGTGATTCAGCTGTTCCGCGCGCGGTATGCCCGAATGGCGGGCGATCAGGCAACGGCGTTGTCGGCGGCGAATCTGGTGACGCGGACGGGCACCGCGGCGCTCTCGGTACTGACGTTCCCAGCGCCCACCGTGAATCCGTACGCGGCGGTGACCGGTGGCACCAACGGGATCGCCGTGCGTCGTCAGTTTCGACTCTCGATGCTGCCGCAGGATCAACGTTTTGCGTACTTCGTGATTCCCTCCACGACGCTGGTGGGTCGCATCGGTGCGCAGCTCGATCCGTTCAATCGCTACGCCAACCCACAGGCGCCTTTGCCGGTCTACATGCCTGACGAAGCGTTGCTCATCAAGGCGGAGGCGCTCGCATCGCAGGGCAATCTCGCCGGCGCACAGGCCGCACTCGATTCGGTGCGCACCGACTGCGCGGGCGGACGTGGTGTAGACGATCCGAAGGCGTGCCTCGCACCGTTGGCGACGCCGCTGTCGCAGGCGGAGTTGGTGAACGAGATCTACACGCAGCGTCGCTACGAATTGCTCGGCACCGGATTGCGATGGGAAGACGCACGTCGTCGCAACTCCGTACGCGGACCCACGGCGGCGCCTGCCGTGCCAACGAATGCACAGCGATGCTGGCTTCCATATGCGCTTGGCGATCGGAACGCCAATCCGAACGCGAGCTTCACCGCGCTTCCTGATCCCACGGAGCCGTCGGCGTTTCCCGCCGGCTGCCCAGTGCCATGAGGACGCCAGCCATGACCAGCAAGGTGACCAGCAAGGTGACCAGCAAAGTGACGAGCATCGTGAACATGAACCCGATCAACAGAGAGAGCGTGCGCGTGTCGCATCGTCGAACCATGGGATTGCTCGCGGGCCTCGCGTTGGTGAGCACGGCGTGCGGCACCAAGGATGCCGAAGGGCCGCTGTCTCCAACTGGCGCGCAGGGGCGCGTGCGCTTCGTGAATGTCATCACCGATCCGACCCGCGGGGTGGTGAACGCGATCCTTGAGGGTCTGCCATTTGGCGTGAATCTCTCGTACACGCAGAGTACGCCGGCCACGCTTGCGGCCCCCAACACGGCGCTCTACTCAGCCATCCTTGCCGGTTCGCGCACGCTGGTGCTCAAACGCACGGCGGACACGAACGTGACCGTCCTCTCAGCTCCGTTCACGGTGACCGAGAGTCAAGACCGCACGCTGTACGCCATCGGTGGAACGGCCAACAGCGCCGTGACTGCGTTCTCCACTGTGGATGACAACACGACGCCAACAGTCGGTCAGACACGCCTGCGCGTGGTGCATCTCAGTCCGACCGCAGGTGCGGTGGACATTTTCATCACAGCGCCTGGTGCCGATCTGGCCGCCGCGACGGCGACTTTTGGCAATGTCGCGTATCAGACGGCTTCGCTGTACTCGTCGGTCGTGGCCGGCACCTATCAGGTGCGCGTGGTGCCGACGGGTACGGCACCGACGGCGCGCACCGGTGCGGTATCGATCAACGTGGCGAGTCTTTCGCTGCCGGCGGGAACGGGGCGGACGATCGTCGCGGCCGACAACAACGTGGGTGGGGCGCCATTGCGCGCGTTCGTCTTGAACGACCGGTAGCGGAGAAGACCACCGGCAGGTGTTGCATCAGTGTTCGAAGGCGGGTCGTCTACCGATAAGGTGAACGGCCCGCCGACTTTTGTGCGCTGCACCACAAGCGGGATCCACCCCTTCTACCACACGCCGCAGGACGGTACGGAACTTGATAGTGATATGCGAACAGCCGCGGCATGTGAACGCATTCACATGATCGTGGTCACGGTGCAGTACCGCGCCGGATGTACTCATGAATACTGGAGACTTCGCATGCTCATGACTCTCGCAATTGTCCTCATCGTGCTCTGGCTGCTGGGCATGGTCAGCGCCTACACCATGGGCGGCCTGATTCACGTCCTGCTCGTTGTGGCGGTCATCGTCGTCCTGGTGCGCGTGGTTCAGGGTCGGAAGGTGCTCTGAGTCTGTCGCGTATGAGCGCAGCCGCCGAGCGGCTGCCTGTTCAGGGCAATGCACGTAACCGCTGCTGCGCCACGCTACGTTCCACAGTGACAGAACAGCGGATGGATCAATGACTTCGCACGCCGAGCGGCTGCTTGCCGCGGCGACGGATGAGTTGCTGGTGGGCCCGATCGGCGGCGAGCTGCTGGGGACCGAGCACTTGGCGGCGCGTGCGCGCGCAATCGCGCGTGGGCAACGCCTGGTCGCCGGTCGCCGCCCGTTGCGGCCGGCGAGGTTACTCGAACGACTCGCCGGCACGCGACGCATTCTTGCGGATGCGTACGAGCGTCTGTCCGGCGTTCCATCGGATGAGCTGGACGCCGGTCCGGCGGCCGCGTGGCTGCTCGATAATTATCACGTGGTGCAGGAGCAGTTGCAGGAAGTGCAGGCCAGCCTGCCGGGCGGCTATTATCGCGAACTGCCCGAGCTGAGCAGTGGGCCGCTGACGGGATATCCGCGTGTCTACGAAATGGCGATCTCGCTCATTTCGCATACGGAAGCACGCGTCGATCTCGAGAACGTGGAGTTGTACGTCGAGGCGTTTCAGAGTGTCACGCCGATCTCGCTTGGTGAGCTGTGGGCCATGCCCGCCATGCTGCGACTGGGTCTCATCGAGAGCGTGCGACGGCTCACGCTACGCACCGTACAACGGCTCGACGAGATCGAGCTCGCCGACTACTGGGCCAACCGCATCGTGCTGGCGAATGCACGCGGTGGCGCGGAACTGCGCATCTCGCTCCGTGAATTCGCCGATGGTGAGCATGCGCTGACGCCCAACTTCGTCTCGCGCTTTCTGCAGACGCTGCGGCAAGCGGAAGGTGCCTCAGCGCCATTGGCGTGGTTGGAGCACTGGCTGCGGGAAGCCGGCGTCAGCCCCGAACACGCGGCGGCGCAGCACACGCAGCGGCTGGCGCTCACGCAGATCATGATGGCCAACAGCATCATGAGCCTGCGTCGTATTGGCCGATGCGACTGGCGCGAGTTCGTCGAGCAACAGAGCACCATGGACGCGGTGCTGCGTACCGATCCGTCGGGGGTGTATGCGCGCATGAGCTTCGAGACGCGCGACAGCTATCGTCGCGCGGTCGAACGCATTGCCAAGGGCACGGGCCGCAGTGAAATCGTCGTGGCGCAGTGGGCGATCGCTCTTGCCCTGGCACAGAGCAGCGCGCCGACTGCCGCCGTTGCACCGCACCGTTCGCACGTCGGCTACTATCTCATCGACGATGGAATGGTGGAGTTGGAGCGCAAGGCCGGCTACACGCCGACGGTGCGTGAGCGCGTGCGACGGCTGGTGCATGCGCAACCCGATGTCGTCCTGATGGGCGGCGTCTTCCTGTGTACGTTGCTCGCGCTCGTCGCCGTGGTGACGCTGGCTGAGTCGGAGGCGCGCGGCTCGCTCTGGCTGGTGCTGCTGTTCACGTTCCTGCCCGCGCTCGACATTGCGGTCAATTCCCTGAATCAACTCGTCACCACGTGGCTGCCGCCGTACGTGCTGCCACGCATGGACCTGAATGAGCACGGTATTCCCGCAGAGTATCGCTCGGCGGTCGTGATGCCGGTGCTGTTCAACAGTGAAGACGATGTGCAGGAGGCGCTCGAGAACCTCGAGGTGCAGTATCTCGCCAACCGTGAGTCGCACCTGCATTTCGCCGTTCTGAGCGACTTCACCGACGCGGCGGTGGAGACGTTGCCGACCGATGCCGCAATCATTGCGACGGCCGTGGATGGCATACGTGCACTGAATGAACGGCATGCGCCTGACGCACCGGCGGCCTTTCATCTGCTCCATCGTCCGCGTCGCTGGAATGCGCGACAAGGGGTGTGGATGGGGTGGGAGCGCAAACGCGGCAAGCTCGCGGATTTCAATGCGCTGTTGCGGGGCGGCGCGTCGGACGCGTTTTCGCTGATCAGCAGCGATCCATCGGTGTTGCAGGACGTCCAGTTCGTCATCACGCTCGACGCCGACACGATGCTGCCTCCGGACGCTGCACCGGCGCTCGTCGGTACGATGGCGCATCCGCTCAACCGCGCCGTCTACAACGCGACCGAACGCCGCATGGTGCGAGGTTACGGCATCCTGCAGCCGCGCGTCGGTGTCTCCTTGCCCAGCGCCAATCGTTCGCGATTCGCATCGATTGCGTCGGGGTATCCGGGTGTCGATCCGTACTCGACGGCCGTCTCCGACGTGTATCAGGACTTGTACGGCGAAGGGAGTTTCACCGGCAAGGGCATCTACGATGTCGACGCCTTTCAGCTGGCCACACACGGCCGCTTTCCGGAGAACACACTCCTTTCGCACGATCTGATCGAGGGGAACTACGCACGCGCGGGCCTCGTCACCGACGTGATCGTGTACGATGACTATCCGACGAGTTATGTCGCGGCGAGCCTGCGCAAGCATCGTTGGATTCGAGGCGACTGGCAGTTGCTGCCATGGCTGCGGCGCATCGTGCCCGGACCTGACGGGCCGGAGCGCAATCGGCTCTCATTGCTTTCGCAGTGGAAGATTCTCGATAATCTGCGTCGCAGCACGGTCGAACTTTCGCAGCTTATGTTGCTGCTCGCCGCGTGGACGGTGCTGCCGGGTTCGCCGGTGCGATGGACGGTCCTGGGGCTCGGCGCCATTGTGGCGCCGTGGGTCACGTCGCTGCTGATGGCCGTGATCCGTCCGCCCTTCGACAAGTCGTGGCGCGCGTACTACTCGGCCGTGGCGGAGGACGCGGTGCTGAGCGTGGAGCAAGCGGTGGTGGCCATCGTCATGCTCCCGCATCAGGCGTACGTCTCCGCCGACGCCATTGCACGCACACTGTATCGGCTGCTCGTCTCACGTCGCTACCTGCTGGCGTGGCAGTCCGCACTGCTGGTGGAGCGACGCGTCGCAGAGCCAGGCAGTCAGAGCTGGCGGTCGATGCGTGCGGCGGTGCTGATGTCGGCAGTATTTGGAATCGGCGTGTCGTTGGTCGCCGTGCGCGTACACCTCTCGAGTGGTGTGCCATGGTCCGTGCTCCTGGAACCCGCGCTTGCGCTGTGGAGCGTCGTTGGCCTCTGGCTGGCAGCGCCGCGAATTGCGGATGCACTCAGCCGCAGCTCGTCGCCGGTGCGCGCCGAGCTCTCGCCAGGCGCGCGTGCCACGGTGGAGCGATACGCGGTCGCACACTGGCGTTTCTTCGACCGGTATGTGACGTCCGAAACGCACTGGCTCGCGCCCGACAACTTTCAGGCAACGCCGGAGGCGGTGGTCGCCATGCGAACATCGCCCACCAATATCGGATTGCAGTTGTTGGCCACGGTCAGCGCGCATGATCTCGGATTGATCGCAATCGATGATCTCACGGAGCGGCTGGAGCGTACCTTCGCCACACTCGACGGCTTGCGGCGTTTTCGCGGCCACTTCTACAACTGGTACGATCTCCACGACCTGCATGTGCTCGAGCCGCGCTATATCAGTACGGTGGACAGCGGCAATATCGCGGGGCATCTGATTGCATTGCGGCAGGCCTGTCTGCAGCTCGCCGAACAGCATGCGGCGCTGCGCGAGCGTCTGATCTCATTGGCTGATCAGAGCTACATCTTCGTTGAAGCGATGGAGTTTGGCTTCCTGTACGATCCGTCGCAGGAGCTGTTCACGATCGGCTATCACCCCGATTCGTTCACGGCGGACGATTCCTTCTACGACCTTCTGGCCTCGGAAGCCCGTCTCGCGAGCTTCATTGCCATCGCCAAGAACGATGTGCCGACGGAGCATTGGTTCCGTTTGTCCCGCGCGCTCAATCGCACGGCAGGTGCCGCAGCGCTGGTGTCGTGGAGCGGCAGCATGTTCGAGTACCTGATGCCAGTGCTCGTGATGCGGTCGCTTCCGTTTACGCTGCTGCATCAGACATATCACGGTGCGGTGCGTCGTCAGCGCGCGTTCGCGCGTACGCGCGGTGTACCGTGGGGCGTGAGCGAGAGCGCCTACAATTGGCGTGATCGCCATGAGACGTATCAGTACCGTGCGTTCGGCGTACCCGATCTTGCACTCAAGCGCGGGTTAGGGCGCGACCTGGTCATCGCGCCGTACGCGAGTGCGCTTGCCTTGATGGTCGACCCTCCGCGCGCGATGAGTAATCTGCAGGCGCTCGAGGCGATGGGAACGCTGAGCGATATCGGCTTCTGCGACTCGCTCGATTACACGCGCCCCGCACCTGGCGAGCGCTTCTCCGTCGTGCGCGCCTACATGGCACACCACATCGGCATGTCGCTGGTCGCGTTCACCAATGTGCTCCTGAACGATCGCTGGCAGGAGCGCTTCCATCGTGATGCGTTGGTCAAGGCGGCAGAGTTGCTGTTGCATGAACGCGTGCCCCGCCGACTCGTGATGCACGATGCGCAGGAAGCGAGACCCGACGAGTCTCCGACGAATGCGGAGCAGACTGGTTCGTTCGTGCGGGAGATCGATCTGGAGACTGTGCATGGTCGGCGCATCGCGCTCCTGGGTGCGCTGCCCTACACCGTCATGCTCGATCACACGGGCAGTGGCTACAGTCGCTATCAGTCGCTGGCAGTGACGCGTTGGCGTGCCGATGACACGGCAGGCGACACGGGACAGTTCTGCTATCTGAAGGACATGGACACGGGCCGAGTGTGGTCGGCGGCGCAGCAGCCGATCGGTGCACGGACTGATACGGCGCGCGTCAGCATGGCCTCGGATCGCATCACCTTGCTCCGCACCGATGACGATCTCGAAACGAAGACGGAGATCACGGTGGTGCCGGCCGATGCGGCAGAAGTACGCCGCGTGACGTTGACCAACTTCGGGCGCGAGACACGCGACATCGAGCTCACCAGCTACGGCGAAGTGGTCATGGCACCGCCCGACGCCGACCGTGCGCATCCGGCCTTCTCGAATCTCTTCGTTGAGACCGAGTGGCATGGGTGGTGTACCGCCCTCACGGCGACGCGTCGGCCACGCACACCGGACGAGCCGCAGTTGTGGTGCGTGCATGTCGTCGACGCGGGGCGCGAGCGCGTTGGCGAGGTCACCTGCGAGACGGATCGCGCGAAGTTCCTCGGTCGCGGTCGAACGGTGCGTGCGCCGCAGGCACTCGCGGAGGGCGCGCAGCTGTCGTGCTCGACGGGTCCGGTGCTCGACCCCATCTTCGCCTTGCGCACGCGCGTGCGTGTGGCGCCGGGTCAATCCGTGCGCGTGGCCTTCACGACCCTGGTCGCCACCAATCGCGAGCACGCCTTCGAACTGGCAGGTCGCTATCACGATCCGCACGCGACGCAGCGTGCGCTCGAGTTGGCGTGGACGTCCACCCAGATCGAACTCAATGAGCTTGGCATCTCGCCATCGAACGCGGCGGTGTTTCAGGAGCTCGCTGGACAGCTGATCTTTCGCGGCGGTTCGCTGGCGCCTCCACTCGACGAAGTGCGTCGCAACCGGGGCTCGCAGCCGCGGCTGTGGTCCTACGGCATTTCCGGCGATCGGCCGATCCTGATCGCCACCATCGACTCGATCGAGGGACTCCCGACACTGCGCGATCTGTTCTCGGCGCATCGCTACTGGCGACGTCGTGGACTCGAAGTCGATCTCGTGGTGGTGAACGCACAGGCGTATGACTATCTGCAGGAACTGCGCGACGGAATTACGGAAGCGATGGTCGCTGCCGACGATGTGGCACTGGTGGACAAGCCGGGTGGTGTGCATGTGCGACGTCGCGAAGTGTTCCTCGTTGATGACTATCTGATGCTGACCGCCACGGCACGCGTGCAGGTGGCCTGCGACGGTCGATCGTTGGCGCGCGTGCTGGCCTCGGCCGACGCCCACTCGACCGCGTCGCGCGCCGTGTCGGCAGTGGAGCGTGAATCCCAGGCGACCGGGATCGACAGCGCGCCGGCTGGTACCTCGTCGGAGCGACAGGGCGCGATCGCGACCATCATGTCGGCGCTGCGTCCGCTCGTGGCGCCATTGCTTCCGCGCAACGCACCCGGCGCGATCGGCCGCAGCAACTCGCGCAAAGAGGCGGTTCCGTTGCGTGGTCACAATGGAATTGGCGGAATGGATGTGCATGGTGACTATCGCATGACCATCGACGATGATCGCTTGCCGCCTGCGCCGTGGGCCAACGTGATCGCGAATGCGATGGGTGGGTTTCTGGTGAGTGAGCGGGGCAGTGGATGTACGTGGGCCGAGAATGCCTACTTCTATCGGCTGACACCGTGGCACAACGATCCCGTCTCCGATCCGAACAGTGACGTGCTCTTCCTTCGCGATGATGAGAGCGGAGCGCTGTGGTCGGCCACGCCGGCACCGGTCCGGAGCCGCGGCTCGTATCGGGTACGGCATGGCGCTGGCAGTTCGACGTTCGAGCATGAGCGTGACGGGATCGGCAGTACGCTCACGTTAGGTGTGCCGCCGGACGCTGCGGTAAAAGTGTCGCTGCTCCGCCTGGAGAATCGCTCCGATCGCACCCGACGCATCACGGTCACTGCCTACGTCGAGTGGACCCTCGGCGCGCGGCGTGAGCAGACGCAGTATCAGGTCCGCACGCGCTATGTCCCCGAGCAGCACGCCATCTTCGCGCAGAACCACTTCGATGACCGCTTCTCCGACTGGACGGCGTTTGTTGCCACCACTGAGGAGGTCTCGAGCCATACCGGCGACCGGCACGTGTTCATCGGCGACGGTGGAAGTCTGGCCGATCCAGTCGCATTGCGCGGCGATCGGCTGGATGGACGCGCCGGCGTCGGACTCGATCCCTGTGGTGCGCTGCAGATGCAGCTCGTGCTGCTGCCTGGCGAGACGCGGGACATCACGGTGCTGCTCGGCGCCGCGCGAACCGAGCTCGAAGCCAGGCGCACGCTCGACCGCCTGCGCCGATCCGGTGCCGCGAGTTCGGCAGTGACGCGATCCGTGGCCGCATGGGAAACACGACTGGCCACGATAGACATCCGCACGCCGGACGCGGACTTCGACGCGATGATCAACAAGTGGACGCTGTATCAAACGCTCTCCTGTCGTGTCTGGGCGCGCATGGGTCTCTATCAGAGCAGCGGCGCGTTCGGCTTTCGCGATCAGCTGCAGGATGTGATGGCGCTGCTGTACGCCGAGCCTGCGATCGCGCGCGAGCACATCCTGCGCGCGACCGCGCGGCAGTTCATCGAGGGCGATGTGCAGCACTGGTGGCACGCGCACAGCGGTCGCGGTGTACGCACCAGGTTCTCGGACGATCTCGCGTGGCTGCCGTACGTCGTGGATCAGTACGTGCGCGTGACGGGCGACACCTCGGTGCTGGAGGAGTACGTCCCGTTCCTCAAGATGCGTTCGCTGGCACCGGACGAGCACGAAGTGTACGACCTGCCGGAGATCGCCGACGAACATGGGAGTGTGTACGAGCACTGTCGTCGCGCCTTGCGGCGCGCCTGTACGGTTGGTGCGCATGGGTTGCCGCTCATCGGTACGGGTGACTGGAACGATGGCATGAGCCGGGTTGGCGCGGCCGGTGCAGGCGAGAGTGTGTGGCTGGCGTGGTTTCTTATCACGACGCTGCGTGCGTTCGCGGTGCACGCGGCGGCACGTGGCGACGCCGGCGAAGCGGCTGATATGCGACGGAAGGCCAACGCGTACGCGGCTGCCGTCGAGGCGAACGGCTGGGATGGACAGTGGTATCGACGTGCGTACTACGACGACGGCACGCCGATGGGCTCCGTCTCCAACGACGAATGCCGGATCGACTCGATCGCACAGAGCTGGAGCGTCATCTCGGGCGCCGGCAGTCCCGCGCGCCGCGAGTTGGCGATGGCCGCGTTGAACTCGCAGCTCGTGCGCGAGGACGCGCGACTGATCATGCTGCTTACACCTCCGTTCGACAAAGGCACGCACGATCCCGGCTACATCAAGGGCTATGTGCCCGGTGTGCGCGAGAACGGCGCGCAATACACGCACGCCGCATTGTGGGCGGTGATGGCGGTGGCGATGCAAGGTGACGGCGATCGCGCGTTCGATCTCTTCCAGATGATCAACCCCCTCACCCATGCCTCCACCGCCGATGACATGGCGCGCTACAAGGTGGAGCCGTACGTCGTTGCGGCCGACGTCTACACCGCGCCGTCGCAACTCGGTCGTGGCGGTTGGACCTGGTACACGGGCTCTGCGAGCTGGATGTATCGCGTGGGGCTCGAGCAGATTCTTGGCTTTACCAAGGTCGGCGATACGCTGCGCATGGCACCGTGTGTGCCGCGCGCGTGGCCCAGCTTCGAAGTACGCTACCAGTTCGGGAGCTCACGCTACGACATCATCGTGCGCGAGCCGGCGGACATTCAGGCGCGCGGCGCACGCTTCGCCCTCGATGGCGTGCCGTCCGATGACGATGTCCTGCAGCTGGTGGACGACGGTCGAGCGCACACCGTGATCGTGAGTGCACAGCGCGCGGCGGCTCCGGCGCTGAAGCGATCGCTGGTACGCTATACGCTCGAGGGTTAGTCGGGAGCCGTTTCGTGCAGCTTCGACGCGGCGTCCGCGTCCACCATCCAACGAACGACACCGCGCGTCGGAGCCACCACCTGCGCGGGCAGCACTGACACATCCGGCGCATCGTTCAACAGCCGTCGCAGCACATCGGCCTTCTCCGTGCCGGCGGCGAGAAACAGCGCTTCGGCGGAGGCGTTGATCACGGGGGGCGTGATGGTCAGGCGCCACATCTGGACCTTCTGCACATACTCGGCAACGACCCAACGTTCGCGTTCGTGTACCGCCTGACCGCCAGGAAAGAGCGACGCCGTGTGGCCGTCGGTGCCCAGTCCGAGCAGCACGAGATCGAAGCGGTGACCGGCCGTCAGCTTGGGTGCTCCTTCGCGTGCAACAGGCGCCTCGCCGAGGAGCGCGCGGAGCCTCGCCTCGTAGTCGATGGCTGCAGCAGCCGGTTCGAGTTCGCCGCGCATGCGATGCACGTTGGACGCGGGAATCGGCACACGGGAGAGCAGTTCCTCGTGCGCCAGGTGGTAGTTGCTGTCGGCGTGGTCCGGCGCCACGCATCGTTCGTCGCCCCAGCAGACATGCACAGCTTCCCACGCAATGCGCGCGGCCAACGGTGGCTGGGCCAGCAATCGAAAAAGTGCCTTCGGCGTGGAGCCGCCGGACAGTGCGATGACGAATCGGCCGCGTTCGAACACTGCGGTCGCCGCAGCGTGCACCACATGCTCGGCGGCGGCCATGGCCAGCTGGTGCACATCCGCGAACACCTCCACGAGCGGTCCGCCGTTCACGTCGGCCGCGTTCACGCTCACGTCCGTCATGCCGCTCCCGTCGGGTTGTGCCAGCCGCCGACCTCACTCGCGATTCGTTCGGCGTCGCGCGGTCCCCACTGCCCCTGCTCGTACGACTGCGCAGGCGTGACGTTGCCGAGGACCGGTTCGACGATCGTCCACGCGGCAAGTACGAAATCCTCTCGTGCAAAGAGCATCTGGTCACCGTCCATCGCGTCACCAAGCAACCGCTCGTACGCATCCATCTCGTCGGTATCCGGGTGGTGCATCACGGTGAACTCCGCGGGCTCCGAATCGAGCGATTCGCCGGGCTTCTTCACGCGCGCACCGATCGTGATCTTCACGTCGGGGCCGAGTCGGAAGCGAATGAAGTTGGATGCGCCGTCGGGCAACGCATGATGCACGGGCTGTTTGAGCGTGACCAGCACTTCGGTGGCAGACACGGCGAGATACTTGCCGGCGCGAATGAGGAATGGCACGCCCTGCCAGCGCGGTGCGTCGATGTGCAGGCGCATCGCCGCAAAGGTCTCGACCGTGGAGTCGGCGGGGACGTCCTTCTCGCTGAGATACTGACGGCACTGGCCACGCACCACATCGTCGGGGTGCAGCGGACGTACCGAGGCGAAAAGTCGAGCCTGTTCGTCGCTCAGATCCCCACAGTTGCCGCCGCTGTTGGGCGCTTCCATGGTGAGAAAGCCAAGCACTTCGAGCAGATGATTCTGAATCACGTCACGAATGGCGCCTGCCTCCTCGTAAAACCGACCGCGTCCGTTCACGCCGAACGATTCGGCCATCGTGATCTGCACGCTGTCGATGAACTGATTGTTCCAGATCGGTTCGAGAAACGTGTTGGCAAAACGAAAGACGAGCAGATTCTGCACGGCTTCCTTGCCGAGGAAGTGGTCGATGCGAAAGATGTTCTCCTCCTTGAAGACGGAGTGCAGCGTTGCGTTGAGTCTGTGCGCCGACGCGAGATCGCGCCCGAACGGCTTCTCGACGACGATGCGTGCGTTCAGTGCGCAGCCCGAGAGACCCAGACCCGTCGCCACGGTTGCGAACATGTCGGGCGGGATGGCGAGATAGTGCAGGGGATATTTCGCATCGCCGAGTGCCTGCCGCAGTGCGACATACGTCTTCGGGTCGCTGTAGTCACCCTCGAGGTAGACGAGGCGCGCTTCGAGATTGGCCAGCGCCGCGGCGTCTGCCGTACCACGTTGTTCAAGCTCCTGACGTACGCGCTCTCGGAGCAGTTCGATGGACCAGCCGGAACGCGCGATGACAATAACGGGCACGTTCAGTCGACCCTTGCGCGACAGTGCCAGCAGTGCGGGATAGATCTTCTTACGCGCCAGATCTCCGGTGCCGCCGAAGAACACCATGGCATCGGAGTGCGGTGCGCCTGATGGTCCGCTCTCCACTCCGCTCAGGTCGCTGCTCACGTCGTCGCTCCCGCGTGCGATCCCGGGTGCGATCCCGGCTCCAGGTGCCCGCCGAAGCCGAATCGCATCGCCGACAGCACGCGGTTCTGGAACTCATCTTCGCCGCGTGAACCGAATCGTTCGAAGAGCGCGGCCGTGAGCACATGTGCAGGCACCGCTTCATCGATGGCCGCCTGAATCGTCCAGCGACCTTCGCCGGAATCGGAGACGTGCCCGCTGAACTGTGCCAGCGCAGGGTCGCGCACGAGCGCTGCCGCCGTGAGATCGAGCAGCCAGGAGGTTACGACACTGCCGCGACGCCACACCTCGCTCACGTCGGCGAGATCGAAATCATACTGGTAATACTGCGGATCGCGCAGCGGCGTGGTCTCGGCGTTCACCGCCTGATCACGCTTGCCGATATTGGCATGCTTGAGGATGTTCAGTCCTTCGGCGAACGCGGCCATCATGCCGTACTCGATGCCGTTGTGTACCATCTTCACGAAATGTCCAGCGCCGTGCGGTCCGCAGTGCAGGTAGCCGCGCGCGCTGGTGCCCACAGTGGAGTCACGTCCTGGTGTTGAAGCGATCGTGCCCTCGCCGGGAGCCAGCGTCGCGAACAATGGATCGAGGCGCAGCACCGTCTCTGTCTCGCCGCCGATCATGAGACAGTAACCGCGCTCCAGTCCAAAAACGCCACCACTCGTGCCGCAATCCACGTAGTGCAGGCCACGCGCCGTGAGTGCGCGCGCACGGTCCACGTCGTCACGGTAATAACTATTGCCACCGTCGACCACGGTGTCCCCGCTGCCGAGGAACGGCAGCAGCGCATCGAGGGTGGGTTGCACGACTGCCGCCGGCACCATGATCCACACCACGCGCGGCGCGGCCAGCGACGCGACGAACGTCTCGAGTGTCGTCGCCGGCGTTGCGCCCTCCGCGGCGATGGCCTGCACCGCGTCAGCTGAGAGGTCGTATGCCACGCACGTATGACCGCCGCGCATGAAACGACGGACCATGTTGGCCCCCATCCGGCCGAGGCCGATCATTCCCACTTGCATGCCGAGTCTCCGGTGCTGGTTCGCCGTGCTGACTACCTTTCGGAACCGTCTCACCGTCCAATCTACAGTCACCACATGCCACGAGTCATCGTCATCGGCGCCGGCGCAGCAGGCACCATGGCCGCCATCTTCGCCGCCGAGGCGGGCGCGGAGACCATTCTGCTCGAACGCACCCGTGACGGCGGTCGCAAGATTCTGATCAGCGGCGGCGGGCGATGCAACGTGCTCCCCATGTCGGTCGATGAGTCACGCTTCGTGACCGATTCGTCGCCCAACACCCTGCGCAAAATGATGCGCTCGTGGCCGCTGGCGCAGCAGCGGGCCTTCTTCGAGCAGGAGCTTGGCATTCCGTTGGTGGACGAAGTGGAGGCGCTCAAAGTCTTTCCCGCGTCGCACCGTGCGCGAGACGTGCGCGACGGGTTGCTGGCCAAGGCGCGGGCCACGGGTGTGCAGGTGCGCATGGACACGCACGTCGTGGACATCCAGCGGACAGACACCGGATGGCGCGTGGAGCGCGAGGGGAATGCGCCGCTTGAGTGCGATCGAGTGATTGTGGCAACCGGTGGTTTGTCGGTGCCCAACACCGGCAGTGATGGTTTCGGTTTACGCGTGCTCGAGCGGTTGGGTCACACACTCCACCGTCCATATGCGGCACTCACACCCATCACCGCCGATTCGCCAGCGTTTGCCAGTCTCTCGGGCGTGTCGCTTACGGTCACACTGACGGCGACCTCACAGGAGCGTGAATACTCGCACACCGGCGGCTTTCTCTTCACGCATCACGGCTACAGCGGACCGGCGCCGCTGAACGTATCGCACGTGGTTGTGCGTGCGCGAAACGAGCGAACGTCGCCGGCGCGAGTGTCGGTGCGATGGACGCCGTTGGGCGACGCCGAGTGGGAGGCTGCACTCAAGCCGCACGGCGCACGCACCGTAACGGGCGCGTTACGTAACGAGCTGCCCGATCGCCTGGCTGCCGTGTTGCTCGAACAGGCAGAGGTGGAAGTGCATCGTCCGCTGTCCGAGTTGCGTCGCGACGAACGACGGCGCCTGATCGACACACTGGTGCGCGGCGCGCTGCCATGGAACGGCGACGAAGGGTACAAGAAGGCCGAAGTGACGGGCGGTGGCATTGCCTTGTCCGAAGTCGATCCGCGCACCATGGAAAGCAAACGCCACACAGGACTGTTCCTGTGTGGCGAGGTACTCGACGCGTTCGGTCCGATCGGTGGCTACAACTTTCTCTGGGCCTGGTCCACCGGCCGCGCAGCAGGACTTGGCGCGGCCCGACTTGACGCGGCCCGACTTGGCGCAGCCGGCTGACTTCTGACTACCGGATCTCGCCGGTCGCGCGGTAGTAGTCGCCCAGCAGATGTTCGGCGAAGTACTCCATGAGCATGCGCTGATTGTACGCGCTCATGTCGCGATAGCCGTGCGGCTGGCCCGGGTAGACGTAGTAGTCGAAGCGCTTGTTGGCCTTGATCAGCGCGTTGGCCAGACGGACCGTGCCGCCCGGGTGCACGTTGTTGTCGAGGTCACCGGTGATGAGCGCCAGATTGCCCTTCAGGTTGGCGGCGAGTTCGTCGTTCGTCGGCACCTTGATGACGAACCGAATGCTGTCCTGATTGACGGAGTCCTCGACCACTTCGCGTATCGCACCATTCGCCGCACCGGGTCCTCCGACGCCACGACGGGCCGCGGCATTGGCACGCGCACGGGCAGACGTGTCGTTCTTCGCCACGATGCGAACGCCGTGATTCCACTCCGACCAGTTCTGATTGTAGATGTTGTTGTCGTGGTTTCCCGATTCCGACCAGCCCACCTTGAAGAAGTCGTTGTACGGCGGGAGCAACATGGCGGCCGCGGTAAGAAAACCACCGCCCGAGTGACCGTAGATCCCGATCTGGTTCATGTCGATCCAGCTGTAGCGCGCGCCCAGTTGCTCGATGCCGGCTTTCTTGTCGGCGAGTGCGTAATCGCGAAGGTTGAAGTAGCCGAAGCGATGATACGCGAGTGAGCGCTGCGGCGACCCGCCGCGATGACCGATCTGAATGACGATGAAGCCCAGCTGCGCAAGCTGCATCTGTCCGCCGCCGATCGAGAAGCCGGTGGTCACGGACTCGGTTTGCGGTCCCGGATACACGTACGCGATGAGAGGATACTTTTTCGTCGAGTCGAAGTCGAACGGCTTCCAGATATTGCCGTACAACTCCGTGATCCCGTCGGCCGCCTTGACCGAGAACGGCTGCGCCGTCTTGAAACCGATCTCCTTGAGCTTCGAGAGATCCATCTCTTCGAGCGTTGCGAGCACGCGACCTGATGCGCCATCGCGAAGCACCGACTTGGGCGGCAGATCCATGCGCGAGTAGGTGTCGTACACGTAGCGCATCGTCGGCGAGACGGTGGAGCTATGCGTTGCATCGCCCGGATCGACAACGGTGAAGCCCGTGCCGTTGCCGTTCACGCGATACATGTGCGATTGGTACAGCTGCTCGCCAGGCTCACGCCCTTGGCCCACAACCCAGACCGTGCCCGCAGTCGAATCGATCTTGGCAATCGCGTCGGCGTTCCACGCGCCGGTGGTCAGGGCATGCTTGGGCGCACTGCCGCCGTTGAAATCGTACACGTAGAACTGACCCCAACCGGTCTTCTGCGACCACCAGAGGAAGTCACCGCCCTTCTTGAGGTACTGCACGTTCTTCGGTTCGACTGCGGCGTCTTCGATGCCATCGCTGAGCAACGTCCTGATGGCGCCCGTCGCCACATCCACTTCGATGAAGTCGAGATTGCGCTGTGGACGATCGCGACGCACCAGACGTACCTTGTCGCCGCTCACGGGCCAATGCACGTCCATCAGGCGCTGGTCCTTCCACTTGCCGAGGAACAGCTGCTTGGCGGCCTGCTCACCGCGACGGTAGACCCAGAGCTCCTGCTGCGAGACGTTCTCTTCGCCGGGCATGGCGTACTTGTAGCGCAGCAACACGGGGCGCGGTTGCGCCAGTACGTTGACGAGGAACAGCTCTTTCACCTTGCGCGAATCGTTGCGCGAAATGGAGAACGCCTTCGAGTCGGGCGACCAGCTCACATTGGCGCGCACGCGCATGTCGCGCCCGGTGCCGCCGTTCTCGGTGGTCTCCGTCTCGGTGCTGTCCTGACCGCCACCACCACCAAGCGCGTTCAGCTGGCGTCGATTCTCCGTCGTGTCGCGCGCGCCAAAGGAATGGTCCTCCACACCGGTCGCCGTGATCTTCATCGTGTCGGGCTTGCCGACTTCGACCAGATACAGGTTGTGGTCGCGCGCAAAGACGAACGCAGTGCTGTCGGGCGAGAAGTTGCGTGGGTCGGGCGCACCACGACCGCCGAATGCACCACCACCACCACCACCACCTCCTCCGCCACGTCCAGCGCCGCCGCTGTCACGCTCTTCGTCGGCCGGTGGAGTGCGCGGCGGACGACCGAGATTCTTGAGGGTTTCGGTGGCGAGACTCCATTCGAACCGCGTCGAGTCGACGGTGAAGCGGAACGACTTGTGATCCTTGAGGAACGTGACGGCGTTGAACGGCAGGTTGGTGGCGTCGAACGGCTTCTTGCGGAGCTCGGTCAGTGCCTGCGCGAGTTTCGCCGCGTCAAACAGCGGCTTCTTCGTACCACCGGTCGGCGATGGCACGAACAGGTAGAAGCGAGAGCCGTTGCGGTCGCGCCAGTTGTACCACATCGAGTCCGACTTGCCGAGAAACCGCGGCTGCACGGCCTGCGTGTACGTAATGGAGCGGAGCGCGGCGGTGCTGAAGCGGTTGGCGAGCGCCCAGTTGCCTTTGTTGGTGCGCCCTTCGTCGGCCTGTGGAGCGGCTTGTGCTCCGGTCGTGGCTGCGCTGCCGGACAGCAGCAACGCGTTGACAGCGACGATGCCGAGTCGGCGGAGATGATTCATCAGACTGCATCCTCCAAGCGGATGTGACACCCCGACGGTGGGACCCGGGTGGAGCCGGGGTGGTTCGGGATGCTGGAACATGCCGCGCGTCAGACAGCGCAGCGACTGGAGGGATTACTCCGCGGCAGCCTCTGGCGTTGGGACGTGCTGGGTGTTCAGGGACGTGGTGCGCGCGGACTCCAGGCAATACCGTCGGGCGTCGGTCCAGCCGCGATATGCCCGATCACGCGGCGCGTGGCGACATCGATGACGGCAATTCGTCCCTGTGTGCTGAGGGAGAGCAGGGCAAACTTCCCGTCCATTGCCCATGTAATGCCTTGCGGCCCGGCACCCGGCAGCGAGAGCCGGTGCAGTTCGCCGCGCGTGCGCCGATCGATGAAGCGGAGTTCTTCCTTGCGGAGATCAGGCAGCAGCACGAGCGACACATCCGGTGAGAAGAGCACGCGATAGGGCCAGCCAAAGCCTTCCGCGGCGGTGCTGGTGGCGCCGGTGGCGGTGTTCACGACGGTGATCTTGCCGGTGGCGTTGCTGCCGACCCACACCTCACTGCCGTCGGGAGTGACGTTGATCGCCTCGGGGGTGGCCGGCACTTCGATACTGCGCTTGTAGTTGCCGACGGCGAGATCGAGCTCGGAGACGGTGTTGGTGCGCATATCGCCGGTCCAGGCGCGTACGCCGTCGGCGGCGACACCCACCATGTGCGAGCCGTCGTGCTCTGTTGGCACGGCGCGCACGATCGCCCCGGTCGCGATGCGCACGATGACGACGAACCTGGTCGCTTCGGAGGTCACCGCAACGAGCGAGTCGCCGGGGAGCACCACGATACCGTGCGGGCGACGGTAGGTGCCGAGATCCACCGTGCGCGCGATCTGCAGTGCGTCGAGGTCGATGACGGTGAGCGTATTGCCACCACTCTGCGAGCCGTAGTCGGTGACGATCGCCGCACGCCCGTTGCGCGTGATGACCACCTCGTGCGGACCGGCGCCGGTGGGCAACGTCTTCACGATCCGACCGGTGCCCGCGTCGATGATGGTCGCGGTGGACGGCGTCTTGTTGGTGATGACGATGGTGCCGGTGAGTCCGGGCACCGGCGTCTGAGCGCTCAGCGTTGCGCCGAGCGTGACGGTGGCGGCGACGACCGCAAGCAGCGAGCGCGTCATCTCTATTCCGTGACGCGATAGCGCGTCGTGAAGACCGGCTGGATCCACGCGGACGCGCCGCCCGACTCGATGACTTTGGCGCGCACATACGTTTCCGTGCCGCGCAACCGATAGCGTGGCGTCAACGACTTGTCGGTGGCGAGGATGGCACCGTTCGCACCGATGAACTGCGTCGTGTACTTGAAGTCTCCGCGTCTGGCGATGCGCACCTGCAACGTCGAGTCGGTGACGACGACATCCTCGAGAATGGGACCCGTGCTCGCGTAGAACTGACCGGCCTCGAGCGCTTCGACGATTGGTCGTGTGGCGAGCGATCGCGCTTTCACGACCACCCACCCTCGACCGGGATTCGCCCGTTCGGCCGCGAACTCGCCCTGAAAGTGGTGCGCGTCGTCGACCGCGATGCCATACAGGGGCCGACCGCGCGTGAGCAGCGCATCCCACGCTTCTTCCATGCCCGGCCAATCGCCGCCGCCGAGATTGTGCACGATCGGATGCCCGTTGAAAATCTCGAGCAGCTTGTCGTTGCGCATGCGAAAGAGCGTGGCCGTATCGACGCTCCAGAGAAAGTTCGGATGGTTGATGTGCGGAATCGCGTTCTCGGCGCGGATCGCATCGATGGATTTCTGCACGGTGCCCAGCAACGTCGAGTCTCTGGGTGCCGCAATGACGCGCGTGACGGCGAGCGCGTTCACATGCACCGCCGCCCTCTGAAACGACGTCGTCACCTCTTCGCCGGGGAGCAGCAGGTACGACGAGTCGGTCAACGACGCGAGGGTGGCCGGATCGGTGAAGACGTTGTGGTCGGACAGCACCAGAAATGCGTACCCGTGGGCCTTGTACCAGCGCGCCACGACTTCGGGCGACGAATCGCCGTCGCTGTTGGTGGTGTGCGAATGCGTATTTCCCTTGAACCAGCGCGCGTCGGGGTTGGCAGACGGCACCACGAAGCGGGCGGCCGTTTGCGCCAGCAACGGTGTGCGCACGGCGAGCAGCGCTGCGGAGAGCGCAATGGTGGCGCAGCAGAGAACACGCGAAGCAACGGGCATGGTTCGTCGGACCAAGGAAGACGAGCATCGGCGGAGTGGACACGAGCCGCCGCGGGTTCCGCGCAGGTCGATGTCCGTGCAAGATACTGCTCGCCAGCTGCCCCGCCATCTCGCCCGCCGCGCGCCAGGAGTTCTGCATGACCACCTTCGTGAAGACGTTACGTTCCACCCGTCGCCGCGCCGCGCTCTCGGTGTCTGTGT